>Ga0268266_10002158_pt1 | contig 21584 bp, 18 predicted proteins | sample KBSS13metaG_FD_190356 | JGI IMG/M metagenome (GOLD analysis project Ga0268266, IMG submission 190356) | Switchgrass rhizosphere microbial communities from Kellogg Biological Station, Michigan, USA - KBS S1-3 metaG (SPAdes) (version 2) | ecosystem: Host-associated > Plants > Roots > Rhizosphere... | reverse complement strand
ACAACAGGCAGCCGAGGGACAGACTGAGCAGAGTCAGAACCAGGAGGGGCTTGCGCCGCCGCAGACGATCCAGCACCGAGCCGGTTGCATAGCTCGACAGGGCGAACGCCACCCAATAGACCGACATCAACAGCCCGACCTGCGTGTTGTTCAAATGCAGCGCAGGCTGGATAAAGGGGATGAGATAGGAAATCCCCAGTTGCTCGAACGACATGAGGCCAATGGCCAGACCGAACAGGGCCACCATCGTGTTTTCGTGGCGCATGATCGAATCGTAACGTTTCGAAATCAGCGGCATGAGCGGTCGCGCTCCCTCATTCGTCAGCGTGTCGGAGGTGTGGACGCCAGCCGGCTGCAGGAGTCCCTGATGAGCAAGCGCGGCAGCAACGTAATGGTCTGCGGTTCTTGTTTCCTGGGAGCATCCGCCGCTGCGTCTATTTTTTCCAACAGGCGGCGGACCGCGCGCTCGGCAAGATCCTCGATCGGCTGAGTCACCGTCGTCAACAGCGGCCGGATCGCCGAGCTGCCCGGGAAGTCATCGATGCCTGCGAGCGAAACCTGCTCCGGGCAACGAAAGCCCATGTCCATCACCGCCTGGATGGCGCCGAGCATCATCAGGATGTTCGCTGCAAAGATGGCGGTGGGTGGGTCGGGTTGGGTCAGAAGCCCTTGAACGACTTCGTAGGCGGTCTCGATGCGGGTGTCTGCAACGACCTCGAGAGCAGGGTCGGCGGCGATGCCCGCCACCTTCAGGCCTTCGCGATAGCCATGCAGCCGTTGCTCCATGGTCCAGATATGTTGTTTGCCGATCACCAGGGCGATTCGCCGATGATTCAAGCGCACCAGGTAGTCGGTTGCCATGCGCGCCATCGCGAGATTGTCGACCACGACCGAGTCGAACGCCGACTGCGGCAGCATGCGATCCAGCAACACGAGCGGAATATCCGTAATTCGCGCCAGTGCGCTCAGATAGGCGGGGTCGTGACCGGACGGTGTGAGCAGGATTCCTGCGACCCGTTGCTGCCGCAGCATCTCCAACAGCTTGAGCTCTTTCTCAGGCTCCTCGTCGCTGTTGGCAACAATCACCATGTAGCCCGCTTCAACCGCGCGGGCCTCCACTGTCTTGGCAAGAGAAGTGAAGAACGGGTTGGAAATATCGCCTACGACCAGGGCGATGGAACGCGTGCGACCCAACCGCAGGCTCCTGGCTGGTCCATGCGGCGAGTAGCCCGTGGATTCGATGGCCGCCCAGATCCGCTGGGCGAGCTTGTCAGATACACGCGCAGTGCCGTTGAGCAGCGCCGACACGGTTGCAATGGAAACATCCGCGACCCGCGCCACATCCTTGATTGTTGTCATAAATGCCCGGACTGAAACGTTTTCAATAAAATGCCCACATTGTCGAGCCCCACTGCGGATTCGAATTCCCTCCCGACACGGTGATATTCCATCAGTTTCCCTCTGCTATCAATAGTTTAATGTGAGAAAACGGCCTCAACAGCACAGGCTTGACTTGGAATCGAAACGTTACGATACTGGTTTCACAAGAAGGCGAATGCCGGCGAGGGGGGAATGATGGTCGAACACACTGTGACTCACGGGCAGGTTGCGCGCATCCGCAGCGGTTTGCTCACGCTGCTTTTGATCCCGGGCGTTGTGCTTGCGGCACAGGACAGCGGGACGCAACTGGAGGAAATCGTGGTGACCGCCACCAAGCGGGCAGTCAACATCGAGAAAGTGCCGCTCGCCGTGAGCGTCGTATCCGCCGACCTGTTGCAGCAGCTGAAGATTTCCGACCCCAGCGACCTCAATTTCGTCGCACCCGGCTTGCAGAAACAACAGCAGAGCAGCCTGCTCGGCGCCGCCAACTTCTTCATCCGCGGCGTCGGTACTGCGACATTCGGCGGGGGCGTGGAGCCCAGCGTGTCGACCGTGATCGATGATGTCGTCATGGGGCGCTCTGAAATGGGTGTGGTGCAGCTCTTCGACCTGGATCGAATCGAAGTGCTGCGGGGCCCCCAAGGCACTCTGTTCGGCATGAACTCCTCGGCCGGGCTGATCCACATCGTGACCACGGAGCCCAAGATCAATCAGTTCGAGACCGTGGGACACATCTCCTACGGACGCGTTGACGATGCGACAACCGGAAACGACTTCCTGGGTCAGGCCAGCGTGAACATCCCGCTGTCAGGCACTTCCGCGATGCGCATCAGCGCGTTCGCCATGCAGACCGATGGCCCGGTAAAGAATATCCTCAACCCGGGTGAGGATCTCGGCGTCACTGAGGCCGGCGTCAGGGTCAAATATCTCTGGAAGCCCGACGATCACTGGAAGATTCTTCTCGCCGCCGACTACGCCAGCGAACATGGCGCCTACAACAGCTTCTATACCCGTCGCTACGATGCGCCGGGCGGATTCGCCGCAGCGCAGGATGCAGCGGTGGGAATCACTGCTTCACCCGACAATGCCGTGATAGCCAGCAATGCGGCCACGTTCGGCCAGTTCAACGTCGGTGGCGCGCAGGCGAATGTCAACTACACGTTCGACGACGGCTCGTCGATCACCAACATCCTGTCCGCGCGGGCCTACAACAATCATTCGGCGTTTGATGCCGATGAGCTGCCCGTCTCGTTCTTCGATACGGTGGTGCCGGTCTTCAACGATTCGCAGGTCACCGAGGAACTGCGCTTCACCTCGCGGACAGATCGCAAGTTCATCTATCAGGCGGGTCTGTACTACATGCATTTGAAAAGCGTGGAGCACACGATCCTGTGCGGTAACCTGGAGCCGGTGTTGGCGCCTCCGCCCCCGGGGAACTGCTATCTCGGCTCGGACTACCTGATCCGCAATGAGCGCGACAACAAGGCGGTCTTTGCCCAGGGAACCTACTCGGTTACGGATGCCGCGCGACTGACGGCGGGCGGTCGCTACACGGTCGCGAAACTCGAAGACCATTCCATTCAGACACTCGGTCACGCCATTGCGGCGCTGAATCCGGTCGGCTCTGCCGACGTGGATGTGACCGACCACAATTTCTCCTACCGGATCAGTGGCGAATACGATCTGACCCGCGATGTCATGGGATACGTCACCTACACCAAGGGATTCAAGGCATCGGGCATTGCGCAGAATGCCAATTACGCAGTGGGACCTGAGACCTCGTTTGACTACGAGGTCGGTATCAAGTCGACACTCTTCGACAGAAGGCTCATTGTGAACGTGGGCCTGTACCGGGAGACCTTCGACGGTTACCAGGCGACCTCGTTCAAACGAACCGGAGACGTCGCGCTCTATCAACTCAACAATGCCGGTACGCTGCGTGCGCAGGGCGTAGAGGCGGACCTCATGGCTATTGCGCTCGCGGGATTGAGACTGGATAGCGGATTCGCCTTCAATGACGCCAAGTACAAAGGCGATTACGCCGTAGCCTGCTATCCGTTGGAAGTGGCAGGTACTTCGGGCAACAATGTCTGCTTGCCTGACGGCTCCACGAACGTTTCCGGGAATCAACTGGCACTGGCGCCGCGCTTCACGGTGACGCTGGCGGCCAATTACGAACACTCGCTCAACTCCGGCTACAGAGGCATTGCCAGCGTCAACTACTACTATCGCAGCTCATTCAGCTACGATCCTTCGCTCGATCCGAATATGCGGGTGGGTGGCTTGAGCATCGTCGGCGCCAGTATCGGAATCGAGCCCGAAGATGCCCGCTGGCGAGTGTCCGCGTTCGTGCGTAACCTGTTCAATCAGCACTATCCCTCGCAGGTACGCCCGGATGCGCTCGCCGGGGCCTCCGGTGACAACCTGAAAGGCGGGAATTACTGGCAGGCACTGGATGCGTCGGCGTTCAGGTCGATCGGGCTGTCACTCGACTATCGTCTTTAATCGGCGGAAAGACGTCGCACAGAGTCGGTAGCCCCATTTGGCGAAAGCTCTGCGGGCGACCACCGGCGATGAAGTGTGGGTGTTTGTCAGCGCAATGCCGGGGCGGTGTTGGCGAGCGGACGCATGATGACCTAAGTCACATGCCGAGGGTCACTTGCATGACCTCGGACACTACTGGTCCAGCGCATTGCCGGACACACTGCGCACATGGAATTCATCGCGACAATTACCGGGTCTGCCGCAATTACGTGCCTAGTAGCGCTCGTAGTGATCCTCTGGGACCTGGCTGAGCGCGCGGATCAGAAGTCATGAGTGCACAGGTCATCCCATGGCCCGCGCGCACCGCCGGCGCGAAAAGCAAGCCGGTGCCTGTGTTGATTGATCGGCAGGTGCCGGTGCGTTCGCTCAGAAAAGCCCTGGCTGTGGCGGGGTTGCAAATGGACCATGATCCGACCACCGGGCTTCTCTACATTTCATCGGGCTCATCCTGGAGCGCTCATGAGCCGGATCGCGCGACCCTTCGGTGAGTGCATCGCGGGATGACATCGGTTCGGCCGAGGCTCGCACCGCGAGCGCTGACGTAACAATAGTGTGCGTTTCTTGAACAACACGAGCCGATTCCGCAACACCTGACGGCAACAAACGCCGCAGGTGCGGGAAAAGCCTGCATGTGCACATGCGGGCGTGACACCATGGCAGCTGGAGGTGCCATGGATATCCACGAATATCAAGCCAAGCAGCTCTTGTCCGGCTTCGGGGTCGCGGTCGCGCGGGGGAGTGTGGCGTACAGCGCCGAGCAGGCCGTCTTTGCCGCTACGGAGCTGGGCGGCTGGCACTGGGCCGTCAAAGCGCAGATCCATTCCGGAGCGCGTGGCAAGGCAGGGGCCGTCAAGCTGTGCCGGACTTACCATGAAGTCTCGGAGGCAGCCACATCGATGCTGGGGAAGCGCATAGTGACCTCACAGACCGGGCCTGAAGGCAAGGTCTGCCAGCGCGTCTACATCGAAGTGGCCGAGCCGTTCGAGCGCGAGTTGTATCTCGGCCTGGTGTTGGATCGAAAGTTGCAGCGTATCCGGGTCATTGCCTCGGGGCAGGGCGGTATGGAGATCGAGGAGCTGCTGCACACCAACCCCGGGGCCATCCACCAGATTCATGTGGAGCCGGCTGTTGGGCTGCAACCGTTCCAGGCGCGCGAGCTGGCTTTCGGGTTGGGCCTCAACATCAAACAGGTCAGCCGCGCCACCACGACCATCATCGGCTGCTATCGTGCGTTCCGCGATCTCGACGCCACCATGGTCGAGATCAACCCGCTGGTCGTAACGGCCGACAACCGGGTGCTGGCTCTGGATGCCAAGATGTCTTTTGACGACAACGCGTTGTTTCGACGGCCCCAGGTGGCCGAAATGCGCGATGTCTCGCAGGAGGACCCGCGCGAGGCACGAGCCGCGCAAAACGGGTTGAACTATGTCGGCCTGTCGGGCGACATCGGCTGCATCATCAACGGGGCAGGTCTCGCCATGGCCACCATGGACATGATCAAACACGCGGGGGGCGAGCCCGCAAACTTTCTCGACGTCGGTGGCGGTGCCTCACCCGAACGGGTCGCCGAAGCGTTCCGACTCGTGCTCTCGGATCGCAATGTGAAGGCGATCCTGGTCAACATTTTTGCCGGCATCAACCGCTGCGACTGGGTGGCACAGGGCGTTATCCAGGCTGCAAGGGACCTGAAGGTGCCCTTGATCGTGAGACTCGCCGGAACCAACGTCGCGGAAGGGCAGCGGATCATCCAGGAGAGTGGTCTGCCCATCATCACCGCCGATGAACTGGCTGATGCCGCGAAGAAAGCGGTAGCGGCCGCGCACGCTTGAGCGGGGAGGGGACTTGAGCATTCTGATAGATGAAAAGACACCTGTCATCGTCCAAGGGTTCACAGGCGATAAAGCCTCCTTCCACGCCAAGGAGATGATCCGGTACGGCACCAACGTTGTCGGCGGAGTTACTCCCGGCAAAGGTGGCCAGAAGCATCTCGATCGACCTGTGTTCGACACTGTGAAAAACGCGGTCGAAGCCACCGGAGCGACGGCAAGTCTGGCATTTGTGCCACCCCCTTATGCCGGGGATGCATTGATGGAGGCTGCGGATGCCGGTCTCAAGTTGGTTTGCATCATTACAGACGGTATTCCGGCTCAGGACATGATGCGCGTGAAGCGCTATCTGATGCGTTACCAGCGCGACCGACGCACGATGGTCGTTGGACCGAACTGTGCGGGTATCATCAGCGCGGGCAAGGCGATGCTCGGCATCATGCCGGGTCATATCTATCAGCGCGGGAGCGTCGGTGTGGTGTCGCGCTCGGGCACGCTCGGTTATGAAGCAGCCGCGCAGATGAAGGCTGCCGGCGTCGGCGTGACCACTAGTGTCGGCATCGGCGGTGATCCCATCAACGGCAGCTCATTCCTGGATCATCTCGCCCTGTTTGAGCAGGACCGCGAGACCAAGGCCGTCGTCATGATCGGTGAGATTGGGGGGCCGCAGGAAGCCGAGGCCTCCGCCTGGATCAAGGACAACATGAGCAAGCCGGTCATAGGGTACGTTGCGGGTGTGACGGCTCCCAAGGGCCGCCGCATGGGCCACGCCGGTGCCATCATCTCCGCTGAGGGCGATACCGCCGCAGAGAAAACGGAAATCATGCGTTCTCGGGGGCTCCATGTCGCACCGAGCGCGGCCGAGCTGGGCAGCACGGTGGCGCGGGTGTTGAGCACTCTCTCATGAGCGTGCCGCTGACAGCGGCGACGGTGGGTCTGGTCGACGGTTATTCGCGTTGGGAGTTGCTGGCCCACCTGTTGAAAGAGGTGGTCGCGCGCCACGAGCCGGATGCGGCTCGCGTGCTGAATGGTGAGACACTGGAGCGGCAGCCTTCGCCCGCTACGCTGTGCAGGATTCTGCAGGCACAGAGCATCATGTTTCAGTTGCTCACCATCGCGGAACAGAATCGCGACATGCGCAATCGGCGCGAGCTGGAGCGGCAACAAGGTCGTGCAGCCGTCAAAGGCACATTCTCCGCCGCGCTGGATACCGTGAAGCGCGCGGGGGTTTCGGGCGAGCAGGTTCTCGAGCTGTTGGGATCGATCCGCATCCTTCCCGTGATGACGGCGCATCCGACCGAGGCGAAGCGCGTCACCGTACTGGAATGCCACCGGCGTATTTATCGCAGACTGTTCGAGCTCGAATCACCGCGCTGGACGCCGCGTGAGCAGGAGGAGTTGATCGGCTCGCTGCGCGATGAGATCGAGCTGCTGTGGCTCACGGGCGAGCTGAAGCTGGAAAAGCCGCGTGTCCAGGACGAAGTCGCCTGGGGCCTGTACTTTTTCAGCGAGAATCTGTTCGACGTGGTACCCGCGCTGCTGGCCAAAGTGCAAGCAGACCTACAGCACGCGTTTCCCGGCCGCGACTGGGATGTACCTTTGTTTTTCCGCTTCGGATCGTGGATCGGCGGCGATCGCGATGGCCATCCCTATGTGACGAGTGAGGTGACGCGCGAAGCGTTGTGGGCCAACAGGCTCACCTGCCTGAGACGCTATCAGGGGCGCGTTGCTGGTTTACTCCGACACCTGAGCGTCGCCGAGCACAGTTTGCCGTTGACTGAGGGGTTCAAGGCGACTTTACGTGAACGACTGCTTTCGTTGCCTGACGGTGTGAAGCTGGAGGCGCGTAATGCGGGTGAACCCTTTCGTCAGTATCTCGCGGCCGTGTTGGCTCGTCTGGCCGGGACCATGGAAGCCTGCGAACAACGCCGGGCGGTCGATAGCTCCGCGGCGTATGGGAGTGCCGACGAGCTGTTGGCTGATGTTGATATCATGAGACGTGCGCTGGCCAACGCGGGCGCCGGCGCAGTCGCGCAATCGTTCCTACTGCCACTGCGGCGTGAGATTGGTGTTTTCCGGTTCAATACCGCGCGCCTGGATATTCGGGAAAACTCTCCGCGGGTCAATCAGGCGCTGGTGGCGATTTTTCGATCTGCCCATCCGGGGGCGGAAGTTCCGGCGATGGACTCGCCCACCTGGCGGGAGTGGTTACTGGGCGAGTTGCGGACACCGCGCGTACGTGCCCGGTCTGCGGATGGGTTACCGCCTGAGAGCGCCGAGACATTGCGCTCGTTCCGTGTAATTGCGCAACTTCGTCATCAGCTGGATCGGGAGGCATTCGGGACCCTGATCCTGAGCATGACTCACAGTGCGGCTGACTTGCTCGGACTCTACCTGCTGGCCAAGGAGGCGGGCCTGTTCTTCGATGCACAGTCGATCGAGAGCTGTAGTTTGCCGATCGTCCCGCTCTTCGAGACGATCGCGGATCTGCGCGCGGCACCCCAGATTCTACGCGAGCTGCTGTCAGTGCCCGTCGTGCAGCGCAGCGTCCGCGTTCAGGGCGGCGTCCAGGAGGTCATGATCGGCTACTCCGATTCAAACAAGGACGGAGGTTACTTCACGGCCAACTGGGAGCTGGCCAAGGCGCAGATGACTCTCACCCGGCTCGGTCGCGAGCTGGGATTCAGTGTGTCTTTTTTCCATGGCCGCGGCGGTTCCGTCAGCCGAGGCGGAGCGCCCACGGGTCGCGCAGTTGCAGCCGCTCCGGCCGGCTCCATCAACCGTTCGTTCAGAGTGACCGAACAGGGCGAAGTGGTGTCATTGAAGTACTCCAACCGCGGTACGGCCGCCTACCACGTCGAGTTGCTGGCGGCTTCGGTCCTGGAGCATGCCCTGATGTCCGAGAGGGAGCGGGCGTTGATTCCCGTGCATGAGTTTGATGAGGCCATGGAGTCGCTGTCGGCGCTGTCCTGCACGGCCTACTCGAAGCTGGTCAACACCGAAAACCTTTTGGAGTACCTGACCGCCGCCAGCCCGCTCGAAGAATTCGCTCTGCTGAATCTCGGTTCGCGGCCCGCGCGCCGTACCCAGGCCAGGACGTTGGCCGACCTGCGTGCGATTCCGTGGGTTTTCGCGTGGAGTCAGAATCGGCACATGATCACAGGCTGGTACGGTATCGGCAGCGCGCTCAAAGCATTCCTCGACGTGCGCGGCGCCAGCGGCGAAGATCTGCTGCAGCGCATGTTTCGCGACTCGCGGTTGTTTCGAGTCATTCTGGATGAAGTGGAGAAGACCTTGCTGGCGGTGGATCTCGGGATCGCGCGTTCCTACGCGGCTTTGGTCGGCAACCCGGTGGTCCGGGACTCCATTTTCGGCCGGATCGAGGCAGAGTATCAGCTCACCGTGCAGATGATTTTGCGTGTGACGGCCGATGGCGAGATCGGCGCGCGTTTCCCGCAATATCGGCGCCGGCTCGCGCGGCGGCTGAACACCTTGAATCAGGTGAGCCGCGAGCAGGTGGGTTTGCTGCGCTCGTTCCGGGAAAGCGGCGCGGATGACGTGCGCGATGCACTGCTGTTGACTATCAATTGCGCTTCGGCTGGGCTGGGCGCCACCGGTTGAGGCGCTGTGCGCCAGGAGAGAGCTCATGAGTTTCACCAGTTTTCCCCCGGCCACGCCGCGCCTGCATCGCTCCGAGCTGGCGGTGCCCGGATCGAATCCAGGGCTGTTCGAAAAGGCCGCGCGCAGCGCCGCCGATATCATTTTCCTCGACGTAGAGGATGCGGTCGCTCCCGATGACAAGGAGCAGGCACGCCGCAATATCATCCAGGCTCTCAACGACGTCGATTGGTCCAACAAGACCATGATGGTGCGGATCAACGGTCTGGATACGCACTACATGTATCGGGACGTGGTGGACATCGTCGAAGCTTGTCCCCGCCTGGACATGATCCTGATACCGAAAGTCGGTGTTCCGGCGGATGTCTATGCACTCGACATGTTGGTGACGCAGATCGAAGCGGCGCGCAAACGCACCAGGCGGATTGGTTTCGAGGTCCTGATCGAAACAGCGCTCGGCATGGCCAACGTCGAGGCGATTGCGCAGTCCAGCCCGCGCCTGGAGGCAATGAGCTTCGGTGTTGCCGACTATGCGGCGTCTACTCGGGCCCGTACTACCGTGATCGGAGGAGTTCACCCGCAGAGCGGTGTGCTTACTGACGAGGACGCGCAAGGCAACAGGCAGTATTTCTGGACCGATCCCTGGCATGCGGCGCAGACACGGATGTTGGTGGCTTGCCGTGCCTACGGATTGCGGCCGATTGATGGGCCGTTCGGGGACTTCGGCGACCCGGAAGGTTTCAACGCCGCTGCCAACCGTGCGGCGGTACTGGGATATGAGGGCAAGTGGGCCATTCATCCATCGCAGATCGAGTTGGCCAACCGGGTATTCACGCCAACACCTGCCGAGGTCGAGAAGGCTACGCGGATCATGGAGGCGATGGCCCAGGCGGCGCGGGAAGGCAAGGGCGCTGTATCCCTCGATGGCAGGCTCATAGATATCGCCAGCGTTCGTATGGCGCAATCCCTGCTGGCCAAGGCCTCCGCGATCACCGCACGTAGCACATAATCAACTCCGGATCGGAGTTGATGCGAATCGGCAACGTGCTGCAGCCCACACCCCGGCTCACCAACAGAGTGCCGTTGCCGGGGATTTCGAACCGGCCGCGGGAGTAGATGCGCACCAGGGGACCGCCCGCACAGATAATGGGGACTTCATTTGCAAACGTGACTTGCCCTCCGTGGGTGTGTCCGGCGAGGCAGAAATCGAATGTCTGCTGGCCCAACAGCAGCAGGCCATCGGGCGAATGCGAAAGGAAGATTCGCACTGGACCTGCATTCTCAAAGGCGCTCGCCGCGTCGCGTTCACCGGACCATGGATCATCGATTCCGCAAATCGAGACGTCCGAGAACGGCGGTGGCAACCGAGCGTTGCGGTTGACCAGCACCTCGACTCCCGCTGCCTCCAATTGACGCCTGATGTAGTCGGCATCGGTCCAGTGATCATGATTTCCCAGCACGGCATAGACGCCGAGTCGGGGCCGCCACCGCAGCAGATCTGACTCAATCAGCTCATGGATGCTCGTAGCCCGGGTCCCCACATAGTCCCCGCCCAGCAAAAGCACATCCGGCGCCAGCCGCTCGAGCTGCTCGGACACCTGGGTAAATAGCTCGGGGTCTGTAGTTCTGCAGGCGTGCAGGTCCGACACGAAAGCTACGCGCAAGGGATGGGGCAGCGAGCGCCCGGCCCCGAGGAGCAACTCGTGCTCGCTGACTCGCAGGCGACCCTGCAAACCGAGTCGATACAGCCAGCGGGTGAGGACGCCGGGCTCCAACAGGCGTTCCACCACCTTGGAAACAAAAATTTCAAAGCGCGGCAGCGGCCGATCAGCCATGGCCTAGTCTATCATTGGCAAAAAATAGGAGAGGGACCCCTGATGCGAATCGCTGCATGGCTGTTCTCGAGCACGATGCTCCTGTCAGTAGCCGGCTGGGCTGCCGACCCCGCCCCCGTCGCCGATGTGTTCGCGAAGCCCAGCTCACTGCCGTTCCAGTACCCGGCTTTCGATCGAATCCACAACGAGGATTTCGCCGCCGCATTTGCTCGTGCGATGTCCGAGCACAATCGCGAGCTGGCGCGCATCTCCCAGCAGCACGACGCACCCACATTCGACAATACGGTTCTGGCGCTCGAGAAGTCAGGTCAGCGTCTGCATCGGGTGGAGCGGGTGTTCTTCAATCTGCTGACCTCCACCGGCGCTGCACCGCTGCAGAAGATCGAATCGCAAATCGAGACGCAGCTGTCACATCACTATGACGGAATGTATTTGAACCCGGCTCTGTTCGCTCGGCTCGACGCCGTGCATCAGTCCGTCCAAGGCGAGCAGCTCGACCCGGAGTCGCGTCAGTTGTTGGAGCGTACCTATGAGAATTTTGTACACCAGGGCGCACGCCTGAAGGCACCGGACCGCAAGCGACTCGAGGAGATCAACGCCCGTCTCGCGACACTGGGGGCCTCTTTCCGCCAAAACGTGTTGGGTGCAACGCAGGCGGGTGCCGTTCAGGTCGACAATCCCGCAGATCTGAGTGGGCTCGACGATGCGCGCCGCAGTGCCGCCGCCGCCGCTGCCACGGCGCGGGGATTGAACGGAAAGTGGTTGATTACACTGGAGAAGACCACCGACCAGAATGTGCTCGGATTGCTCTCCAACCGCCCACTGCGGGAGCGCATTTATCGTGCTTCGATCCAACGCGGTTCCAGCGGTCAGTACGACACCCGGGCGATTGTGACCGAGACCCTCAGTCTGCGGGCCGAGAAGGCACGTCTCATCGGATTTCCGACCTATGCTGCGTTCTCCCTGAGCGCAGAAGGCGCGGCGACGCCGCAAGCGGCCAACAAACTGCTCGACCGGATCACCGAGGCCGCGTTGCTGGATACTCGTAAAGACGCCGCGGCGCTGCAGGCCCTCATGGATGCGGACCGGCGCGCAGCCGGGCAGGCGCCGGTGCCGCTGCAGCCCTGGGACTGGAGCTACTACAGCGAGAAGTTGCGCAAGCAGCGTGTGGGTTTCGATCAGTCCGAGGTCAAAGCGTACTTCGAGTTGAACCGGGTGTTGCAGGACGGTGTGTTCTACGCCGCTCACGAGTTGTTTGGGCTGACTTTCAAGGAGCGTAAGGATCTCCCAACCTATGCGCCCGAGGTGCGCGTGTTCGATGTGTACGACGAGCAGGGAAAGCCGCTTGCCATTTTTCTCGGCGACTATTTTGCACGGGATACCAAGGAGGGCGGTGCCTGGATGAACAACTTCGTCGAGCAGTCCTCCCTGTTCGGCACGCGGCCCGTGGTCATCAACAATCTGAACTTTCCCAAACCTGAGCCGGGCCAGCCTGTGCTGCTCAGTTTCGATGACGTAGTGGGTATCTTTCACGAGTTTGGGCATGCGCTGCACAGCTTCCTGTCCAACGTCCGCTACCAGTCACTCGCGGGAACGAACGTGCCGGCCGACTTTGTTGAGTATCCTTCGCAGTGCAATGAAATGTGGGGTCGGGACCCCAAGGTCGTCGCTCACTTCGCGCACCACTACCAGACCGGGGCGCCGATGCCGCCCGAGCTTTTGAAGAAGCTCATTGCCGGCTCGCAGTTCAACGCCGGCTTTTTGACTGGCGAGTACGTGGTAGCCGCCATACTCGATATGGAATGGCACTCCATTCCCGCGAGTCAGTTGCCTGCCGCCGCTGATGTGCAGCAATTTGAGACCCGGGTGCTCGAGGCTCGTCACGCTGCCTACCAACTTGCGCCTCCGCGCTACCATAGCACTTATTTCCTGCATGCCTTCGAGGACGAACATTACGCGGCAGGCTACTACGCGTACCTGTGGAGTGAAGTGTTGGCACGCGACACGGGGAAGTGGATCTATGCCCATGGTGGGCTCAGTCGGACCGCCGGCGATGTGTATCGCGAAAAAGTGCTGTCACGCGGGCGGTCCGCAGAGCCGGCGGTCCTGTTCAGGAACCTGTACGGCTCGGACCCGGAAGTGGGGCCGCTGATCGAGTACCGCGGGCTCGGCGCGAAATAGTGCTTACAGGAGCTCGAGCCGTTGTAATCCGTGCTTGAAGCGCCCGACGAGTCGAGCGGCTCCCTGTTCGCGCAGTGTCAAAGGTGGTGTGGTTTCCAGTCCTTCGGGCGGTGGCCGTGCGGCACGTTGAGTGGCTCGCCTGCGATGTGGTCCTGGGGAATCGTTGGGGCCAGCTGCGGCAGATTTTTGAGGCGGGCCTGGGTTACTGCCTCGAAGCCGGATGCCAACGTGATCAACTTCGGCTCACTGAACGCTGTGCCGAAGAAGGTGATGCCGAAGGGGATTCCGAACACTTGCGCCGCCGGCACCTGAACGTATGGATAGCCGCCCGGGGCGCCGAGGCCGGAGCTACCGAAGACAAAGTGATCGCCATATAACAGGTCTGTTGACCAAGCCGGGTTGTCGGTCGGTGCGATCACCGCGTCGAGGTGAAACTGCGTAAGAGCCGCATCCATCCCGTTTACGGTTGCGGCCTTGTCGATCGCCAGCGCCTGGTTGTACGTCGTTCCTACCGGCACGCCAAGATTGGCGTCCGTCTGCGGGGTATCCGGTCCAGGCAACAGAGCTTGCGTCTGAGTGAAGATGTCCTGGCCCCAGAACGGCATCTCCGCGTCTGCATTGTCGTTATTGAAGTTGATGGCATCCTGCAAGGTTCCCTTGGCGACCGGGACGCCGATCCGCGTTGCAAAGTAGCTTTGCACGTCTGCCTTGAAATCGAACTCCAGCACCAACGTCTCGCCCGACGCCGCCGGAAACGTGAAACCGGCGGCGTCGAGATCGACAATGGTCGCACCTGCCGCCTGCAACGCCGTCACTACATCGTTGAAAGCATCGATAACCTGTTGCGGTGCGCTGTCGAGTCCTATCTGACTCCTGACGAGGCCCAGTCGAGCACCTTTAAGGCCGTTGGGATTGAGGAACTTCGTGTAGTCGGTCGGAATGTTGGTGGGTCGCGCAAAGCGACCCTGCCAGCCCAGCGGCACCCCACCGGTAGCCGAGTCTCGGCCGTCGAAAGTACGGCTCTGAATGACGCCCAACGCCGCGGCGGCATCCGCCACGGTGCGTCCATGTGGGCCCACAGAGTCCTGGGTATGCGAGATGGGCACCACGCCGGCCCGGCTGGTCAGGCCTACCGTTGGTTTGATGCCGACCACATTGTTGGCATTGGCCGGGCATACGATACTGCCGTCGGTCTCGGTCCCTATGGACAGAGTGGCGAAGTTGGCGGCCTCGGCCGCACCCGACCCGGAGCTCGAGCCACACGGGTTGCGATCGAGCCCGTAGGGATTATGAGTCTGGCCGCCGACGGCCGACCAGCCGCTGACCGACTCGAAAGAGCGGAAATTCGCCCATTCCGACAGGTTGGTCTTGCCCAGAATCACCGCTCCGCCGGCGCGCAGATTGGCGGCCACCGTTGAGTCCTGGAGCGGTGGCGTGCCCTGAAGGGCCAGAGATCCCGCCGTGGTCTGCATCCGGTCGCCGGTATCAATGTTGGCTTTCAGAAGTACCGGGATGCCGTGCAGGGGGCCCAACACTTTACCCTTGCGTCGCAGAGCGTCCGTTTGCCGCGCGATGGCCAACGCATCCGGGTTCAACTCGATGACGGAGTTGACTCCGACACTGTCCTTCGTCGGTAGGTCGAGCTGCTGAATACGTTGGATATAGGCGCGTGTGAGTTGCTCAGAGGTCAGGTGGCCTGCGGTCATCTCAGCCTGAAGCTGTGCCACGGTCGCCTCGAGAAACGGAAATCGAGCTTTGCCTGAGTCGTCGGCGCCGGCCGCGAGCGGTGCCAGCAGAAACAACAGCAGACTGATCCTTCCTGCCCTGCGCGATGTCATTTTGATTCTCCTGTTGCAAACGGGAGCCTGGTGCGCGAGCGGGATGCTACGCGCACCAACATATGACTTCAATCACCGGGAACGCAGGAGATCTCTGATGGCTTCAGTTATGACTTCAGGCGCATCCCGTTGCACAAAGTGCCCGCTGTGCAGGGCGAACGACTGCTTCGCGTCCGAGGACAGCCGCAGAAACTGGCTTTGCAGGTCACTCCACCGGGCTTGAAGTGCCGGTCGGGCGTGCACCGGCAGGAATGGGCTGTTGATGGCTGTGCCCGCGCAAATGATGCGCACCGGCCGTGCAGATTGCCGCGTTGGATTCCGGCGCCGGCATTGGCGCATCACATGTCCAACTCGCCCAATGTCGTCCCGATCTCGTGTGCGTTCTGCGCAAGGAGTTCAAATTCAAGCGCGAGATGTGGCTCGCGGTTCACCGCGATGCACGCGCGACGTGCCGGACCCGGCTCGTCTTCGACCACCTGGCCGTTGGTCTCGCCCGCTACGTCAAGGAAGCTATTTGAACGACCTGTGTTGACCGCGACCGCGCGGTAGGGCTATGTTACCGCCCGCTAGGGGAGCCCCGCAGGGGGCTGAGAGGCCATCGGTGCAGCGGAAGCTGCACGGCATGGCGACCCTCACAACCTGATCCAGATCATACTGGCGTAGGAAAGTTTCAATGAATGCCATTCCGCGTTCCGTCGCGTCGACACCGTTTCCCGCATCACGCAAGGTTTACAGGCCGGGCACTCTCAATCCCGCTATTCGCGTGCCCATGCGGGAGATATCTCTCCATCCCTCATCGCAGGAGCCGCCGCTTACGGTCTATGACTCCTCCGGGCCCTACACGGACCCGCATGTTGATATCGATATCGAACGCGGACTGCCCAGGCTGCGCGAGTCGTGGATTGCGGCACGCACGGATGTGGAAGAGTATGACGGCAGGCTGAGAGCGCGCAGCGGCTTGGCGGTAACACAGTTGGCCTATGCGCGCCGGGGAATCATTACGCCCGAAATGGAATTTGTGGCCATTCGGGAAAACGTGACGCCTGAGTTTGTTCGGGCCGAGGTTGGGGCGGGCCGCGCGATCATTCCGGCCAACATCAATCACCCCGAATCCGAGCCCATGATCATTGGGCGCAATTTCCTGGTGAAAATCAATGCCAACATAGGCAACTCCGCCGTAACGTCTTCGATCGCCGAAGAGGTCGACAAGATGGTGTGGGCGATTCGCTGGGGAGCGGACACGGTGATGGACCTGTCCACCGGGCGCGATATTCACACCATCCGTGAATGGATCCTGCGCAACTCGCCGACACCCATCGGCACGGTGCCGATCTATCAGGCGCTGGAAAAGGTCGCAGGTGTTGCCGAGGATCTCAGCTGGGAAGTCTTCCGCGACACCCTGATTGAACAGGCAGAGCAAGGTGTTGATTACTTTACGATCCATGCGGGAGTGCGGCTTTCCTATATCCCATTGACGGTCAACCGCGTCACGGGGATCGTCTCGCGGGGCGGCTCCATCATGGCGAAGTGGTGTCTGGCGCATCACCGGGAGAGCTTCCTGTACGAACACTTTGCCGAGATCTGCGATATCTGTCGCGCGTACGATGTGAGCTTCTCGTTGGGAGACGGGTTGCGGCCGGGGTCGATTGCGGATGCGAATGATGCTGCGCAGTTCGCTGAGCTTCAGACATTGGGCGAGTTGACTCAGGTCGCCTGGGCGCGCGATTGCCAGGTGATGATTGAAGGCCCGGGCCACGTTCCCATGGACAAGATCAAGGAAAACATGGACAAGCAGCTCGCCGTGTGCGGTGGAGCTCCCTTCTACACACTCGGGCCGCTGACTACCGACATCGCTCCGGGTTACGACCACATTACCTCCGCGATCGGAGCCGCCATGATCGGGTGGTTCGGCACGGCGATGCTCTGTTATGTCACTCCCAAGGAGCATCTGGGATTGCCTGATCGTAATGACGTGAAGACAGGCGTCATCACATACAAGATCGCCGCGCACGCAGCCGATGTTGCCAAGGGGCACCCTGGTGCGCGCGACCGCGACGACGCGGTCTCGCGCGCGCGATTCGATTTCCGTTGGGAAGACCAGTTCAATCTATCGCTCGATCCGGATACCGCCTGTGCGTTTCACGATGCGACTCTGCCCAAGGAGGCGCACAAGGTGGCTCACTTCTGCTCGATGTGCGGTCCCAAATTCTGCTCCATGCGGATCTCGCACGAGGTGCGTGCGGAAGCGCGTCAGCAGGGTTTGCGCGAGATGTCTGAACGATTTCGTGACAGCGGAGGTGAGCTCTACGTAGCCCGACAGGGTGAGTGATTCATGCGCGTCACGGTGATCGGGGCGGGCGTGGGTGGCCTGAGCTGCGCGTTGGAGCTGGCAGAGCGGGGTGCTTCGGTTGAAGTGCTGGAGCAGGGCGAGTACTTGGGCTCCGCGGGTTGCTCGTGGTATGCGGGTGGCATGTTGGCACCCTGGTGTGAGGCCGCCGACAGTGAGCCCCAGATCCCGAACCTGGGGGCCGGGAGCATCGAGTGGTGGAGCAGAACGCTCCCCGCTACCCAGCGCAATGGAACGTTGGTCGTGGCTCACCGCCGCGACCGAAGCGAGCTCACTCAATTCGCGCGCCGCACCCAACAGTTTGAGTGGCTCGATGGCGCGGCGATCGCGCAACTCGAGCCCGATCTGGCGGGGCGTTTCAACAACGCTCTGTTCTTCCGAGATGAAGGTCACCTGGACCCTCGTGATGCGCTGGCAGCGCTGGTGCGCCGGCTCACGGAGTTGGGTGTTCCGATCCGCTTCGGCGTCCGATCGTTGGCGAGGGCAGACCGCGTAGTGGACTGCCGAGGGTTGGCCGCCCGCGATGTGCTGACTGATTTGCGCGGCGTGAGAGGCGAGATGATTCTGCTGCGGCTCCGGGAGTTCTCTCTGAGCCGCCCGGTCCGGGTTCTACATCCTCGCGTTCCCGTGTATATCGTGCCGCGCGGCGCGGGCCTGTTTATGGTGGGCGCGACGATGATCGAAAGCGATGCAACTACGCGCATCAGCGCCCGGTCCTTGCTCGAACTTCTCAGTGCCGCCTATGCGCTGCACCCGGCGTTTGGGGAAGCAGAAGTCGTGGAGATGGGTACGGGAGTGCGGCCGGCATTTCCTGACAACCTGCCGCAGATCCGCTCTCACGCCGGCACTGTGTATGTGAACGGCCTTTACCGCCATGGGTTTCTGATAGCTCCCGCGCTCGCACGCATGACAGCAGAGGTTGTTCTGAAGTGAAAGTACAGGTGAACGGCGTTTGGCGTGAAGTGACTTCCTGCGATGTCGCCTCCCTGTTGAAGGAGCTCAACTACGGCGATTCCGTGGTTGCCACGGCCGTCAATGGCGTGTTTGTCGCGACCGGTTCACGTTCGGGCGCGCCGGTGTCCGACGGAGATCGGCTCGAGGTTCTGGCTCCCATGCAGGGCGGATAGTCGTGAAGGTGTACCGCGTAGATGTGCAATCGCGGCTGTTGCTGGGAACGGCCGGCTATCCTTCGCCTGCGATTCTGTCTCAGGCTGTCCAGGCGTCGCGCACTGATGTGGTGACTGTCTCGTTGCGTCGTGAATCGAGCGGCGACCGTGCCGGGCAAGGTTTCTGGTCACTGGTCCGGGATCTGAAAGTGCGCGTCCTGCCCAACACCGCAGGTTGCCACAGTGTTAAGGAAGCGGTTACGACGGCACATATGGCACGCGAGGTGTTTGGCACCTCGTGGATCAAGCTGGAGGTGATTGGCGAAGACGACACGCTCCAACCCGATGTGTTCGGTCTGGTTGAGGCGGCCAGGATTTTGTCTGCGGAGGGCTTCCAGGTCTTTCCCTATACCACGGAGGATTTGATTGTCGCGGAGCGATTGCTGGAGGCTGGCTGCGAAGTGTTGATGCCATGGGGCGCGCCCATAGGTTCGGGCAGGGGATTGAACAACCTGTTCGGACTCAAAGCGCTGCGGGCCCGATTTGCGGACGTGCCTTTGATTGTGGATGCGGGGATTGGCGTTCCTTCACATGCTGCGCAGGCTCTGGAGATCGGGTTTGATGCTGTGCTCATCAACACTGCCGTCGCTCGGGCGGTTGATCCTGTGCAGATGGCTGGCGCGTTTGCGCTAGCAGTCGAGGCTGGGCGTGCCGCATACCTCGCCGGGCCTGTGGAGCCCCGCGATCTGGCAGTTCCCTCCACCCCCCTGATTGGCAGGGCATTTCTCGAATGAACCCGATACCTCGTGTCTACCCGGTTGTTGAGAGTGCCGAGCTGGTGCGTCGAATGGTTGCCGTTGGGGCGAGACTGGTGCAACTGCGCGTCAAAGACCGCTCGAAGGAGTTGGTACGCCAGTTCGTGAGAGACGCCAAGGCGGTATGTGCACGTTACAACGCCCAATTGGTCGTCAACGACTATTGGCAGATAGCAATGGAAGAGGGCTGCGATTTCGTGCATCTGGGTCAAACAGATCTCGACGGTGCGGATATGGTGGCGCTACGCAGGGCCGGGACGCGACTCGGCGTTAGCACGCATGACGCAGCCGAGCTCGATCGCGCCCTTGCGCTGGAGCCGGACTACATTGCCCTGGGGCCAATTTATCCAACTAAACTCAAGGTGATGCCCTGGGCGCCGCAAGGGCTTGCTCGAATCACCGAGTGGAAACGCCGGATTGGCACTACGCCGCTTGTGGCAATCGGCGGGCTGACAGTGGAGCGACTGGAGGGCGTGTTTCGAGCGGGCGCGGATTGCGCAGCTGTCGTGACGGATGTGGTGATGCATCGTGACCCCGATGCGCGCATGGGCGAATGGTTGGCCGAGGCAGCGGCATTATGAGCCTTCGATATTCTCGCCAGATTGTGCTGCCGGAGGTGGGGGAGGCGGGTCAGTCGCGTCTGTTCGCCGCAAAGGTGGTTGTTGTTGGGGCTGGAGGGCTCGGTTGTGCCGTTCTTCAATACCTGTGTGCCGCGGGTGTCGGGCAACTCACGATTGTGGATCACGATCGGGTTGAAGAGTCCAATCTGCATCGTCAGCCGTTGTATCGGGTGAGTGACCTCGGACTTCCCAAGGCAGCCGCCGCCCGCCACGCCCTGTTGGAGGCAAACCCTCACGTACGAATCAACGCTATTGCTGAGCGGCTGACTCCCGCAAATGCAGCAGCCCTCGTCGCTGGTGGTGATCTGGTGGTTGATGCGGCTGACAGCTTCGCGGTGACGTACGTGCTGAGCGATGAATGCTTCAATGCCGGCAAAGCCCTGATCAGCGCATCGGTGTTGGGAATGGCGGGGTATGTGGGCGCATATTGCGGCAGTGGCCCTAGCTATCGCGCCGTGTTTCCGGAAATGCCGCTTCAGGCTGGTTCCTGCTCCCAATCCGGCGTCCTCGGGACGGCAGTTGGCGTGATGGGCACGCTGCAGGCCCATATGGTCCTCGCGCTGCTGCTCGGCCTCGAGCCTTCGCCGCTTGGACAACTCGTCAGCGTCGACTTTCGCTCACTGCGGTTCGGGGGCTTCTCGTTTGTCGGTGCCGAGGAGCGCACGGGCCCCGTGCTGCAGTTCATCTCCTCTGCTGATGTGTCTGAAAGCGACATTGTCGTCGATTTGCGCAGCCTGACTGAGGCACCCCTCTCGCCCTTCGCTTCAGCTCTGCGCATGGAGACTTTTGAAATCGAAAGTGGGTCCAAAAGCCTCCCCCAGGGGTCCCGAATCGTGTTGTGTTGCCGAACCGGCGTGAGGGCTTGGCGGGCAGCCCGGGCACTGCAGCGACTCGGCCACTCGAATTTGACCTTGCTGGCACTCAACGAATGAATCGCCGGCCTGCCGTGTTGGTCATTGCCGGATCCGACTCCAGCGGCGGGGCGGGGCTGATACGCGATGTGCAAGTGCTGAATGCCCTCGGGGTTGATTCGCTCTGCGCCATTACGGCCGTTACCGCGCAGTCGGATTCGCAGGTGTGCGCGGTTCAGCTGTTGCCGCCGGAGCATGTGCGCGCACAAATCCGTGCCGCGCTGTCAACGCGATCCGTTGGTGCGATCAAGATTGGGATGCTCGGTGACGAGGCGATCGTGGCGGCGGTGGTTCAAAGCCTGCCTTCGCGTACCACAGCACCGATAGTGCTGGACCCAGTGTTGTGTTCGTCTTCCGGCGCCCCCTTGCTCGATGCCGGCGGTCGTCAGGCAATGCTTCGCGATCTGCTGCCGCGCGTGACTGTCCTGACTCCCAATCTGCCGGAGGCAGCCACCCTTCTCGATGAGCCCGTTGCGGTGGATGAGCGAGCACAAGCGCGCCAGGGCCGCCAACTTCACGCCCTCGGCCCGGAGGCCGTCCTGCTCAGAGACGGCCACGCCACC
>Ga0268266_10002156_pt1 | contig 21589 bp, 20 predicted proteins | sample KBSS13metaG_FD_190356 | JGI IMG/M metagenome (GOLD analysis project Ga0268266, IMG submission 190356) | Switchgrass rhizosphere microbial communities from Kellogg Biological Station, Michigan, USA - KBS S1-3 metaG (SPAdes) (version 2) | ecosystem: Host-associated > Plants > Roots > Rhizosphere... | reverse complement strand
CGGCGCATTTCGCGCGAGTGGCGCGCTCGGAGAGATTCGAACTCCCGACCCTCGGAATCGAAATCCGATGCTCTATCCAGCTGAGCTACGAGCGCGTGCGAGGGGTCGATTATCAGACTTGGCCTGATAGGGCCAGCGGCGGTGCTAGTAGCAGGGATGCCGGCGGCGGTCCTGGCCGATATAGGCGGCTGAGCTCTGGTAGCACAGGTTGGTGGAGGGGCCGTCGTAAAAGGCGAAGGTGCCGGGCTGGGGGCCGGGGCCGTAATTGTGCAGGTAGCTGATCGGGTAGGGCAGCCCCCAATTGCGCAGGTGGTAGCGATTGTGCCGGGCGTCGGCCAGGCTCGGAACCAGAGTCGCAATGGACAGCAGGGAAGCAGCGATCAAGAACTTGGCTTTGGTCATGGCGATTCTCCGGAACTCACGGTTCGAAACTACAGCAATTTCGGGTCGGGCCGATAGCCGATTGTGCGGCGGAGAAACGTGCGTAAAATCAATAAGATATGAGGAAGATTTCTGATTTATCCAGAATCCGGGCCGCGGCGGTCCAGGCGAATCCGGCCCCTGCACCACACGAAAGGGATTGAAAGCCTCGCGGAAAGCCGCCCCGATGCGCCCCTTTTTGGCCTCATGGGATGCTTAACGAATTCCTAACACAGTCCGGCCAGAGTTTTGCTGTCTTGTCGTTGGCTGGCGGACCGCCTATCCCGCGTCAAACACGGCTATCCGGTTCTCTCTGATATTCATGCGCATTACGCCTCTTGCCCTGCTGTGCCTTTCGGTCCTGGTCGCGACGCCGGCGCACGCCGACCTGCGGATCACGCGCGATCACGGCGGGTATGTCGAGGAGTATAAGGCCAAGTACAAGCGCATCCGCGACCGCAAGGAGCGCGTCATCATCGACGGCATCTGCAACTCGGCCTGCACGCTGGTGTTCGGCATCGTGCCGATGAACAAGATCTGCGTGACACCGAGAGCGAGCCTCGGTTTCCACCAGGCCTATTACGACAAGGCCTTCACCTTCGGCATCAAGGTCACGAGCGCCGAAGGCACGTCGGACCTGATGTCCTATTATCCCGATACGGTGAAGGACTGGATCCGCCGCAATGGCGGGCTCACCACCGACATGAAGAAGATCAAGAACGGCGTCGAACTCTGGAAGATCGTCGATGCCTGCCCCGAAGAGTGGCGCTGATCGCTACCCCGACGCGGCTCGGCGCTCGCCGGCATCGAGGCAGCGTGAGTTCGCTCTAAAACGTCACCACGCCACGGATCGACTCGCCGCGCTTCATCAGCTCGAACGCGTTGTTGATCTCGTTGAGCGGCATCACATGCGTGATCATCGGGTCGATCTGGATCTTGCCCTGCATGTACCAGTCGACGATCTTCGGCACGTCCGTGCGGCCGCGCGCGCCGCCGAACGCGGTGCCTTTCCAGACCCGGCCGGTGACCAATTGGAACGGCCGCGTCGCGATCTCGGCGCCCGCCGGCGCCACGCCGATCACGATCGACTGGCCCCAGCCGCGGTGGCAGGCTTCGAGCGCCTGCCGCATGACAGTGACGTTGCCGGTGCAGTCGAACGTGTAGTCGGCGCCGCCGATCTGGTCCGCGCCCGATTTCGTCATGTCGACGAGGTGAGGGACCAGGTCCTTGCCGAGGTCCTTTGGGTTGACGAAGTGCGTCATGCCGAAGCGTTCGCCCCACGCCTTGCGATCGTTGTTGATGTCGACGCCGATGATCATGTCGGCGCCGGCGAGCCGCAGGCCCTGCAGCACGTTCAGGCCGATGCCGCCGAGGCCGAACACGATCGCCTTGGCGCCTTCCTCGACCTTGGCGGTGTTGATGACCGCGCCAATGCCGGTGGTGACGCCACAGCCGATGTAGCAGACCTTGTCGAACGGTGCGTCCTCGCGGATCTTTGCCACTGCAATCTCCGGCAGCACGGTGTAGTTCGCGAACGTCGACGTGCCCATGTAGTGATGGACAGGCTTGCCGCCGAGCGAGAAGCGCGACGTGCCGTCGGGCATCAGGCCCTGGCCCTGCGTTGAACGGATCGCGGTGCAGAGATTGGTCTTGCGCGACAGGCAGGACGGGCACTGCCGGCATTCCGGCGTGTACAGCGGAATGACATGATCGCCTTTCTTGACGCTGGTGACGCCCTTGCCGACATCGACTACGACGCCGGCGCCCTCATGGCCGAGGATCGCCGGAAACAGCCCTTCCGGGTCGGCGCCGGACAATGTGAACTCGTCGGTGTGGCAGACGCCGGTCGCCTTGATCTCGACCAGCACTTCGCCCTCGCGCGGCCCCTCGAGCTGAACGGTCGTTACTTCCAGCGGCTTTCCAGCAGCGACGGCGACGGCGGCGCGAACATCCATGGCATTCCTCGTTCGGGATTTTTCAAAGGCGGGCTTCAATATGTGAAATCGCGCCGGTTTCCCGGCGCGATCGGTTCTTGCCGCATAGCATACGATCGGGCAACAGGGGCGGCAAATGAATCAAGACCCAGGGAGATTCGCCGCCCGCGCGGCGCCGGCGGTTTTCGTGCTGCTGTGGAGCACCGGCTTCATCGGCACCAAATACGTTGTCGATAACGCCGATCCCTTGACCTATCTGGCGATCCGCATGGCGCTGGTGGTGGTGCTGATGGCCGTCATCTGCGCCGTGGTCCGGCCGGTCTGGCCAAACCGCGCCGAGATCGGCCACAGCATCGTCGCGGGCATCCTCGTGCATGGGTTTTATCTCGGCGGCACCGCGGTCGCGATTTCGCTGTCGATCCCCGCAGGCCTTTCGGCGCTGATCCCGGGCCTGCAGCCAATCCTGACCTCCACCATCGCGAACCGCTGGCTTGGCGAGCGCGTGACGCCGATGCAATGGGGCGGGCTGTTGATCGGGTTGGCCGGCGTGGCGCTGATCCTGCACGACCGGCCGATGGGCGGGCAGGCCGGCTGGGGTTGGATCGCCTCGGCGATATCGCTGGTCAGCATCACGCTTGGCACGCTGTACCAGCGTCGCTATTGCAGCCGCATCGACTGGCGCAGCGGCAATCTCGTGCAATACATCGCGGTGACCACGTTCTTTGCGATCGGCGCCTTCCTGTTCGAAGCGCGCGTGGTGCATTGGACGACCGAATTCATTCTGGCTCTGGTCTGGCTCGCGGTGGTGCTGTCGATCGGATCGATCGGCCTGCTGTACTGGCTGATCCGCCACCAGGCCGCGACATCGGTGGCGAGCCTGTTCTATCTGGTGCCGGCCGTGACCGCGCTGATGGCGTTTGTGCTGTTCGACGAGCGGCTCGATGCCGTCGCGATCGCAGGCATGATCGCCTGCGCTGCCGCCGTGCTGCTGGTCAATCGCGCGCCTGCGAAGGTTTAGCTGCCGCGGATCGTCCCGTAAGCCTTCAGCGCGCGTTCGCGGCCCACCTTGTGATCGACGATCGGATGCGGGTAGGTCTTGCCGAGCTCGACGCCGGCGCTCGCAAGCTCCATCGGCGTTGCCGTCCACGGCTGATGGATCAGCTTGTCGGGCAAGGCCGCCAGCTCCGGCACCCAGCGCCGGACATAGACGCCATCAGGATCGAATTTTTCGCCCTGCAGGATCGGATTGAAGACGCGGAAATAGGGCGCGGCGTCGGCGCCCGAACCCGCCACCCATTGCCAGTTCGCCGGGTTGCTGCCGGCATCGGCGTCGACCAGCGTATCCCAGAACCACTGCTCGCCTTCGCGCCAGTCGATCAGCAGGTGCTTGACCAGGAACGACGCCACCACCATCCGCACCCGGTTGTGCATGACGCCGGTGTGCCAGAGCTCGCGCATGCCGGCATCGACGATCGGGTAGCCGGTCAGGCCGCGCTGCCAGGCCCGCAACGCCTTCTTATCCTGTTTCCAGGGAAAGCCGTCGAAATGGGGCTGCAAATTGCGCGTCGCGAGATCGGGGATGTCGAACAGCAGGTGACGGCAGAACTCGCGCCAGCCGAGTTCGCTGAGAAATTTGTCGATGTCGGCGGCGCGGCGGGGGTGTTCGGCCGCGGCGAAGCGCGCGGCGTGCCAAATCTGGCGCGGGCTGATCTCGCCGAAACGAAGATGCGGCGACAGCCGCGAGGTACCGTCGCGGTCCGGCCGGTCGCGGTCATCGGAATAGCCGGCGATACCGCCGCCGAGAAAGGCCTTGAGGGCGGCCTGCGCGGAGGCCTCGCCGGGCAACCAATTGTCGCGGAGACCGCCGGCCCAGTCCGGCCGGGTGGGCTCGAGATTCCAGTCCTCCAGCCGATCGCCAGCGATACCAGCCACACCCTTCAGCGCCTTCGGCGCCGGCAGCGGTTTTGGTGGATCGCCCAGCGCCTGCACGCGTCGCCAGAACGGCGTGAACACGCGCAGGCCGCGGTTCTCCTTGTTGCGAATTTGACTCGGTGACGCCAGCAGGTCGTCGCGGAAGCGATGCGCGCCGATATCAAAGTCCGCCAGCGCCGCGGCGACCTGATCTTCCGCTTTCCGCTGGGGAATCTGCGCGATCTCGTTCCAGTAGACCGCTTCGGCGCCGATCTCGCGCGCGAGTGCCGGAATGATTTCGGTCACCGATCCCCTGCGCAGCACCAGCGATGCGCCCCGCTCGCGCAGGCTTGCCTGCAGGACGCGCAACGACTGCGCCAGCCACCACCGCGCCGCGCCACCCAATGGCCGGGTGCCCGGCGCTCTGTCGTCGAGCACATAAATGCACGCAACTTTCGAGTGTGCCTTGACGGCTGCGGACAGAGCGGGGTGGTCGGAGAGGCGGAGGTCGTAACGATACCAGACGAGGGCGGTCATGCGCGCATAGGTTCCATTCTGTTCATAAACCTTTGCTAAGAGTTGTGCTGGTTAACGTGTCTGGAAACGAAACGGACCACATTCGGACCGATTTTTGGGGATTTTCGTTATGACTTCGCGATCGATTGCAAACTTTTTGCCGGCGCTGAACCTGCGCCTCGGCACCAAGGCTGTCATCTGCGCCATATTCCTGATCGCCGTAAATACCGCGCTGGTTGTAGGGGCCGCGCATTGGTCGCTGACCTCGGAGTTCGGCACCCGGGCGCTGCGCGACATCGAAGTCAATTTGCGCACGCTGGGTCTGGCGTTTGCCGAGACCTACGGCGACGCCAAGATCACGATCAGGGACGGGGCCGTCGTCCGCGCTGAAATCGCCAAGATGCCTGAGTTCAAGGACCACGCGATCGTCGATCGCGCCGTCGGCTATACTGGAGGCAACGCGACCCTGTTCGTCTACGACGATGCCTCCAACCAGTTCATCCGTCGCAGCACCAACGTCAAAAAGGAGAACGGCGACCGCGCCGTCGGCACCCAGCTTGCGCCCGATCATCCCGGCCAGGCAGTCGTGCGCCGCGGCGAGGCCTACAAGGGACCGGCGACGCTGTTCGGCAAAAACTTCATGACGGCTTACTATCCGATCATAAGCTCGGGCAAGGTGATCGGCATTCTCTATGTCGGAATCCCGATGGAGCACTACGAGACGATGTTGTCGCATGCGATCCAGAACATGGCGATCGCGGCCGGCATCGCTGCGCTGCTCGTCATGGCGCTGACCACGCTGATCGTGCGCCGGGTGACCAAGCCGCTGACCTCGGTCACGGCCTCGCTGACCGCGATCGCGGAAGGCAAGCCCGACGTGAATATCGAGTGCGAAGATCGCGTGGACGAGATCGGCGAGATCGCGCGTTCGCTCGCCGTCTTCAAGAACAATTCGGCCGAACGCCGTCGGATGCGCGAGGAGCAGACCGCGGCTGCCGCGGCCGCCGCCGAGCAGCGCAAATCCGAGCTGCGCGGTTTTGTCGACGAGTTCCAGACCAGCGTCGGCACCATGCTCAACAAGGTGCTGGACTCCTCCGGTGAATTCGAGCGCGTCGCACGGCAGTTGACCGACACTGCGCGGACCACCGCCGGCCTCTCCGGCAAGTCGGCGAGCGCGTCCGAGACCGCCTCCGAACACGTCAGGACCGCTGCGGCGGCTTCCGACGAATTGTCCAGCTCGATCGCCGAGATCACCCGCCGCGTGCAGGAATCGAACGGCATCGCCGCCGACGCCGTCAAGCAGGCTGTCGCCACCGACCAGCGCATCAACGAATTGTCGGAAGCGGGCGCGCGGATTGGCGATGTGGTGAAGCTGATCACCTCGATTGCCGAGCAGACCAATCTTCTGGCGCTCAACGCGACCATCGAGGCGGCGCGGGCGGGCGACGCGGGTCGCGGTTTTGCCGTGGTGGCGCAGGAGGTCAAGAGCCTCGCCGGCCAGACCGCGAAGGCGACCGAGGAAATCTCAAGCCAGATCGGCAACATGCAGCTGGCGACCGAAGAGTCGGTCAGCGCCATCAAGGCGATCGGCCAGACCATCGAACGCATCAGCGAGATCGCCAATTCGATATCGTCGGCGGTCGAGCTGCAGCGCGGCGCCACCCAGAACATCGCCGAGAGCGTGCGCGCGGCGGCCAGTGGAACGGCCGACGTCGCCGCGAACATTCGCAACGCCGCGCAGGGCGCCGACGAGACCGGCGAGACCTCGAGCCGGATGTTCGCCTCCGCCCAGCATCTGTCGAGCGAAAGCCTGCAGTTGAAGAGCGAGGTCGAAAAGTTCCTCGATCGCGTCCGCGCCGCCTAAGCGCAAGCAGTCATGGGCGGCGGAACCCGTCGCCCATGAAACCGTAAGCCTCCGCATACGTATTTATCTTGTATGACTGCCCTCGTTTCCCGGGCTGGAGGCCACCGTGAATCGATACGCCGTACTCTATCTCGCGACGCTGCTCGTTATCGTCCCGATTGATTTCCTTTTCCTCGGCATCATCGCCAAGGGCTTCTTCACGTCGCAGGTCGGCCACCTGCTGGGCGAGATCAAGCTTGCACCGGCAATCCTGTTTTATCTGCTGTATGTCGCGGGCACGGTGATCTTCGTCAGCGGCGGGCAGGGCGCCACCTGGCAATCGACGCTGCTCTACGGCGCGTTGTTCGGCCTGTTCTGCTATGCGACCTTTGAGCTCACCTCGATGTCGATGCTCAAGGACTGGAGCTGGACCGTTGTCGTCGTCGACATCGCCTGGGGATCGTTCGTGACGGCGGTCGCTTCGACAGCCGGATTGCTCGTGGCGAATTGGTTGGGGGCGAAGGGCTAGCTCAACATGACGGCGCCGTAGGGTGGGCAAAGCGAAGCGTGCCCACCACCACTTGCGTCGCCCTCGATGGTGGGCACGCTAACGCTTTGCCCACCCTACGAAGCAAAGTTAGCGTAGCGGCGCGAGATCCCCCGGTGCGCAATTGCGCACCTGAGGTTCGACGCTTCGCATCGCCCCGGGATGACCGCTACGCGGTCACTTCGGCTGCGGCACGATCCGGATATAGGGCTTCGGCGATTTCCAACCGGCCGGATAGATCGTCTTGGCCTCGTCGTCGCTGACCGAGCCTGCGATGATGACGTCCTCGCCCTGTTTCCAGTCGGCCGGCGTCGCGACGCGGTGCTTGGCTGTCATCTGCAGCGAGTCGATCACGCGCAGGATCTCCGCAAAATTGCGGCCCGTGGTCATCGGATAGACCAGCACCAGCTTGATCTTCTTGTCCGGGCCGATGATGAAGACGTTGCGGACGGTCATGTTGTCGGCGGCCGTGCGCGAGGCGACATCGCCCGTCGTCGAGGCCGGCAGCATGTCGTAGAGCTTCGAGACGTTGAAATCGGTGTCGCCGATCATCGGGTAGTTCGGCGCCGCGCCCTGCGTCTCCTTGATGTCCTCGGACCATCTCGCGTGCTTGTCGACGGGATCGACGCTCAACCCCATCAGCTTGACGCCGCGCTTGTCGAATTCCGGCTTCAACTTTGCGAGAGCGCCGAGCTCGGTTGTGCACACCGGCGTGAAGTCCTTCGGGTGCGAGAACAGCAACGCCCAGCTGCTGCCGATCCAATCGTGGAACTTGATCTTGCCCTCGGTGGTCTGGGCTTCGAAATCGGGGGCGGTGGCGCCAATCTGGAGTGCCATGATCTGACCTCATCTTATTCGAGTTACAGGGGAATTCGTCGTAGCGATTATAGTCTCGGGTGGTAGCTGAAGGAACACATTCACGCAAATTGTGAGATCATTCTCCGAAACCACCGGATTTCTAGCACCGTATTTGCATTGTCACACCTGCGGTGAAAAGAACCGGTCGCCGCAAATGTCCGGGTTGCCATGACAGGGACCTGTATGTTTTTCCTCCCGCCATCGCCGGGTGTGGTTCTGAACCGTGACCGATGTCACAGCGACCAATTGGCAACGGTCTCAACATCTCGGAATGCCAGCGTTGATTCGTTAACCGCGCGTTCATTCCGGGTGTGGAAATGCTGGACTGGAATAGAAATTGAGAAGTGCAACAATGCCTGCCTCGACTGCCAATACCGCTACTGCCAAGACTGCTGAATCCTCTGCCGAGACGTCTGACGTTCCGCAACCGTCGTGCCGCCAGACCGCTGCCCACGCGCTCACCGTCGTGCGCGACGGCGTGATCACCGGCGAGGGGCCCACAACCAGGGGCCGTATCCATTTCTCCCGCGCGCTCGATGCCGACGACGCCGCCTGGTGCGCGCGCATCCTGACCGTGAGCGCGGTCGAACACCAGCCGGTGAGCCGTGCCGAAGTCGAGGCGCTGTTTCAGATCAGCGACGCCGCCGCCGAGCGCACCGATGAGGGGCGCTTCGACGATTTGCTCGCCAAGGCGGTCGCCCATCATGCGGCGTCCGAATCCGGCCTGCCGGTGCCGCCGCGCACGGTCGCGCTGTCGCCCGACACCGACATCGAGAGCTGGGCGCCGACCAAGGCCGCCAATATCGACACCAAGGTGCTGGAATGGCTCGCCGGCCAGATGCGCGGCAAGCGCCACGCCAACCATCGCCTGATGGCGCTGGTCGCAAGCCTGGTCGGCGCCGCCGCGCTGCCGCTCGCGCAGTTGCCGGGCATGCTGGATATGGGATTGCTGTAAGATTCATCATCCGATCGATCGGTTCTTGAAAACGGCGGGGCAGGGCTCCGCCGTTTTGCTTTCGTCACATGAGCATCGTGCGCTCCAGCTATCCTGCGGTGGCGCATTGCGCGTGGCGCGGTTGACGGCGATCCCGCAAACCGGCGTATTGTCGACATGATGGCGCGCCACAGACTCGCAGCTGACAACGTCGAGCGCGGCTGGAACTTCCCCGGGCCCGAGCTACTCATCATGAACGCCAGTTTTGGAATGCAGGAACTCTTATGCTGAAGGACCGCGAAAACATCCTCAACGCGTTGCGCGAGAAGCCGTTAAAGGCCTATCAGCTCATGCGGCGCGCCAACCTCCCGAATGAGGAAGCCTGCCAGTCCCTGCTGTTGAAGATGCGCGACGAGGGCCTCGTGAAGTTCGACATCCACAAGGGGCTTTGGCATATCCAGTAGATGCGTGCCGCGGGGTTATTTCCCAGCCGTCTTCTGCTCGCCGTCGCCGGCGTCGAGCCCGAGCGTGCGGCCGATCCGTTGATGTCTTCGTTTTTTCGGTACGACAGGATTGTTACGCCGGATGGAACCCGTCTCAAGCGGCGGTGAGGGAAACATTGCGCCTTCAGGTCGTTGCAATGGCAGGAGGCTGCCATGACCAGATTTCACGACAGAGCGGAAGCGCAGACCAGACAGATCATCGGGCAGATGCTCGGTGACGAGAAGCTGGTGGAGGAAGGCAAGAAACAGGGGCAGGAAGCAAGCGAGCCTGAATTGCCCGACGATAGCCATGACCAGGGTATCGTCCGCGACGAGCGTGGGCAGGAGCAACCCCGCGACAAGGAACGCGCCCAGCGCGTGAGCCGGGTGGACAAGGGCGGTGATCCGCCGGGGAAAAAGAAAAACGAGTAGGTGAGCCACACCCCGCAGCTTGAGCTGGCTACAAGAAAAAGAGACGACCGTGGGGCCGCCTCTGAAGTGTTCCGATGGTCTAGTTGTAGACTGGTGTGAATTATTGACAGATGTGACGGCGACCATCCTCACCGCGGAACATCGTTCCTGGCTGACAGACGAAGCCGTTGTTGTAGGCACCGTAATAGCCGCGCCCGTAGTAGCCGTCGTTGTAGGCGTAGGTGTCGCTGCGGAACGGCGCCGTGGCAATCGCGCCGGCTGTTCCGATCGCGCCGCCGACCACGCCCGCGGCTACTTCACCCGGCCAGAAACCGCTATGCCTGTAATAGACGCGTTGCTGGGCTTGTGTTTGCCGGACGGCGTCCGAACGTCCGTGAGAATCCTGCGCCAGTGCAGGCGCTGCGACCGCAGTGGAAAGAATTGCCGCTGCTGTCAGGAGCTTCAAGTTCATAAGCTGTCTCCGTTGTAGTGAAGCCGGGGCCAACGAATGCCGACAGCGACCGTTCCGATTTCGTGAAGTCGCTGGTTCAAACGGATGTGACGTCTCAGTTCCGGTTCCTGTTCCGTGGAGTGAACATGCGTTCCCTCCAATGCCAGTGCGACCGTGCGGCGCACGACAAGTCCCGGCAGGAACGATGCCCGCCAATGCCGATTGACCGCATCGGTTGGGGCGGCGTGCCCCGAAACGAAAATGGCGAGGTCTATCCATGCAGAGCAAGCACGTCGGCGCCCGGGAGCAGGCGCAGGTTCATGTCGTCGTCCTGGACTCCGGCGAGGAGGCATTTGCCGCGCTCACACGTTTCGCCAATGAATCCGGGATATCGGCGGCGTCGCTGACGGCGATCGGCGCCTTTGAGCGGGCGACCGTCGGCTGGTTCGATTTCGCATCGAAGAGCTACCGGAAGATCGAGGTCGGCGAGCAGTGCGAGGTACTCAGCGCGATCGGCGACATCGCCATGGGCGATGATGGCAAGCCCAGCCTGCATGTCCACATCGTGCTGGGACTCGCTGACGGCTCCACCCGGGGCGGCCACCTGCTGGCCGGTACCGTGAGGCCGACACTCGAAGTGATCCTCACCGAAGTCCCCGCAACGCTCCGGCGAAAGAAGCGGGCAGACCTCGGGATAGCGCTGATCGATCTCACGGCCACGTCCGGATGAAGGATCACATCGCTTAGGAACCTTGAGTTCAATCCGATGTTGTTCGCGTATCATCAACAATGGAGGACGCTATGGCCGAGAAGGACCTCAACGAACTGTTTCTCGATACGCTCAAGGACATCTACTACGCCGAAAAGCAGATCCTGAAGGCACTGCCTAAAATGGCTAAAGCCGCTCAATCGGACAAGCTGCGGGCGGCTTTCGAAAAGCACCATGAGGAGACCGAAGGACAGGTCGAACGGCTGGAGAAGATTTTCGAAATGCTCGGCAAGGCCGCGCGCGGCAAGAAGTGCGACGCGATCGAGGGCATTCTCGACGAAGGCAAGGAGATCATGGAGGAGTATGCGGACACGCCCGCGCTCGACGCCGGCCTGCTGGCCGCGGCGCAGGCCGTCGAGCATTATGAGATCTCCCGCTATGGCACGCTGAAGGCGTGGGCGCTCAAGCTCGGCAACCAGCAGGCCGCGAAGCTGCTCGACCAGACGCTGGCCGAAGAGAAGAAGACCGACGACAGCCTGACCAAGCTGGCCGAGACGGCCGTCAACTACGAGGCCGCCGCTTAACGGACTTGGGGCGCACACCCCGGCACGAAAGGAGCCCCGTCGTCCATGGGATGGCGGGGCTCAGGTTCGACGCGGGGAAGGAGAACGCCGATGCAGAACAACCCGGACAATGCCTGATCGTTCCCGGAGGTTGCATCGCCCCATAATTTCGCGGGCTGACAAGGGGCCGATATCTCAAGGACGTGCGGCGGCCCAATGCGCGTCTGGGTAGTGGTTTTGAGCCGTCCGGGTCGTAGTTTTACTAGCCCGAACAGGCATTTATTTGCGTAACCGCGTGCCGGTGTAAGCAAACGTTTAGTCGCGCTCCGTAAAATACCGGCATTATTTTCCGCATTTAACGCCTGGTTAGTCATGCGCCTTCTGCCAATGAAAGAACCGGAGAGGTCCTGGCGGTCGATCAAGGGCCAGTGGAAGAAAGACGCCGAGAGCGTAGGCGAGGACTTCTCGACGTTTACGACGGGAAGCTATTCCGCCTATGACGCCATGACCAAGGACGGCGACAGCCCGAACCTGTACTGCCTTTCCGATGGCGAGCGGGTCCATGCGGCCTGCCAGGTCAGTCGCCTGATGATGAGCAAGTTTCCAAATCCCATCTTGCGTGCCCGCTTCGTCATCGTTTCGCCGATCTACGAGTTGGGGATCGCCAAAGCCGACCAATACGCGCAGATGATGGTGGCGCTGTTCTCCGGCATCGTCTGGCTGTCGCGCGATACCATGACCGCCAGCCACATCCGCTTCTTCCTGAAGAGCCCGGGGGACGCGCATTTCTTCGCGCCGCTGAAGGCCGCGACCGAGGAATCGCTGTTCACCGAGTTCACGATCGGCGGTTCGCTGATCGAATGCAGCCTCAAGGAAGCGGAAGAGGAACTCGCGGAAGCCGAAACCGCCTGACGCCTTAACCTCCCGATAACTCCGTTTGCTAACGCCATTTTGGCGTGTGCTCCCTACAACAAGCGCTTGTAGGGGCGGCGGAAATGCTCGGTAGTTCATCGAAACACAGCACCACGAGGCGCTGGCCGTTTTTCGGCGGCGGCATGGCGTGGCGGATCAGGCTCGGCGCCATCCAATGGCTGATCCTGACTGCGGCGGCGCTCGTGATTGCAATCACGATCGGCACCGGCTATTTCGCGATGCAATACCGCGAGCGGGCGTTGGAAGTGGCCGAGCGCCAGCTAAGCAACAGCGCGCTGCTGCTGTCGCGCCATTTCGACCAGCAATTGCTCGACCTGCAGCATGTCCAGGAAGACGTCGTGAACGGCCTTCGCGCGGAGGGGGTCGACACGGCCTACGACTTCGAGAGCAAGATGTCGACCTTGGGCACGCATGAGTTGCTGCGCAGAAAACTCTCGGTGCTGCCTTATGTCGGCGCCCTGAACCTGTGGAGCGCCAGGGGCTCGCTGGTTAATTCGTCGCAGATGTGGCCGGTAGATGACAGGACCATCACTGATCGGCGCTACTACCAGGAGTTCATGTCGGGTCGGCCGACCCCTGACGTGATCGTCGAGGCCGTCGTCAGCAAGGTGACCAAGGACTGGACTACCGTGTTTGCACGAAAGATCCTCGGCCGCGAGGGCGAGATCATCGGCCTGGCCGTGCGCGGCGTTGAACCCTCTCACTTCGAAAGCTTCGTCGCGTCGCTGGCGCTGGAAAGCGGCACCTCGATCTCGATAATTCATCGCGACGGTACCGTCATCGCCCGCTACCCCAAGGACGACAGGCTGATCGGGCGGAATATCGCCGATTCGGCCGGGTTCCAGCGCGCGCTGGCGGCGGACGGCAACATTTCGGGACATTTCGACAGCGAGAAATTCGGGGATGACAAGGTCGGAGCGGTCAAATCGCTGGAGCACTTCCCGATCCTGATCGTCGCGACCACCCCGACTTCGGCTGCGCTGCGGGACTGGCGGGCGCAGACCCGGCTGCAATTCTTCGCAGCCGCAGCGGCGATCTTCATCGTGATCGGCTTGATCTTCCTGATCGCGCGTGAGCTGCGCCGGCAGCATGCCGCAGCCCAGCGCAAGCTTCGCGAAAAGAGCCAGCATCTCGACACCGCGATCAACAACATGACGCAGGGCCTGCTGCTGTTCGATTCCACCGGGCGCCTCGTGATCTGCAACCAGCAATATCTCGACATGTTCGGGCTTTCGACTGATGTGGTCAAACCCGGCCTTCATCTGGTCGACCTGATCCGGCACCGCAAGAAGCTCGGCTCCTTTGTCGGCGACGTCGACGCCTATTGCGCGCGCTTCCTCGATCCCACGGACGACCTGGTGCAGAATACCGAGATATCGACGCCGGACGGGCGCACCATCCGGCTGGTCTACAAGCGCGCGCCGGACGGCGGCTGGGCGACGACGCTGGAAGACGTCACCGAGGTGCGGCGAGACCAGGCGAGGATCGAGCATCTCGCCCATTTCGACGCGCTGACCAACCTGCCGAACCGGACGCTGTTCCAGCGCCATGCCGAGGAATTGTTCCGCGACACCGAAGGCCGTCCGTTTGCGATCCTCTATATCGACATCGACGATTTCAAGCGCATAAACGACACGCTGGGACATCAGATCGGCGACGAATTCCTCAAGGGCGTGGCGGAGCGGTTGCGGCAGTCGGTCGGGCGGGACGATTTCATCGCGCGCCTCGGCGGCGACGAATTCGCCATCCTGCAGCGCGGTATCGTCAACACTGGGGACGTCGAGGCGCTGGTCGAGCGGGTCTATCAGGCGCTGCGCACCCCCTTCGATTGCCACGGCCATCAGCTTTCCAGCGACGCCAGCATCGGGATCGCGATCGGCCCGCGCGACGGCGCCGACCTGTTCGACCTCCTGAAGAACGCAGATCTCGCGATGTACGCGGCAAAGGCGGCGGGCCGCAGGACCTATCGTTTCTTCGATCCCGCGATGGGGCAGCAGGCCGTGCAACGCCGCGAACTGGAAGCGGATCTACGGGTGGCGCTGGCGGAGGGCGGTCTGGAGCTGCACTACCAGCCGCAGGTCGATCTGCAGAGCGACCGTATCGCCGGCTGCGAGGCGTTGCTGCGCTGGCGGCACCCGGTGCGCGGCATGGTCTCGCCGGCGGACTTCGTGCCGGTCGCCGAGGAAACCGGCCTGATCGAGGAGATCGGGCAGTGGGTGCTGCGCACCGCCTGCGCGGAAGCCGCTACCTGGCCGGCCGACATCCGCATCGCCGTCAACGTCTCGCCGATCCAGTTCCGCTCGGGGACGCTCGCGCTCAAGGTCGCGTCCATCCTCGCCGAGACCGGGCTCGACCCGCGCCGGCTGGAGCTCGAGATCACCGAGGCCGTCCTGATCGCGGACGACGACGCGGCGTTCGCGACGCTGCACCAGCTCCGTGCGCTCGGCGTCCACATCGCGCTGGACGATTTCGGCACCGGCTATTCCTCGCTGCAATATCTGCAGCGTTTTCCATTCGACAAGATCAAGATCGACCGCTCCTTCGTCAAGGAAGTGACGCGCAACGCGTCGTCGGCCTCGATCATCCGCGCCGTGGTCGGCATCGCCGCCGACCGCAACATGCTCACGACCGCCGAAGGCGTCGAGACGACGCAGCAGCGCGAGACCGTGCAGAATTTTGGCTGCACCCAGATGCAGGGCTTTCTGTTTAGCGCCGCGCGCCCGGCGCAGGAGATCCGCAAGCTACTGGCGGAAGGGAAGGGCGGCGTCGAGGATGCGGCGTGAGTGGGGGCCGTAGCGCGGGGCCAAAATTCAAAATATCGAAAACAACCCCATGCACAGTAGACGCCGAATACGGAGCTGAGTGGCGGTGCTATCGCGCGGATGGGCATGAAAAATGGCTGAGGGTATCCCGACCGGAAGGACTTATTTCGGTTTTGTCTTCATTTGGGCCGTTTTAGCCGTGCCGAGCGCCGGCATCCTTGCCTTCAGTTTGCTTTGGTCGGGATACAGGTCCGCTGGGGTTTTCGTGATCGTCGTCGCGATCTACCTGTTTGTTCGTCACGCCCGAGCGATCGGGCGGCGTGCAAAGCAAGCCGTGCGTCGCAACCGGGCCTTGACGCCTTAACGCCGCGCCTCCGAGATTGCCTTCCTGAGGCTGCGTGACAGCAGCTCCACCGAATATGGCTTCTGGATCAACTCAAACCCGCGATGGGCGTTCTCCGCCAGCACGTTGCTGTAGCCGCTGGTCAGCACCACGGGGAGGCCAGGATAGCGCTCGCGCACGATGCCGGCGAGTTCGACGCCGTTCATGCCGGGCATGATCACGTCTGAAAACACCAGGTCGGCGGAAAACTCGTCCTCGGCGAGGATCGCGAGTGCCGCATCCGCGCTGGCGACGCGGCGGACGGTGTAGCCGAGGTCTTCCAGCAGCTCCGTGGAGAACTGCCCGACGTCGTCATTGTCCTCGACCACCAGCACGCGATAGCCGCGGCCGCGCGCGGCGGGTTCGCTGCCGGTGGCGGCGGCCTCGACGGAATCGGCCGGGATCGCGGCCTGCGGCAGGTAGATCGTGAACGTCGCGCCCTGGCTAGGTTCGCTGGCGACTGCGATGTCGCCGCCGGACTGCTTGGCGAAGCCGAACGCCTGGCTGAGGCCGAGGCCGGTGCCCTTGCCGACTTCCTTGGTGGTGAAGAACGGTTCGAAAATGGTCTCGAGCAGGGCAGGGGCGATGCCGCTGCCGGTATCGGTCACGGTGACGGCGACGAAATCGCCGCTGCGGGCGGGCTGGCCGCGCAGCGGCGGAATCGCGCCGACCTTGCAGACGCGGATGTTGAGCCAACCCTCGCTGTCCATGGCGTCGCGGCTGTTGACGGCGAGATTCATCAGTGCGGTTTCGAACTGCGCAGTATCGGCGATCGCAAAGCAACTGGCGTCCGCAATCTCGACGTCGATCCTGATCCGGGCGCCGACCAGCGGGCGGATCAGCTGCGCCACGCCCTCGACCTGGGCGCCGACATTGAACACCTGCGGCTTCAAGGGCTGCCGGCGTGCGAACGCCAGTAATTGCCCGGTCAGCTTGGAGGCGCGCTCCACCGTCTCGGAAATCGCGTCGATGTAGCGGCGGCGGCGCTCCTCGGGGAGTTCGCGGCGGCGCAGGAAGTCGGTCGCGGACCGGATGATGGTCAGGAGATTGTTGAAATCGTGCGCCACGCCGCCGGTCAATTGCCCAACCGCCTCCATCTTCTGCGACTGCCGCAGCGCTTCCTCGCCCTGGCGGCGCTCGGTGATGTCGACGGCATCGGGCACCGCGCCAATGATCGCGCCGTGCTGGTCGCGCAGCGGGCGCATCGCGAAATCGAAATAGCGTTCGCCGGTCGGCAAACACAGCCGCATCTCGATCTGGATTTCTTCGCCCCGCATGACGGCCCTGAAGCTGTCGCGGACGGTTTCGCGCATGCCGTCGGTGCCGGTGAACCACGGCGTGTCCCAGAACGGCTTGCCGACCACGTCGCGGGCCTCGCAGCCGATGCCGGCCAGCGCGGTCTTGCTGGCATAGAGCAGATCGCCGTGCTGGTTCAGCAGCGCCTGATATTGATGGCTGGTCTCCAGGATGGCGCGCATCTGCGCCTCGCTGGATTCCAGTTGCGCCGTCCGCTCGGTGATCCGCATTTCGAGGATTTCGTTCAGCCGGCGCAAATCATGCTCGGCCTGCTTGGCCGCCGTGACGTCGTGGGCGACGCCGATGAAACCGACATGGCCGCCGGTCGCATCCCAGCGTGGCTGCGATTCCGAGCGCAGCCATCGCCATTCGCCGTCGGCGCGACGGTAGCGGGCTTCCAGCACGAACGGCTTCAGCGAGGCTTCGCCGGCGATCGATTCCTGTACCACGCGCTGCTGGTCGTCCGGATGCAGCCGCTTGCGCCAGTCGAAGGCGATCGCTTCCTCGAACGGCAGACCGAGGAAATCGACATAGGCCTGGTTGGCGAAGGAACGTGTGCGGTCGAGTTTTGTCACCCAGACCGGCACCGGCGCGCTGTCGGCGATCAGGCGAAAGCGCTCCTCGCTCTCGCGCAAGGTGGCCTGGGCCAGCGCCTGCGCGGTGACGTCGCAATCGGCGCCGACCAGGCGTATCGCGCGGCCATTGTCGTCGCGCTCGATCTTGCCGACGACGCGGATCCAGCGGGTGGTGCCGTCATTCGGCCTGACGATGCGGTACTCGGCCGAATAGTCGTCGCTCTCGCTCTTCAGCGTACGAAACAGATGCCGGATCGTGCGCTCGCGATCCTCGGGGTGGATTCGCTCGGTCCATTCCCCATAGGTCTCGTTGGCGGCTTCGGGCGGTAGGCCGTGAACCAGCAGATATTCGGGAGAGCGGCGATTCCTCACGCCGTCGCGGAAATCGATTTCGAGACCGCCGACGCCGGCGATGCGCTGGATCCGCGCCAGTTCCGCCTCGCGCTCCTGCAGCGCACGGTGCGCGCTGTCGCGCTCGATGACGATTTCCCGCAGCATTTGCCGCAGGCGTTCGGCAGCGGCGATTTCGGCGGCGGCGATTTCAGGCGATGCGCTCGAACTGTCCGACTGTGTCATGCGTACCGGAAACCTTTGTCGGCACTTTCACACGGGAAGCGGCGGCTTTGCCAGCTTCATTTGCCTTTGCTGGGTGGCCGGCAGTTGTAAGCCCTGCGGAACCCGGCGGCCTGCGCGTCGTCCTCGGAACAAAACCAGCGGTCCGGATTGGTCAGCCCCGGATAGGAGCGGCACGCCTGCAGATGATAGATACCGAGGTTCCCGGTGACGCGGGCGCGCACGGCATACTTGCCCTTGATGTTGCAGCTTGCCGGCATCACCGGTTCCTCGGGGAACAGCGCCGCGCGGATTTGCTGGTCGCGGTCGGCGCGGCACGCGGAGCCGAGCAGGGCGCCGTCCTTCTTCGCAGCGCGGAACTCGGCCGGCGCCGCGAAGCAGCCTTTCCACAAGCCCTGCCGATCCTCCTTGGCGCGGGCCTCGTCCACCTTGAAGCGTCCGCTGGCAGAGGCTTCGACATTCCGCGCAAAGCCGCTGCGGACCAGCAACTGGCTGAGATTTGCGCTTTCGCCTTCGATCTTGCACACGCCGAGACGCCATTTTTTGTAAGTCGGATCAGGCCCGAGATCGTCGCAGCGGACCTGCTTGCCGCCGGTGAGTTTCGCCAGTTGGTCGCGTGCCTCGATCCCGCACGTCCAGACGTCGGCGTGCTCGTCGATGCAGAGCTGGTCGACGGCCGGGGCATCGATGCCGTCGAGCCGGTAGGTGACATTGCCGATCGTGAGCGTGCCGCCATCCCGCACAATGGCGGTGGCGGCCATGCTCTGGCCGGCCGGAAAGACGATCGATAGCAACACCGCAAATAGAAAAAATCGTGACTGCATCGGTTTCATTTCAAGTCAATTCCATATCGCCCGTTGCCTTCTAGCACATGCCAGTATCAAGGAACCAAGCTTCGCGGCCTATGCCTCTCTGACGTCTATTCCATGGTCGCTCAGGGCGTCGAAGAGAGCTTCGATGTCCTCGGCGTCTGTGTTGCGAGATGGCATGAGTTCGTTGATTTGGTCGAATGTGATGAAGCCGCGTTGCTCCCCGATTTCAATCGCTGTTCTGATGATCGCCGATAAATCCATGTCGCCGCTCTCCTGAAATCAATACTCCTACCCATGAGCGCAGAAGACAGTTGACTTGAAAAGAACAAAGAGAGAACATGTGCCTTCACCCGATATACGGAATTGCCCTCATGCCGTTCTCTTCACAGCCGAAATCCGAAGAGAGCGACGAGCTTGAGTCGGCTGTGGATCAGGCGATTTCCGCCTGTGGCGGCGACATGCGGGCCACCATCCGCGCGCTGATCCTGGCCAATGACTATCTGGAAACAGAGGTCGGGGAGCTGATGAAGGCGGTATCCCGCGCCTATGTGCGGGGCCGGTTCAAATCCTATTCCGGCTAAATTGCCGCCATCCGGCGCCGCAGGGCCGATAAGAGCCGTTGCCACCATTGATTTTTGCTGTACGACGGGTTTGTTACCCGCATCCCCGCATGTCATATGGCGGGCGAGGATCCTGCCCAAAGCTCAAGCAAGAAGAACATGTTCAAGAGAATTTTGATCGCAAATCGCGGCGAGATCGCCTGCCGGGTCATCAAGACTGCGCGTCGGATGGGGATCGAGACGGTGGCCGTGTATTCCGAGGCCGACCGCGATGCGCTGCATGTCGAAATGGCCGATGACGCCGTTCTGATCGGTCCGCCGGCCGCCGCCGAAAGCTATCTCCTGATCGACAAGATCGTGGAAGCCTGCCGCAAGACCGGCGCCGAGGCGGTGCATCCCGGCTATGGCTTCCTGTCCGAGCGCGAGGCGTTCCCGCGCTCGCTGGAGAAGGCCGGCATCGTCTTCATCGGCCCCAACCCCGGCGCCATCGCCGCGATGGGCGACAAGATCGAGTCCAAGAAGGCCGCCGCCAAGGCCAAGGTTTCGACCGTGCCGGGCCATCTCGGCGTCATCGAGGACGACAAGCACGCGGTGAAGATCGCCGACGAGATCGGCTATCCCGTGATGATCAAGGCCTCCGCCGGCGGCGGCGGCAAGGGCATGCGGATCGCGCATTCGAAAGGTGAGGTCGCCGAAGGCTTCAATCTCGCCAAGGCGGAAGCAAAGTCCTCGTTCGGCGACGACCGCGTCTTCATCGAAAAGTTCATCGTCGATCCCCGCCACATCGAAATCCAGGTGCTCGGCGACAAGCATGGCAACGTGATCTATCTCGGCGAGCGCGAATGTTCGATCCAGCGCCGCAACCAGAAGGTCATCGAGGAAGCGCCGTCGCCGCTGCTCGACGAGAGCACCCGCCGCAAGATGGGCGAGCAGGCGGTGTCGCTGGCCAAGGCCGTGAACTACGACTCTGCCGGCACCGTCGAGTTCGTCGCCGGCCAGGACAAAAGCTTTTATTTCCTGGAGATGAACACCCGCCTGCAGGTCGAACACCCCGTTACCGAACTGATTACCGGCATCGACCTGGTCGAGCAGATGATCCGCGTCGCCGCCGGCGAAAAACTGTCGATCGCGCAGAAGGACGTCACGCTGACCGGCTGGGCGGTGGAATCGCGCGTCTACGCTGAAGATCCGTTCCGCAACTTCCTACCGTCGATCGGCCGGCTGGTGAAGTATCGCCCGCCCGCCGAAGCGAGCCACAGCGGCATCACCATCCGTAACGACACCGGCGTGCAGGAAGGCGGCGAAATCTCGATCCATTACGATCCGATGATCGCCAAACTCGTCACCCACGCCCCGTCGCGGGCGGCGGCAATCGAGGCGCAGTCGGCGGCGCTCGATGCGTTCTATGTCGACGGTATCCGCCACAACATCCCGTTCCTGTCGGCGCTGATGAACCATCCGCGCTGGCGCGAGGGCAAGCTTTCCACCGGCTTCATCGCGGAGGAGTTCCCGAAGGGCTTTTCCGCGCATGCGCCGGAAGGCGAGGTGGCGCGGCGGCTGGCTGCTGTTGGTGCCGCGATCGACCATGTGCTGGGCGAACGCAAGCGGCAGATTTCCGGCCAGATGAACGGCCGGCTGGTGCAGCGCGAACGCCGCCGCGCGGTGTGGCTCGACCGCGAGGAAATCGCGCTCGACGTGGCGCGCGAGGCTGACGGCATCGCGGTGCGTTTCATCGGCGCCGATGGTTTGCCGGGCAATCCGCACAATCTGGTTTCGAGCTGGACGCCGGGCGAGCCGGTCTGGCGCGGCACCATCGACGGCCATCACGTCGCGATGCAGGTCCGCGCGATCCCGAACGGGATCCGCCTCGCGCATCAGGGCTTTGACGTCGCGGTCAACGTCTTCACCGAGAGCGAGGCCGCGGCCGCACGGCTGATGCCGATCACGTCGGCGGCCGACACCGGCAAGAAGCTGTTGTGCCCGATGCCGGGGCTGGTCGTCTCGATCGCCGTGACCGAAGGGCAGGAGGTCAAGTCCGGCGAGACGCTGGCCGTGGTCGAGGCGATGAAGATGCAGAACGTGCTGCGCGCCGAGCGCGACGGCACCGTGAAGAAGAT
>Ga0268266_10002155_pt1 | contig 21597 bp, 18 predicted proteins | sample KBSS13metaG_FD_190356 | JGI IMG/M metagenome (GOLD analysis project Ga0268266, IMG submission 190356) | Switchgrass rhizosphere microbial communities from Kellogg Biological Station, Michigan, USA - KBS S1-3 metaG (SPAdes) (version 2) | ecosystem: Host-associated > Plants > Roots > Rhizosphere... | reverse complement strand
GGTCGATCCGGATAGGACGATGCGTGGATTGGAACGCGCGGGTGTGGTTTGGATTTCAGCGGTTTTTCACGCCGCCGGGACCGATCTTACCCAATAGAGGTATCGGCGCGGCTGGGAAGCGCGGATTTGGCCGTATCTGAGGACAACTTCTGTGGAACTGGCCCTGGCTGCTTCGTATACTTGAAATTAGCTGGGCAGGGCAGGGGGGAACGCCTGCCGCACTGGCATCAATTCTACCGCGCACGCCGTCTGGCAGTTCAAGTTCGGAAACAGACGTCGTTCGCCGGAACGCCGGAAGGTGAGGCTCACGATGAAGTCGCTACCGCTTGCGACCTTTGCTCTTGGCGCTATTACGGCGCTAGCGCCCGCTGTACAGGCCCGAGCCGAAATCTTTGTGCTGCGTGGCGGCGGCAAGGTCGAGGGGACGCTTGGCCCAAGTTCGGAATCTCCTCGCGAGCGCTATGTCATCCGCCTGGCGTCTGGCGATCAAATTACGCTCTCGCGCGCGCAGGTGAAAGAAGTCCACAAGTCGAACAAAGATCTCCAGCAATATCAATTGCATCGTCCTGAATTCAAGGACACCGCCGAAGATCAGTGGAAGCTGGCGGAATGGTGTGCCTTGCACAAGCTGCGCGCCGAACGAACACTGCATATGGAACGAGTCATCGAGCTCGATCCCGATCACACCAAGGCACGGCTAGCTCTGGGATACATTCGCGAAGGAGGCAAGTGGCAAACCAAGGACGAAGTCCAAACGAAGAAGGGACTCGTCAAAGACCGCGCCGGTGTCTGGCGCCCGCCGCAACAGATCGAAGATCTGGAACGCGAGAAGAAAACCAAAGAGGCTGAAAAAGCCTGGGTCGTGAAAATCAAGCGCTGGCGCGGCTGGTTGGATGGGGATCGCGCCGACGAAGCGACGACCGAAATCCAGCAGATCGACGACCCGATGGCGACGCTCGCGCTGACGAACTACATGAAGAACGAAGCCGTGCCAGGGATTCGCCGACTGTATGTCGACGCCCTGATTCGATTGCAAACTTCGGACGCCATCCACGCCCTGGGTAATTACGCGATGGACGATCCGGACGAAGAAGTGCGAGCCAGTTGCCTGGACTACCTGTCGAAGGCCGAGCATGCGGGCTGTGTCGATTTCTTCATCAAGCGGCTGCGGCACAAAGACAACGTGATGGTCAACCGCGCGGGGTATGCCCTTGGGAGAATGAAGGACCAGCGGGCCGTGCGTCCGCTGATTGACGCGCTGGTCACCACGCACCAGTTCCAGATTCAGACCGGAAACGGCAACAACATGAACCCCAGCTTCGGCAACGGGCCAGGCGGCGGCGGAATGACTTTTGGTAACAGCGGTCCGCAGATCATCTCGAAGGACTTGCCGAATTCCGAAGTCCACACGGCCTTGGTCGAGTTGACGAAAGTGAATTTCGATTACGATCAACGAGCCTGGAAAGCGTGGCTGTCATCGCAGAAGAAGACGGCCGACGTCGACGCACGGCGCGATTGACGCGAATGGTTTAACGGACAGGCCCATTTCGTCGGAGACGTTGCGATGCCTCGGCCTACGATCGCCATCATCGGCGCGAGCCCTGACCGCGCCAAGTTCGGCAATAAGGCCGTGCGAGCCTACGCCAGCCAGGGGTATGACGTTTACCCGGTGAATCCCAAAGGGGGCACGATCGAGGGACTGACGGCTTATCGCTCACTGAGCGAAGTTCCGCTTAAGTCGTTCGACCGGATCAGTGTTTATCTACCGCCGGCGATTGGCCTCACGGCCCTCGACGAGATTGCCAAGTGTGGCTGCGGCGAGTTGTGGTTCAACCCGGGCAGCGACAGCCCCGCGGTCATCGCCAAGGCCGAATCGCTCGGCCTGAATGTCGTGCAAGCCTGCAGCATCGTCGACATCGGCGTTAGCCCATCTGCATTCGGCGAGTGAGCCGAAGCTTTCAGCGTCAGCCTGTAGGGCCGGCGCCCTGTGCGAACCATGGCTCAATGTAGTTGGCGTCAGCTAGAGTGCGGCGCCACGTTTGCTTCCGCTGCTTGTCACGCACGGGGTGCGTGACCTACGGGAGGCCGAATGCCTTTTACGCTGCGCGGATGGCGGCTGGCTGGCGCTTGCGATGCGAAAGCCAGCCGTGGCCTAGCACGCTGAGCGCGACGCGGTCTTCCAGGTTCGGGCGGAAGATCGTCATCAACAGCAGCGGCAGATACCAGCACATGTAGAGCCCGCCCCCTTGCGGGATCCAGAACTGCGTGCCGAGCATGACGACGGCCGAACAACTCAGCAGCGTGCCGAGATTCTTCTGGGCAGGCCAGAGCGCGAAACTGGCGCAGAGCGCTGCATAGGTCGCCAGCACCGACAGCCGGAACGGCGTCGCCGATTCGAAGAAGCTCCAGAAACCGGTCACGTTGTTTTCGGCCAGGCTGGCCCAGCCGAACATCTGCCGGGCGTGCGCCAAAAAGGCCTCGAACCCTCCCTCGGTGAGGAACAGCGTGCCGATCAGCAGCGTGACCATCGACAAAAAGCCGACCGAGAAACGGAGCAATCCGCGGTGCCAGTAAAAGCCAAGCCATAGCGGGAGCAAGAAAATCGGGTAGTAGATCACGCCCGTTGCCAGGCCCAGCAGCATGCCGGAAACCAGCGGTCTTCGATACGCGTACACTGCCCAGACAATCAGCGCAGCAGGCAGCACATGATCCACTCGACCGGTCTGTTGCGCGGTGTAGGGGAGCAGCAGGTACAAGTTCGCCGCGGCCACGCCGGTGCGCACGCTGCCGAAGTGGCGGGCTCCGATCATCACCATTCCTAACACCACTGCCAGGTGCGACAGGATTGCCGTCGTGCGGGCTGTGGCGATGTAGATGCGCAGGCGTCCATCGTCTTCGGGATTCGCTTCCTCTGGCTTGACGAGGATCTTGCTGGCGACGCCGGCGAAAACGTGCATCAACGGATAGCCAGGCCCATGCGTCGCCAGGCTGGCGTCGGTCTCGGCCGTCGCGGTCCGTGAAAGCATTTCGTCCAGCCGGCGGGCGCCGTCGAGATCGGCGTCGGTCGGTTTACGCGTGACCACGTTGACCATCAAAAAGATCAACAACGAGATCGTGGCAAACGTCAGACCATCGGCCGAAAGGTTTGGTTCCAACAGCGGCCGGCGGACCATCATCGGATCCATCAGCAGGCGAATTGCAAAGAAGCCGCCCGTGGCGAAGAGCCAGACATAGCCAATCTGGTTGACCATCGCGTCATGCTGCGGCTCAATCATTAGCAAGCCAGGCGCCAAGGCAATCAGGCCCAGCAGGTCCAAATTCCGCACGCTCCAAACGCGGCTGAATTTGAAATATATGGCGATCGTCAGCAGCGACGACAAGTAGACCCAAGTCGTCGGGTGGATCGGCGTGTAGTTGTAAAGGATCTGTTCCATTGCATGCGCGAGGACGCAGCATAAGCAGCGCCGGTCGCGATCCTGGTGGCAAATCGAGCGCTTTGCGGTCGGCCTGATCTGCAGTCCGCTGGACGTAAACCAATTGAAGGATACGAATTAGGGATTTCTTTGCAACCCCCGAGGACACCCCGTGGCGCGCTCACAATTCCCTAACCAATTGTCTCTAAAGGGGTTTGGCATAAAGAACTTGCGCAGCGACAAAGTGCGGTTCCACCATTAGTAGCCGCCGGGAGCCACCAAGTCACACAGGAGAGCACTGGCATAGTAATACGCCGCAGGTAGGCGAGGCTCCCGCTGAGCTGCGCGGCTCGCACGGCGCCGCTACTCCAACCGCTGCTTAGCAATCGTAGCCCAAGGGCTATCTGGCGCGAGTTCCAGAAACGCGTGCCAGTGACTGGCCGCTTCTTCGCGGCGCCCCAGATCGTCTAGCACGCGGGCCAGATGGTAATGCGCGTCGGGGAAGTCGCCGTGAAAGAGCAGGGCGCCTTCGAAGGCCGAGGCCGCTAGTTCCAGCTCACCTTGTTCGGCCAGCACGCAGCCCAAGTTGGCGCGGGCTTCGACATAGTTTTCGTCCAACTCGATCGCCATGTAGTACCGCTCGCGCGAGGCTCCTAAATCTCCGGCGCGATAGAGCAGCTCGGCCAAGGCAAAACAGATTTCGGCCGTCGGTCCGCCCGAGGCGAGCGCGGCGCGATACAACTCGGCGGCTAGAGTCAATTGCGCGTCTTCTTCCAGCCGCTGCGCCATTTCGACCAACTCGGCTGCCGTGGCAGGCTTCGCGTCGGCAGGCGATACGAGTGGCAGGATCGCGCCGGAATGAACACTTGCTGGGCCGGAGCTCGCGCTTGCGTCGGACGTATCAAAATCGAACTGCTGCTGGCCACCGGCTTCGATCAATCCGGCGCCTTGGCGGATCAGCAGCCGCCGACCATGAGCGACGAGCGCCGGCAGATCGGCGGCGTCAGCACCTGCGCTCGGCTGACTGCGCATCAGCGCGGTGAATTGCTTTTCGATCTTGCGCTGCGAGACGCCGGCCGTCGCCAGAACGGCCAACTGCCGGGCCGTGGCGACCTGAGCGAAGTCGAAATAGGGGAGCCGGCCCACGTGGCGCTGGGCGGTAAGAAGCCCTCGACGGTGCCAGTGCCGGACCGTCGCGATTGGCACGTCCAACAGGTCAGCCAGCATCCGCGGCGTGTAAGACGCGCGGAGATGGACGTCCTGCCCAATCAGGCCGAGGCGGCGCCAGAACTGCGTTTCGCTCAGCAAGAGCAAACGGTTCTCGGCGAGCCCCTTGCGTTCGGCTTCGCCCAACATGGCATTGAGGGCGGCCGGCGAAAAATCGTCGGGCGTCACGACAATGTCAGGCGCGGCGGCAATTTCGTCGATCGCCACGCCACCATGTTCGCGCACGAGTTGCTGTGCGTCGCGCCGCGACATGCCGGCCAATTTACCGGCGAACGCCACCCGCAGGTTGGCGATGGAAGTGTCAGGGGATTTGGAAGCAGGGCTGGCCATCGTTCCGTCGATTATCGTCTTTGCCGCCGAAAATGAAACCCATACTGCGACTGCCAACACGATTGTGAAGCATCGCTTGCTCGCGAGTCTAAGCACTGGCAAAGCCAGTGGCGCCCGGAAGTCACGCTAAACGTGTCTCGCGCAAAAAATCGGGGCGCCGAACTACTGGTTAGCGGTTCGGCGCCCCGGGGGCTGACTTGTGTTGTTTGATCGCCGGCCTGAGCCGGTGACCAGGCGACAGAATTACTTCGATGGCTGGATCAGTGGGACCAGCTTGGCGGTTGTGTCTTCAGAGCTCAGCTTGCGAACACCGTTTGGCGCGGTGGCCCCGGGGTTCTGCTGGTCACTTCCAGCATCGTTCGGACCCAGCGGCGCTGGCGGGTTGTTCGGCACATTCACTTCGGGGCCGATGCCCGGCTTCTGGGTTGCGCCGTTGCTGCTGCCGTTGGTTCCTTCGGTTGAGCTATTCGGTGCCGCCTTCGCCGGCTCTGACTTTTGCGGAGCCGATCGTTCGACCGGCGTTTCGGTTCCCAATGACGGCGCCGGAGCGGGAGCTGGAGCCAGGGGGGCCATCACGCCGGCGGCCGGCACGACAGGCATGGCGACAACGCCGCCCGCCGCACAAGGATCGCACGGATTGACGATAGGCACCCGCGAGACGATCGTGCGCGGAATGCGATAGGTGTAGGTTACCGGTGTGCGAGTTTCGATTGTGCGCGGCACGCGGATCGTTTGCAGCTCAGCGACTTGCTTGCAAACCCGAACCGGGACCTGCTCAACACGTTCTTCGACGACGGTCTTCATCGTGCGGACCGGAATTCTTTGCACGACTTCTTCCGGCACCATTTTGCAGACCTGCACCGAGATCTCGCGCGGGACGCGCTCCGTGATCTGGCGATAGGTGACGACCGGAATTTTGCGAACCTGTTCTTCCGGCACCATCTGGCAGACCTGGACGTTGTACTTCTGCACAACTTCTTCCGGCACCATCTTGCAGACGGTCATCGGCACCTTGCGAACGGCGACCTGCGGCACCATCGAGACCTGCGGGACTTGTTGCGTCACCAGGTTTGGCTTCCAAACCCGATTGACGGTCACAGTGTCTGGACATTGCTCGCGAACCCAATTCAGTCCGCCACGCTGGAAGACCTGTTGTCCGGTCGCCGGGTCGGTAACGCAGGCGTCGGGCAGGATCTTCATCCGCGTGGTTGCACGGCCGGGCGTTACGATTTGTTGATCGACAAAGCCACCTTGATCGACGACCACCGGACGGTAGGTAGTTACCGGGGTCATCACGGTGTATTGCTCGTCGCGCTCGATAGTCTCGTTGACCGGACGCTGCACCATGTAGCGATTCTCGCGCTCTTCCGTGTGCATAACCGGGCGCTGCACGATGTAGCGCTCTTCGCGCTCGCTCGTTTCAGATACTGTGCGAACGACGTCGTAGCTGGCGTCGCGAACTTGTGTCTCATAGACCGGTTTGAGGACCGTGTAGCGCTCTTCACGCTCGCTGGTCTCTACGACCGGCGTGGCGACTGTGTAGCGGCGCTCACGGAGCTCGGTTTCCCACGTCGGACGGTAGGTGGTGATCTGCCGTTCGTCGTAGACCGTCTCGTAGCCAATGCGATACGCAGTGACCTGGCGATCTTCGAAGACGGTTTGGTACTGCACTCGGTACGTCTGGCAGGCCGAGCACGGCTCTTGCGCGCTGGCGTTAGCAGCTGCGCCCAGGAACGTCAGGCCGACCGCGGCCGCGCGAATACCAAGTGTTCTGCCCATGATTTGTCTGGCCATGATCTCTCCCCCACAAGCCAATCGCAACGAGTGATCGAAATCCGTATAGAAGCATAGGTTGGTCTGCGCTGTCGGCGTAAGCTGCGCAGCGCTACCCGGTTGCTCGCACGAGGTTAGCGCACAGATGTGCAATCCGTGCGCCGCTGACCTTGCGCAAACCAAGTACGTTAATGTGGCGGACCAATTGATGCGCGGCAAACAGAAAAGTTTAACATCGGCGCGGCGCGCAATTGGAAGGGACGCCGCGGCAACAACTTGCGCCGGCAAAAAATCTCTTAAAGAATTTCGCGAGCAAAAACCGACGCTCGCGCCCCGTCGCACGGCAGATTTTGTGCAATCGAAAGAACTGAAATAACCGGCAAGGTCAGCCGCAAGCTGCGATCAAATGAAGGTCGCTCAGGCGTTGGCCAACTAGCGTTCGTTTAGGTCTTACCAGCCCGAAGCGCAAGCGAGGGTTCTTGCGGCAATGCAAATAAAAAGACGCCACTGCCAGTCAAGCTAGCAGTGGCGTCTGAGATTGAAGGTCGCCGGCGCGCACTGCAGATCATGCGCGCCGCTAAATCTGCAATTCTTTCAACTCTGCGTGTATTCTTTCAAAAATCCCTTGAAGAGCACCAGGTGTTCTTCTTCGGCCTTGAGGAGTTGGATGGCCATATCTTGGGTGACGTAGTCGTCCCCCTCGGTCGCCTTGATGATCTTCTTATATTGCGAGCAGGCGGCTTCTTCGGCCGAGATCACGGCGCGGATCACGCCGGTCACGTCGGTGGTGTTTTCCGTCGGTTGCGTCTGATTGCCGAGCTTGACCTTCATCGAACCGGGGACGAGCCCGCCGATTTGCTTGATGCGCTGCCCTAGCTGCTGGGCGTGGCCCAGTTCTTCGGTGATGTCCGCTAGCAGCGACTTTTTGATTTCTTCGGCCCGCACGCCGTCGAGATTGATGCTGTTGGCGATGTAGTTCATCACCGTCTCCAGCTCCATGCTGTAGGCGGTGGTCAACAGATCGATAATTTCCTGCGTGGTCGCCATGGTCGGACCTCCTTGAGATGGGTAGTGTGGTTTGTTATTTGGCCGCTTCGGCCGGTGTTTTTTTGTCGATTGCGTCGAGCGCCGCCTTGGCGCGGCTGCGGACCTCATTGAGCTGGTCGTCTTCCGTCAGCCGTTCAATCGCTTTACGTAGGGCCGTGGTGTCGAGATCCGGATGTGCCGCGGCGATCAACGTCGCGGCTTGCAAGCCGTTGACTTCGATCAGTGTGCGCCGCTCGCCGCGCGACTCCTGCTTGGCGGCGCGAATGTGCTCTTTTTCTTTTTCCGAAAGGTCGCTGGGCAGGTTGACCTCTTCGCCGCGATCGAGGAACTGCAGCACCTCGTCAATTTCGTCCGGATTCAGCATTTCGAGCACGATCGGTAGCGCCGCCAGGTCGCCTTGGCGCGCCAGACCGGTTGCCGCGTTGAACCGCACGTCCGGGTAGGTGTCTTCCAGCAGTTGCTTCAAGGTGGCGACGCTCTCAGCGTCTTTCCAGGCGCCTAGCGCAAAGGCGGCCGCGAGTCGGATCTGCGCCTCGGGATCTTTGGCGGCTTCGAACAGGATCTGTCGCACCTCGGCCGGGTCGGCAATTTCTTCCGCCGGCAACTTCGACAGGATCACTGCCAGGCCTTCGATCGCGGCGCGACGCACCGATGTTGTGGCGCGCGTCTGCGGATTGGCGGCGAGCAGCAGCGGCGGGACTGCTTCCTTTGTTTCCATCTCGCCGAGCGCGCGACAGAGATAAACCTCGAGCATGGCCGCCAACTCTTTTGGATCGGTGTTCCTTTTCGCGCTCTCGTTAATGTACGTTTTGCCTGTCGTGCGTTCGTATTCGCTGGCCGGTCGGCGGAGTTCCTCGGTTAATAGCGTCGCCAACTCGCTTGCGAGACGAGGATCTTTTTTCATCGCCGCGTGGCGCGGCTGATTGAGCAGGTCGGCCAGGCTGGCCGCGGCTTGCCAGCGCGCCTCGTTGTCGCGAGCCATCGCCTTGACGTACTTCGAAGGATCCGCTCCCAGGCTGGCGACCCAATTGAAGAGCAGCCAGACGACGACGATCAACCCGACGATGACCGCAGGGACGACGAACAACTGCACGATGAACCGCGCACTGGGCGGCTCGACTGGCGGCAGCGCGTGATCTGGTGGAGACGCCTTGGGGTCGACGTCGGGATACTGGGCCATACGAACGTACTCACGCGAAAGTGGGGTAATCTGGTACTCAAAGTGTAGGTAGGGCGGGGTTTCCGTCAAGCCGCGCCGCGTGTCCGTCGCAGCAGGCTGCTGCGACCGCGGACGTGTGCCACTGGCTCCGCCAGTGTTCGTGGGCGCTTCTGGGGAACTTGAATTCGAACCAAGTCGCCAAATGGGCCGGCGACCATTGGCAGCTACAATTGATTTCCAGACGACTCGCGAATCGACGCACGAAATCAACGCCTGCATGAAACGACTAGACCTGACACTGCCGACCGCAGCGGAAAACGTTGCGCTGGATGAAGCATTGCTCGAAGCGGCCGAGGCCAGGGCAGGGGAGGGTGGCGTCGCGCGCGGCGTGCTCCGTTTTTGGGAGCCTACGACGCCGCTGGTCGTCATCGGTCGTTCTTCGCGCGCGGCCGAAGAAGCACGGCTTGACGAGTGCGCGCGGGTGGGGGCGCCGGTTGTGCGCCGCGCGAGCGGCGGCGCGGCGATCGTCAGCGGCCCGGGCTGCCTGATGTACGCGCTTGTTCTGAGTTACGAAGAATTTCCGCTGCTCCGTTCGATCGACGCGGCCCACCGCTTTGTGCTGGCGCGAATGACGAGCGGTTTGCAGACGATTGTTCCTGGCGTGACCTGCCAGGGAACAAGCGACCTGGTCGTTAGCGAGCACGTAGCTTGTGCGTCCGATGGCGCCTCGCACGAGGACGACAAAAAATTCTCCGGCAACAGTCTGCGTTGCAAACGCGGTCACCTTCTTTACCACGGCACGCTGCTCTACGACTTCGACCTCTCGCTCGTCGAACGCTTGTTGGGCACGGCGCCACGCCAACCGAAATACCGCGCTGGGCGATCGCATGGTCAGTTCATCTGCAACCTGCCGACCACGGCCGATCAACTTCGCCAAGCAATCAGCGCTGCCTGGAACGCCGATGAACCACTAGGCGACTGGCCCGAAGCGGAAACCGCGCGACTGGTAGCGGAAAAATACACGCGGGATGAGTGGAATCTCGGCGGGGCAAGTTAGCGTTCTCCGCACGACCCCATTGGCACACTAACCCGAAGCGCCAGCGAGGGTTCTTCGGAGGAACAGAGGGTTGAGGAGCGTCAGCGCGCGTCCCGTAGGGTACGCACTCCGTGCGTACCGGAACCATTCGTTCCATTCAACCACGTGCGCGTTGTGAAACGCATTGTGGTACGCACGGAGTGCGTACCCTACGCGCTTGCAAGAAAGCCTTTCTTCGTCAGCCCTCAAATGCGTCCTCTTCGTTAGCCGCAGGGCGCTAGCGGCGGGTTCTTCCGTAGCGTGGCGCTTCAACGAAGAACCCTCGCTGGCGCTTCGGGTTGGTGTAGAGGAATCGATCACTTGTTGATCGGCCATTGCTTGCCGAGCGCCGTGCGTTGCAATTGATTCAGCTCCGCGATGCCGCCGCGGGCGAGTTTTACTAGCATCGTCAGTTCCTGCTCGCTGAACGTAGCCTCTTCGCCGGTCCCTTGCACTTCGACAAAGCGGCCGCTGCCGGTCATTACGACGTTCATGTCGACTTCGGCGTCCACGTCCTCGATGTAATCGAGATCCAACAGCGCCTTGCCGTCTACCATGCCCACGCTGATCGCCGCCACGCTATCTGTCAGCGGGGCGCCGGGTAGGGCCTTTAGTGAGTGGATGGCGTCGGCCAGTGCTAAAAACGCTCCGGTGATTGACGCGGTGCGCGTGCCGCCGTCGGCTTCGAGCACGTCGCAGTCGACCGTGATCGAGCGTTCGCCGAGCGCGTCGAGGTTACAAATCGCGCGCAGGCTGCGGCCGATCAAGCGTTGAATCTCGCTGGTCCGGCCGTCGAGCTTGCCGTCGCGATCGCGGCGTTTGCGCGGGCTGGTGCTGCCGGGCAGCATGTTGTACTCGGCCGTGACCCAGCCGCGCCCCTTCCCTTTCATCCATCCCGGCACGGATTCCTCGACACTGGCAGTGCAGAGCACGGTCGTCGCGCCGGACTGAATCAACACGCTGCCGGGCGACGTGCGCGTGTACTTTCGCTTGATTTTAACAGGACGAAGCTGGTTCGGACGGCGGCCATCATGACGCATGTTGATTCTCTATGGTGTAAACGGGCGGCGATCTGCGATATCAAAGGCCCGAAGGTACCAGAAGCTCCGGCGATTGTCCGCGCCTGCCGATGAATTCGACGCCCTTTGCACGATGCCAACGGACTACGCCGACGCTATTTGCCGACTGACCCGATTCAAGGCACTTAGAAATCTTCTGCGTTACTCCGCGACCTCCGCGGTTAATTCTTTTGCTTGGTTTCAAAGAATCGAAGAAGGAGTGGACCGCAGAGGACGCGGAGGGCGCAGAGTAAATACCAGGCATTTAAACGGCATTCGTCTTTGTGCCGTTGTGCCGTAGTGGTCCACTTGGGGTTTGTGGAACTGAGCAAACCACGACGACACAACGGCACGACGAAAAGGCCCGGCGTGCGCGCCGACTATTTCGCGTCCAGCAGTTTGTGTCCCTTGAGCGAGAACGTCTTGACTGCCAGGCCGCCGCTGTTGGCGGTGCTGAGGGTGTGGCTCAGCGGCAGGTCGAATGCGCCGACGCGTGTCCAGCGCTCTTGCACGCTCTCCACTCGCGCCAGCTTGCCGGTTTCGGCGTCCCAATATTGCACGCTGTAGGCGCGCGGCAGGAACTTACCTTCGGCGTTTGGCTCGTTGTCGAGGACCGTGATCGTCATGTCTTGCTTGCCGAAGTTGCGATTGACGACCAGCAGTTGCTTGTCGCGCACGCGGTAGCTCGACGCGAACTGGCCGCCGTCGTATTCCAGTAGCCGGCCGAGGGGATGGTCTGTGACGTCGTCCGCAAATCGAAGGACCGGCTTGTCGGCGCTCGCAGAACTATCCGCTGCGCGATGCATCGTGATCGAGGCCAGTTGATCGCGGACCCACCCGGCGACAGGTTCGTCACCGGCGTCGAGTTCGACTTCGCCTTTGGCAGAGACGGTCACTTTGCCAGAGAGCGAGCGACCGTCGACGTCGGCGGTTACGCCCGCGGTGAAGCCGGGGAACTTGCTCCACTGGGCGCGCTGGGCGATGGCTTCTTGGAATAGCTTGACGGCTTCTGGATCGGCTTCGGTTCGGACGAGTGGCCAGGTAAACGACAGCGTGGCGAATTCGCGAATCTCGTCGTAACTCTTGTCGGCGTGCTTGCCAGCGGTCTTGTCGACGTGCTGGGCATAGACGCAATAAACGCCCGTCGATGGAGGAGTGAATGCGACCTGCCCGGCTTCGTCGGTTTTGAATTCTTCTTCGACAAGGTTCACGTCGACACTTTTTAGAATCACTCCTGGCAGCGGTTTGCCGTCCAGCAGCAAGGTCAACAGTGCTCGGCTGTCCTCGAATTTCGCGACGATCTCAAAACGCGTTTCGCTGCGTGGCTTCAGTGCGTTCAGCTCAGCCGGTTTGCCGGCGACGGCCTTTGGGTAATGTCGCAGCAAGAACGCCGGCTGGCCCGGGCGCGACAGAACACCGTAGTCGAGCTGTCCGATGACGCCCAAGCTGCCTGATAGCGGCAAATGGGCTCGCAACCTGTCGGCTTGCTTGGTGACTTCGAGCGGTTTGAACTGGCCAGGCTCGTTCTGTGCCCAGAGCTGGGTGGTCGCTACTTTGTCGATGTAGCGCGGATCACCGGCGTTGGCGTATTCGCTGAAATAGACTTCGACGGCGCGGCCCGCTTCGGCCGGCGGCAGGATGCGCGCGAACAGGAAATGGGCCTGGGCCGTTTGCGCCACGCTGCTGACCACCAAAAGTACAACAAGAGTTGAGCAGACGCTCGCGCGAAGATTCATTGGAAGGCTCCAGCAAGGCGATATGGGCATGCGTTCGAATATGGGTTAGAGGTATCAGGGTTCTGTTGTTCTAGTTTACACGGGCGACATCATTCGGCCGGAATTCCAAACGCGCTCGCGTCGTCTCTGAGGGTCGCGAGCGCTCGCTCTACCACGCGGCGAACTTCCGCTTCGACGGCGGCGACAGTCCGTTTTTCATTCGGAAGGATCATCCAGCATGTCGAAATAGCTTGACGAACAGCGTTGTCGACGGCTTGTGGTCCTAGAAACTCCCGCATCGACTTGCGATCGTCGTTAGGGGCTTCGTCACCAGATGCATCATGAAAATGATATGCCATGGGATGTCCCTCTTTGCTATCGACTGATACCCAAACGATCACCCCACCGGTTTCGCAAAGCGTTAGGTCACTCGTCGCAAAATCAACGGGCTACCGCTGCCAGGACTGTGAGTCGGTTTTAAGCCGGGGGCGCGGGGATTGATAGACCCCCACGCGCCGGCAGGCACGCCTTAGGGCCGGGACAACTTCTTCCTCGAACCAGGGATTCCGCCGCAGCCACATTTGGTTGCGCGGCGATGGGTGGGGCAGGGGGAGGTATCGCGGAGCGTAGTCGCGAAAGGCCCGCACGGTTTCGGTCAGCGATTTCTTGCGGCGATTCTTGAGGTGGAGAGCCTGTGCGTATTGGCCGATCAAGATCGTAAGTTCGACTTGCGGCAGTTCAGCGAGCAAGCGATCGAGCCACAACTCGGCGCATTCGGTGCGCGGCGGCAGATCGCCCGAGGGACCGCGTCCCGGATAGCAGTAGCCGACCGGAATGATTGCGAAGCGGCGCTCGTCGTAGAACCTATCGCGGTCGATGGCCAGCCATTCGCGCAGCCGGTCGCCGCTTCGGTCATTCCAGGGCACGCCGGTCTCGTGCACGCGTGTCCCTGGCGCCTGGCCAACGATCAAGACCCGCGCCGATTGGTGCGCTCGAACGACTGGCCGTGGCTCGCGCGGTAATATTCCAGCGCAGGCGGTGCAGGCGCGGACCTCGGTGAGGAGCGCAGAGAGCGAACGCGAGGTTCGCGCCGGCGCCGTCTGTGCGCCGGGTGGTATAAGCGGTCGTGATGTCTTACGTGCAGTGGCCATGCGTTTGGCTGATTGTACGAAACAAGTCAACCAACGCAGGGGACCGGCCTGAGGACAGGCCATTCCCTCTCCCGGTGGGAGAGGGTTAGGGTGAGGGCCTGCGCTGCACGAAAACGTTAAGCAATAGTGGTGACTGTGCCTTCTTCTTGTTCTTCGCGCCGTTGTACCGTTGTGGTTAAGTCCGTAGTGGCAATTACCACGACGACACTACGACACGACGAAAAAGCGAAACCAGAGAAGAATCGGCAGACTGGGGCCAAGCGTGAACGCCGGTTGATAATCATTCCCGGGCCCTCATCCGGCGTGCTATCGCACGCCACCTTCTCCCGCCGGGAGAAGGGTTTGATGGCAACGTCTCACTGGCGCTGATCCCGTTAAAACATCTTCTGCAAACGCGCGATGATGCCGGTGTTCTTTTCGGCCTCTTTCACGCTGGCTTCGGCGGCTTCCTGGGCCCTGGTCTTTTGATCAACCAACTCTTGCTTGATGTCCACTCCGTCCCGCTTGGCGAGTTCGACCAGGCTGGCCTCGAAGTAAACGTACGGCCGGAACTTGTTGCGCTGCCGTGACCAGGCGAACGCCTTGTTGACGGTGTCGATCGAGAGCTTGTCCTCGTCGACCATTTGCACGACGCCGTCCACGAATTCGAACTCGATCGGCCGGCGGACCTTCAATCCCTTTTGTAGCTGCTGTTTCAGCGTGACCTGGACCGCCCGGTTTGTCTTGGGGGGCTTTTTCAGTGGATCTTTGGTTTCGAACTGTACGTTGTCGAGCGGACTCGCCGCGAAGACGGTCGTGCTCATCAACAAAAGAGTCCACAGCGCGCGCACTAGATTCAGTCGCATGACGGAACCTCAGCAGTTGGGAATTTGGGAAATCGCAGAGGGGACGGGCGTCCGGAGGGAGCCCGCGTGCGATAGCGGGCTTGTAGTCGAAACGCCCAAGCGAGGCAAGATCGGGACTGCGAGCTAGGGCACAACTCGGCAAGCCAGCACGGGCGCGCTTGCAGACTGCCGGCCGGAACGATCGGGCAAGTTACACCGGCGCAGGCTGTTCGGAACGCTGCGCATGGGCGCCTTTCCGGGGCGTAGACCTCGAAAATTGCCGAGAAACGGCCGGCAAAATTTTGCGAATCGCTCCCCCGGGCCTATCATTGAACTGGTTGCCTAAGAGGCAGCCAGGCCTGTCGATTCGGTTCGACATTTGAGGGGGCCGGGGTGAAGGCGCCGCCAGCGTGGAGTCGTTCGTAAGCGATGATGCCAGCACTGCTACCCCATCGGCGTTTCGTCGGTCCGTTTCTCTACGCGCGCAATTGGCGGAGGGCGGCCGCGCTATTGTTACTAGGATCGACGGTTTGGATTCTGCCGGCGTTCGCGCAGGCTCAGACGACCGTCTCCGCCGCCACCGGCCCAAAGGCGTCGGCCGCTGCAGCCACAGCGTCTGGCGAAGCCGCGCCGACCGCGGAACAAATTCGCGCTACTGTGGAAGCGCTCGATGACGATTCGTTTCGCACGCGTCAGTTTGCACTCACCCGGTTGAACGGCTGGGCTGCATTGCCCGCGGCACAAGCGTCCTTGGCCGAAGTCTTGCGCGCGACGTTGCTTGATCCAAACACCTCGTTTGAAGTTCGCACGGTTTGCGAACCGCTCTTGGTGCAGTTGCCCAATCCGGAGGCGAAGGCCGACGCGGCGGCCGACCCGGGTGAGATCGATCGCTTGATTGCGCTATGCGACGCGGACACTTTCACAGTGCGCGCGGGCGCTGCCGTCCGCCTGGCCTGGCTCGCTCGTGGCGACGCCAAAGTGGCGCTGTCGATCTCGAACAAAATCAAGCAGCAGCTTGCCGATCCGGAGCTCTCGAGCGAAAAGCGCACGCGTCTGACCGAGGTTTGGGAGGCAGCCCGCGGTGTCTGGTTGGCGAGCGATTCTTCCGGCTGGCCTCGTCCGCAGGTCACGGATGCGCAGGTCGAAGCCTGGGTAAACACATTGGGAGCGCCAGGCGTTGACAAGGCAGCGCGCATCGCCAGCGACTGCGCTGAGCGAGAGTTGTTCGACCTGATGTCGCACGACGACCAGGTGGCGCGTGTTCGTGCGGCGATCGAAAAACGACTGCCCAACGCGGCCATGGCGGCGGAGCCGGAGCCCGCGAATGACAATTTCGAGCATTTGCAGGCGGAATTCGAGGCCATCGATCGCGTGCAGCGAATGTATGAATGGACCAAGCCGGCGATGGTGGCCGAAATCTGGAAGCAGGGCCGGCACGATTGCACTCAATATCTGGAAATCGGCGTTAAGCAATATTTGCAAGGCGCCATGAACCCCCGTCCGACGCTATTCGATCAGATCGATAACCAGACCGCGCGTTGCGTGAGCGGCAACTCGCTGGCCCCTGGCGACTACCCCGTCGGAATCGCGATCCCGCCGACGAGCCTGGCGTCCGGTATCGACAAGGATGGGCGGATGTTCCATCTCATCAATCTGTCGACGCCCCGACTGCGACTGTTGTACGAAAACTATCAATTGAAGCGGAGCGAAGAAACGCGTTTGGCAGAGCTGACTGAGCGCTCGATTGCTTGGATGCTTGCTCAAAAGCGCACGCTCACAGACCGCGAGATTCTCATGCTGACGCAACTCGAGCCAATCGCGGTTTCGCGGTTCGTTGGTCCTTACCTCGCCGCGACGGAAGATGCGACGCTGGTAGAGCCGACAAAAGAGCCGCCAGGCGTGGATCGACCGAAAGACAACACCTTAGACGGTTTCAACAGCCGTCACGCGCTGCTTTGCATGGTGCTTTCCGAGATCGGTAATCACGAGTGTCTGCCGGGTCTGACCGAAGGGATTCGTCGCGGTCGCATTCCAGGCCCTTCGAATCGTTCAATGTATCACGTTGGCTGGTTATCAGCGCTAGCGATCGCAGATCGTGATCCTTGGCCCGGCCTCGACGATTGGCTGGCCAGCTTGATCGACTGTGATGATCCGCTGCATCAAGCGCCGGTCAATCCGCCTGACATCGGCGCCACGGCTGCTGCCATGCTGCTGATTCGACATGGGGCGAGTATTTCGGAGTTCGGCTTGATCGAATATTCCGATGGGCAGCCTACCGGTATGAACATCCCACTTTGCCGCTTCAACGCAACCGAACGACGTGCGCAAGTTCTGCAGTGGTGGAAGCAGCGCCGGCCAAAGACGCCCGCGGCGTGAAAACCGCAGGTTTTTGGGGTAGCCGTCGTAAATTGCGTGGCTGTCGCGCGGTCAGCATAGCCCTTTTATGTCAGGTGGCGTACGCCTCGTAAGTGCTGTTCTCACTTTCAGATCCGACGTCGGTCGATAGAGATTGTTAGCAGAAGTCACAGCGGCGCCGAGCGGGCTGTCGTGAGTCAACGCTCAAAATCGTGCGGACAACTTTCAGGAATCTGGTAGAATGAAGCTATGGCCGCCTGCCATGCTTCTTCCATCCGAAGCAGCCTCGCCGGCCGAAGGGTTCTGCACGACGCAGCTATGATTCCACGCCCTCATCCCCATCGGCAGACGCTGTGATCGACAAGCGTCTGATCCATTATCGAGCAGGACTCGTTTCCAGCACATCAGTGAGACGCGCAGTTCCTGCGCGACTCAACAGCTGGGTTCTACGATATGCCCCCTAACGACAAGTTCTTAAAACTGCGCGCGTCGCTTCCGGCGGTCCTTCCGTCGCTGCTGATGTGTGACTTTGGACACCTGGCTGACGAGATCGCCCGGCTTGAGGCCGTAGGCGCACAGGCGTTGCACTTGGACGTCATGGACGGCCACTTCGTTCCGAACCTGACGTACGGCCTGCCGTTGGTTGAGACTGTGCGCCGGCTGACTTCGCTGGCGATTGAAGTCCACCTGATGATCGAAGAGCCGGAAAAGTGGGTCGGTCGCTACCTCGACGCAGGCGCGGACATCGCCACGATTCATATCGAGGCAACCGACGACGCCGGCGCGGTGCTGCAAGATATTCGCAATCGTGGAGGCGCTGCCGGTCTGGCGCTCAATCCGCCGACGCCGCTCTCGAAGATCGAACCACTACTCCCCCTGTGTGACGTGGTGTTGGTGATGAGCGTGATGCCCGGCTTCGGTGGGCAAAAGTTCGACCCGGTTTCGCTCGAAAAACTTCGCGCGTTGCGGGCAAAGCCTGACCTGCAGGCGGTGCTCGAAATCGACGGCGGAATCAACGCCAAAACGTTGCCCCAAGCCGCCGGGGCAGGCTGCCAAAGTTTTGTGATTGGCTCCGCTATTTTTCAGGCAGACGATTATGGCGTTGCTCTAGAAAACCTGACACAGATGGCTCGCAGCGATGCGAAAGCAGCGCGCGCCCATTGAAAGACGACAGGACCCGTTTGCTGATTTGCTGAGACGCTCGCATCGGCCGGAGTATCCGGCTCGCCCAGAAGAACACCTTACGTAAAAATCGCTCCTAGGATTTTATTACGACAATGCTGAGGATCATTCTTGTTCGGCCCGGCGCTTGTGACTTTATTGACCAGGGGCGAATCCAGGGGACTCTCGACATGCCGCTCAACGAGCATGGCACGAGCGAAGTCGCCCAGTTGATTGAACAGCTACAAGGGCACGGCATCGAGACGGTCTACGCCTCGACTTGCGAGCCAACCCACGCCACGGCCGAGGCCATCGCCACGGCGCTGGACGTAAAGCTGAAGAGCCTCAAGCAGATGCAAAACCTCAACCATGGTCTCTGGCAGGGGATGCTGATCGACGAGGTCAAGCGAAAGCAACCGACCGTTTACCGCCAATGGCAGGAACAGCCGGAGAGCATCTGCCCGCCAGACGGAGAGTCCGTCACCGAGGCCACGGAGCGAGTCGACCACGCGATCGACAAAGTCCTCAAGCGGCATCGGCAGGGGGTCATCGCCCTGGTGGTCCCAGAGCCGCTGGCGACGCTCGTGAAGTCCCGCTTGCTCCATGGAGAGTTAGGTGACCTGTGGCAGGCAACCACCGGGCATGGCTGCTGGGAGGCCCTGGAAGTGGAGCCGCAGAACGTGGCCAGCGGCCGGTAACATTCTGGCCCAGTATCCGCCTGCGAGCGTAGGCGCCCCGATTTGTGGCGCGGCGCCCCTGGTCGGCGTCTAACCGTCTGGGGCAATGTGGCCGATCGCCTGGGGATTGCCGATAGAATGGATTGAGGCCGCTCGGGCGAGAAAAGTGGCCAAAAATGCCGGCAATTTCCTTGATCTGCTAGCCCAGGTTCCGCAGATTCTCGTAGTTACAGCTGCGAGCTCACCTGCTACCATACACCCCTGTCGTCGGTCCGCTTTACCAAGACCGACCCAGGGCGGAGGCCAGAGCCTTGTCGAGCGGCAACACGGACATCCAAACCAGCCAGGCCAAAGCGGCCCATCCCAAGCGCGGCGTTCCCGAAGGCTTGTGGAAACGCTGCCCCGGCTGCCAGCGCACGATTTTTCGCAAAGAGGCCGACCGTCGCATGGGCGTCTGCCCGGAGTGCGACTACCACTGGTACGTCCCGGCGCAAGAACGCATTCGCCAGCTCTTGGACGAAGGGACGTTCGAAGAATGGTTCGCCAATCTCGAACCGACCGACCCGTTGCAATTCGCGGATAAAAAAGCCTACGCGCTCCGCCTCAAAGACGAACAAAAGCGGACGGGGCTGCGCGACGCGGCAGTCGTCGGCTCAGGCATGATTCGCGCCCGCCGTGTTGCCTTCGGCGTTACGGACTCGGCCTTTATCATGGGCAGCATGGGCGCCGTGGTTGGCGAAAAGCTGACCCGCACCATCGAGCAAGCCACGAAAGACCATCTGCCGCTGATCATTGTCAGCGGATCCGGCGGCGGCGCCCGCATGCACGAAGGGATCTTGTCGCTGATGCAAATGGCGAAGGTCTCAGCCGCGCTGGCTCGTTATGACGCCGCCGGCGGTCTGTTTATCTCGGTCCTCACGAACCCGACCATGGGTGGCGTGGCGGCCAGCTTTGCTTCGCTGGGAGATGTCACCTTTGCCGAGCCGCGAGCCCTGATTGGTTTCGCGGGGCCACGCGTGATTCAGGCGGCCATTCGCATCGAGCTGCCCAAGGGTTTTCAGACCAGCGAGTTCCTGCTCGAACACGGTTTCATTGACCGGATCGTTCGCCGCTGCGATCTGAAAACCGAAATCGCCCGCACGATCGACTACTGCGGGATGTAGCGGGGGAAGGCGTGGGGCTTGAGGCGTGAGGCTTGAGGAAGAAGTCAAGCAAACGCTGTTGCAAGCTCCATCGTCTGTGTGCCACTGCTGGCTTGTCCAGCAGTGATTTTCGTGCAACCGTCTCGCTTGGTCCTCAGTTGCAGAAGTCTAACGCGCTGGCGCCACATCGGCGGCTCGCGATAAGCGTGTGATCAGCGTCTCGAGCACCATGCGTGCTTTGGCCGGGGCGGAGCTTGATCCCTTGAGCGCCAGGTCGGCGTCGAGCAGCCAGCGGTAGAGGCTTGCCGACCGCTGCCGGCCGAGTTGGCGTAGTTGCGGCTCGGCCTTACCCAGCACAAAGGCGCGAAAGCCGGCCGTTTCGAGCGCCTGCCTTAGCGTGGTCCTACGTCCGGCGCGCTCCGCCTGATCGACCAATCGCGCCGCGGCCGCAAACCGTCGCAACGTCGAACCGATCTGGGCCAGCAACGCGATTGGGTTTTCGCCCGCTGCCACCAACCGATCAAGTTGCAGGATGGCGTTCGCGGCGTCGCCACTCGTGGCCATGTCGAGCATGTCCCACGTCGTCTTGGTGCGCCAGCCGCCGACGAGATCGCGCACCAGCTTGACGTCGATCGTGCCGTCGACGCCCGCGGCCAGCGCCAGCTTGGCCAACTCTTGATCCAACAGGCCTAGTTCCGGCTCAACGGTGTCGAGCAGCAGTTCGGCCGCCGGTCTTTCGAGCTTGGCGCGATGTTTTGATTTTGCCCGCTCGCCGACCCACTTCAAGATCGATTGCGGGGCCGGCGTTTTGCATTCGATGGTCAGCCCGCTCGTGGCGACGGCCTTGGCCAGCTTGGTGTTGCTGGGCCAACTGGCGACTTCGAGCACCAGTACGCCACTCGACTTTGGTTTGGCGACATAAGCTTCGAGCGCCGCGCGGTTCTTTTGCACAAAGTCATCGGCGTCGCGGACGATCACCAGGCGACGGCCCGCGCCAAACAGCGCTACGGTCGACAGGCAATCGAACACCTGGTGCATCTCGACGTCATCGCCGACGAATGAAGTCAGCGAGAATTCTCCCTCGTCGTCCCCCAGCACCGCGGCGCGCAGGGCGTCGAGCGATTCCTGCTTCAAGAACGCCTCGTCGCCGAACAGCACGCAAACCGGAGGAACATCGCCAGCCTTGCGGCCGAGAAACTCCAGGGCTTGGACAACTCCCGGCATGTTGGACCCTCTTGGCAATGCGGCGAAAAGTGCGATCGGCCGCTGATTGTACCTTGGCGGTTTCTTGCTGTCTCGCGTGGTACTATGTTCCGAGGTCGTTAGCGTTTAGTCTGTCGAACGACGTTCCGGGAGGGCGAGGCCACTGCTGTGAACAAGCTAGCGACTCGCGATGTTGTTTTCTAGCATGATGTTACGGGGGACATCATCTGGGAGAGTGGTTGGATGGATGCCTTTGAGCGAGGTGCGTTGGCTCGTTTGCCGTTGGC
>Ga0268266_10002154_pt1 | contig 21604 bp, 18 predicted proteins | sample KBSS13metaG_FD_190356 | JGI IMG/M metagenome (GOLD analysis project Ga0268266, IMG submission 190356) | Switchgrass rhizosphere microbial communities from Kellogg Biological Station, Michigan, USA - KBS S1-3 metaG (SPAdes) (version 2) | ecosystem: Host-associated > Plants > Roots > Rhizosphere... | reverse complement strand
AGGGAAGGCCCGAGCGCGATTGCCCGAAATGCTGATTTGCTTTGCGCGGCAGGTAGCGTATGAAGTGCGCGGTTTAACCACCCATCGGAGGTGGACTTCAAGCCCGGCGTGCCTGACTCCATGTAGTCCTGCGCATCGAAATGCGAACGCGTCGGATCCGGCGACCCAGCCGCATGCACGATCGCTAATTGCTTCTGATCCCAGAATGGCTTGAAGGCCGACATCGAGGGATGCAGTCCAAAGAAACCGTCGAGATCGACAACTTGCTTCTTCGGAATGTGGATCGTCGGACGCATCGCGTAGTACGCGCGTTCTTCGTGAGGCACAACAATATTTAGCCCGTCGGCGGCCCCTCGCTGGAAAAGAACAACCAGGCGTTTCTTTGGTCCCGCGACGCTGTCGCCAGCAAATGCCGCCCGCGTAAGGAAGCTGGGAATGGCGGCAGTCCCCACGACTGCAAGTGCGCCGCTTTGCAAAAACACTCGACGAGTGACCATGATCAACAACCCCGCACAGGTACTATAGGTAGGAACCTATCGTCGCTGGAACTCCGGAGAGCCCAAGATCAATCCCGCAACCATCGCGCTGTTTGCCTTTCCATCGTTCAATTGCTTCACGATTGTGGCGTGAGTCTGCTCCGAGACGTCGCCTCCCAGCAGCGTACTCTCAAACCTGGCTAGCACCGCATTGTTTCCAACTGGTGTGCTCGCAGCAAACCCTTGCGAATCAACCGTTACCCCTTTGACTTTACCGGCTGTCATTGCAAGCGCGAAATTCATGCGTCCCAGCAGAGCTGAAGAATTCACCCAAGTATCCGCTTTCATGGAGTAGCCGGTCGGCGGTTGCATGCCGTACAGCGGCATTCCCATGTTGTTCAACTGTGAGGCGAGCGCGCCGGTATCGGTCACATCTGCGCCCGAGGCACGCACGGAAGAGACGATAAACTCAAGCGGTGTTTTTACTTTCGCACGATACGTTTGCGGCGACCAAAATTCCGGAGACCGGAAAAGAGTGCGCAGCACTTCGCGAATGTCCCCATTCTTTTTCAAATACGTTTGTGTCATGCGGTCGACGAGAGCCTGCGGTGGTTCATCCGACACAAAACGTGTCGCCAGCTTCAGCGAAATAAATCGAGCCGTCCGCGGATCGCGGGCCAGCATGCGCAATACTTGCATGCCTTCTTTCTCGCCATTCTCTTTAATGCGATGGCCAAGGACAACCTTGTCGCCCGGTTCATGCATAGCAGGCTCAAACTTAAAGCCGCCACCTTTGCGTGGCTCAGCGAGCGTCCAGCCTGTAAAGACCTTTGCGACCTCGGTAACGTCCGCTTGCGTGTAGCCGCCATTGACGCTGAGCGTGTGCAATTCCATTAGCTCGCGGCCATAATTTTCGTTCAGGCCGTTCGATTTTTTCTTGCCCTTGCCCGCGACAGGCCGAGGCCTAACGTGACTGCGACGTTTATGTGGTGCATGTTGCATCACTCCACGCGCGAGATCTGAATCTGGTCCCACGCTCAGCCAGTTGTCCAGATAGAACAGCATCGCCGGGCTCTTTGCAGTTGCAACTAGCAGGTCTTCAAACCTTCCAAGGGCGTGCGGGCGGATCACATCGCGCTCGTATTCCGTAAGCAAATAGCGATCTGCGCCTTTGTTGATGAACACGTTGAAGTGATTGAACCAGAAGTCCGACATCACTTCGTCGAGCTGTCGCTCGCTGTAAATCGCGCGCAGCAGTTTCGCCTGCGTCAATTCACTGACAACCACGCGCTGAGGGTTGTTGATCGCCATCAGCGTCTCGCGTTGCTGCGCTGACAATCCATCCGCAAACGCTTGCCCCTTTTCGCCTTTGAGTGATGCGCTGAGCGCGATTTGTTCTTCCGGCGACATTTTCAGCACGTGCTTCATGCGCTGCTCGGGGGGAAGGTCGAGTAATTCTTCTACTTGAGCCGAAACGTCTTGACGCACTTCTCGCCGACGCTGCCGCTCTTCATCGCTCACCTTACTTTTACCGTTTGCATTCGTGTCGTCTGAGCTTGTGCTTTTGGCCGGTTCGACTTTCGCGTCCTGCTTTCGATCGAGACGTTCCATCTGCGCCTCGTAAACGGCACGTTTGGCAGGATCGGACGGCATCGACATTCGCCCGTCCTTCACAGCCTTGATCACTTGCGGGGGTGGAAAGTTCTCTACAAGTTCGCGCGTATCCATTCGCAGCGTGCGGAACGGTGCCAGTCGAACGTCCAACGTTTTATCGTCAATCTTATCCGGATGCAGTTGTTCCTCGATCCACTTGTCTACGCCAATTGCCAGCACATGGTCGACATCGCCGGGACGGGGACCAAACGTCAGCCGGTTCACTGCGTGAGCGGCGCGCTTCCGAGCATCCATCTGCGCACTCGCGGACTCTTGCTTTTTTCCGATTGCAACTTGGGTGCAGACCGCGAGCGTAATTGCGAAAGCCGTAATCGTCAGGAATGCGGAACGATGTGTTATCGGCATGGAGTCGAAGACGAACGACAGTCTAGTGAGAATAAACCCAACGTATGGACGAAAGTTGTCTTCCCGAAAGTCGCTGATTCTACGAGAGATGCATAGTACTAGGTCAGATATCGGCGGCCGTTGGTGGTCTTATGTTGCAACGCGGCTGCTAGATGATCGATGTCGCCCGGAGCGATGTTTACCGAATGCTTGTCCGCCAAAAACGGAGTGCGATTGCTGCCCACAGCATCTCGCCGAAGTTGAATCAGCAAGGCCTGCATCACATCCGGGTCATACTTTGAAGGAGTCAAACGCACGAGCTCGCTGAGTGTGCCGCCGACTGACAACGACTCGCGATAAGGACGATCACTGGTCATTGCGTCGAAGGTATCCGCCAAGGCGACGATACGAACCGATTGCGGCACTTCGTCCATGTGCAGTGCGTCAGGATAGCCGGATCCGTCGCCGCGTTCGTGGTGCCAGCGCACAATCTCTGGAATGCGTGGCCAGGGAAATTGCACGTTGCTGACGATCTGATGCCCGACCGTGGTGTGATCAGCCATTTCCTGAAATTCATCAGGATCAAGCGCAGCTGGCTTTCCAAACAACCGCTTGTCGACGGCGACCTTGCCAATGTCGTGCAGATAGCCCGCGGAGCGGATCGCTGCAACCTCACCACTCTCAAGCCCCATTGCTTCACCAATCGAGGCTGCAAAACGCCCCACGCGCAGCGAGTGTCCGTGGATGTTCACATGCTTCACATCGATCGCAGTGGCAAAAGCTTCCAGCGCATTGTCGTAGAAACCGTGAAGGGAAGCCATTAGCCGCAAGTTCTCAGACACACGCTGTGCCAATGTTTGCGACAGCGCGTGATTTTGGACCGCGAGCGCCACATAGTGGCTCAACAACTGGACGGCATCAAGATCTTCTGCAGAGTAAGACGAATCGCTCTCTCGCCGTCCAAGAGCAACCATTCCGACGAGCTTGCTCCCAACTTTCAGTGGGCACAGGCATCGGAACAATTCCGGCGCTACATTGCCGTTTGAACTCAGGAATACGTCGACTGTGGAACTGTTCAGCAGGATGGGCGCGCGTGCGGCGCTCAGGGCATGAACATGTTTGGGGAGCAGCGGTACGACTGCCGGATCAGGTAGTAGCACGAAGCCTTGCGACGCGAGTGATGTCAACAACGCCGGCCGCTCGCTAAAAGCAAAAACTACTCCCTCCGCCGCGCCCGCTGCCTCGCGCAGCGTGTTCAGCATCAGGATTGCGGTTTGCGCAAACTCGCGCTCCTCGGTCAGCTCAGGACCAAGATCCGATAGAGCCTCGACGGTGCGCAGAACCCTTCGAAAATTGTCTTTTTGCAATGCCACGCGAAGTGGTGCAACTACACGGCCATTTGAGGTTAGCATGCATGGGGACTGGGTGAAATCAGCGCCTAGTAGCTAGAAATGTTCCCGAAGTTGTGCGAATCGCTCTACAACCAGGAGGTGTTGTGATGGGGGCGCCGAAGCAACTTCTTCGTGTTCGAGTATCCAGGTTTGTCCGTGCGGAACGAACACCGCGTTCAATCCCGCGACCAGCGCGGGATTGATGTCGGACTTCGGACTGTTGCCGATCATCCACGTTTCATTTTTCGGCAGGGCATACTTCGACGTTACCGACCGATACACGGCCGGATCCTTCTCGGCGACGATCTCCACTGCGGCAAAATATTCTTTTAATCCTGAGCGTTCAATTTTGCCGGATTGCTCGGCAATCGCTCCCTTAGTCATCAAGATCAAGTGGTGGCGTTCGGAGAGATACTGCAGTGTTTCTGGAACCAGAGGAAGAATTTCGACTGGATGGTCGGCGATCTCGTGGGCGAAGCCATGAATTGTTTCGTGCAATTCGGGCGTAACCGGATCAACGGAAAGCCGTTCAAACGTATCGACCAGCGAGTGTGCAAAACTATGCAACCCGTAGCCATGTTGAACGATGCTTTCGCGCTCGACCTGGTTTAGAACCTCTCTCACTTGCGCCGGCGCGTACTCGCGATGGTTGAGGAACGAGATGAATCGCGCGATCGCTCGCTCGAAGTAGACGTTGTTCTCCCAAAGTGTATCGTCCGCATCGATGAGAAGGTTCTGTGCTCCGTTGTTCATCTTTCGAGTCACTACAACATCATAACGTTTGTCTTGTCGGAATCGACTGTCGTTGAAAGTTGCGCAGAAAATGCTCTGCTAGAATTTCAAGGATGATGAAAGTTGCCGGTGCACTTTTCCTGTCTTTTGTTTTCCTCTCGACCACCTCAGTTTCTCAGACGACATCACCCTCGAAGCCCACCAAACGCAAAGTGATGACCGGTTCTGCCGCTCGCGGGGCTTCCTCCGCCGGACTGAAGGTTGCACCAGATCTCGACACGCAACTGGCGAAGTTCCGACGAGTGCAAATGCCTTTTGACGCCAAGGGTCTGAGTTCGCGTGAACGCCAGATGGTGGAAAAACTGGTCATTGCCTGCCGGTATTTGGAAGACATCTTCTGGCGGCAAAATGATCCAGAGGGTTTGACGCTGTATCAGTCTCTCGCGACCAGTCAAAATCCACGCGACGTCAAGTTGCGCCGTTTTGTTTGGATCAATGCCTCTCGTTTTGACTTGTTAAACGACAATCGTCCGTTTGTTGGAGCCGAACCGATGCCACCAGGACGCGGATTCTATCCGGTGGGGCTCACGCAGGCGCAGATCGAACAGGACGCGAAGGAGCATCCGGATAAGAAAGCCCAACTCTATAGCCAGTTCACCGTAGTGCGCTGGCATGGTGCGGAACTCGAAGGCTTGCCTTATCGCATCGCATATCGTTCATTCCTCGAGCCGGCATCCAAAGCGCTACGCGATGCAGCAAAGTTGAGCGATGACGCTGCTTTCGCGAAATTCCTTCAGCTGCGTGCTGACGCCTTGCTCAGCGACGACTACTATCCGAGCGATATTGCGTGGCTCGAGCTCAAGAATCCAAAGTTTGATCTGATTTTCGCGCCCTACGAAACGTATCTTGACGGTCTGCTCGGCATTAAAGGATCTTTTGGAGCGGCGGTCCTGGTTCGCAATGAGGCAGAGACGCAGAAGCTGGCGCTGTTTCAGAAATATGTGCCGGATATTCAGGATGCGTTACCGCTACCCGCGGAAGATCGTCCCTCCAAACGCGGGTTGGAAACGCCCATGGAAGTCATGGACGCACCATTCCGCACAGGTGACCTGCTGCACGGATATCAAGCGGTGGCCGACAATCTCCCAAACGATCCGCGTGTTCACGAGGCCAAAGGCAGCAAGAAGATTTTCTTTAAGAACTTCATGGATGCACGCGTGAATTACGTCATCCTGCCTGTCGCAAAGTTGTTGCTGCGCGCGGATCAAGCTGGGAAAGTGACCGGCGCTGGCTACCTGCAGAGCACAGTAATGCACGAAATTGCACATGGCCTTGGACCCGCTTACGCGCGAACTCCATCGGGCAAGGTCAGCATTCGCGAGGCGATTGGTCCTGCATTCAGCGGGCTCGAAGAGGCAAAGGCTGATGTGGTCGGAATGTACGGTCTCAAGTGGCTAGTCGATAACGGCGCGCTGCCCAAAGAACGGCTGGAGGAGTTTTATGCGTCGTACGTGGGAGGAATGTTTCGCACAGTGCGATTCGGAGTTGGGGAAGCGCATGGCCAGGCCGAGATGATGGAGTTTAACTACTTGTCGGAGCAGGGCGCGATTCAGCGAGAGACCTCAGGACGCTACTCGATCGACTATGCGAAGATGCCGGCGGCGGTCGCAAGCCTTGCGAAGGAATTGCTCGAGATCGAAGCGACGGGGGATCGCGCGCGTGCGGAAAACTGGTTCAAGAAATATGGGCAGATGCCGGACGCGTTGCAAACCGCATTGAAGTCGGCAGCAAGTGTTCCCGTAGACATCGAGCCCGTGTTTTCGTTTCCGATCAAGGTTCGCTAGATCGAACGACAAACTGAGCCGATGCAAAGTAGGCTTGGGTCCTGTCAAGTGGGCAACGGCACAAATTCGGGTGGCTACGCGGCGAATTCTACTTTTGGCTCGTGCGGGATGATGCCCGCCTTGTGGCCTAGATCCAGCAGTCTCCGAATCGCTTCTTTTCCGTCGGGCCCGTAATCAAGCGTGCGCTCGTTGACGTACATGCCGACGAACTTATCAGCCAAAGGCGTATCGAGGTCGCGAGCAAACTGCATCGCATAGGCGAGAGCCTCGTCTCGATGATCGATCGCATATTGAATGCTGTCGTGCAGTGCGCGCGCCACGCTGGCAATCAACTCGGGGCCAAGATCCCGCCGAATTGCGTTTCCTCCCAAGGGGAGAGGAAGTCCGGTCACTTTTTGCCACCACTTCCCGAGATCCACCACGCGTTGCAATCCAGCTTTTGAGTATGTGAGCTGGCCTTCGTGAATGATCACTCCCGCTTCGTATTTCCCCTCGAGAATTGCCGGGATAATCTGATCGAAAGGCACGACTTCAGTCTCGACGCCGGGCGCGAAAAGCTTCAGCGCCAGATACGCCGTGGTAAGTGTCCCCGGCACCGCAATTTTCACTTTCTTCACTTCCGACTGCGAAAACGGGCGAGTGGCGACAACCATCGGCCCGTATCCTTCGCCGACGCTTCCACCCGATGACAGAAGTGCATAGTGGTCCTGGATGTAGGGAAACGCGTGAAACGAGATTGCCGTCAGGTCGTAAACACCGTCCATCGCTTTACGATTGAGTGTCTCAATGTCGCACAGTGTGTGCGTGAAGCGCAGGCCAGGCACTCGAACTTTGTTGGTCGCGAGCCCATAGAACATGAATGCATCGTCAGAGTCAGGACTATGAGCGACGGTGATCTCGCGTGACTCTTTCGCCGCTGCGTGATGTGTTTTCTCGGTTTCTGTGACTGACTCGCTCATGTCGACTCTCAACCTGTGCCCTTCTAGTCTTACTACCTCATCCATTGCTTGGCGCGAAGGCTAACAGCGGCGGCCAGGAAGATCTTGATGACCTCCGCAAACACAAACCAGTAAAGCCCCATGCGAACAGCTTGCGCGGGGGAGCCCGTGAGAATGGTGAGCCAGCCCAATCCCCCAACAAACAAGGCGATTTCACCTAGGAAGCCGGCAGAGAGAGCGCGCTTGAAAGTCTTGTTCCCGCGCTCCATCACCCAGCCTGCGATCGCAGCGACCAACGGATACGCCATCAGAAAGCCGCCGGTCGGGCCAAAGAGTTGCAATACTCCACCGGGACCAGTGGGGTTGAACACAGGCATTCCCATCGCGCCTTCGGCGAGATAGAGCAACAACGCGGCAAATCCTCTTCTGGCACCCAACGTCAAGCCGACAACAAGGACACCGAAATTCTGCAGCGTTAGGGGTACAGGAGTGAAGGGAAGTGGGACGGTAACCTGCGCACAGAGTGCGACGAAGACGCTGGCGATAACGACAATCGCGGCTTGGCGCGCCCATTCGTAGGTTCGATCTTGAGGGACTGCAATCGTCTGCCCTGTTCTCGACATATCCATCTCCGTGCTGGTGTTTACTCGACGTAGACCCGTACGTCCCTACTAAAGTTTTCGGTCAGAATCCCCTTCAACTGAAGCATTGGGCCGGCGCCGTTCCGAGCTTTTCATCTGATTTCGAACTCGCACGTAAAGAGCAACGATGACCCACACGACTGCCAGCGAGCTCACACCCAGAATCAGGAACCACCAAGTCATCCGCACAACTAAGTAGCATAGCAGAAGAGCGTTAGAGTCTCGGCGTAGTTTGGGGACTCATACTGGTGGAAGAAACCATCTCCTTCGGCCGCTCGCCAGCGGCCTCAGGATGACAATCAGGATAGATGCTGCAGGCCTTTACGGTTTTCCGGACATCGCGTGTTCGACGTCGTCGGCGGTGTGAGGCAAGCCTGCCGTTAAATTTACGAGCTTGCCGTCTTTGTCCACGTAGAGAATGTCTTCGATGCGGACACCCAAGCTCTCTTCCGGAATGTAAATTCCTGGTTCGATCGTGAATACAGATCCAGGTCCCAGAGGAACAGTGTAGTCATTGTCATCGTGCACGTTGAGCCCGACGTAATGGCTCAGGCCGTGAATGAAGTATTTTCCCAGCGGTTCGCCATGTTTATCTTTCCCGTGGGTGTTGATGTACTCGAACGCGACTTTGTATAGGGAGTCGGGATCATCACGCTTCAGATTGGATTTGCCGGATCGGAACGCCGCTACTGCTGCTTGCTGCGCTCCCAGCACGATGTCGTAGATTTCGCGCTGGCGAGCCGTGAATTTCCCGCTGGCTGGCAACGTACGCGTGATGTCGGAAGCGTACATGGCGTATTCGCCTGCTGCATCAATCACTACGACGTCGCCATCCTTAATTGGATTGGAATCGTCGGAGTAATGCAAAACAGTTGAATTAAAGCCTGAGCCAACGATGGGTGCATAGGCAGGGCGCTCGCATCCGCGTTTACCCCATTCGTATTGCATCAGCGCCGAAATTTCTCGCTCATTGACGTTTGGCTTTACCGCTTTCATTGCTGCCAGGTGAGCCGCGACGGAATAATCCGTTGCTCTACGGATGCGCTCGATCTCTCCCGGATCCTTGTGGGTTCTCAATACGGAAACCATCGGTTTCACATCTTCGAATGACACATATCCGGCGAAAGCATTCGCGCGCTTGAGCCAATCGAGCGGACCGACCGAGGCTGAGGTGTCACCGTAGGAAGGCAAGTCTGAATATACCGTCGATCGGGGGAGAGGCAGCAGGGGTACGATAACGTCGCGTAAGTGATCAAGCGTGTCCACGCGATCAAATCCCGTGATTTTGGACGCGTCCGAATTGTCGGCTCCTAGCTTAGGTCCGGTCCATCGCTCTTGAACACGATTGTGTGCAGGGAAGAAGAGTATCTCCGTGTACGGGCGCGCAGCGTTGTTGCCGCTCGCCTCGGCCGCGCCCGCGATCAAAATGGCAGCGCCAGGTTCGGTCCAACCCGTGAGATAGAAGAAATCGTCGTTCTGTCGGAATCCATAAAGATCGTTAGGGCCTTCGGCCTCCATCGGCGCGAAGAGGATTACGACACCCGTGCCAGTTTTGGCAGCCAGTGCTTGCCGGCGAGCGCGGTAGTCAGCGTTTGATTGGCGGTCAAGAGCGTACAAGGTAGGAATTGCAAGTGTTAGAAGAATTGCAACGACGAGTGTGGCAAGTATCCTACGAGTCATTCCGTGCCTTTCGGGTTCTGAACATGCTTCTGCTTCGCCGAGGAGTCGACCGGTGGCATGCTACATCCTTGCCGCAGTCGTCCTCCGCAGCGGATTAGACGGCGATGATTGTAATGCGTCACTTTTGAGTTGCGGACTTGCTGGCTTGTGCGAACTCCTCGACATTTGTTTTGTCGATCAGCGCGGACCCAGTGTCCACAAATGCAGGGATCGGTGCAAAACTGTCGTTCGCCCAAGTCTTGTCCAGCGAAGCTAACTTGTGGTGATAAAGATCATCCAGCATCTTTAGGCCGACGTAGGACATGGTGTAAGGCTTCTGGCTGATCGTCGCTGAAATCACGCCTTTGCGAATCCAATCGAGCGTGTCGGGATCGGTATCCATCGCAATGACAACTTTGTTGGTAACGCTGTTGCTGTTCAGCACGGTTGCAACCTCTTTGCCCGCTAGCGCTTCGAGACAGATAAAGGCGTCCACCTTATCTTTTTCCTTTCCAAGAATTTCAGTCGTCGTGTCGAAAGCAATGCGAGGGTCGCCCTTGATGTCTACAACACGAGTGATCTTGATTTGTGGATGCGCTTCAAGTGCATCGCGGTAGCCACGAAGCCGCTCAGCCATATTTGTCTGCTCGGGAATGCTGAACGCGATGACATTGCCTTTTCCTTTTAAATCATTGGCCAGTCGCTGCCCGCCGATGACCCCAGCCTGGTAGTTGTTGGTGCCGATAAAAAACAATCTCTTACTGCCGCGAACATCCGAATCAATTGTGATCACCGGGATTCCAGCGGCGATCGCCTTATCAATGCTGTCCTTCAGGATGTTAGGATCTGCGGCTGAAACCAAAATACCTGTAGGTTTCTGCGTGATAGCGCGCTCAAAGGCTTCGACCTCCGCTTTGGGGTCGTAGGTGTTCGGACCGACAAAGTCAGACCGGACCTGAAGTTGTGACGAAGCCTGTGAAAACCCTGCTCCGGCGGTTTGCCAGTACGGGACCTGAAGGTTGGCGGAGATGAGAACATATTTCTCGTCCGAGTCGTGTTTCGACCCGCAATGGATGAGAGGTATAACGAGAGCGGCGGCACCTAACGAGATGAGAATTCTCTTGCAGAGCATCGGATCCTCCTTATGTAGGCGTGGGGGTTTGTGGAAGCCGACGAGGAACGGTGGGAATTGTACTCTCCGCGTCGCGGACGTGGAAAGAATGGGTTGTGGATGACTGGCTACACACCGACCGGGAACGGCTTGGTGTGGCTCTCCGAACCAAGCGAGACGCCGGCGAAGCGTCCTTGAAGAAGGGACATCAAACCGGTGTACCAGTAGCCGACTACAAACAGTAAAAGGAATGGCACCGTGATGTAATTCTCATTCGCGATCGCATAGTAGACTGTCGATGCGAAATAGGTGCCGATCATCAACTCCACCCACGGTACCCATCCCAGGCGCTTCCGATATTTTTTTGCGCCAACCTTATCTTTCTTCGATTCCACGCGATATTTCGGCGTGCGCGCAAATGCTGTTTGCTTGCCGACCAATGCTTCCAGTACGGCGCGCGTGTTGGTAATGGTTAGTCCGATGCCCAGTGCCATGAGAAAGGGCAGGTAGAGAAATGCGCGCGGCCATGTGCGGGGGAAGAGTTCTTTCTGGGAGACCAGGTAAAAGCTTGAAATCGAAAATGTGGACGCCATGAACAATGGCAGGTCGATATAGAGCATCTGAAACCATCCCTGATAGAAACGGATGATCATTGCGGGTAACAGAAGCACAGAAAGAACGATCATCAACGGGTAGCTCAGGTTGGCAGTCAGGTGAAACCATGCTTCCAGCTTCACGTGCCGAGGCACATCGCTCTTTAGAACCTGCGGGAGAATTTTCTTACTGGTTTGAATCAAGCCCTTGGCCCAACGCGCTTGTTGCGTCTTGAACGCGGTCATCTCAACAGGGAGTTCCGCGGGACACTCGACATCCTGCAGATAAACAAACTTCCAGCCCTTCAGTTGAGCGCGGTAGGAAAGATCGGTGTCTTCAGTAAGTGTGTCGTGCTGCCAGCCGCCCGCCTCTTCAATGGCCTGGCGTCGCCACATTCCAGCGGTGCCGTTGAAGTTGAAGAACACGTCGCTACGCGCACGTCCCGAATGCTCGAGAACGAAGTGTCCGTCGAGCATGATGGCTTCAACTTCAGTTAGGAATGAGTAGTTGCGGTTGATGTGCGTCCATCGCGTCTGCACCATGCCGACCTTCGGATTGGTGAAATGGTGGATCACCTTCATCAGGAAATCTTCGGGCGGGACGAAGTCAGCATCGAAGATCGCGACGAACTCTCCCTTGGCAGATTTCAGTCCTTCGGCGAGCGCCCCGGCCTTGAAGCCTTCGCGATTGGTCCGGTGATGATATGTGACCGGATAGCCCATCGCGGCGTACCGCTCAACCAGGCCGCGAGCCACTTCGACGGTTTCATCTGTTGAGTCGTCGAGCAGCTGGATGTCGAGTTTCTCGCGTGGGTAGTCGAGCTTGCAGATCGAGTCGAGAAGGCGATCAACTACGTATTGCTCATTAAAAATCGGAAGTTGAACGGTTACGCGCGGAAGATCGTCGAAACGTGCTTGTGGTTCTGTCGTGTGATTCTTCTTGTTCTTGTAATAAAGATAAACGAGGACATAGCGGTGAGCTCCGTAGGAGGCGAGCAGGATAAGCACTATGAAATACGGGATGAGCAACGCCATGTCAAAGGCGTTGGCATGATAAAGGCCTTTAAAAGTCGTATCGAGGAAATGTTGGCGAATGTACTGTCCAACACCGCGAGGCGCGGCAAGAGTGGCCAAGAGCGCTAAATGGGGGACAAACACAGGTACGGTGGACGCATCCTTCCGGGCAACGTGCGGTCTCGCGACAATTATTGTACCTGATGCGAAAAATACGGATTCTCGCCGGCCGTCAGCGACTATCGACTGGGACTTCAGCCGCTTTGATGGTGATTATGGCTGTCTTGTCTGCGTCCGCGTGAATCGATTTCCCCAAATCCGGTTGCGTCTTCAAGAACGCCGAATCGAGATAAGGTTCGCCGTCCAGATCCTGCCATGCAAAAACGGTATAGGGGCCGGGAGCAAGTCCGCGAATCGTGAAGTGTCCATTCTGATCCGTCCGAGACTTGCCGAAGCGCGCAGGGATTTTACGGAACTGTTCTTCTGGAACCGCCACAACTGTGCAGTCAGATAAGGGCTTATCATGATCGTCGACAGCGGAACCTTCGATAGCAGCGGAATGAGAACTGAGGGTGATGTAGAGTGGGCCCGTACTGCCGTTGATTGAGAATCCAATATCCGCGGCGGATGCCCCAAGCCTCACCGAGCTGACGAAATACTTCCCGGGTTCACCGGATGCGCTCATAAATTCAACTGCATATTTGCCTGGCAGAACATTTTTGATTTCAAAGCTTCCGTCTGCTTGCACGCTGGCGCCAGAGGACCTTTCGAAATCCCCTGCACCTGCGAAATCTGTTTCTGAACCGTCATCGAAAAGCGCATGAAGTGAGACGTAGCCGTGCGAGAATCCAGCCGGCCTGTCAGAAAATATCTGGCCCCGAACCACCCCAGCTGATACGGGAGCAAGGCGGACGTCTTCGACATCGGCTGAACCTACGTCGACATACTGTCGAGCCGTACGAAACACGCCAGTTTCATCATCCGTCATAGCCATTGCGACATAAGACCCTGGCGGAACCCCGCGTACTTCGAACTTGCCATTCTTTTGAATCTCGGCAGAATTGAATACCAGGCTGTATTCCCGGGCGACCAGGATGACTGCGGCCTTCTTCCCCGCGGGAACTCCGACGACGCTTCCACGCACAGCGTACGCACGGCCAGGGATCATTGTGAAATTCACGGGAATTTCGTCGCCGGCACGCAGATCAAGACTGGCGGCTTGGTTACGGTCGGTAGTCCCAGGATAGAAAGTTGTCACCCGTCTGAGATCGGGTTGGCCGCTCGAGGCGTCCGCAGGCGTTTCAGCCGAAGCAAGTCGTTGATAGTCCGGCGCGGGACTGACGGAAAGGTAGTAGCGACCTGGAAAGAGACCGGAAAGCCGGAACTCTCCGAGATCGTTGGTACGCTCGGAGTTCAACGCTTCCCATTGTGTTTTACCGAAAGACTTACGCAAGGCGGTTACTTCGGCGGCGGGCAACGGATCGCCATCCTCGTCGACCACTCGACCAAGAACGGTTGCCGTCATCAGCATGTTTAGCTGCAGGTCTTTCAGTTCTTCGCCAGACGATACCGAGAGCGTACGACCGTCGAACTTTCGCTGGCGCTCGTTGACTTCGACATACCCGGTACGCTCAAGCAGCATCCGGTAACGTCCGGGGCGGACTTGGTCGATTGAGAAGCGTCCGTTCGCGTCCGTTGTGGCGGTGTAGTTTCCGCCATCTGTCTGATTTTCCGCAACCAGCGTGACGGTTGCTTTTTTTAAAGGTTGACTGCCCGGCTCTCTGACCACCACTCCGGAAACCGACCCCGCCTTCTTGGCGTTTGCGTTTTTGTCATCGGCAAACACGACCGCCGTCACGATCAAACACAGCGCGACAATCGATCGGATTTTCATTGCTGGTTACCGAGCGAGAAGGGTTAGTTCAAGAAATACGTTCGATAGAGGGAATCTCGCTGCGCTGGCCGAAAACCGGCGTCGCGGATAATCCGGCGCAATTCTTCTTCTGTCGTGCAGTTCGTCACCCCAGCGGCGCGCACCACATTTTCTTCCAGCATGACGGAGCCAACATCATTGCCTCCGAAGCGCAAGCCCATCTGACAGACCTTCAGCCCTTGCGTGACCCAGCTCGATTGCACATTCAAGAAGTTCGTCAGATAGAGCCGCGAGATGGCGAGCACCTTCAAGTATTCAACGGCCGTGGCTTCGTCCCATTTGCGTCCGCCCAAGGCGGTATTGGCAGGTTGGAAACTCCACGGAATGAAAGCCGTAAATCCGCCTGTTTCTTCCTGCAGGTCATACAGTCGTTGGAAATGGTTAACGCGATGTTCGAAGTTTTCGCCAACCCCAAACATCATCGTCGCCGTCGTTCGCATGCCCAGTTGATGAGCAGTCCGGTGAACGCTGAGCCAGTCTTCGGTCAGGCATTTGAGGCGCGCAATCTTGAATCGAACTTCGTCGTCCAGGATTTCCGCCCCTCCGCCGGGGATCGAGTCCAGCCCCGCATCACGAAGACGAGAGATTGTGTCCCGCAGAGTCAAGGAGCTGTATTCCGCGATTGCAAGAATCTCCGACGCCGAATAGCAATGAAGGTGAACTTTCGGAAACCGTTCCTTGATTCCGCGCAGCATTTTTTCGTGCCATTCGATTTTCAAGTCAGGATGCAGCCCGCCCTGCATCAGAACTCCGGTGCCGCCAAGTTCGACGGTTTCACGAATCTTCTCGTAGATCGTTTCGAAATCGAGGATGTAGCCTTCTTTGGCTTGAGGCCCTTTGAGCGGACGATAAAACGCGCAGAATGTGCAGTATTCAGTGCAGAAGTTCGTGTAGTTGATATTGCGGTCGATGATGTAGGACACGATACCGTCGGGATGCTTTGCGCGACGGACTGCATCTGCTTCCATACCGATTCCGATGAGGTCATCGGATTCGAACATCTCGAGAGCTTGCGCTTTCGTCAGTGACATAAGGCGTTTCTATGATTTTAGCTTGAACGGTGTACGTTCACCAACTGACATGAGAACTATGTGCTACTCACTCTGCGGGAGCTGGCTTAGCCACTTCAGGACCTCGCAGCGCTGAGAATATCGCCAAACTGGCAACGATGACATTGGCGACAATGATTGGCGTTGCGTGGATCACGACACCGTAGAGGATCCAGAAGATCGACGCGGCAGCCTGCACAAGTCGCATGCGACTGGGATTCCTCACAAAGTAGGAACACGCGAAGACGGCCGTTGCCGCCCAACCCAACCAAGTGTTCATAACGGGTCTCCCACCTTGGCGAACGGCGTTGAAACAATGAGTGCGGAATTCATCGTCTTATTAAACCGGAAAATTCCGTGATCGCCACATGAATTATTCGAATGAGTGACTTCAGAAGTTGCTGGTCTGAGGAGTGAAGGCGTCGGCAAAGTGCAAGTCTAAGACGCTTGGAAGCACTCCAATTTCAGCCGCGTAGCGATAGTACAGCTGCAGCCCTTCGAGGCACTGGGAGTCCAAATCGAAGTGAATATTCTGGGTCAGATACTTGATCACATCTCGCTCTGTGAGTTTGAGCTCCGGCGCCCATTGGCGAGCGATCGCCGTAAGATTTTCGGGTCGAAGACCGTGATCTCGGGACATTTGAAAGATTGCCGCCAACCTTGCACCATCCGCAGCGTCACGGAGCGCCTTTTTGCGCACAGCCCAAAAAGCAAACACGAAAGACTTACCGGTTTGGCGATTCCATTCTTCCGCAAGGTCGAGCGTCACATATTGTGAACGGTCGACTTGCAGCGCGGGATCGCCAATCACCAGCCCGGCATCGTGATCGCGAAGCATTGCTTTCAAGTCCGGGGACATCGGGGTGTACCGACGCTCACCGCCAAGCCATTTCGTAAACAGGACTTTCGTGAGCGCAACCGATGTCATCGACGACGTGTCGAGAGCGACACTGCGAATCTGTTCGATAGGAACCTTGCTGACAAGCAGGATGGAACGGACGGCGCGACGAGTTGCTATGGCTACACCGGGCAGAATCAGAAGGTCCGGGATCGTCGCATACGCCGCAGCAGGAATAATTCCAATATCGGCCGTTCCCTCGCGTAAAGCTGCCGCGCAACCAGAAGGGAGCGTGTAGGAAATGTCGAAATCAGCGGGGTTCCCATGCTCGAGATCCCACATGAGAGGAGCTGTGTTGAGATAGGAAATTGCCGAGATGCGGAGCCGGCTCATGCAATGTTCAATCTTAACAAAGCATGTGTGTCCGGCCTCCTTGACGCTGATTTTGAAGCCTGCCTAAAGTCGAGGAGGAGGTTCACGTGTCTGCAACTGAAGTCTTGTCGTCGGCTGCAGCCCAGGATTGGCTTGCGATCGCGCTCACGCCTGGTTTAGGTCCCACCAAAGCAAGACGGATCGTTGAATTCTTTGGTGGTGCCAGTGCTGTGCTGCGGGCGCCTCTCACAGAGTTGGAAGCTGCTGGAATTCAAGCCGTCTCGGCACAGTTCCTTGCGACCGGCAAGTCTCGTGAACTCGCTGGTGAAGAAGTCGCGCGCGCGTCCGCGGCTGGCGCGCAAATTGTCACCTTAGACGACGATGGCTATCCAACGCACCTCAAGCAAATCTACGATCCTCCGCTCGTTCTTTATGTGCGCGGCGATGCGTCGGTTATCGGATGTCCAGGAATCGCGCTCGTTGGCACGAGGCATCCAACTCCATACGGATCGGGAATGTCAGAACGGCTGTCGTGCGATCTGGCAGCGCGCGGGCTAGTGATTTTCAGTGGCATGGCGCGCGGCGTGGATACTGCGGCGCACCGGGGAGCAATCTCGGCGAAAGGCAAGACAGTGGCCGTGTTTGGCACGGGAATCGACGTGATTTATCCCAAGGAGAATGCCCGGTTGTCCGAGCAAATCCTTTCTTTAGGCGGGGCACTGGTCTCTGAGTTTCCGATGGGTACGTTCGCAGCTCCGCAGAATTTCCCAATCCGCAATCGCATTATCAGCGGGCTTTCGATCGGCGTGCTGGTTGTTGAGGCCGCGGAATACAGTGGCACACGAATCACCGCCCGATGCGCCCTTGAGCAAAACCGCGATGTCTTTGCGGTCCCGGGCAACGTCACCAACAAGAACTCCTGGGGACCGAACACTCTGATTAAGCAGGGAGCGAAGCTGGTGGCCACGTGGGAAGACGTCTGGGAGGAACTGCCCGAGGATGTGCGTCTTGTTCTCACCCCAGCCCGCGATGAATCCGACGTACCCCAAACCGCATCTTTATTTACAGACGGTGATATCCGACCTCACGAAAAGCGCATTCTGGCGCTGTTGAAAGCGGATGAGTCTACGCACATCGACGATCTGGTCGATCGGCTAGAACCTGAGCTTTCTCCCTCCGAAATCTTCGCAGCATTGTTTGAACTGGAACTGGCTGGGAAGATCCGGCAGATGCCGGGAAAGAATTTTGTGAAGAGCTTCTAGAAGAGCGCCACTAGCTGCTGGCTACTAGCTGTGGGGCGAGGAATGGGGATCCGTGAAGGACTTCAAAGAACTGCGGGTATGGGCTGCTGCACATGACCTGACGCTTTGCGTCTATGGACTCACGCGGCAATTTCCGAGAGGCGAGGCTTACGGGTTAACCTCACAATTGCGTCGATCAGCAGCTTCGATTGGAGCCAACATTGCAGAGGGGTGTGGAAGAAGATCTGATGGAGAGATGGCGCGATTTCTTCAGATTGCTCGTGGTTCGGCAAGCGAGACGGAATACCACTTACTACTCGCAAGGGACCTCGGGTTACTGAGCCAAGCGGACTTTGTCAAGACCCAGCAGAAGCTCGTCGAAGTGCAGAGAATGTTGACGGTCTTTGTACAAAAAATCCAACTGACACGCCGGCCCAATCAAGGATGATGAGGCCGATGAGCATGAGCCTTGCCAGTAGCGAACAGCCAGCAGCTAGTGGCTGAAAGAGGGCGAGCAGTTGTTGCCTTCATCCAATTCGTGCTAGTTTCAAACCCGACTCAAGAATAGGTAGAGGAAAAATTGTCAAAAGGTCTTGTCATTGTCGAATCGCCAGCGAAGGCGAAAACGATCCAGAAGTATTTGGGGAAGGGATTCACGGTCGAAGCCTCACTAGGCCACGTGAAGGACCTGCCCAAGAGCACTCTTGGTGTCGATATCAGTCAGGATTTCGAAACCGACTACATTGTTATTCCTGGCAAAGAGAAAGTCCTCGCTAAGCTGAAGAAGCTTGCCCTGTCTGCCGACATGATTTATCTGGCTCCTGACCCGGATCGCGAAGGCGAAGCCATCGCCGCACACCTTGCGGATGAACTGGGGAACGGGGACGGAAAGAAAAAGAAAAAAACTAAGAAAGCGCAAGCCGAAGACGCGAAACGCATCCGGAGAGTGACGTTCAACGAAATCACACAGCGCGCCGTTCGCGCCGCCTTCGAACACCCGCGCGACATAGATCGCAATCTCGTAGATGCCCAGCAGGCCAGGCGTGTGTTGGACCGAATCGTCGGCTATCAGGTCTCTCCGCTTCTGTGGGACAAAGTTCGCCGCGGCCTGTCCGCTGGACGCGTGCAGACCGTCGCGCTGCGTCTGATCGTCGAGCGCGAACGCGAAATCAAGGCGTTCGAGAAAAAAGAATATTGGACGATCGACGCGCACTTGGCCGCCGCGAAACCGCCGGCTTTCGACGCGCGCTTCCTGGGTAAGGGCCAGGAAAAGGTTGAAGTCAACAACGGGGAAGAGGCCGAGGCGATCCGCTCCGCGTTAGAGAAAGCAGAATGGGTTGTGCGGTCCGCCGAGAAAAAGGAACGCCGGCGCAATGCGACACCACCCTTCACGACCAGCAAACTGCAACAGGATTCGTCTCGCAAACTTCGCTTCAGCGTAAAGCGCACGATGATGATCGCGCAGCGTTTGTACGAGGGCGTGGAACTTGGCGAGGAAGGCCTGGTCGGACTGATCACCTACATGCGTACCGATTCCACCCGTGTCGCACCTGACGCTGTGGCAGAACTGCGCGAGTACATCACCAAGGAATACGGTCAGCAGTACATTCCGGAATCGCCCAATACATATAAAGAGAAGAAGGAAGCGCAGGCGGCGCACGAAGCCATCCGACCGACGTCCGCGATGCGGCATCCGGAACAGCTCAAGGCGTACCTGAAGGAAGACGAGTTCAAGGTTTACAAGCTGATTTGGCAGCGCTTTGTAGCGTCGCAAATGATGCCGGCAGTGTTTGATCAGACAACGGTTGACATCGATGCGAAGTCCGCTACCGAAACATACTGGTTCCGCGTAACCGGTTCGGTCATGAAGTTTGATGGGTTCCTCAAAGTCTACGAAGAGTCGAAAGAAGGCAAAGACGAAGAAGACGAGGAACTGAAGCACAAACTGCCGCCGCTCGAAGCGGGACAAACGTTGACGTTGCGCGAGCTGAAACCCGAGCAACATTTCACAGAGCCGCCGCCGAGGTACAACGAAGCGTCGCTTGTGAAAGAACTTGAAGAGCGCGGCATTGGCCGCCCTTCCACGTACGCGGCCATCCTGACCACCATCCAGGAACGGCAGTATGCCCAAAAACTCGGTGGCAAGTTCGTCCCGACGGAGATCGGGCTGGTCGTCACCGACCTCCTGATCGAAAACTTTCGGGATATTTTCGACGTCCAGTACACTGCCCGCCTCGAAGAAGAGCTGGACGAAATCGAAGAAGGCAAGGAAAAGTGGACTGACGCGCTGGGAGACTTCTACAAGAAGTTCGAAAAGGATCTCAAATACGCTGAGAAACACATGGAGAACATCAAGCGTATGGAGAAGCCCACGGATGAAAAGTGTGAGCGTTGCGGCTCACCACTCGTCATCAAGTGGGGAAAGCACGGGTCCTTCTACGCTTGCAGCACATACGATAAGGAAGATCCGAACTCCTGCACCTTCACGAAAGAAAATCCAATTAATCTGCCCGATCTCGATACGGCGGATGTGCAGGAGACTACGCAGGAGGAGTACTGCGAAAACTGCGGACGCGTGATGGTTTTGAAGCGCGGTCGCTTCGGACAATTCATGGCGTGTACCGGCTATCCGGACTGCAAGACGACAAGGCGGTTAGACCAAGGCAAGCGAGTACCTGACATTCCGCTGGACGAGCCTTGTCCGAAATGCGGGCGCAACCTGATGATCCGCCACGGACGCTACGGCGAATTTACGGCTTGCAGCGGGTACCCCGAGTGCAAGTATGTGAAGCAGAACTTCATCGGTGTGAAATGCCCGGAGTGCAAGGACGGCGAGCTCGTCGAAAAGCGAGCGCGCAAGGGCAACACGTTCTATGGATGTTCGAACTATCCGAAGTGCAAATTTACTTCGGCGAACAAGCCAATTCCTGAAAAGTGTCCAAGTTGTGGACATGAATTTCTGGTCGAGAAACAGCGCAAGGATGGTCCTGTGATCGCGTGCCCGAACAAGGAATGCGATTACGAACGGGCCGCTCCTCCAGAGGCTGCCCCCGCCCAGTCGGCGGATTAAACCACGGTGCCAAGATCATTGAGGAAATCGAATGTCGAAGAAAGCTATTGCATCTGACGCTGAATTGATTTTGAAACTGTACGACCTTCGTCGCGAACCGGAAATGCGCAAGGCCAGGAACTGGATGCTGATGGAGTTCTGGCCAAAAAACGCGGATGACTTTGTGAAAGTCGCCAATGCCATGGGAACCCAGGAAAACGCCTGGTTGCGCCAGGTTGGCGGATATTGGGATATGGCTGCAGCCATGGTTGTTCATGGCGTGATCAACGCAGATTTGTTCCTCGAAGCCGGTGTAAGCGGCGAGATGGTGTTTCTCTATGCGAAACTGCAGCCCATGTTAAAAGAGGTGCGTAAGAAGCTGAACAGCCCCACCCTGATGGGCAATGTGGAGCGAGTGATCACGGAAAACAAATCAGGCAGGGAGCGGCTGAAAATCGTCTCGGCCCGAGTAGAAAGCCGGCTCAAAGCGATGGCGGAATCGAAAAGCTAGACCATCGAGCTAGAGTTATCCCGATGGCGACGACGCTCAGCGGCGTTAGAACCGACCACTTGCTTGCCACTCCCGTACTTCCTCCAGAACTGAAAACCCTTCTCTCGGACGCTGCTCAAAACGGTGTCCGAGAGAATACGCCTGTCTCTCAAGCGGAATATCGTCGTAGCTTCCGCTGGTAAGAAATCCCCGCACGTAATACCCCGCGAAGCGT
>Ga0268266_10002152_pt1 | contig 21639 bp, 16 predicted proteins | sample KBSS13metaG_FD_190356 | JGI IMG/M metagenome (GOLD analysis project Ga0268266, IMG submission 190356) | Switchgrass rhizosphere microbial communities from Kellogg Biological Station, Michigan, USA - KBS S1-3 metaG (SPAdes) (version 2) | ecosystem: Host-associated > Plants > Roots > Rhizosphere... | reverse complement strand
CGCCCAGCTTCGGCTTCAAACGCGAACCGAGCTCAAACGGCTCCACCGCGAGCTGGGCACGACGATGATCTACGTCACGCACGATCAGAGCGAGGCCATGACGCTTGGCGGCCGGATCGCAATCATGCAGCGCGGGTCCATCGTGCAGATCGGCGCCCCGCTGGATTTGTATCGCCTGCCCGTGAACACGTTCGTCGGCACGTTTCTCGGGAGCCCGCCGATGAACCTGATCGAAGAATCCCGCAACGGCACAACGGTGACGATCGGCGTCCGTGCCGAAGACATCGTGATCAGTGCGGCGGCCGCCGACAGTTCCAGCGACGCGCGCGTTCTCGTCGTGGAACCGATGGGCAGCGAAACGCTCCTTACGCTCGACTATCACGGGCAGCGCCTCGTCGCCCGCGTCGCCGGCAACACCACGTTCGAGCCGGGACAGCCGGTCGGCGTGCATCTTCCGCCGGAGCGCGTGCTCACGTTCGACGGCGAAGGAACACGAGTCGATCGGCCCGCGCCAGGAGCGCGAGGCCTTTAGCATAGCGATTACCGGTCGATCAGAGTCGGGTTCGGGGTCCCAGGTTCCAGGTTCAGGGTTCGAACCCTGCACCCTGAACCAGGAACCCGGAACCCTGTTTGATTAGAACTGGAACCTGATCGCGATCTGCATCGTGCGCGGATCGCTCGCCAGACCCGAGATGGTTCCGAACGTGGCCGCCGTGCTGATGTCCTTGTTCGGAATCCCGAAGTTCACCGTGTTGAACACGTTGAAGATGTCCCAGCGCAGCGTCGCGGCGTAGCGCTGACCGAGCGGGATGCGACGCTGGAACGTCATGTCGAAGTTCTGGAACCCGGGACCTGTGAGCTGGTTGCGCACCTCGTTGCCGAATGTGCCCGATGTCACGGCCTGGAACGCCGCGGTGTTGAACCACTGGTCAACCGTCTTGGGGCCGTCGGTGTTGCCGATGACGTTCGGCAGGCCCGTCATGTTGGTGCCGACGTTGTTGCCGCCCTGGGTGACGGTGAACGGATGGCCGGTGTGCGCGGTGTAGATGCCCGACCACGTCCATCCACGCGCGATCACGTTGTCCCCGAGCGGCAGGTTCCACACGAAGTTCGCGCTGAAGCGGTGACGCACGTCGTAGTCGCTCGGCCCGAACCACGGCTCGAAGTCGCGAGCGTTCTGAGGGAACGCGTTCGATCCCTGCGTCGTCAGCTGCTCGGAGGCGTTGTCCTGGGACTTGCCAATCGTGTACGCGACGCCAAACGCGTAGCCCTTCACGAAGCGCTTCTCGAGGCCGAGGTCCACACCCTTGTAGTCCGCACGACCGTTGTCTGCGCGCCACTCGATGAAGCCGAAGTTGGGATACGGAAGCGAGCCGAGCGCGTTGTTCCCCGCGGCGTTAGGCAGCGGCTGGTTCAAGTTGACGAGTGTTGCTAGGTTCGACGTGCGCGTATACACGAAGTCCGCTGACAGCACCATGCTCCCGGGGAGCTCACGCTGGATGCCGAAGCTCGCCTGCTGGGTGCTCGTGTTCGGATCGTTTTGATCGACCGAACGCAGGCGGACTGCCTTGAGCTGGCCGGCGTTGGGATCGAGATTTGGGGAGTTCAGGAAGCCGGCCGGGAATCCCTGCTGCACGAAGAACACCGGCGAACCTGACGTCTGCGTGATCGTCTTGTTGACGAGGCCCGGCAGGTTCAGTGAGAGCTGATCTTCGCTGCCGACGCGATCGAACAGGTTGTAGAAGATGCCCCAGCCACCGCGCAGGATCGTGTTGTCGTCCAGCTTGTAGACGATGCCGGCGCGCGGCGCGAAGTTGTTTCGGTCGGGGTTGACCAGGCTGCGATCGAGCAGCGAGCCATCGGTCGCGAAGATGAGCGAACCGGTCCCGGCCGGGTTGAAGTTCGTCATCTGGTTGTTGGCTTCGAGGGCAGGCGTCATGTAGTCGTAGCGCATGCCGAGGTTGAGCGACAGCCGCGAGTTCACCTTCCAGTCGTCCTGCACGAAATACATCTGCGCCTGATGACGCTGATTGGTGACAAAGACGTTGGAGGCCTGGAAGTCGCTCACGTATCCGAGCAGGTAGTCGGCCATCGCGTTGCCCGTAAATGTTCCGCGGAACCGCAACGACCCGCGCGTGGCGGGCACGTCCATGAACTCGTTGTTCATCGGCATCATCAGATCCGCGCCGGCCTTGAGCGCGTGGTTGCCGCGCAGCCACGACACGCTGTCGATGAACTCGAACTGGTTGGTGTGCTGGAACTTCGGCAGGAAGTCTGGCGATCCGATGCGGCCGAGACCCGATCCGCCGAAGTAGGTGTCGATCGCGATGCCCGCAAGCCCGCCCGCCACGAGCGGATTGGTCACCGATCCCGGAATCGTCGCCGCCGCGGGCGGCGTGAGGCCGAACGACTGCTGGACCGCGTCCGACGTCGCCTGCGACCAGGAGATTCGGAACTCGTTCACCATCGCCGACGAGATCACGCGCGTCCAGCCGCCGACGATGGCGTTGGTCTTGATCGTCTGGTTGCCGAACGCCGATGTGCCGGTGCCATCCACGACGCCGCCGAAGGCGCCCGGAATCTGGCGCGTGCGGTTCGAGAAGATGTAGCGGCCGAAGATGCTGTCGGTGTTGCCCGGCTTCCAGTCCATGCGCGTCAGGAGGCGATCGGCGTTGTCGATGAGGTCGGCATTGCGGAAGAAGTTGTTCGCTCCCGGCTGGTTCGGCAGCGGGACGAGGCTCATGATCGCCGCGCTGACCGAATCGATCCGCGACGCAGGAATGGCGTTGTTCGCGAACGGCTGGCCGGTCACCGGGTCTCTGACCGTCGACGTGAAGATGCCGGCCCGTTCGTCGGCCGTCGGCACCCGCGTGATTCTCGACACACCGCGCGTGATGCGCGTGCCCTCGTAGTCGCCGAAGAAGAACGCCCTGTCTTTCACGACCGGGCCGCCGACGTTGCCGCCGTACTGATTCTGATCGTTGGCTGGCTTCGGCGCGTTCGCTTTTTGCGAGAAATAGTCGATGGAGTCGAACGCCTGGTTGCGGAAGTACTCGTAGGCGGTGCCATGGACGTCGTTGGTGCCGGACTTGGTGGACACGCTCACCGCCGCGCCGGGCGACCGGCCGTATTCGGCCGAGTACGGGCTGGTAACGACCTTGAATTCCTGAATCGCGTCAACCGACGGGCGCGACACCTGCGACGTCAATTCCTGGACGTTCTCCGAGATGCTGTTGTTGTCCACCCCGTCGAGGAGGAAGTTGTTCTGGAGCGCGCGGGCGCCGTGAACGTTGATGCCGCCTGTGCGTCCGAACGACGTGCCGCCGCCCTGTTCGGTGTAGCGATCGCCCTGCACGCCCGGCACCAGCGCCAGCAGGTCGTCCCAGTTGCGAATCGCGAGCGGAAGGTTGGAGACCTGCGTCTGCGGGATGACCGCGCCAAGCGTGGCGTCGTTGGTGTTCAGGAGCTGCGGCGATTCGGCGACGGTCACGACCTCCGAGATACCGCCGACCGCGAGCTCGACGTCGAGGCGCGCGCGCTGGCCGACCTCGAGCGCAATCACCTGCGAGCTCTTCTTGAACCCGGTGAGCTCCACTTCGACCTGATACCGTCCGGGCACCAGGTTGACGACCTGGTACGAACCGGTTTCCGTCGTGACCTGGTGCGACTCGATGTTGGTCGCGACGTTGGTCACCGTGACGGTGGCCCCCGGCACGACGCCGCCGCCGGTGTCGCGAACGACACCGCTCAAGGTCGCGCGATCGACCTGGGCCGAGACACTCGGCACGTACACAAGGAACACGGCGAATAGGGCGAGCATGCCGTGCAGCGTCCGTTTCATGAAAGCTCCTCCACGTTGACAGTAAGTGTGATGTTCAGGGTCTCGGAACGAGCGGCAGCCGTGGATCGGGGGGCGGCCACTCGCGTCGGAAGTGTGCGTATCGCGGATCGTCGCTGGCCGCCATCGACCGCCGTTCGCCCGCGAGCACGTTCAGGTAATAGGCATCGTAGCCATACGCTGTAACAAAAGGATGAAAGCCGTCGCGCACCGCCACCACGTCGCCGTGCGTCACGCGCACCGTTTCGTCGCGCCGCCTGGTATAGACGCGCTGAAAGCCGTATCCGTTCGGATCCCGAAACCGGAAATAGTAAATCTCCTCGAGATCGACTTCGCGCGGCGGATCGTCGGTGTCGTGCTTGTGCGGCGGATACGAAGACCAGTTGCCCCCCGGCGTGAAGACCTCGCAGATGAGCAGTCGGTCAGCGTCGAACGCCGGAGGGATGATGTCGACGATCTGCCGTGTCGCATTGCCGCCGCCGCGAATCTCGTACCCGCAGTCCTCGGGCCGGATCAGGCGAGGGACACACTTCTTGGTGGACCCTACCCGAGCGTCGGCGATTTCGCACGCCGACCGGGCAACGACCCGGAACGGCATCCGCGCGGGCAGATAGACCGCATGCGGATAACCGCTGAACACGTCGACGCGGGGACCGACGCGGTGTGACGTCCCGTTCCAGCTGACGTCGAACTCGCCGCTCAGCAGGACGAGACAGCGCTCGTCGCGACTCGCCGGGCCTGCCCAGGCCGCGCCCGCGGCCAGATGCCGCACGGCGAAGTGAATGCGTTCCCAGCCCAGCGCCCGCGGCGTCAGGCTCAGCGCCGCGGCGGTCCTGCCGCCGGGCACCGCCGCCGATCGATAGAGCAGCTTCTTCGGGGACGTCATCACGAATAGGGGCGCCGCCTCGTCGCGCGATCGTTACAACCGTCACGCGCCTGTTACAGGCGAAGCGCTTCGCCAGCGCAACACTCTGTGCGCCAAAAATGGCGATGTCAAGCCTTTTCGCGCCTGGCGAAGCGCTTTGCTGAAAACGTGTATTAGAATGGCGGCCTTCGCCGCATGCCGAACATCTACGACGTCGCAAAACGCGCCCGCGTCTCGGTCGCCACCGTCTCGGCGGTCCTCAACGAGAGCGCGTTCGTCAGCGACGCCCTGAAAACCCGGGTCCATGCGGCGGTCGACGCCCTGGGCTATCACCCCAACCTGCTCGCGCGCAGCATGGCGAAACAGCGCACGCAGACGGTGGGCATGATCGTTCCCGACATCGCCAATCCGTTTTTTCCGGAGGTCGTGCGCGGCGCAGAAGACACCGCGTACGCTGCCGGCTACACGCTGCTCATCGCCAGCAGCGACAACGACACGCGGAAGGAAGAGCTCTACCTGCGGCTCTTTCTCGCCAAGCGAGTCGACGGCATCATCCTCACCAAGGCGCCCGGCCGGCTGCCGACGGAGCTGCAGCGCGCGCTCACCAAGTCGGGGATACCGGTCGTATTGCTCGCGCGGACCGTCGCCGGCTTCTCCACCGATGCGGTCGAGCTCGACGACAAGGGCGCCGCGTACGAAGGCGTCTCGCATCTGCTGCGTCTCGGGTACCGGCGGGTCGGATTCACCGGAGGCCTGCGCGGCGCGAGCACGAGCCGTCGGCGCCTCGACGGCTACAAGGCGGCGCTCAGAGACTGGAAGATCAAGCTCGACCCGGCGCTGGTCGCCGAAGGCGACTTCCGCGTCGAGTCCGGCTATCGGGCCGGCCTCGACCTGCTGAAGGGGCGTCCCGACGCAGTGTTCGTCGCGAACTACCTGATGACCGTCGGGTTCATGGAGGCCCTTCGGCAATATCGGCTGCGCTGTCCGGAGGACGTCGCGCTCGTCACGTGCGACGACTATCCGTGGATGGACTCCTTCTCGCCACGGCTCACCACGATCGACCTGCCCAAGCGCGAGCTCGGCGCCGCCGCGGCGCAGCTGCTCATCGAGCGCATCGGCAGCAAGGGCGGACGCATGCGGACCATCAAGTTGAAGAACGCCATGCGCGTGCGCGAATCGTGCGGTTGCGCGCTGCGCGGCACGGCCCTGGCCCGATGACCTACGACGTGCTCGCTATCGGCCGCAGCAGCATCGATCTCTACGCGCACGAGATCGGCCGGCCCATGGCCGACGTCCGAAGCTTCGACGCTTACGTCGGCGGCTGCCCGACCAACGTGAGCGTCGGCACGCGCCGGCTCGGACTGCGATCGGCGCTGCTCACGGCTGTCGGCGACGACCAGGTCGGCGATTTCGTGACGGCGTTTCTGGATCGTGAACAGGTCGAGACGCGCTTCATCCCCCGAAAGACGGGCCGCCGCACGAGCGCGGTGATCCTGACGATTCAACCGCCCGACCGCTTTCCGCTGACCTTCTACCGTGACAACTGTGCCGACCGCGCGCTCACACGCGACGATGTCGCGGCCGCGCCGGTGACGGACAGCCGCGTCGTCTTCGTCACGGGCACCGGTCTCAGCCACGAGCCGGCGCGCGAGGCTACGTTCCACGCCGCCTCGGTCGCCAAAGCGGCGCAGGTGCCGGTGGTCGTCGACATCGACTACCGGCCGGATCAATGGGACCACGCCGCGGCGTTCGCATCGCAGATGCGCACGCTGCTGTCGTCGGCGACGATTGCCGTAGGTACCGAGGAGGAGCTCGCCGCGGCGGCGGCGACGAACGACGTCGCGGAAGGCGCGAAGACAGTCCTCGCCAGCGGCATTCAAGCGCTGATTCTGAAACGCGGCGCGCACGGATCGACGGTCTTCCGCCGGGGCCTGCCGCCGGTCGACGCCGCGCCGTTTCGCATCGAGGTGCTGAACGTCCTCGGCGCCGGCGACGCGTTCGCGAGCGGTTTTCTCTACGGCTACCTGCAGGGCTGGCCGCTCGAACGCGCCGCTCGCATGGGCAACGCCTGCGGCGCCATCGTCGTCACGCGCCACGGCTGCGCCAACTTCATGCCGACGCTGGACGAGGTGTCCGCGTTCGTCGCCGAACGGGGAGGGCCTCCACTATGAGCGCACGCGTGCGGCTGACGATGGCGCAGGCCGTGGTGCGGTTTCTCTCGCAGCAGCGATCCTCTCGCGACGGGCGCGAGCAGCCGTTCTTCGGGGGCGTGTTCGGCATCTTCGGTCATGGCAACGTCGCCGGAATCGGCGAGGCGCTGCACGCGCAGCGCGAGACGCTGCGCTACTACCTCGCGCGCAACGAGCAGGCGATGGTCCACACCGCCGCTGCCTACGCGAAGATGCACAACCGTCTCCGGACGCTGGCGTGCACTTCGTCGATCGGACCCGGCGCGACCAACATGATCACGGGCGCCGCGGGCGCCACCATCAATCGCCTGCCTGTGCTGCTGCTGCCGGGCGACATCTTCGCCGGCCGCGGGCCCGCGCCGGTCCTGCAGCAGCTCGAGTCGAGTCAATCGCAGGACGTGTCGGTGAACGATTGCTTCAGGCCGGTCTCGCGCTACTGGGATCGAATCAACCGGCCCGAACAGATCGTGACGGCGCTGCCGGAAGCGATGCGGGTTCTGACGTCGCCGGCCGAAACGGGTGCGGTGACCCTGGCGCTCCCGCAGGACGTCCAGGCTGAGGCGTACGAATATCCCGCTGCCTTGTTCGAACCGCGGATCTGGACTGTGGCCCGCCAGCGCGCGGATCTCGATCGGCTCCGCGATGCGGCGGCACTGATCCGTGCGAGCGATCGCCCGATGATCGTCGCCGGCGGGGGTGTTCTGTACAGCGAAGCCACCGACGCGCTGCGAAAGTTCGTCGATGCAACGGGAATCGCCGTGGCTGAGACCCAGGCGGGAAAAGGATCGCTGCCCGATCCGCACCCGCTGTCGCTTGGCGGCGTCGGCGCGACCGGCACGAGCGCCGCCAATCTGCTCGCGCGCGATGCCGACCTGATCATCGTGATCGGATCGAGGCTGAGCGACTTCACCACGGCTTCGAAGACGGCATTCCAGCACGAGCACGTGCGATTCATCGCCATCAACGTCGCGGAGATCGACGCCGGCAAGCACGCCGCGCTGCCGCTGGTGGGCGACGCACGCGTCGTTCTCGAAGAGCTCCTGTCGCTGGTGGACGGCTACCACGTCGACGCGCGATACACGGAGCGGATCGCGTCCTCGCTGCGCGTCTGGCGTGCGGAAGTCGAACGCGTGTGCGACCTGCGAGAACCTCATGCCACCGGCGCGGAGTCGACGCCGGTGAAACAGGCGCAGGTCATCGGCGTGCTGCAGGAGATGCTCGCTCCGACCGACGTCATCGTGTGCGCCGCCGGAAGCCTGCCGGGCGACCTTCATAAGTTGTGGCGCGCGCGCGATCCGAGGGGCTACCACCTCGAGTACGGCTACTCGTGCATGGGCTATGAAATCGCCGGTGGGCTCGGCGTGAAAATGGCGGCGCCGGATCGCGGTGTCTACGTCCTCGTCGGTGACGGCTCGTACCTGATGATGGCGCAGGAGATCGTCACTGCCGTGCAGGAGCGGATCGCGATCACGATCGTGCTGCTCGACAACGCCGGCTTTTCGAGCATCGGCGGCTTGTCGGAATCGGTTGGCAGCGGCGGCTTCGGCACGCGCTATCGGGCCCGCAATCCGCAAACCGGCGAGCTGGACGGCGATCGGCTTCCGGTCGATCTCGCTGCCAACGCGGAGTCGCTCGGCGCGAAAGTCTGGCGCGCGAACACCATCTCCGCGTTTCGCGACGCGTTGGCCGCGGCCGCAGGATACGCCGGCGTCGGCGTGATCGCGGTTCCCGTCGATCGCGAATCGCGGGTCGCCGGTTACGAGTCGTGGTGGGACGTTCCTGTTGCCGAAGTATCCGACAACGCGGACGTCCGGCGCGCTCGAGAGGCGTACGAGCAGGCGCGGCGCAAGGAACGCGAGTTCCTGTGATCCGGGTCGCCAATGCGCCCTGTTCGTGGGGCGCGCTCGAATTCGACGCGGCCGAACAACCGGTGCCGGCGCCGCAGGTTCTCGACGAGATGGCAGCGGCCGGGTACGTGGGGACCGAGCTTGGCGACTGGGGATTTCTTCCGACCACGCCCCCGGCGCTCGCGGCTACAGTCAAGCAACGAAATCTCGCGCTCGTCGCAGCGTTCGTTCCCGTCGCGCTCGCGCGCGCCGACGCCCTCGAGGAGGGAATCGCTCGAGCGGTCCGCACCGCGCGGCTGCTGACGGAGGCGCAAGCGTCCGACGCCTTCATCGTGCTGTCCGACGACAACGCCTCCGTCCCGGCTCGCACGACGAGAGCCGGCCGCATCAGGGGCGAGGACGGGTTGACCGCGGAACAGTGGAACGCGTTCGCACAGCGGGCCGAGCGGGTGGCGGCGGAAGTGAAGCACGCCGCCGGTCTTCGTACCGTGTTCCACCATCATTGCGCCGGATACGTCGAGACACCGGCGGAGATCGACGCACTCTGCTCGCGGACCGATCCGTCGCTGCTCGGTTTGTGCCTGGATACCGGCCATCTGACGTTTGCGGGCGGCGACCCGCTCGCCGCGCTGGCGACCTACGGCGATCGCGTCTGGCACGTCCACTTCAAGGACTGCGATCCGGCGGTCGCGGAACGCTCGCGCATCGAGGGTTGGGACTACCACCATTCCGTCCGCCGCGGCATCTTCTGCGAGCTCGGTCGGGGCAGCGTTCCGTTCTCCCAGGTGCTGGATGCGCTGCGCGCCCGACGTTACAGCGGTTGGATCGTCGTCGAACAGGATGTCCTGCCCGGCCTCGGCACTCCGGCCGCGAGCGCTATGCGCAATCGCGAGTATTTGCGCGGGCTCGGGATCTGATTAATATCTCTCTCTGCGTTCTTTGCGGTCTCCGCGGTTCCTTCTGACTCGTGTCCACTATGCCGTTGAATCCGAATCGTGTGTACATGCTCGCCGCCGATCATCGCTGGCAGTGGGAGGAGTTCTGCGACGCGCGCTCGCTGCCGAGAGAGCGGATCCGCGACGCCAAGCGCGTCGCCTACGACGGGTTCGTGCGAGCGCGCGAGCTGTCGCCCGCGGCGCGCGATTTCGGCGCGCTGCTCATCGACGAACAGTATTCGTCGCAGGTGATCGCCGACGCGCTGAAAGCCAATCTCACGGTCGGTACGCCCGCCGAGAGGGCCGGCGCGATTCCGCTCGCGTGGGCGACGGACCCGTTTTCCGCATCGCTGACCGGTGCGTTCGTGAAGGTGCTCGCCCGCTATCGGCGGGACGACAACGCGGAGACGGTGGCGGAACAGTGGGCGAAGCTCGATGCGCTCCAGACGTGGTGCCGTCGCGCCGGTAAGCCGCTCGTTCTCGAAGTGCTCGTGGCGCGCAAGCAGGAACCCGAGGACGAATTCGAAGCGTCGGGCCGGCCGGGGATGCTCGCGGAGTTCATCGCCGAGGCCTATCGCCGCGGCCTGACCCCGGAGTTCTGGAAGATCGAGGGCACACTTGCGCCGGAAGGCGCGCGCACGATCGACGCGGCGGTCGCTGCCAACCCATCGTGCCGGCAGATCATTCTCGGAAAGGCCGCCGACCTGTCGACGATCGATCGCTGGTTCGGCGCCTGCGCCAGCAGCACCACGGCGGTCGGCTTCGCGATCGGCCGCTCGGTCTTCTGGGAACCGTCGGCCGCCTTTCTCGAAGGAAAAAAGTCCGCCGCGCAGGCCGCCGCGGACATCTCCGCCACTTACCTGTCGTTGATCGACGCCTGGGACACTTCCAGACTTGGAAAGTCAGAAGTTAGAAGTTAGAGGTTAGAAGGAAAGGCAGAAGTCAAAGTACTTTCACTTCTAACTTCTCACTTTTAAGTTCTAACTTTGCCTCTATACTCCCGGCGATGGGAAACCTGCTCGGCGACTTCCGCTACGCGGCTCGCTCCCTGGCGCGGCAGCCCACGTTTGCCTGCGTGGCGATCCTGACGCTCGTGCTCGGCATTGGCACCAACACCGCGATTTTCAGCGTCATCAAGGCGGTGCTGTTGAACCAGCTGCCGTACGCGGACGCGTCGCGGCTGGTCGTCGTTCGCGAGCAGAACCCGGACGGCAGCCTCGACCTCGTGGCGCCGCTCACGTTCGTGGACTGGACGCAGCAATCGAAATCGCTGCCGGCGCTGGCGGCATTCCGGCAGCTCCGCTACGCGTTTGCCGGCGACGGAGAACCTCTGGATGTCCCGAGCGTGCGCGGGACCGCGAACATGTTCACGGTGCTGCGCGCCAACGCGATGCTGGGCCGGACGTTTTCCCCAGGCGAAGGCGAGCCTGGCGCCGATCGCGTCGCGGTCCTCAGCCGCGCGTTCTGGCAGCGGCATTTCGGCGGTTCGCCCGGTGCGATCGGCGCGACGGTCCAGCTCGATGCGCAACCCTACACGGTGATCGGAATCATGCCGGCGGAATTCGATTTCCCGCCGAGCGGCAACGTCGACATCTGGACGCCGCTCAGTTTCGATCCCAACGATGCGCACGGCCGTTCACGCAAGGCGCGGTCGCTCAACGTCGTCGGACGCCTGGCGGACGGCGTCGAGCAGCAGCAGGCGCAGCGCGAGATGAGCATCATCGCCGGCCGGCTCGCCACGACGTTTCCGGACAGCAACAGCGGGTGGGGCGCCCGCGTCATCTCGGCGCAGGAACAGCTGGTCACGACCGTTCGGCCGGCGCTGCTCCTGATCTCGGCGGCCGTTGGATTCCTGCTGCTCATCGTCTGCGCGAACGTGGCGAACCTGATCCTCGCACGGCTCTCCAGCCGCCGCGGCGAGATTGCCGTCCGCGCGGCGCTGGGCGCGGGACGGATGCAGCTCGTACGGCAGGTGCTTGCGGAGAGCTTCACGCTGTCGGCGATCGGCGGCGCGCTCGGATTGCTCGTCGCCTGGGGCGGCGTCAGGCTCGTGCACGCGCTGCCGGAGGGAAGCCTCCCGCGAATGGAGGAAGTACGCGTCGATGGCGGCGTGCTGCTCTTCGCGCTGGCGATCTCGATTGTCGTCGCGCTGCTCTTCGGCCTCATCCCCGCCGTCCAGGCGTCGCGTGCGGGCCTTCGCGACACGATGAACGCCTTTTCCGGCACGACGCGTCATTCAGGCGGCCGACTTCTCAGCGCGCTGGTCGTCGTTGAGGTCGCGCTCGCGCTGATGCTGCTCGTGGGCGCCGGGCTCATGACCCGCAGCTTCGCGCAGTTGATGCGCGTGTCGCCCGGTTTCGAGCCGGGCAATCTCCTGGCGGTGCAGATCTACCTGCCGCAATCGAAGTACAAGACCGGGATCGATCGCACGCGCTTCTACATGGACGCAATCCGCCGCGTCGGCTCGCTGCCGGGCGTGCACTCCGCGGCGGGCGTGAGCACGCTGCCGATGTACCCGGTGGGCATCGACTACGCGCTCCCGTTCACCATCGACGGGCACGCGGCGCCGGCGAACGGCGAAGAGCCGCGGGCCGACATCCGCACCGCGACGCCAGGCTATTTCGAGACGATGAAGATCGCGCTGCGTGATGGACGATTCATCGACAGCCGCGATCGCGCGGGCGCGCCGGGTACGATCGTGATCAACGAGACGATGGCGCGCCGCTACTTTGCCGGCGAGAACCCGATCGGCAAGGTCGTGCGCAACCCGCACGGCAAGGGTGAGGTGGTCGGCATCGTCGGGGACGTGAAGCACTACGGGCTTGATAGCGAACCGCGCGCCGAGCTGTTCATGCCGGCCTGGCAGCAGCCGCTCAACGGCATGTCCCTCATCGTCCGCACGGCGTCCGACCCCAAGGGGTTTGTCGCGAGCATCCGGCGTGAAGTGCTGGCGGTGGACGCCGAGCAGCCGATCTTCGACGTCAGCGCGATGGTAGACGTTGTCTCGCGATCGGTGTTCCTGCCGCGCGTCAGCATGCTGCTCTTGATGGCGTTCGCGGTCTCGGCGCTGCTGCTCGCGGTCGTCGGGATCTATGGCGTCGTCTCGTACTCGGTGACGCAGCGGACCCGCGAGCTCGGCGTCCGCATGGCGCTCGGCGCCGACGCAGGGAGCACATTGAGGCTGGTCCTCACCAGGAGCATGCTGCTGGTGGGCAGCGGAACGGTGTGCGGCCTTCTCGCGTCGATGGCCGTGACACGCGCGATGTCGGGCCTGCTGTACGGCGTGAGCCCGCTCGATCCTGTCGTGTTCCTCGGAGTGTCGCTGATCCTGGCGACGGCCGGCTTCGTGGCCAGCCTGATACCGGCCCGCCGCGCGACGCGCGTCGATCCAATCGTCGCCTTACGCGTCCAGTAGAAAGAGCACTGATCGAGATCCCTCCTGATCTCTAATGTCCTGTTCGCCCTCCTGATCTCCCGATCAGTATTCCGCGAACGCGTCGTCCGGATAGCAGTACAGCCAGCGCTCACCCGGCTCGGCTGATGCAATCACCGGATGATGGCTCTCGCGCGCGTGTTTCGATGCGTGCTTGTTCGGCGACGAGTCGCAGCACCGCGTGACGCCGCACGACTGGCAGGTGCGCAGGTGCAGCCATCGTGAATTGATCTTGACGCATTCGTCGCACACCCGCGCTTTCGGGTGCACGACGGTTTGAACGGCATCGATGTGAGCGCAGGCGCCGGCCATCAGGAAATCCCCCTTTCAAGATAGTGGCATACTGTGGCGGATTTGCCGATGGATCGCCCGACCCTTGAAGAAACCATCGCGCTGCTCGAGGCCACGCTCGAGGCTACGCACGACGGGATTCTCGTGCTCGATTTGAACCACCGGGTCATCCGCTACAACCGCGTGCTGGCCGAGATGCTGCGCCTTCCCAGCGAGGCCATCGACGCCGGCGACGCCGACGAGCTGCTTCGCGGCGTCATCGACCAGCTCGAGGATCCGGAAACCTTCCAGCGGCGATCGACCGAGCTGTGGAGCGACCCGGCCGCGAAATCCAGCGACGTCCTGCGCTTCAGGGACGGCCGCGTGTACGAGCGGTTCGTGGCGCCTCATCGAATAGGTTCGACGATCGTGGGCCGCGTCGTCAGCCTGCGCGACATCGGGCCGGCCGTCCGCACGGCCCAGGCGCTGGAACAGCATCGATCGTTCCTCGAGAAGGCGCAGGAAATCGGACACATTGGGAATTGGGTGGCCGAGCTCGACGGATCGGATCGCCTTGGCTGGTCCACCGAGTCGCATCGCATCTTTGGCGTCGCCCTCGGCCAGTTCGATGGCACGTCGGCCGCCTTCTTCAACTTCGTCCATCCCGACGACGTGGCTGCCGTGCGGGCGGCGAGCGAGAAGGCCGTCGCCGACAGCCAGCCATACGACATCGAGCATCGCATCGTCCGCGCCGACGGCAGCGTGCGGTGGGTCCACGAGCGGGCGGCGATCGTCCGCGACCCGCAGGGCCGGCCGCTTCGCATGGTTGGCACCGTGCAGGACATCACCGAACGCCGATTGCTCGAGGATCAGCTTCGCCAGTCGCAGAAGATGGAAGCGATCGGCCGGCTCGCGGGCGGCATCGCGCACGATCTGAACAATGCGTTGACGGCGATTGCCGGCTACGCCGAGCTTGCGCTTGGTGAAGTGGCGGCGGATCACGCGGCGAGAGCCGACGTGGAAGAGATCCGCCGGGCGGCCGAGCGCGCGGGATCGGTCACGCGACAGCTGCTGGCGTTCAGCCGGAAGCAGCTGCTCGAGCCGCGCGTTTTCGATCTCAACGACACGATCGGCGGCATCTGCCGCATGCTGTCGCGGCTGCTGGGCGCCAACGTCGAGGTGAAGGCGGAGCTCGCGCCAGGATCCCTCAAGGTACTCGGCGATCCCGGGCAGATCGAGCAGGCCGTGATCAACCTGGCGGTCAACGCCCGCGACGCGATGCCGTCCGGCGGCCGGCTCGTGCTCGCGACTACACGGGAGACGATTGACGAAGCGTTCGCCCGCAGCCATCCGCCGATGCCCCCGGCGCAATACATCGTGCTGCGCGTCTCCGATTCAGGCCATGGCATGGCACGCGAGACGCTGGCGCGAATCTTCGAGCCGTTCTTCACGACCAAGGACATCGGCAAAGGCACGGGTCTTGGTCTGTCGATGGTCTACGGGACGTTGAAGCAAATCGGCGGGTTCATCTTCGTGGACAGCGAGATCAATCACGGCACGACGTTCCGCCTCTACTTTCCCGCGGTGGCCTCGGCTGAGCGCGACGCGGCTGAGGGGCCGGCCGGCCGCCGGAGCGAACGCCATGGACACGAGACGCTGCTGATCGCCGAGGACGAGCCCGCGGTGCGCAGCCTGGTGGCCTCGTCGCTGCGCCGCGACGGCTATCGTCTGCTGATTGCGGGTTCCGCAGAGGAAGCGCTGGCCACGGCGCAATCGCACGATGGGCCGATCGATCTGCTCCTGACCGACGCGATGATGCCGGGCAAGAACGGCGTCGAGCTGGCGAACCTGATGAGGACACAGCGGCCGGGCATTCCGGTGATCCTCATGTCGGGCTACACGGAGGAAACGCTCAATGTGCCCGGACTGAAAGAGCCAATCGAGCTGCTGCAGAAGCCGTTCTCGCCGCGGGAGCTGCGGCGCCGTATCCGTGAAGTGCTGGACCGATAGGACACGGAGGGGACGGAGGGAACGGAATCACACAGAGCAACGGAGCAACGGAGACGAACGGAGAAGACATAAGCGGTTCGACGATCGGGCCGCGAAGCGGCCCGAGGCCGGCGGTTAAATCGGATCGAAAACGCGAGTGGTCAATCCGCCTGAGTCACTCGCGTTTTCGATCCGATTCAACCGCAGGCGTCGCTGCGCGACGCTCGTCGAACCGCCCAGAATTTTGCTCTGCTCGTCTCTGCTTCTCCGTTCCTCTGTGTGATCCCGTTCCCTCTGTAACCTCCGTTCTCTCTCATCGAGGAAACGGCGCGAGCGCCGGCCTGGCACCCTCCGGCAGCGGCGTGCGCGCGGTATTCAGCACCATGGCGAGCATCGTGTACTGACCGGCGATCGCGATAGCGTCGATCAAGCCCTGCTCGCCGACCGCCGCAACCGCCTGCGCGTACGTGGCATCGCTGACGCTCTGGTTGCGAAAGAGCTCGTCAATCACCGAGTACACGGCCTCTTCGTCGCTCGCCATCCGATCGGGGCGGCGACCCGCCGCGATCGCGTCGACGACCTCGCTCTTCAAGCCGCCTTTGAGCGCGAGCGGCTGGTGGGCATTCCACTCATACTGCTGCGTCCACCGGCGCGCTGTGATCAGAATGGCGAACTCGCTCAATCGGGGCGGCAGCGAGCTCTTGAACCGCAAATAGTCGCCCATCGCGCGCGCGCGGTTCATCACCTCGGGACTGCGCAGCAGCGGCACGAAGGGACCCGAGATATCGGCCGAGCGCGCGGCCTTGAACTCCTCGATCGCCTTCTTCTGCGCGTCGGTCAGGCGATCGGCCGGAATCGGTGGCATGCGGTCCTGCGCGTAACCCGATACGGCCATGCCAATTGCCATCACGACGAGAGGAAAAATGAGCTTCATCTTTCGCGCCTCCACGGCTCTCACTGTACAGCGTCGGTTGACTGGCGATCACCGCCAGACTACTGTTTGAACCACGCTCGTGCCACCTGCCCGCCCCGCATCAGCCGCGCCTGTTCGCATCGCACTCATAGGACTCGGCTACTGGGGACCGAACTACGCGCGCGTGCTGAGCGAGCTGCCGAATGCCGAACTCACGGCCGTCTGCGATCAGCGCGCCGACCGCCTGTCGCTCGCCCGGCAACGCCATGGCTCGGTCGCGACCTGCTCCACGGTCGACGAGCTCATTGGGCGCGACGATGTGGACGCGATCGTCATTGCGACGCCGGCATCGACGCACGAAGCATTGGTCCGGGCAGCGCTGGCCAGCGGCCGTCACGTTCTGGTGGAGAAGCCGATGGCGCTCAACGCCGGAGCCTGCCAGTCGCTGTGCGACCTGGCCGAATCTTCCGGCCGCGTGCTGATGGTCGGCTATACGTTTCTGTACAACGCGGGCGTCCGCAAGATGAAAGAGGTGATGGCGCCAGAGCAATTCGGGCAGCCTTACTACCTGCACGCCACGCGGACCAACCTCGGTCCGATCCGCCAGGACGTCAACGCGGCATGGGATCTTGCGCCCCACGACATCGCCATTTTCAACTACCTGCTCGACGACCAGCCGCTGTGGGCGTCGGCCATCGGCACGAGAGTCCTGAAGACCAATCGTGAAGACATCGCTTTCGCGACGCTCGGCTTCAAGAATGATGTGATTGGCAACATTCACGTGAGCTGGGCCGACCCCAACAAGGTACGCGAAGTCGTCGCCGTTGGCAGCCGCCGACGCGTCGTCTTCGACGACCTCAACAACGTCGAGCGGGTCCGGGTGTTCGAGCGGGGCGTGTCGGTGGGCGAGGCGGCTTCCGATTCGTTCGGAGAGTTCAAACTTCTCGTTCGAGATGGCGATATCATCAGCCCGAAAGTCGATACAAGCGAGCCGCTCAAAAACCAGTGCGCAGATTTCGTCAACGCGATACTCACGGGCACGCCTGCCGTGGCGGGAGCGCGCTTCGGAGCCGGCGTGGTTCGAACGCTGGTTGCCATCGATGCCTCGATGAGATCGCGCGGAGCCGCCGTTGAAGTGTGACGTACCCGGGGCCGTGCAGGTCCACCTGGGCGTGAACGCGGTCATCGATCCCGGGGTGCTGCTCGGTTACCCATCCGGCCGGCCGGACGTCAAGGGCGACACGCGGATTGGCGCCGCCGCGCGCATCCGGGCCGGTTCGATCGTCTATGCGGCCGTCGAGATCGGCGAGGATTTCGAGACCGGACATCATGCGATCGTCCGCGAGGAAAACCGGATCGGCGACCACTGCACGCTCTGGAACAATTCAACGATCGATTACGGCTGCGCCATTGGCCACCGGGTGAAGATCCATTGCAACGTCTACGTCGCCCAGTTCACGACGATCGAAGACGATGTGTTCCTCGCCCCGGGGGTGACGATCGCGAACGATCCCCACCCCATTTGTTCGAAATGCATGCAGGGTCCGACGATCCGGCGGGGGGCCCGCATCGGTGTCAACGTGACACTCCTGCCGCTCATCACAATCGGGGAAAACGCGCTGGTAGGCGCCGGCAGCGTGGTGACCGCCGACGTGCCGGCAGGAATGCTGGTCGCCGGCAACCCGGCGCGTGTGATCGGCCCGGTCGACTCCCTCGAATGCCCGTTCGGAATCGTCATCCCCTACGAGAATGGCATCGACGTACGGCGGCGGCCAGAGTTTGAGACCGTCGCCGCGCTGCCCAGGCCGATTGCCAGGCCGGCGAAAAAGCCTCGATAGATGCGGGTGCTCGCTGCCACGTTCGCCTTCAACGAGGGGGACAAGATCCGCCGGACGCTCGCCCGGCACCCCGCCGACCGCACGTACGATCTCCTGGTGCATGACGACGGGTCGACCGACGGGTCGCTGGACGACGTCGGAGCAAACATCATCCTGCTGCGCAATCCGACCAATCAGGGCATCGGCGCGGCGATGAAGCGCGTGTTCACGTACTCGCTCGACAACGGTTACGACGTGCTCGTCATTCAGGCGGGCAACGACAAGGATGATCCGCTCGAGATCGCCTCGTTGCTGGCACCGCTGCGCGACAACGTCGCCGACTTCGTCCAGGGATCTCGCTATTTGAAGGGCGGCCGGTTCGGCAACATGCCGGCCTATCGTGTGTTCGGCACGCGCGTGATCCACCCTCTGATCTTTTCGATGGCGGCGCGCAAGCGCGTGACCGAGAGCACGAACGGATTTCGGGCCTTTCGCACATCGATCCTGCGCGATGCGCGCATCGACTGGCGCCAGCCGTGGCTCGACCGCTACGAGCTGGAGCCCTACCTGATGTTGAAGGCCATTCGGCTGGGTTATCGTCATGTCGAGGTCGCCGTCACCAAAATTTATCCGCCGCACCAGCTTGGATACACGAAGATGCGGCCGGTCACTGGTTGGTGGAGCATCGTGCGACCCGTCGTGTACCTGGGTCTGGGGTTGAAGAAATAGTGACGTCGACAATGCATGTGCCGTTCGTCGATCTCCGCGCGCAGCATGTGCCGCTGACGGCGGCGATCGAGGGAACTCTTCGCGAAACGATCGGGCGCGGCGATTTCATCATGGGCGCAGCCGTCGAGCGCTTCGAGACCGAGTTCGCCGCGTACATCGGAACGCGTCACGCACTTGGCGTGGGCACGGGGCTTTCGGCGATCGAACTCGCCCTTCGGGCCTTCGACATCGGCCCGGGAGACGAAGTGATCGCGCCCGCCAACACGTTCATCGCGACGGTCCTCGCAATCATGGCGGTCGGCGCACGGCCGGTGTTCGTCGACATGGACGCGTCGAGCTATGGCATCGATGCGAGTGCCATCGATGCGGCGGTCACGAGTCGCACGAGGGCCGTTGTTCCCGTGCACCTGTACGGCCAGCCTGTCGATCTGGACGCCGTCGCCGCCGTGGCGCGGCGTCATAGCCTGGTCGTCGTGGAGGACGCCGCGCAGGCACACGGCGCGCGCTACAAGGGAAAGCGGGCCGGGAGCTTCGGCCACGCTGCCGCCTTCAGCTTCTATCCTTCGAAGAACCTCGGCGCCCTCGGCGACGGCGGCATGATTACGACAAACGACGATCGCGCGGCCGAGAAACTCCGGCTGCTGCGCAATTACGGTCAGCGCGTGAAGTACTACCATGCGATGCCCGGCACCAATTCGCGGCTCGATACACTGCAGGCTGCGGTCCTGAGCGTCAAGCTGCCGCACCTGGACGGCTGGAACGCGGCGAGACGCGCTCACGCTGACGTGTACTCCTCTCGCCTGGCCGCGCACGTGCTGACGCCAGTTGTCGCTGCGAACGTCGAGCATATTTTTCATCTCTACGTCGTCCAGACCGACGAGCGCGCTGCCCTGGAGCGTCGGCTAAGCGAGCGGCAGATTCATACCGGCATTCACTATCCTGTCCCGGCGCATTTGCAGGAGGCCTGTGCCCCACTTGGCTATAAGGCGGGCGACTTCCCGGTGACCGAGGCTGCAGCTTCGCGCATTCTGTCGCTCCCGATGTACGCCGAGCTCACTGACGAGCAGATCCACTATGTCGCCGACGCGGTCTGCGCCCGCATGTAGAGCAGTCCCGTGCCCGCCTCTTCGATCATCGTCGGCATCGCCCTCCTGCTGCTGACGCTCGCGCTGCGGAGCGTGAGCGTGAATCGCCTGGTCCGCAGCCGGCTGCTGACGTCGTGCGTCTTGTTCGGCGTCTATGCGTTCGCCGCGGCGCTCGCCGCTTACGGGCGGCTCCCGGCAGACGTCGCGCAGGAGATTCGCGGCTTCAATCCGCTGCTGCTCGTCTTCGGCCTGGCAACGCTCGTGGTAGTCCTGGCGATCAATCCGTGGCGGGAAGATCGCCTTCCCGATCGCTTCCCGACGATCGTCCAGGACGCGATCGTGATCGCGCTGTTCGCGATCGTCGCGACGCTGTTCATGCAGGAGAAGGTGCTGGCCACCACCGCGGTGGGAGCGGTGGTCATCGGCTTCGCGCTGCAGGACACGCTGGGCAACCTGTTCTCGGGCCTGGCGATTCAAATCGAAAAGCCGTTTCGCGTGGGGCACTGGGTGACGATCGCCGGAACCGACGGCCTTGTCTCCGAGGTCACGTGGCGGGCGACGAAGATTCGGACCAAGGCCGGAAACTTCGTCGTGGTGCCCAACAGCGTCGTGGCGAAGGAGACGATCACGAACTACTCGGAGCCGACGCAGGATACGCGGCTCGAACTGGAAGTCGGGGCCAGCTACGACACGCCGCCAAACGAGGTGAAAGCCGTGATCGCTCGCGCCCTGCACGGCGAGCCGCTGCTCGTCGCCACCCGCGATCCGGAGATCCTGATCGCCGACTTCGCGGCCTCATCCATCACCTATCGCGTCCGCGTCTGGACGGCCGACTTCGCCGCCGACATGCGCGTCCGCGATCGCGTGCGATCGCACATCTATTACGCCTTCCGCCGGCACGGCATCGAGATTCCGTACCCGACCCAGGTGCAAATCGATCACATCCCGTCGGTCGACGATGACGGCGCGCGGGCGATGCTGCTGGACGGCGTGGAGATCTTCACATCCCTGACCGCCGACCAGCGCGTGCAGCTGGCCATGGCGTCGCGGCCGCTGCTGTTCGCGGCGGGACAGGCGATCGTGCGGGAAGGCGAGAACGGCGCCACCATGTTCGTGCTCAAGAGCGGCGAAGCATCGGTGACGCTCGCGAAGACCGAGGGAGAGCTCGCGCGCCTTGGTGCGGGCGCCTTCTTCGGCGAGATGTCGCTGCTCACCGGCGACCCGAGAAGCGCCACGGTGACCGCGATCACCGACTGCGAGCTGATCGAGATCGGCGCGGAGGCGTTCCGCAACCTGGTGCTGGCCGATGCCGCGATCGTCGATCACGTGACGGCGGCGGTAGCGAAACGGCGCGCGGAGCTCGAACAGCACCGGACCAATCGGAGCATCGACCAATTGCCGAGCGAGGCGCCGCAAACCCTCGTCGCGCGCGTGCGTCGTTTCCTGCGACTGTAGGAGGTCGAATCCTCTTTACCTGACCGTGCGGAAGAACGCGCGCACGTCGTCGACGAACAGGTCGGGCTGTTCGAAGGCGGCGAAGTGCCCGCCTTTCGGCATCACGGTCCAGCGCGTGATGTTGAATCGCCGTTCCATCCAGCGCCTCGGCACCCAGATGATCTCTTTTGGAAAATCAGCGCACGCCGTGGGGACCTCGATACGCCGCGCGCCGCCGGGCTCCGGCGGTGCGTGACGGTTCTCGTAGTAGATCCGCGCCGACGAAGCCGCGGTC
>Ga0268266_10002149_pt1 | contig 21676 bp, 22 predicted proteins | sample KBSS13metaG_FD_190356 | JGI IMG/M metagenome (GOLD analysis project Ga0268266, IMG submission 190356) | Switchgrass rhizosphere microbial communities from Kellogg Biological Station, Michigan, USA - KBS S1-3 metaG (SPAdes) (version 2) | ecosystem: Host-associated > Plants > Roots > Rhizosphere... | reverse complement strand
TGATGAAAAAGGGCCGAATCCCTGACGCATGGTTCGCCGCCCAGGTCGACCAGGCCGACCGCGTGACCGGCGATATCGACACGCTGTCGGGCCGGATCGCGCAGATCCGCACCTGGACCTTCGTTGCCAACCGGCCGGACTGGCTGTCCGACCCCGACCACTGGCAGGGGATCGCCCGCGAGGTGGAAAATAAATTATCCGATGCGCTGCATGAACGGCTTACGGAGCGTTTCGTTGATCGCCGTACCAGTGTATTGATGCGCCGCCTGCGGGAGAACAGTGTTTTGAATACGGAAATTGGCAAGACCGGCGAAGTGATCGTTGAGGGACATGCGATCGGCCGCCTCGATGGATTTACCTTTGCACCCGATGCGGCGGAAGCCGGCTCGGACGCCAAGGCGTTGCAGGCCGCCGCCCAGCAGGTGCTTGCCAGCGAGATCGACGCGCGCGCCACGAAACTCGCCGCCGCCCCCGACGACCAGTTCGTGCTGACTTCCGACGGCACCATCCGCTGGACCGGCGACGCGGTTGCAAAACTCGTCGCGGCCGACGACGCGCTGCATCCGCGCCTGCGCATCATTGCCGACGATCGTCTCGCAGGCGCCTCGCGCGAGGCCGTTCAGACGCGGCTCGACCTGTGGCTGAAAACGCATATCGAAAAGCTGCTCGGCCCGCTGTTCGGACTCTCCAAGGCCGAGGACATCACCGGCATCGGCCGTGGCATCGCGTTCCAGCTCGTCGAAGCACTTGGCGTGCTGGAGCGTTCGAAGATCTCCTCCGAGATGAAGGATCTCGACCAGGCCTCGCGCGCTACCTTGCGCAAATACGGCGTGCGCTTCGGCGCCTATCACATCTATTTCCCGGGCCTGCTGAAGCCCGCCGCGCGCGCGCTGGCGTCGCTGCTGTGGGCCGAGAAGCAGGACAATGTCGACATGTCGGCGCTGTCGGGCGCGCAGCACCTGGCGAGCTCGGGACGCACCTCGTTCCCGGTCGACAAGGCGCTGCATCGCGACGCCTATCGCGTGCTCGGCTATCGCCAGTGCGGCGAGCGCGCGGTGCGCGTCGACATCCTCGAACGTCTCGCCGATCTCATTCGTCCCGCTTTGGCGTGGCGCGAGAATTCGCCGGGCGAAAAGCCGACCGGCGCGTTCGACGGCCGCGGCTTTGTAGTGACGCAGGCGATGACGTCGCTCACCGGTTCGGCCGGCGAAGACTTTGCCTCGATCCTGCGCGCGCTCGGCTATCGCATGGACCGTCGCCCGCCATTACCGCCGAAGCCCGCGCCCGAGGCCGTTGTCGAAACGGTGTCGTCAGAGACACCGGTCGAGGCGAGTGCCGAAGCAACATCAGCTGAAACGTCCGAGGTAACATCGGAGACGCCAGCCACGGAAGTCGCCGCCGAGTTGCCGGTGTCCGGCGATCCCGCGCCGTCAGCTTCGCTGCTGCCCAATGTTGCGCCGATCGCCGAAGAGCCTGCAGCTGCGGTTGAAGCTGCGCCCGCCGAGACCTCGCCGGCAGAAGCCGCAATCGCGGACGCGCCTCCGGAACGGGACTCCGCGGCAGCGGTCAGCGCCGCGGAAGTTGCGGCCGAGCCCGCCACCGCGAGCGAAGCGCTTGCTGAAGGTGCTACCGCAGAGGCTACTGTTGCAGAAACCACTGCCGCGGAAGCTTCCTCCGCAGAAGCCGCTCCGGCTGATTCCGCCGCCGCCGAAGCCAAGCCGGAGACACCGGCCGAGCCTGTGCTGGTCGAAGTCTGGCGACCCGGTGGGCGTTCCGAGGAGCGCCGTCCGCATCACGACCGCAACCGCCAGCGCCATCACGGCCGTCCGGCCGAAGGTGCGCAAGCCGCAACCGGCGAAGGCGGCGAGGGCGCGCCGCGCGAGCAGCGTCATCGCCGCGGCCGGCGCAACGACTTCCGCAAGCCGCGCGAGGGCGCACCGGCCGATGCCACGGCGACGCCGGCGGCTGAAGGGGCGCCTGCAGCCGAGGCGCGTCAACACACGCGTCAGGATCGCCCACCGCGCGAGCGCTTCGAAGGCAAGGGTCGCGATGGCGACCGCCGCGACAACAAGTTCGATCGCAACAAGGGCGACCGCAACAAGGGTGGTGGCCGCGACAAGGGCGAGCGTGGCGGCCGTGATTTCGGCGGGCGCGACAAGGGTGGCCGTGACAAGCGCGACAGTGGTCCGTCGCACCGTCAATGGGCGACCAGCGCGGCGCCGCGTGATCGCGATCGCCCGGCCGATCCCAACTCGCCGTTTGCAAAACTGGCGGCGCTGAAGGAACAGCTCGCCGGCCGCAAGGAATAACCAACGCGTTTTTCAAACGAAGTGGGTACCGGTTCGCGCCAGGAAAACGCGTCGAAATAGAACTTAACGGGCAGGTCGTTGGAGCGGCAGCGTCTCGACAAATGGCTGTGGCACGCGCGGGTGGTGAAGGCCCGCACCTCTGCTGCCGCGCTGGTCGAATCCGGTCACGTCCGTATCAACGGCGTGCGCGAAAAGGCGCCGGGACATTCGGTGAAGATCGGCGATGTCCTGACGATCGGGCTCGACCGCGGCGTGCGCATCCTGAAAGTGGTGGGGTTTTGCGAGCGTCGGGGTGATGCTGCCGCCGCGCGCGTGCTCTATGACGAATTGCACAGTGACAGGCAGTAACTATCTGCAAAAGGCTTGCAGGGGCGCTTGAAATTGGGCCGGCAGAGGCCCGTTGCTTCCCTTGCGGCAGCGCACCGCATGCGCTACGCAAACCCCGGAAATCTGATCCGTTCGCTGCCTTGTTCGGAGTTTTATTCGGAGCCTTGGATGACTTACGTCGTCACTGAAGCCTGCATCAAATGCAAATATACCGATTGCGTTGAAGTCTGCCCCGTCGACTGCTTCTACGAGGGCGAGAACATGCTGGTGATCCATCCCGACGAGTGCATCGACTGCGGCGTCTGCGAACCCGAATGTCCCGCCGACGCCATCAAGCCCGACACCGAGCCGGGGCTCGAGAAGTGGCTCGAGGTCAACACCGAGTACGCCAAGAGCTGGCCCAACATCACGCAGAAGAAAGAGGCCCCGCCCGACGCGAAAGAAATGGAGGGTGTAGAGGGCAAGTTCGAGAAATATTTTTCCAAGGAACCCGGCTCAGGCGACTAAGCCTGTGGATAAGTTAGGGGCTCGTTGAGCCTGTTTTCGGCCCCAAACTGAACCGAACCAGCGTTGCTGATTTAACCCTGTTCTTCGACTTATGGCGGATACGGCCCCGTAAAGGCCCGGAACCCGGCGTAAATCATTGATTTTTGCGGAAAATGTGCTATATTGGGCACATTATAAGCCGATCCTGGCCAATGCGTACCTTTGGTCCCGGTGAGTTCCGTAAAAACATCGAACAGGGGCGTGGCAGTTCCGCGCGCAGGCTGTGTCACAGAAAACGCGTAAAAAGAGTGCTTCCAAGACATCGAAAAAAGCCGCTCCGGCCAGCCGCAGCGCAACCAAGGGCCGTGCCAAGGCAACCGTAAAGGTCGCCAGGAAGGTTGCGGCCACAAAGTCCTCAAAGAACAAAAGAAGCGCAATGCCAGAAAAGACTGCCAAAACTGCCGCGAAAGCGACGGGCGCGAAGACCACTGCGTCGAAAGTTACCGCCAAAGCTCCCGTGAAGACCCCTGTGAAGGCTGCGCCCCCGAAAGCCGCTGCCGCTGTCGCCCCGAAGGCTCCCGCCAAGCCGGTCGCCGCCGCGCCGCGCGTCGAGGAACCGAAGAAGGTCGTGACCCAGCGTCAGGGTTTCAAGGCCAACGAATTCGTGGTCTATCCTGCCCACGGCGTCGGCCAGATCCTGGCCATCGAGGAGCAGGAGATCGCGGGCGCCAAGCTCGAGCTGTTCGTGATCAATTTCATGAAGGACAAGATGACGCTCCGCGTGCCGACCGCCAAGGTCGCCAATGTCGGCATGCGCAAGCTGTCCGAGCCGGCGCTGGTCAAGAAGGCGCTGGAGACGCTGAAGGGCCGTGCACGCGTCAAGCGCACCATGTGGTCGCGCCGGGCGCAGGAATACGAAGCGAAGATCAATTCGGGCGACATCGTCGCGATCGCCGAAGTGGTCCGCGATCTCTACCGTTCGGAATCGCAGCCCGAGCAGTCCTACAGCGAACGCCAGCTTTACGAAGCCGCGCTCGATCGCCTGTCGCGTGAAATCGCCGTCGTCCAGCATTCGACGGAGACCGAAGCGGTCAAGGAAATCGAAAGCCAGCTCGCCAAGAGCCCGCGCCGCGGCGCCAAGGCTGAGACGGCTGAGGCTGACGGTGAAGCCGACGAGGCGGATGTCGAGGCCGATGGCGACGACGCTGCCGTGGCGGATGAGGCCGCCTGAAAGGATCCCAATTCCAGGGATTGAAACCAGGATTGAAACGAAAGACCCGGTCGAAAGACCGGGCTTTTTGTTTGGTCGCGGGAGAAGCCACCAAGGGTAGCTTCGATTTCATTGGCGCACTTCAAAGGGCAACAACTCGATAGCTGTTGCCTCGCGCTCAAGAATCGGTTGCTGCCGAAATCATGGCAGACCCAGCAATGGCCGCAGCAGGAGCGTGACGCTCGCCACCAGCGTACAGAAGCTGCTCGATACGACGAAAAGCAGAAAATTTTCCATGCCGCTCCTCCCTTTTTTGCTGCGGTCACTTTTCTGCAGAACCGACGTTTGAAAGCGGAATCTGTTCCGGCCATTTGAGTTTTGCGCAGCTGACTTGCGCAACCGCCGACTGAGCCACGGCGCGGAACCCGAAGTCACACGCTCATTTGGGTTCCATCACTTGGCGTGGAAACGGCCAGTTTTAGACCTCTTGTCACCAGAATCAGAGCAGAGGGTTCCGGCCGCATCCATCTACCGCAAGGGGGATTCGATGAAAACGCAGTTTCACTCCGTCGTCTTCGTCGCACTCGTGGCAATTCTAATCGGGGCATTGCTTCCGATCAGCGCGCCCGCCGCGCAGACCAGGGAATGCCGCGCCGCCGTGCCCTCGTCGGCCAGCGGGCATTGGTCTTGGCGCCTGGTTGACGGCCGCAAGTGCTGGTACTCCGGCAAGACCGTGATCGCGAGATCGTCGTTGCGCTGGCCCGCCGTAGCGCAGGCGAAGGCCAAGCCGCCCGTGCAAGAGCAAGTGCAGGCCAAGGTCGAGGCGGCGCCGGTCAGCGTCGCCATGGAAAAGCGCAGCGATCCCATGAATGCGCAGGCGCGCATGCTCGACGATGACAATACATTCGAGGCTCGCTGGCGGGCGCGTGTCACCGTCGAGTAGGTTTCTGGCTTTGCGAACGGCGCGGTAAAACATAGCGCTCTCCGCGTCATTGCCTTCAAGCGCAGAGCGTCTGCGCAAGGGAGCGCACGCGACGAAGCGAACGACGCCCCCGCTTTGAAGCGCGGGGGTGCTTCCGTTCTTCCTGCAATCGCATCCTGGCGATGTCGGCACAACGCCTTCCTTCACGGCACGTTCTCTGATCCAGTCGGGATGGCGGCCGCAGTTCGGCCGGCCGCATGATGATTGCCTGAAATCAGGCGTCGAGGTGATTCCCATGGTGTTCTGGACAGCGAGTGCGGTCGGACTGGCGATCGCCTATCTCTTCGGCTCCATGCCGATGGGCTATCTGGCGGGGAAGCTGCTCAGGGGCATCGATATCCGCAAGCATGGCTCCAAATCCACCGGCGCAACGAATGTATTGCGAACCCTCGGCAAATGGCCTGCCTTGGTGGTGCTCCTGGTCGACGTGCTGAAGGGCGTTGCAGCGATCGTCTTTGCCCGCTGGTTCTATCCCTGGCTCCAGACATGGCCGTCGGTCACGCCACCCGCCGCGCTCGATCTGCAGACCGCTGTGCCCTGGGCCGTCTGCCTCGCCGGACTTGCCGCGTTGCTGGGGCATGGCCGTTCGGTCTGGCTGAATTTTACAGGCGGGAAATCCGCAGCGACCGGGCTCGGCGTGTTGCTGGCGATGTCCTGGCCGGTCGGTTTGGGCGCCGCGATGGTCTTTGGCGTCGTGGTCGCGATCTCCCGGATCGTTTCACTGAGTTCGATGCTGGCGGCGTTGGCTGCGATCGGGCTGGTCTGCTTGCTGGAGCAACCTTTGCCCTATCGGCTACTCGTCATCGCGGGCGGCATTTACGTGATCGTGCGTCATCGCGCCAACATCCAGCGGCTGCTGTCCGGAACAGAGTCGCGCCTCGGGCAAAGCAGTCCGGACGCGAATGCAGCACCGCAAATCTGATTCAGGGCTTTGGGCGCGTATACGACCGAACGATCGTCAGGTCGTTCTCGCGGCGGTCGATCGAGCCGCTCAGCGTCGATGACGGAACATCGATCTCCAACCGGCGCGAATTCCACGTCATCGTCGGTTCGAAGGCTTGATCGGGAGACGGATCTTGTTCGATCTCCATTCGGAGAAACCAAGCGCCGGGCTTATCTATCCTGACCGAGTAGAAGATCGTCTCACCTGAGTTGCAGCTTTTCTTCAGGAGGGTCGCCTGGTAGGCGCGGTCGCTCGACCACACGTCGGAAATGGGAGCGGTCGTACAGTTCGATTCGGGAAGTCGCGAAATGTAGGAGATCAGATAGAAGGCAAGGGCAACGCAGCATAGAAGCAGGACGACCCTTGTCCAACGCACCATTGCGACCGCTTGAACCCGGCCTCAATCCACCACGATCTTGACGCGATCGCGCGGCTTGACCTGGGCGTGCTGTTCGAGACCGTTGAGAATGCGGAAACGTTCGGTCGGGCGGTCGACGCCGGCCATGCGGTGGGAGAGCGATTCCACGGTGTCGCCGGGCTGCGCGGTGATGACCTTGATGCGCAACGGGCGCGCGGCCTGGATTTCGTCCAGCGTCAGGCGGCGGAACGAGTTGACGGTCTCGCGCGCGTTGCGCTCGCTCTCGGTGTTGCGCTGCTTGGCGGCGAAGATGAAACGGTAGACATCGCTGCCGTAGCGCAGCGCGTAGACCTTGAACTGCCATTGATCGCCGTTCGCGTTCGCCGAAGCGACCGGGAAACCGTTGATCATAAGGTCTTCGGTCGAGCCCTTATCGACGCCTTCCATCCAGCCGGAATTGAGGTAATCGGCGAGCGACTGTTCGGCCGGTACGCGCACCACGTCGAAGCGCATCGCCTGCGTGCCACCCTCGCGAACGCCGATCACGGCCTGTGCGGTGTTATCCAGCGTGAACGTCTCGGGCGCCTGGAAGGTGAAACCCAGCTTGGGATGCAGGAACCGGCGCCCGCGCACGAAGCCTTCGCTGGGATCTTCGCCATAGACGAGGTTGTCGATCGCGGCGAGATAGGTTTCGCGGTCGCGCTCGCCGCCCTGCGGCGAGGTATATTGCCGGGCGCTGGCCTGTGCGTTCTGGACGCGCTCGGGTGTCGCCGGATGCGAGGACAGGAAGTCCTGCGCTCGCGGATCGAGCGAGGCGCTCTTGCCGGCCTTCAGCGCCGCATTGCGTTCCATCGCGGCAAGGAAGCGCGACGCGCCGTAGGGGTCGAAATGCGCGCGGGCCGAAATGCCGACGCCGATACCGTCGGCCTCGAATTCCTGCGCACGCGAGAAGCTCGCCATCGTCAGTTTCGTTTTCGCCAGCGCCAGCGCCGTCAGATCGGGGTCATTGCTCATGTCGGTGACGACGCGGGTCACCACCGCCGCCTGCCGCGCCTGGTCTTCCCGGATCGAGGCGTGTTTTGCGATGACATGCGCCATCTCGTGGCTCAGCACCGAGGAAAGTTCCGAAGTGTCGCTGGCCAGCGCAATAAGTCCCCGCGTCACGTAAAGCTGGCCGGTGGGCAGCGCGAAGGCGTTGACGGCGCCGGAATTGAGGATGGTCACCCGGTAGGCCTGGTCCGGACGGTCGGAGGCCGCCACCAGCCGGTCGACTGTCTTGCCGATCAGGGTCGCCAGTCGCGGATCGTCATAGGCGCCGCCGTAGGAGGCGAGAATGCGCTCGTGCTCGCGCTCGCTCGCAGGCGTCTGCGCGACCGTGCGGCTCGGCTTCGGCGCCGCCACGGTCGGTGCGGCGGTCTCAAGTTTTCCCAGATTTCCACAGGCCGAAACCGTCAGCGCGGCGCACAGCAGCGCTGGCGCAGCCAAAAGGCGTGCGCCCGAGTTTCCTTCGCGCCGTCCTGCACGATGCGTCAAATCAGCCACTGGACCACGATCCGACTGGAAGCGTGATCTCATCCCTTTTTTGCGAATGATCCAACCGAAAACCGGTGCCCAGTCTTCGAATCACGCGCTATTTCCCGCCCAGCACCTCAACCTGCCCCACCCGCAGCAACTCGATCCGTGGTCCACCCCGCGATGAGACAATCCCGCGGACACGAATCCGTTGATTTTCGAGCGACTTAGGTCCAAGGCCGGCGCCCTCGAACGCCGGTATGATGCGCCTTGGAATAGTCGCAGCAAAGTCTCGTGTCCAGTTACGTCCGAAGTTCAGGTAGGTAACCGCCCCCGCCTGTCGAACGGACAGAACCCTGCCCTCGACCACCGTAAAGTGCCCAATCGCCGCCAGAATATCGCCCGAACTTTCGGTGTTTTTTATGGCCGCGCGTTCAGCCCAAATGCCCAACTTGGCATCCCGCGCAGCGCCTTCGGCGGCAGCCAGCGCCGCTGCGCACTCTTTGTCGGCTATATCGGCGGAAAATAGCGCCCCACCGCGGCGCAGAAGCTCGCTTTGCACCGATTGATCCGAACCTGCCGCGAACAGGAAGGCAGCCTGACGGCCATAGCGATCCGGCGAATCATCGTCGCCGTGCAGCGTCACGTCGCGGCCGCCGGCGATGGCGGACAGTACGGCCCTGCCGCCGGCCGTGTCGGTTCCAGCGCGCTCGATGCCGGCGAGGCGGATTTCGCGGCCGTCTTCGAGGCGCAGGCTGCGACCATCGACCACGGCGGCGACACGGCCTTCGCCCTGCCGTTCAAACGCGCAATCGGCGGCGGACGCCTGCCCGCCGGAGGCCAGTGCCAGGAATGCCGCCGCGGATGCCCGGCAGCACCATGCCGAATCGGTCATGACGCGGCTCTCAATCCGGTTCTGATGCGGTATGCTCAACATGTCGAGAAAATACTACCAGAGATTGCCAAGTAGGGGGAAGGCCATGGAGGTCAACGGCGTTGCACATATTTTTCTCACCGCCTCGAATTACGCACGCTCCCGCGAATTTTATCGTGAGCTGCTGCCGTTTCTGGGATTGAAGCCCGTCATCGATACCGAGACGACCTACTACTGTGTCGGCGGGCGGACCGCGGTCGGTATCAGTGCGCCGTCAGCCGAGCATGAAGGCGCGGCGTTTGAGCAGCAGCGCGTCGGCCTGCATCATCTGTGCTTCCGCGCCCGCGAGCGGGCCGACGTCGACGAACTGCACGGCTTCCTCCAGACGCTCGGCGCAAAAATCATCCGCGCACCGCGCGAGGATCAGTGGGCGCCGGGGTACTACTCGATCCTGTTCGAGGATCCGGACGGCATCCGGCTCGAGCTCAATCATGTGCCGGGGAAGGGGCTGTTGGTGTAGAGTGGCCCGTCATTGCAGTCGACAGTGCAGGTTTCCAACTTCGGCTTCGGGGGCAATATGAAGCATTACTTGCGCTGGTTTGCGTTGCCGCTTGCGCTCATCTTGGCCGATGCGCCGTTGGCTGTTGCCCAGGAAGCGGCGAAAGCAGTCGGTCAGGACGCCCTTGGCCCGGTATTTTCGGGCACCGGCCCCGATGCAGAGCTCTATGGAGCCACTGCAGGGTTTCCGGCCGGCGATCGCACGACCGCCAGTCAACCTCAACACCTGGTCAGTACCTACAGCCATTTCGGTGAGCTGTTTCCATCGCGTCCGGTGCGACGCGCCGAGACGCCCTGGCTGTTCAAGCGGGCGGCTGAGCCCTCGATTTCATACACGTTCCGATCGGAGAAGTTCTTGATCAAGGACTATCTCGACCGCAACCCGACCACGGGACTGTTGATCGCAAAGGGCGACACCATTCTCTATGAGCACTATCAATATGCGCGCACCGATCGCGATCGTCTCCTCTCGCAGTCCATGGCGAAGACGATCACGGCGATGCTGATCGGAATCGCTGTTTCCGAAGGTAAAATCAAATCGATCGACGATCCGGTCTCGGCCTATGTCGCCGGCCTTTCGGCGGTGGAGTACGGAAAGACCTCGATCCGGGACCTGCTGCATATGTCATCGGGTGTGGCCTTTACGGAAAACTACGATGGCAATGACGACATCGCCCAGCTCTCGCGCGATCTCTTCGTTGCACCGGGAAAGGACCCCGTCGCCAGCGTTGCTCAATTCAACACGCGCGTCGCTCCGCCCGGGACCAGGTGGCACTACGCCAGCGTCGAGACGGAAATCCTCGGCCTGCTGTTGCGCGCCGCCACCGGCCAGCCCGTCGCGGACTATCTCCACGACAGGATCTGGCAAGCAATCGGCGCAGAGGCCGACGCCTCGTGGGCCATCGATGGTACGGGACAGGAGATCGCGTTTTGCTGTTTCAACGCGGTCTTGCGCGACTATGCGCGGTTCGGCCGTTTGCTCGCGCATGACGGCGCTTGGGAAGGGCGTCAGGTCATTCCGCGGCAGTGGCTGATGGATGCCACGACCGTGCAGCCGACCGACGGCTATCTCGCGCCCAAGGCTGCCACGCCGTATTTCGGCTACGGATACCAGGTCTGGCTTCTTCCCGGCGAGGCGCGCCGGTTCGCCCTGATTGGAATTCGGGGACAAATGATCCTGGTAGACCCCGCCTCCAAGCTCGTCATGGTGCACACGGCCGTTCGCCAGAAGCCGTCGGACCCTGGCTCCTACGCGGAGATCCTTGCTCTCTGGTTCAGCATGGTTGCGCAGCTTGGAAAATAATCCAGGGCAATTGTGGAGCCGTCCCGCTCCCGCACGATGATGATCGGACTTCGCTGCGCTTCTCCGATCCCGCGGATCATTCCGCTTAGCGGAAAACGTGATGGAATTGGGCCTTTCTGCGCGTCTTGCCGCTCATGATGCCATGCGGCATGATCGCGCCGAAAATTTCAAAAGCTGCAGGTAATGCGGCGCGTTAACAGGGGAGGTCTACGTGAAGAGAGCAACAACAATCATTGCCGCCGCGGTTCTGGCGATGGCGTCGACGGCGGCGCTGGCGCAGAGCAAGCCGCCGCTCAAGCTCGGCGGCATTCTCGACATGTCGAGCCTCTATGCCGATATCACCGGGCCGGGCTCGGAGATGGCGGCGAAAATGGCGGCCGAAGATTTCGGCGGCGAAGTGCTGGGCCGCAAGATTGAAATCATCGCGGCCGATCATCAGAACAAGGCGGATCTTTCCGCCAACATCGCCCGCGACATGCTCGATAACCAGGGCGTCGAAATGATCTACGACGTCGCAGCTTCCGCCACCGCGCTCGCCGCCGGTGAGATCGCGAAGGCCCGCAACAAGATCATCATGTTCAATGGCCCGGGTTCGATCCGCCTCACCAACGAGGCCTGCGGTCCCTACACCGTCCACTACGTGTTCGACACCTTCGGCCAGGCCAATGTGACCGGCCTCGCCGCCGTCAAGCAGGGCCTCGACAGCTGGTACTTCCTGACCGCCGACTACGCCTTCGGCCAGGATCTCGAAAAGGACACCACCGCTGTGGTGCTGAAGTCCGGCGGCAAGGTGCTGGGCGCCGTGCGGCATCCGCTCAACACGTCGGATTTCTCCTCGTTCCTGCTGCAGGCACAGGCGTCGAAAGCCAAGGTGATCGGGTTGGCCAATGCCGGCGGCGATACCGTCAACGGCATCAAGCAGGCGGCCGAGTTCGGACTGATGAAGGGCGGCCAGAAAGTCGCACCATTGCTCGCCTTCGTCACCGATATCGACAGCATCGGTCTGGAAACTGCGCAGGGGCTGCTGCTTTCGGAAGCCTTTTACTGGGATCTCAACGACGACACTCGCGCGTTTTCCAAGCGGTTCCAGGAGCGCATCAAGCGGGTGCCGACATCGGCGCAGGCCGGCGTCTATTCTTCAGTGATGCACTACCTGAAGGCCGTGAAGGCGGCAGGGACCACCGATTCCGCCGCCGTCATCAAGATCATGAAGGAAACCCCGATCAACGACATGTTCGCCAAGAACGGCAAGATCCGCGAGGACGGCCGCATGGTGCATGACATGTACCTGTTCGAGGTGAAGAAGCCGTCGGAGTCGAAGGCGCGCTGGGATTACTACAAGCTGCTGACGACGATCCCCGGCAGCGAGGCGTTTCAGTCGCTGGAGGTCTCGCGCTGTCCGCTGGTGAAGAAGTAACGACCGAAGGTCGTCATTCCGGGTTCGATGCTTAGCATCGCCCCGGAGTGATGCAAACAATAACCAACAACAAAGAAAGAACGACACATGAGCGCAAACGAAATGGTTCTCCAGAAGCTCGACGCGGGGCTGCTCACCATCACCATGAACCGGCCGGACCGGCGCAATGCGCTCAACCCGGACATGACGCGCGGACTGGTGGAAGCGGCGCGGCGGGCGCAGGAGGATCACGAGGTGCGCGCCGTGCTGATCAAGGGCGCGGGCGGCACGTTCTGCGTCGGCGGCGACGTCAAGTCGATGGCGGAGGGTAGGGCGCCGCTTCCCTTCGAGGCCAAGATGGTCAATCTGCGCCGCGGCATGGAAGTGTCGCGCCTGCTGCACCAGATGCCAAAGCCCGTGGTGGCGCAGCTCGACGGTGCTGCCGCTGGCGCAGGACTCTCGATCGCGTTGTCCTGCGACCTGCGCGTCGCCAGCGCTTCCTGCAAGATCACGACCGCGTTCGCCAAGGTCGGGCTGTCGGGCGACTACGGCGGCACCTATTTTCTCACCCAGATGCTCGGCAGTTCCAAGGCGCGCGAACTCTATCTGACCTCGCCGGTGCTGAGCGCGACCGAGGCCTACAATCTCGGCATGGTGACGAAAGTGGTGCCCGACGCCGAGATCGATGCCGAGGCACATAATCTCGCGATGTCGCTGGCGCAGGGGCCGTCGGTGACGCTGGGCTACATCAAGCGCAACATCAACAATGCCGAGACGATGTCGCTTGAAGAGTGCTTCGACGCCGAGGCGATCCATCACTCGCGCTCGGGCGAGACCGCCGATCACAAGGAAGCGGCGAAGGCCTTTGTCGAGAAGCGCAAGCCCGTATTCCAGGGGCACTGAGATGGCTTCCTATCTCAGGCTCCGGCAAATCTGCCTGGTGGCGCCGCATCTGGAGCCCGCGATCTCGGACATTTCCGCGATCATGGGCCTCGATGTCTGCTATCGCGACGGTAACGTCGCCAAATACGGCCTCGAGAATGCGCTGCTGCCGGTCGATACGATTCTGCTGGAAGTGGTGGCGCCGTTCCAGCCGGGCACCGCGGCGGGACGCTTCCTCGACAAGACCGGCAGCCGCGGCGGCTACATGGCGATCTTCTGCTGTGACGATCCCGACGCGCGCGGCAAGCACGCCAACGGGATCGGCGTGCGCACCGCCAACGTGATCACGCACGCGCCGTATCACGGCGTGCAACTGCATCCGCGCGATTGCCGCGCGGCCTTCATCGAGTTCAACCACACCGAAGGCAGCGACGATGTTCTGGGAGTCTATCCGCCGGCGGGTCCCGACTGGCAGAAGTCGATCCGGAAAGATGTGACGCTGGCGCTGACGGAAGTGGAGATGGAAAGCCCCGACCCGCAGGGCCTTGCCGCGCACTGGGGAAAGATCCTGGGCATTGCCGTCAGCGGTGATGCGGAACTGAAGCTGCCTAACGCCCGCTTCCGCTTCATCAAGGGCAAGAGCGATCTGATGAGCGGGTTGACGTTTGAGGTCGCCGATATCGCGAAAGTGCGCGATGCCGCGAAGGCCAAGGGGTGCAAGGTGTCGGGGGATACGTTCGATCTTTGCGGGGTGACGTTCAGTCTGGTGGCGTAGTTCTTCCCTTCTCCCACAGGGGGAGAAGGGAAACAGCACAAACAGCGGGGGACTACCGCCCCTTGAAGTTCGCGACGCGGCGTTCCGCCGTCGCCTTGACGCCTTCCTTGAAGTCTTCCGTGGCGCGCAGCTTGTTCTGCTCGACCAGCTCATGGTTGGTCGCTGCGAGCACGCGGTCGGCGAGGCCGGCGCGCATGGTGGCGCGGGTCGAGATCAGGCCGAGCGGCGAGCATTCGGCGATTTCCGCCGCGAGCTTCATCGCCTCTGATCGCACCTGATCCTGCGGCACACAGATATTGGCGAGGCCCATCCGGGTGGCGTCCTCGCCGGTGACGCGGCGGCTGGTGTAGAAGATCAGTTCCGCGTTGTTCTTGCCGACCAGTTCGGGCAGCGTCGCGGTCAGGCCGAAGCCGGGATGGAAGCCGAGCTTGGTGAAATTGGCCGCGAAGCGCGCTTCGGGGCAGGTGACGCGGAAGTCCGCCGATACCGCAAGGCCCAATCCACCGCCGATGGCGGCGCCATGCACGGCCGCCACGATCGGCTTTTTGTTGCGGAAGATGCGCACGGCCTGCACATAGAGATGGTTGATCGGCAGGTTGGCCGCCGGGTCCTTTTTCGATTCCTCTTCCTGTTCCTTGCGCTTCGGATCGGAGAAGTCGGCGCCGGCGCAGAACGCCTTGCCTTGCGCCGCCAGCACCGAGGCGCGGATTTCGACGTTGTTGTCGAACTCTTCCAGCGCGTCCGCAATCTGGTTGATCAGCGCGACGTCGAAGAAGTTCAAGGGTGGCTTGCGGATCTCGATCAGGCCGACATGGCCGTGCTTCTCGACGCCGATATCAGTGTATTTGGTCATGAAGGTTTCCTCTTTGAATTAGCGCAGACCGAGCCCGCGAGCGATGATGCCGCGCAGCACCTCGGTAGTGCCGCCCTGGATCGTCAGCTTGGGCGCGGTCTTGATGGCGAAGTCGAGCTGCTTTTCCAGCGTCTCGCGGTTGGTCGCGGTTTCCTCGACAAAGGCGGCGAGGTCGCGCACGCGGTGCGGCAGTTGCTGCTCCCACACCGTGCCGATGTCCTTGACGATGGAGGCCTCGACCACCGGCTCCTTGCCGGCCTGCAGCATGCCGGCGACCGAGACCGACATGCGCCGCATGGTGTGAACCTGCGCCACCAGCCGGCCGATGCCTTCGGCACTGCGGGTATCCGGATTTTTGCCGACCGCGCGGACCAGTTCGGTCAGCACGTAATAGGTTTCGAGAAAGCGCTCGGGGCCGCTGCGCTCGTAGGCGAGCTCGGAGGTCGCCTGCTTCCAGGCGCCGTCGATCTCGCCGAGCACGTGATCATCGGGAACGAAGAAGTCGGTGAAGACCACCTCGTTGAATTCATACTGCCCGGTGATCTGGCCGATCGGGTTCACCTGGATGCCCGGCTGCTTCATCTTGACCAGGAACTGCGTCAGGCCGTGACGGCGATTCTCCTTGGTGGGCGGCGAGGTGCGGAAGATCGCGATCATGTAGTCGGCGATATGGGCCGAGGAGGTCCAGATCTTGGTGCCGTTGATCAGATAGCCGCCGTCGGTCTTGGTCGCGCGCGTTTTCGCCGCGAACAGATCGGAGCCGGAGTTCGGTTCGCTCATGCCGATCGCAAAGCAGACCTCGCCTTTGCAGATGCGCGGCAGGATCTCCATCTTGATGTGCTCGGGCGCGTATTTCAGAAGCACCGGGCCGCTCTGGCGGTCGGCGACGAAGAAGCGCCGCGTCGGCGCATTCGCCACGCGCATTTCCTCGGTCACCACATAGCGTTCCAGGAACGAGCGTTCATGGCCGCCATATTTCTTCGGCCAGGTCATGCCGAGCCAGCCGCGCTCGCCGACCTTGCGGGAGAACTCCGGCACGTCGGTGTCTTCGCGGTTCGGCTTGTGCGGATCAAAAGTGCCGGCGGCGATTTCCTCGGCGAGGAAGGCGCGTACTTCCTTGCGCAATTGCTCGCATTTTTCCGGCAGGCGGATCGGATCGAAACGAAGGGCTGCGGTCATTGTGACTCTCTATGCAGGCAAACTGGATTTGATGTCAGCGCGAGGCGACCAGCGGCCACAATTCATCGGCGCCGCGGTCGCAGACAAGCTTGCCGAGCTCGACCGCCCAGTAGCTTTCGGAACCGAAATCGTCGCGCCATGCCAGCGCGCGCAGCGAATAGCGATGCAGGATGTGCTCGATGGTGAAGCCGATCGCGCCATGCACCTGATGGGCGATGCCGCCGCCTTTCTCCGCCGCTTCAGCGCAGCGGATCTTTGCCGCCGCCGCTTCGAGAAACACTTCGTCGTTGAAGTCGGTCGCATTGGCGACGGTGTCCGCGGCGGAGGTCGCTGCAGCAAGCGCTGCCGCCGACTCGCCAGCGAGGCGCGCCAGATTGTGCTGCACCGCCTGGAACTTCGAGATCTTCTTCTCGAAGGCGACGCGTTCGTTGGAATAGCGCACTGAAATTTCCAGCATCGATTCCAGAGCGCCCGCGATCTGCAGGGATCGCGCGACACCGCCCATCAGCATCAGCCGGGTCTGGTCGAAGCCCTTGGGCGCGGGCTTGGTCGTGAGTGGCTGGACCTTGTCCAGCGTGACCGTATCCGAATTGTCACCGCCGAGGCCAAGCCCGGTCTCGATCCGGCATTTGGCTGCATCGACCAGCGCGATCGAAACGCTGCCCTTCGCATCGCTTGCGAGCACGGCAAAGTGCTTTGCCGCCTTGGCAAACGGCACGCTGCGTGCCCGTCCCGACAGACTGCCATCGGCATTGACGGTAATCCGGTCCTTCGGGCTCGCGGGCACCACCGTCATCTCGCCGTCGGGCGAAGTAATCTTGGCCTGCGCCAGCAGCCAGCCTGCCAGCATGGTCTCCGCGAGCGGAACGGCTACCGCAAATCGCCCGGCGGCGCTCAGCACGCTGAAACCTTCGGCGAGCGAGGCGCCAGAGCCGCCGCAATCTTCCGGCACCCATGCCAGCGGCAGGCCGGCTTCCGTCAGCGCCTGCCAGAGCGGTGCTTTCCATTCACCCTGGTTGTCGCGATTGATGGTTTGGGCGTCGGCGAGATCGGCGAAGATTTTCTCCGCGGTCTCGGCAACGATGTTCTCACTCTCCGCCACAGCGTTCCCCGAAATTGATTGGCACCGGCCCGGCGCGTGATGCCAGAACCTCGGGTGCGGTCTTTTCTTGCGCTTAATGATGGGCAAAAGCCATAGCCGTGACAAGCGCTGTCCGCAGGGCGGCATGAGGCGTCGGCATGAAGCTCGTCAGGCAAAGAATAAATTCCGCATAGTGGAACGGTCGCAGATTTGCACGCAGTCTGCCGCGCGATATGGTAAGCCCGCGACCTACGGGCGGGTCGAAACCCAGCTCAATAGCAACAAGAGGAAATGCGGATGTCGAAGGATGGTTTGTGCGCGATTGTCACCGGTTCTGCTTCGGGCCTAGGGGCCGCCACCGCCGCCATTCTGGCCAAGGGCGGCGCGCGCATCGTCGTGAACTATTCCAACAGCAAGGCGGAAGCCGAAGCCACCGCCGACCTCTGCCGCAGCGCCGGCGCCGAAGTCGTGGTGGTGCAGGGCGACGTCTCGCGCGATGAAGACTGCAAGAAGATTGCGGCCGCTGCCGCGTCGTGGGGCCGTCTCGACGTGCTGGTCAACAATGCCGGCACCACCAAGCATGTGCCGCATCACGATCTCGACGGGCTGACGGCTGAGGATTTTCAGCGCATCTACGCCGTCAACACCATCGGCCCGTTCCAGATGATCCGCGCGGCGCGCGCGCAGCTCGAAGCCGGGGCAAAAGCCTCAGGCAAGCCGTCGGCCGTGGTCAACGTGTCGTCGGTCGCGGGCATTTCCGGCGGCGGCTCGTCAGTCGCTTATGCCGCGAGCAAGGGCGCGCTCAACACCATGACGCAATCGCTGGCGCGCGCGCTGGCGCCCCTGATCCGCGTCAATACCGTGTGCCCCGGCTATATTGATACGCCCTGGTTCACCAAGGGCCGCGGCGAGGCCGGCGCCAAGGCGGTGCGCGATGCCGTCGTAGCAAAGGTGCCGCTGAAGATCGCCTCGACCGCCGAGGACATTGCACAACTGGTGTGCTTCCTCGCTTCGCCGGCGTCGAGCAACATGACCGGCGAGTTCGTCCGCATGGATGCGGGAATGCATCTGGTTCTCTGAGGCGTGTTCATCTCCCTCATGGCCTGGCTTGACCCGGCCATCCACGTCTGCTGTTCGTGCATCGACAAAGAACGTGGATGCCCGGGTCAAGCCCGGGCATGACGACGTTGTGAGAGCGAGCTACGCCGTCACCGGCTACCCGGATCGGAAATTACGCCCCGCGCCACCAGCCTGTTCCAGATAAACAGCACCACCAGCGCGCCGATGGTGGCGGTGATGAAGCCGGCGCCCTGATCGGGGCCGTAATGGCCGATCGCCTGGCCGATCCACGTCGCCAGGAATGCGCCGGCGATGCCGAGTATTGTGGTCAGGATGAAGCCGCTCGGATTGTTCGGGCCCGGCGAAAGCATGCGCGCGATGATGCCCGCGATGAAGCCGACGACGATGACCCAGATGATGCCGCCCATTGATTGTCCCTTTCCAATGCATCGAGGATGAAGCGGCGCGGCGCGCCAAGCGCCGCGTTAAGTTTACTGTTTGACGCGTCCGCTTCGCTCAAGAGAGCGATGGCGCGCGTCAGAGCCGGCCCGACAATTCGTTCTCGTTCGGCAACCGCCCGTCCGGCGTCAGGTGGTTGACGACGTCGGGCAAGAACTTGCTGAGGCCTTGCAGCAAGTCGTCGCGGGACAGGCCGCTTTGCGAGGAGAGCGCCTCGATCTGATCGGCACCAAGCGCGTTGGATAGATCGCCGGGCGAGACCTGCTTGTTGGGCCCGTTGCTGACCCAGGAGTCGGCCTTGTCGCCAAGGCCGTTCTGCTGGAATTGATTCAGGAGATCGCCGAGGCCGCCGCTCAGGATGCTGCCGGCCGCGCCACCGGCGAGCAGTCCGCCCAATCCACCCTTGAGCAGGTCGCTCATACCGCCGCCTGCGCCGCCGCCGGGCAGTCCGGCCGTCACATTGCCGGGCGCTGGCGCTGGCGCCGGTGCGGGTCGCGGTGCGGACCCGGCCTGATTGCCGGTGAAATGCTTGATGCCCTTCCAGGCCAGCAGCGCCAGGATCGCCATCGTCATCGGCGACATGCCGCCACCGCTATCGGATTGTGCGCTGGGGGTGCTCGGGCCGCGCGGGCCATTCTGCATGCCGTTGAGTACGTCGAGTAAACCCATGGTCGTCTCCTCCGTAGCCCCGCGTCAAACATAACGGCGGCGTATGACGGTTACAAGGAGCGGACGGCCGCCTGCGATAGGCATGGTCCGCGCGCTCTGCTATTGAAGCCCTTTGCAACGCTGGGGTGGCGAAATGGTTGCGGGCCCAACGATCGGTATTGCCGGGGCAGGCAGCATCGGCTGCTTCGTCGGCGGCATGCTGGCGGCAGGCGGCCGACGCGTTGCGCTGCTGGCGCGTCCGCGCGTTATCGCTGAAATCAAGGCAGGCGGCTTGCGGCCGACGAGTTTTGAAGGTTTCGATCAAACCATCGCGCTCGATCGGCTCGCATTGTCCGAAAATCCGTCAATCTTCGCGGACGCCGGCATCGTGCTGGTCACGGTCAAGAGCGCGGATACCGCTGGCATGGCCGACATTATCGCCAGGCATGCGCCATCCGATGTCGTCGTCGTCAGCCTGCAGAACGGTGTCGGCAACACGGCCGTCCTGCGCAACGGCCTGCCGGGGCGACGCGTGCTCGGCGGCATGGTGGGATTCAATGTGATTGCACTGGGCGGCGGGCGATTTCATCGCGGCACGTCCGGGGACGTTGTCATCGCGCAGGACGAGGCGCGCACCGCGGAGAAGCTGTCGGTGCCGGGCCTGACGATGCGACCGACCGACAACATCGACGGCGTGCAATGGGGCAAACTGCTGGTCAATCTCAACAACGCGCTCAATGCACTGGCCGACCTGCCGCTGCGCCGGCAACTGGCGCAGCGGTCATGGCGAAAATTGTTCGCCGATCAGATGGCGGAAGGTCTGGCGGCGATCCGGGCTGAGGGCATCAAGCCGGTCTCGTCGACACCGATCCCGGTGGGATGGATGCCGCCGCTGCTGCGGCTGCCGGACACGATCTTTGAAGCGATGCTGGGACGGACGATGAAGATCGATCCCGAGGCGCGGTCGTCGATGTGGGAAGATCTCAAGCATGGCCGGCGCACCGAGATCGATTATCTGCAGGGAGTCATCACCGAGATTGCCGGACGCCGCGGGCTGGACACGCCGCTGTCGCGCCGGATCGTGGAACTGATCCGGCAGGCCGAGCGCGAGGGCAGGGGCTCGCCGGGCCTGACGCCGGAGCAGATCCGCGCGGCAAATTGATTTGGCGAAGTGCGTCCGAGTGGGTTGAAATGAGTTGTTCAGCCATTCAGGCAGTGCGCGGGAGAAACGAATGCAACGAACAGGTCTGGCGCTGATCGCGGTGGCCGCCGTGGCTATGGTGGGGATGTCGGTTCCTGCGCATGCCGTGCCGCCGACCGTGACGCCGTCACCAGGCTACGACGCGCGGCTGCAGGAACAGCGGGCGGCGCAGCAGCGCTCGTATGTCGAGCCCACGCTCAAACCGCCGCCAAAGCGTCGCGGCAAGAGATCGCCCACGCATTGAGGCGAGGACGTACTGCCGGCGATTCCAAGGCGATGGTTCCGTGAATACTGGATTGTCTGCCGGCGTGCGCAAATGAGCGACGGTAACGTCAGCCCTTCTTCTGCTTGGCGGCCATCTGCTGCGGTTGCGGCTGCTGCGGGTTGAACAGCTTCTTCAGCTCGTTGACCTTCTCCGAAAGTCGCGGCCAATCACACGAGAACTGGTTCTTGGCGCATTGGGCGGCCCTGATGCGCGCCGCCTGCTTGACCGGACTTGCCACCGGCACCGGCACCTTTTCGTTTTCCCCCAGCAGCGAAGCGGGCTGTTCGGTGCGGAGCGAGATCTGCTGCACTTCCTGCGGTGGCGGCTCGGGCTGTGCCTGCTTGGCGGCTGCCGCCGCGGCAATATGGTTGCGCCGCTCGCGCTCGAGGTAGGCGGTATACTGCTCGTCGATTTTCTTCTGCTCTTCCGGCGTCGGGTTGGGGCCCGCGATGTCGAAGGTCCGGTCCTGCATGAAATCGTAATAGGTGTAGCCGCCACCGGGCTTGCGGCGGCCGGCGAACTTCGCATTGCATTCGGCGAGCTTCGCCGTCTTTTCTTCCTTGGTCTTGGACTTCTCGGCCACATCAGCGCAGGATTCGAAATCGACAGGCGTGCTTCGCCACCACTGCGCGTCGCTGCGCACCGGAGCCAGCACGACCAGGCTTCCGATGGTGGCAATAGCAAACGAAGAAGCACGTGAGGCGATCACGGACGATATTTCTCCAGTCGATTCTCTAGGGAACTTTAATTGAGTCGATTGTCATCATTTTGGCAGCGCTGTCACGCCGAAATTGCACGATTTTCCCGCTGTCGTTGTGACCTTACCCGCTCGATGTGACCGATGGAACACAGCGCTATGTCGTTGAAAATAACCGAGGAAATTCAACGGCAAAATTCGCTGCGCACACATACCTGCAGCGATTCTAAGCGCACCAAATCAGCGCGGGCGGATAAGTGCGCTATATTGTGGCAACAATCAGTCGGTTCTGCGCGCGCGGGCCAATGTGCGCGATGCC
>Ga0268266_10002148_pt1 | contig 21677 bp, 16 predicted proteins | sample KBSS13metaG_FD_190356 | JGI IMG/M metagenome (GOLD analysis project Ga0268266, IMG submission 190356) | Switchgrass rhizosphere microbial communities from Kellogg Biological Station, Michigan, USA - KBS S1-3 metaG (SPAdes) (version 2) | ecosystem: Host-associated > Plants > Roots > Rhizosphere... | reverse complement strand
AATTCCGGGTCGCTCGCGATGAACACCGGCATGTTGTTGATCAGCGCGACACCGGCTTCCAGCGCGCACTCCGCATAGAAGCGAGCCGCCTCTTCTGAGCCGACCGGCACGTAGCTCACCAGGATTTCCGCGCCGCTGCGCTTCAATTCCCGGACGATCTGCTCCTTGGTGGATTCGGGAGCCGTGGAGCGTACGAATGTGCGGTCCTCGGCAACCGCGAGCATGTGCTCGGAGATCCCGTCGAGCACCTGCCCCATGCGCACGATGACACCACTGTCCGGAATGTCTTTCTGGAAAATCTTCGTGCAGTTCGGTTTGGCGAAGATGGCCTGATGGACATCCACGCCCACCTTACGGGCATCGACATCGAACGCCGCAACGACCTCGATGTCAGAGGGCTGATAGTCGCCGATCTGGGGATGCATCAAACCGGTCACGCCCTGGCGGCAACGCTCGCGGGTGTAGTAGTGGATGCCCTGGATGAGCGAGCTCGCGCAGTTACCCACGCCGACAATGGCGATTTTGATGGCGTTTCTGTTGTTCATAGCATTTTCCCGTAAACACGATAAGTCTTGTAGGCCCGCGCGCCGAGCCGCTCGAGAATGTGGCGCATGGGAAGATTGTCCTCCAAAATCCAGGACAACTCGATCGAGGCAAATCCGAAGTCGGCAGCGCCGGGCCGCAGGGCTCCGATCATCTGCAGCGGAATTGTGCTGCCGAGCAGGGTCCCCGACAGACTGCGGCGCACGCCCATGAGAGGCACGCGAGAGGTTTTCACCCGGCGCGCTTTCAGGCGCCACAGCAGCTTCGCCCAGCCGAAGGGAAACAGCGAGCCGCCCAAGTCGCGGATGGCTTCGTTGACGTTCGGCAGAGCGACAATGAATGCGACCGCCTGACCCTGAGCTTCCGCAAACCAGACGAGCCGATCATCCAGCAACATCTTCATCTGCTTGGCCATCGCCTCGGCTTCCGGCTCCGTGAGCGGCACGAAGCCCCAGTTCTCGCTCCAGGCGTCGTTGTAGATCTCGACCATCCGGCGAATCTCGTTCGGATAGTCCTTGAAATTCAGAGGGCGTAGAGTGACGGATGAATGGACCCGGTCGAGGATCCTGGTCACCGCCTTGGGGAAAGGAGTCGTCAGGTCGAGCAGGTAGGCGTAGACGTCTTTTTCCTTTGCATACCCCAGGGCTTCGATCCGCGCGCCTGCATACACGGGGTCGTGTCCCATGAGAAGCACTGGCGGCGTGTCGAAGCCGTCCACGAGCAGGCCGGTCTCCTCGTTGATGCAGAGCGAGAAAGGCCCCTGGACGTGGGTTACGCCCTGGCTCTTCAGAAAGTCTTCGGCGGTCTTCAGTAGGGCGGCGAAAACCTCAGGGTCGTCCACAGCGCTGATACAGCCGAAATGCCCAACTCGCGCTTCACCGTCCCGTTGGGCCAGTGGATCTATCTGCGCGGTGATCCGTCCCACATCCCGCCCATCGCGTACGGCGAGCCAGAAGCGGACTTCGGCCCGGCGTAGAAACGGATTGGTCTTCGGCGAGAAGGCTTCCTCGCGCTCCATCATCAGGGGCGGCGTCCATGCACGATCGTGCTCGAGCACGGCGAAGGGGACTCGGATGAAGCGCCGGAGCAGCGCTTTATCGGTAACCGGAACAATCTCAATCGTCATAGGACTCGAAGCTCTCGTCCCACGGCCGCCATGATCGAGACAGCTCGATCGATCTGCGCTTCCGTGTGGGCCGCGCTGATGCTGCAGCGGATCAGAGACAGACTTCCGGGTGTGGCCGGTGGCAGCGCCAGGTTGGCATACACGCCCTGGTCGATGATCCGGTTCCAGAAGTGCACGGCGCTTTCCTTGTCCGGCATCTTGAGGGCGACGATCGGGTTGGGCTCGGGCCCCACCGCAAAGCCGGCCTGCGCCAGTCCCGAATAGAGTCGGCCGCTGTTGGAACGGACTCGCGCGCCCAGGGAGGCATCGGTCGAGATCCGGGCGAGGGCGGCCGTTACGGAGCCAACAATGGCCGGCGGCAGAGAGGCCGTGAACATGTAGGGACGGCACGCGATGCGCAGCAGATCGAAGTCGGGCAGATCGGATACCGCGAAACCGCCTATCGCCCCGAGGCTCTTGCTGAAAGTGCCGACCACGAAATCAACATCGCTCTCGACGCCCACATCTTCGCAGACGCCGCGGCCGTGCTTGCCGCGAATGCCTAGCGAATGCGCTTCATCCACAATGAGAGTGGCACCCAACTCGCGTTTGACAGCGGCAATCTCGCGTAGCGGAGCACTATCGCCGAGCATGCTGTAAATGCCTTCGACCACGATGACGCGATTGCCCGGGCGACCCTCGAGACGGCGCAGTCGATTCCTGAGATCCTCCGCGTCGTTGTGGCGAAAGCGGATGACCTCCGCAGCACTCAGCTTGCAGGCATCGTAGATGGAGGCATGGCTGTCAGCGTCGATCAGCAACTGGTCCTCACGTCCCGCGAGAGTCGATATCAGGCCGAGATTCGCCTGGTACCCGGTCGTGAAGACCATGGCGGAGCGCTTGCCGTAGAACTCGGCCATACGCCGCTCGAGGAGCGTGTGCTCGCCATACGTTCCGTTGGCGATGCGGGAGCCGGTGGTGCCGGTGCCGGCCTCGTGCACTGCTTTGACGCTCGCTTCGACGCAGGACTCATCGAAAGTCAGGCCGAGATAGTTGTTGGTTCCAAACAGCAGACACGGCCGACCCTCCAGCAAGGCTTCCGTGGCTGAGAGAATTTTCTCGAAACGCACGTCGAAAGGATTGCGGCCGCTCGTCTGCAGCGCCTCGATACCCGCGCGCAGTGCTGCGAATTTGGCAAAGAGCGCCGTCAATTTGTGGTTCTCTGCAGCGCCTCGATGGCACGGGTCAACTCGCCGAGGGTCTGTACCTCCGCGATCCGATCGAGCGGAATCGAAATGTCGAAACGGTCCTCGATGTCCATGATGAAATCCAGGATGGCCACGGAGTCCAGTCCCAACCCTCCCACGATCTGCGTGTCGGCCGACACGTTGACATCGGGGGGAATCCGGCGAGCGAGCAGCTCCAGGATCTGCGGCTCGATGTTGGTGGCGTTGTTGGTCAAGTCAGGTACCTCTCACGAGTCAGCGGGCCGCCAGCCAGCGCTGATCCCTGTACCAGCACACTGTGTTACGGAAACCCTCGGCAAGGCCGATTGCGGGACGCCACAGACTGCGCGGCGGCTGGCACTCGGCCCGGGAGCCCCAGTCGGCATGCAGAATCTCGCGGGCCTTCTCCGGGGTGAACATGGGCGTGCGGCGCAGGACTCTTGCAGCGGCAAGGCTGACTGCGGCGGCGGCACGAATTAATGAACCGGGCACGGGGATGACGAACGCCTTCGAGTCCATGGCGGTTTCGACCGTCCCTACGATCTCATCCCAGGAATAGCCTTGGACGCGCTCATCGGTCAGCTCGAAAACAGAACGGGCGGGGCCCTCGTCACACAGTTTGGCGATGGCCGCCGCGGCATCGGCCGCGTGGATCACTGCAATCCGCCCGTCGGCGACCGAAGGCCGAAGAAAGATGTGGTAGTCGACGGCCCGAAAGAAGGCCAAAGTCTCCCGATCCCACGGCCCATAGATGGCACACGGCCTGACAATGGTCCAGTCGCAGCGGGGGCTGAGAACAGCCGTCAGAAGTTCCTCGCCCGCACGCTTCGTTCGCGCGTAGGACGATAGTTGTGGCTCACGAGCTGCCATCGAGGAAACCATCAGAACCCGGGCTCTGACTCCGCGCTCTTCGATCGCACGGGCCAGGTTGGCCGTCCCTCGGATATTGACCGCCTCGAAAGCCGCCGCGCTAGCGGCTTTGATGAGGCCTGCGGCATGGACGATCGCATCGGCGCCGTCCACGAGATCGCGCAGGGCCTGCTCGTTCGACAAGTCCCCTGACACGACATCCAACTCGAGGCCCGCGAGCTGCGGATGATCGACGGCTTGCCGCGCGAGAATCCTGACTCGCCAGCCGCCGGCGCGGAAGGCCTCGACAATGTAGCGCCCGAAAAATCCCGTGGCGCCCGTGATTGCAACCAACCGGCTCACGATGAGCGTTGCACCTGAATCCCCGGCGCGGAATCCGCCGCGGGGCCGGCTGAGGCGACCTCCGACTGCGGCTCTCCGAGTGAGGAGGCCAGATACATGTTGCGGGCTCGCATGCGGCTCAACTTGCCGGAGGAGGTTCGCGGCAGGGCGTTATGTGAGACGAGCACGACCTCACACTTGAGGCCGGCCCTGGCCAGGACGACTTCGGCAACCGCATTGCGCAGCGCTTCGCGCGGCGCCGCATCCGCTGTGCGGCATTGAACCAGCAGTACAACTCGCTCAGCTTCCTGCTCATCGACCGAGAAAGCGACGACGTCTCCCTGGCGTACGCCGTCGATCTGATGCTCGACCGCTAATTCCAGATCCTCCGGCCACACGTTACGGCCGTTGACGAGGATGAGATCTTTGCTGCGCCCGGCCACGACCAGCGACTTGCCGACCAGATAGCCGAGATCACCGGTGTCCAGCCAACCATCGGCTGACAGCACACGGGCAGTTTCCTCCTGACGGCCGAAGTACTCGGTCATCACACTCGGGCCGCGAACCATGATGCGACCCACCTCGCGCTCGTGGAGGACGGCCCCATCCGCGCCCCGAATCTCCAGCTCATGGTCAGGTAACAGCTCGCCACATAACACGAGCTCCCGCACGTTGTCGCCCTCAGCCGGCGTGGCCCGGCCTTCGCGGCGCAAGCGGCCCAGATCGACGCTATCGACCTCCAGGCCGCGATCGAGCGGCGCGAAGCTGACGCCGAGCGTGGCTTCGGCCATTCCATAGCTCGCGACAAAGGCCTCCTGGCGGAAGCCGCAGGAGCGGAATGTTTCGGCGAACCGCGAGAGGATCCCAGGTCGGATCACGTCGCCGCCAATACCGGCGGCACGCCATCTCGACAGGTCGAGGTGGCCCAGGTCGGCATTCATGGCGCGTCGGGCACAGAGGTCATAGCCGAATGATGGGCTGTAGGAGAGCGTGCTGCCGTTAAGAGATATTAAAGTCGGCCATATCAGCGGCCGGCGGGCGAACGAGTCGGGAGCGAGGTAGTCCGTCGATACCTGGGTCGTCAGCGGCATCAGCAGGAATCCAACGAGACCCATGTCGTGATAGAACGGCAGCCAGGAAGTGGCACGGTCGCCTTCCCTCACCTGGAGGCCATGTCGAACGATGCCGCGCGCATTTGCCATCAGCGCCCGGTGAGTCACGGTCACTCCCGTTGGGGATCGCGTGCTGCCGGACGAGAATTGCAGGTAACACACATCGTCCTGTTTGACCGTCGGCAGGTCTACGCCGTCTTCCGGCATCCGCTCCAAGTCCGCGAATGCACCAACGAGGCTTACGTCGAGGCCTGCGGTCGCATGTCGTACCGAGTCGAGGAACACTCCGGGAGCGAGCACGGCGCTGGGTCGCGCGCTGGCCAGCATCGGACTAATGTGCTCTACGTAGTTGGCGCGTCCGGCGAATGCCGCAGGTGCCGGTAAAGGCACGGGAACGAGAGCCGCATATTGGCTGGCGAAAAAGGCGCGTACGAAGTCGGCGCTCGTTTCGGCGATGATCGCCACTCGCTCACCCGGGCGCAGGCCCGCACGCAGCATCCGCCGCGCGAGCGATTCAGCCTGATCTCTGAGGTCTCGATACGGCAGCACATCTATGAGCTCGCCGCGGCCGGAGTAAAAGTTGAAGCCGGCACGACTGCGTGCCGCGTACTCGAGCGCTTCCTTCGAGGTCGAAAAATCCGCCAAACGGAGCCGGCAACCGCCTGCATCCGTCGGCCTCAACTCTGACGTCACCTAGATCTCCCTCCGCAAGCCGAACCCGGGAAGCGAATTGAACCGCGCCTTCGGGTCGTCTCTCAATCTATCTAATTGTCGCTTGACTCATATGCCGAAGTAGCAAACTTTGCATAGAAATCTGCAATTTAGCTACTCCCGGACGAGACTTCCGTAGCGCGGACGAGACGTTTAACATGCTCGGCCGTTTTCGGGTCAGTCGCGCGCGCCTTGAAAATCCTATTCGCTTTCGAAAATCCGTTGCCGAATGCCCAGGCGGATGCCGAGGTGTTCGTCACGACCGCGCGACACCTGGCCGCCTTTACATCCCGAGCCTGGCTGCATGTTCCCGCATCCGACGAGGCTAATCGCGGCGCTGCAGCCGCGCTTGCGGGTATGCCGGTGGTCCGCGCTCAGGCACCGCTCAGACCCGCGGCGCTGAGGCATTTCTGCTGTGGCCTGACCCTACCGTTTCGGCCTGAGTTTCGGGAGGCGGATCTGGTCTACACCCGCAATTTGTGGGTCGCCTGGCTCGCCTTGCTGTTCGGACAACGGGTTATGTTCGATCACTACCGACCCTGGCCCGACCAGGTTCCACCGTTGCGTCCCTGGATCCGCTCCATCTTCTGCCATCCTCGCTTCCTGGGCAGCATCACTCATTCCGAATACACCCGCGGAAAGTATCTCGAGTTGGGGATTCCCGCTGAGAAACTGCACTGCGTTCACAACGGCTTCGATCCACAGCGTCTGGGCGCCCACATCCCTGCGGAGGTCGCGAAGCAGCAGATCGGTGTCCCACAGGGTACCAAGACAGTCGTCTATACGGGACGCATCAATCATAAGAAAGGGCTGGAACTGGTGCTCGAGGCGGCCAAGCGGCTTCCAGACACGCTTTTCCTGCTGGTGGGCGCATCCGGCTCCAGCACGATCGAAGTCGCTGCGAAAGGCGTCGGAAACGTCCGGATTGTCCCCTGGCAGCAGTCCGATACGCTGCCAAGATACATTTTCGCCGCAGATGTACTGTTGATTCCTCCATCGGTGAAGCCGCTCGCTGAATTCGGTTCCACGGTGATCCCGTTGAAGCTCTACCTCTACATGGGCTCCGGTCGGCCTATTGTCGCCGGTGATACCGCCGATGTGCGGGAGATCCTGGAGGACGGCAGAAACGCGCTTCTCAGCCAGCCGGACAGCGTGGAGGCGCTCGTTGCGGGGATCGTTGCGTTGACCGGCGATGAATCGCTCGCGCGGCGTATCGGGGCGGCATCGCTTGCGGATAGCCGTCAATTCACCTGGGACGCGCGTGCTGGCAAGATTGCCGCGATTGTGGCAAACCGATTGGCGTCCGCACCGGTTGCGTGCGGTGCCTGGGGCGCCGCGCAATCCCGCGTTTGGATCCGGCAATCGCTGCGCTGGGCAGTTCATTTGATCCGCACGCGGTCGTGGGTGCTTCCTCCTGCGGTTGCCGTCGGTCCAACCGCTGATGGGGAGGGGAGTTCCCCCGGGCCTCGCTGACTACGGAGCTTCGGGCGATGCAGTTTCGACAGGCGTTGCTGTGCCTTGCGGCGCTGATGTGTCTCGGGTCATATGCGTTCGCGCAGACGGGCGTCCAACACAAACTCAAGGTGGTCAAAACGATTGGCCGTCACGAAGGGGATGCCCGCTACGCGTTCGCTTCGATTGACAGCACCGCGCGGCGTCTCTATGTCGCCCGCGGCTTCGGTGTCATGGCCATTGATCTGGATAGCGAGCATGTAACCAGGCAGTGGGTCGCAGGCGATCATGTGCACGCAGTGATTGCACTGCCGGGTGGCCGGGCGCTCAGCACCAACGGCGATACCAACACCGCGACGCTGTTCAACGCCGCCACTGGTGAGGTCATTGCGCAACTCAACACCGGGAAGGACCCGGATGCCGCCACCTTCGATTCCAGCAGCGGGCTGGTGTTCGTCATGGACCACCAGGAGGGCGATATCACGGTGATCGATCCCAACGCTGCCAAGGTGGTCGAGCGTCTGGCCGTTGGGGGTGTGTTGGAGTCAGCCGTGGCGGACGGGCACGGCCGGTTGTTTGTCAACATCCGCGACCAGAACAAAATGGCGGTCGTCGATACCGCCGCTCGCAAGGTCCTGCGCCGCTATGACTTGCCCGGCTGCGATGGGCCTACGGCCCTGGGCGGCGACCTGGAAACGGGAATACTGGTTGCGGCGTGCGGCAACCGTACGGCGTTGGGTCTTCGTGCCTCCGACGGAACGATCCTCGCGCGCCTGCCGATCGACCGCAAGGCCGATGCAGTCATGTTCGATCCGGTCCGCAGGAATTTCTATATTCCTTGCGGGCGTGATGGAACACTCATTGTGATATCTGAAACGAAGGAGGGTGCCCTTGCTGTCCAGTCGAGCGTCAGGACGGCGTTGGGTGCGCACACCGGTGCGTTGGATCCTCAAACCGGACGCCTCTACCTGCCCACAGCCGATTTCCATCTCACATTCAGTGGCATTGCCCCGAGCGATGGCACTTTCCGGGTGCTCGTACTCGGGTTCGAGCCCTGACGGGGCGTCTCGCGCCGCAACATCGCGACTAATTTCACACTTCGCAGCCCGAAAGCTTTGCACCACCCGGCCGCTGCGGGCACTGTGGCGAGTCGGAACAAAAGCGGAAGAAGAAGGAATGGCCGTCATTGGTGCCCGGCATCAGGATGCATCAGCGCCACAGAATGTAGACGTTTTATTCATCGAAGATTCCGCGGCGGACATCGAGCTCGCCGTCCGGCGCCTGCAGCACGGAGGCTTCCGCTGCCGCTACCGGGTCGCCGAGTCCGAGCATGCGTTGCGCCGGGCCCTGAGAGAGCGGCTCCCGGATTTCATTCTCTCGGATTTCACTCTGCCGGAGTTTGACGGCTTCACCGCTTTGTCCATAGCACGTGAAGCCGCCCCGGATGTTCCTTTCCTGTTTCTCTCAGGCACGCTGGGAGAGGAGCGCGCCATCGAGGCTCTGCGCCGCGGAGCCGTTGACTACGTGTTGAAGTCGAATCCCAGGCGGCTGGTGCCGGCGGTCAGTCGGGCGCTGGCCGAGGCCGAGCTGCGCCGCGCCCGGCGTGCGGCCGAGCGCCGGGTCGCACGTCTTTCCGATGTTCTGCAGATGCTTTCGGAAATCAACACCGCGGTAGTCCGCATCCGTGAGCGCGAAGAGTTGCTGCGCGAAGCCTGCCGGCTCGCGCACCGACTGGGCGGATACCCTCTGGTCGTCGTTGCCACGTTCGATCCCGCCACCCACACCGCTCGAGTGGTCGCCTCCGATGGCTCCCTGCAGGCCTCCGATCGAAGCAGTGTTGCAGTGATGGATCGTGTCCTGCAAAGCGGCCAGCTGGTGCTGTGTCATGACATGACTCAGCCGGAAGCAGACATCCCGGGCCGCGAAGGCCTGCTCGCAACGGGTGTTCATTCCCTGGCCTGTCTGCCCCTGACAGTCGACCAGACTGCCATCGGTGCATTGCTGTTCGGCGCCAGCGAGCCCGGTGTGCTCAGTGCCGAGGAGATCAAGCTGTTGCGTGAGGTGGCTGCCAATCTCTCCTTTGCGCTGCAGTACCTGGAAAAGCAGGATGCGGCCCATTTCCTCACCTACTTCGATCCCTTGACGGGACTCGCCAAGCGGACCTTGTTCTGCGAGCGTCTGGGGCGCCTCCTGACCCGCCAACCCAATCGCATTCCGCAACTCGCGGTCGAAGTTTTCGATATCGACCATTTGAGCGTCATCAACGACTCTCACGGCCGCCACGTCGGCGACCGTCTGCTTCAGTGCGTGGCCGATCGGCTCAGAAAATATGCTTCGGATACCGATCGTCTGGCCCACCTGGGCGGTGGCACCTTCGTCAACTTCCTGGCGCTCGGGGATCATCCCGATGAAGAGATCCACACTCTTCACCAGGATACGGCACGCCTGTTCGACGCCCCGATCGAGATCGACGGCCGTGAGTTTGTGGTGACCATCAAGTGCGGGATCGCCCGTTTCCCACGCAACGGCGCGACCGCCGACGAGCTCGTGCAGAACGCCGAAGCGGCCCTGAAGGAAGCCAAGACCTCCGGCGAACCCTACCTGCATCATCGCCTGGAGATGAATTCCGCCCTGGCAGAGCGGGTGCATCTGGAAAATCGACTGCGCATCGCCCTGCAGGGCCAACAGTTCGAGCTCTATTACCAGCCCAAGATCCGCATTGCGACGGGTGGGATCGCCGGTGTCGAAGCCCTGTTGCGTTGGAACGATCCGCAGCACGGTGTCGTGGGTCCCGCTGTTTTCCTGCCCATTCTGGAATCGTCCGGACTCCTGACTGCAGTCAGTTCGTGGGTCGTCCGCCAGGCCGTTGCCGATTGCCGCGGGTGGGCTCAGGCAGGACACGCTCCGCTGCGAGTGGCCGTAAACATCTCACCCGCCGATCTGCGTCGGCGCGGCTTCGTTCCGGAGACTTTGCAGGCGTTGGCCACGTTGACGGATGATCCGCTATGGGGAATCGACATTGAAGTCACCGAAGGGGCTCTCTTCGGGGACTCCTCGGATGCCATTCAGGCGCTGCGTTGGCTGCGGTCGGCCGGAATGCGCATCTCCATTGATGATTTCGGAACCGGCTATTCCTCCCTGAGCCGGCTCTCCGAGTTGCCGATCGACAGCCTGAAGATCGATCGCACCTTCACCCGCCGGCTGCCGGAGGACCGACGCACGTGCACTCTCGTATCGACGCTCATCGGGCTCGCCCACACGTTCGGACTCACGACCATTGCCGAAGGCGTGGAAACTTCCGGGCAACTCGATTATCTCAGGCAGTGCGGCTGCGACGAGTCGCAAGGGTACCTGCACAGTCAACCGCTCCCCAAAGCGGCGTTTGAGGAGCTGCTGCGAAACAAACACGCAGGGTGAGCGTTGCAATAACCAATTCGGTCCGTGAGCAAGCGCACATACCCTGCTGCACTGCAGCATGACTTTGCAATGGTGACCCACAGCACATCGGAGGCCGGGGTGTTATGTGAAACTTTTCCCTATGCCTTCAGGTACACAGGGCAATCCGGCTGCAATGTCTTCGCTCGACTCACAAGGCTGCGAGGTAGCGATTCGTGACGTCTGTCGTGTCAGGATCGACGCGAATGTGCCTGTTTTTGCGGGTCCTGTTGATACTTGCGCTCTGGTCCGTCGCCCGGGCCGACGGCACCCAGACACTCGTTGTCATCGTCAATCCGAGCATCGGAGTGCAACATCTGAGCCGGCGCGAGGCATTGGATATTTTTCTGGGGCGGTATCGCACGTTTCCTTCCGGGGCCTCGGCACTGCCGATCGATCTCGACATCAATTCGAACGAGCGCAAGCAATTTTACCTGCTGCTCGCCCACAAGGACCCGGCGGACATGAGCTCGTATTGGGCGCGTCTCACGTTTTCCGGGAAGATCTCGCCGCCGTTCGCGGTGGCTGACGGGCACATGGCGGTAGACATCGTGGCAAACAATCCGAATGCAATCGCTTATGTAGACCGCGCGTCCGTCGATAACCGTGTGCGGATCGCCCTTGAGATTACTCCATAACCGCTTTACGCGATGGCTCCACGCACGCATACGCAGCAGCATCGTCACTCGTACGACGCTGGCGATCGTGGCGCTCTCGTTGATTCTGGGCCTGTCATTCGCATCGTTCGTATCTACGAGCGTAGAGCGCCGTGAGCAGCAGCGCGGCGAGCTGCTCCAGCAGCAGCTCCTCTCGACCATCGAGAGGACCGCGCAAATTGCCTGCTATCTGAAGGACAGTACGCTCGCTGCTGAAATCGCGCAGGGACTGATGAGGAACCGCGCCGTATCGGGAGTCAGCATTGCGGCCGGCGGCAGCATCCTCGCGCGTGTTGGTAACAGTGCGCGCACTGCGAAGACCGGGATCGACAACTCAGTGATCGTAAGGCCGATCTACTCGCCGTTTGACCCCGCCGAACGGGTCGGCGAGCTTGCGTTGCTCGTGGACCGCGAAGCCATCCATGCTGAAGCGTCCGCCGACAGCCGCGCATCCACATTGGCGATGGGTCTGCAGGCCGCGTTGGTTGCGATGGGTGTTGCGATTGCCGTTTATTATTTTTCTACCCGGCCGATCCGGGCGATCTCCACCGAGCTGCACCGGATTCAGATCGAGAGTGGGGCCCGGCTGCGCGTGCCGGCCAATAACCGGTATGACGAGATCGGTACGTTGGTCACGGACGTCAATGCGCTGATTGCGAGCCTCGAGGGCTTGCTCACGACCGAGCGCCAGCTGCGGATCGCCCACGAGGTGAGCGAGCGCAAGATGCGGCTGATTATCGAGAAGGCCGAAACCGGGCTGTTCGTCATGGACAATCACGGAGTGCTCGAGTCCTGGAATCCGGCCTTCGTCCGGCTCCTGCAACTGACACCCGAGCAACTGCCGCAAAGCGGGCTCACGTCCTTGCAGCAGCTGTTGGAAACGCATGCCGTGCGCCTCAATCAACTTCTGAACCAGTGCCTGAGCACCGGTCACTCGTATGACCTCGATCTGAACATGGCCCCGCCGGGCAGCTCGCGTACGGTCTGGATCGAGGTAACTCTGAACCCGATCGGCGCTACCGCGCTGCAGGGTGTCATCAACGACATCTCCGACCGCAAGCAGAGCGAGCTGTCGGCGCAGGAAATGGCGAGTCAGGACATCCTGACGGGCCTGCTGAACCGGCGCGGATTGGATGCGAACCTCGGTGCGGTGTTCTACAAGCCTCTGCCCGAATCGGCCTCGCAGCTCGCGCTCCTGCAAATCGATCTCGATCTTTTCAAAGAAGTGAACGACATCTATGGACATGCAGGCGGAGATCGCGTCTTGCGTCACGTTGCCGGGGTACTCGAGCGCAACGTCCGCCGCGGGGATCTGATCGCACGCCCCGGCGGCGATGAGTTTGTCATTGTCCTGGTCGGAATCACCGATCGATCCAAGGCGGAGGAAATCGCCAACGCAATTGTTGCTGAGATCGAGCGGCCCATCGATATCGATGGCCACAGCGTCCAGATCGGCGCCAGTGTCGGTATTGCCTTCGCCCAGGCAGAGGGCGACTCGCCTGAGGCGCTTGCTCGCCGCGCTGACAGTGCAATGTACGCTGCGAAGCGGGCCGGGCGCGGTCGTGTGGCGCTGGCTCCCGAAGCGCTTGCTCCTGAAGCCGTGCCGAACCCAACGAACGCAGTCGCATGACACTGAAGACTCACTGCATGTTTGCTGAAAACTTTCCGCTGGAGCGTCCGATGAACGATCATCCTCTGTTACGGCCGATCGCGATTGCGACGGTCGTTGCCGCGATGTTGGCGCTGCCGCCAAAGCCGGCCGCGGCCGCCGATGTCATACCCGACGGGGGAGCTGCGGTCACGGGCACGCACATCCGGGGAACCAACGATTCGGCGTTTCCCATCTGGGTCTACAACCGGGATGTGATCGAGGCCTCAGGTGCCGGTACGCTGCAACAGTTCATTCAGATGCTGCCGCAGAACTTCAACGGCGGCGCCTCGGAAAACACGGTGCAATCCGTTGCCGGAGGCGGGAATGCGACCAACGCAGTCCAGGGAACCGGCGTCAACCTGCGCGGCCTGGGTAACGATGCCACACTCGTTCTGGTCAACGGCCATCGTCTGGCGCCGGGCAATATCACGGGAAACTTCGTCGACCTGTCGCTGATTCCGCTGTACGCCGTCGAGCGTATTGAAGTCGTGACGGATGGAGCTTCTGCAATCTACGGCTCGGATGCCGTAGGCGGTGTGGTCAACATCATTCTCGGCCGCAACCTCGATGGCGCTGAAACGCGCGCCCGGTACGGCCGGGTCACCAGTGGCTCCACGAGCGAGACCGAGGTCGGGCAGACTCTGGGCCATGGCTGGGACACCGGCTCGGCGCTGTTGATCTACGATTACTGGGATCGCACGCCGTTGGATGCGAGCAGCCGCGATTACGCCCAATCGGCCCCCGAGCCCTTCATGTTGCTCCCGGAGCAGGTGCGTCACAGCGCCTTCTTCTCGGTCGATGACGCGCTGACCGCGGTTGTTCAATTGTTTGCCGAAGGTAACTATTCACATCGATCGACCGCCGTTCAGAGCTCTTCTTCCCAGTTGCAGGTACGCACTAGCTCGGTCATCGATGGATTCAACGGCAGCGCCGGCGCTCGTTTCGACCTGTCACGCGGCGCTCAATTGGAGTTGAGCGGCTCGTACGCGGGCAACATCACTCGCTTCAACAGTGTGCTCGAGGACGTGGGCACCATTGCAGATGCGCGAGTCGAATCCGGCATCTTCTCGTTCGATGCAAAAGTGGACGGGAGCTTGGTTGCCATCCCCGGCGGTGACGTGCGCTATGCAGTAGGAGGCCAGTTCCGCAGGGAAAGCTTCGACTCGAAAGATGCCATCGCGGCGACGGAGTTCTATCCGCATCGGAATGTCGGAGCCGGGTTTGTCGAGTTGCGCGTCCCCTTGATCGGTGGCAACAACCGCCTGCCCGGGATCGAGCAACTCGAGCTGACGCTGGCGGACCGGGCCGAGCACTACAGCGATTTCGGCTCAACCAACAACCCGCAGGTGGGTTTGATCTGGCGGCCCGTTGCCGATCTGAAGGTGCGTGGCACCTTCGGCACGTCCTTCCGCGCGCCTTTGTTGAATGACCTGAATCCGGTTCCTTTCCAGGTCGTACCCGTGCCGGAGTACGATCCGAGGACTGGAGATTTCACCAATTCGATGGTCGTATTCGGCGGCAATCCGCAGCTGAGCGCGGAAAAGGCGCATACCTGGACCGCAGGCCTGGATTTCGCGCCGCAGGCAGTGCCCGAATTCCATGCCAGCGCAACGTATTACAACATCAGGTTCAGTGATGTGGTGTCGGATCCCGAGTTCAGCGTCGACATTCTGGACGCGTTGCGCCAGGAGCCCGTTCTCGGGCCGGCCATCATCCAGAGAAATCCGTCCGCCGGCCTGGTCGGGCAGCTCGCATCCGCCCCCGGCTTTGCCAACATTTTCGACATCGATCTGGCCACCATCGGTGCCATTGTCGATTCCCGAGTCCACAATCTGTCGATCGAGCGCACGAGCGGGGTGGATATGGATGCCGCCTGGTCCCGGCAGACGAGCGTCGGCAATCTCGAGCTGGGGCTCAACGGCACCTACATTCTGGACTTCAACAATCAGTTCACGAGCGAGGCGCCGACGGTCTCGATCGTGAGCACCGCGTATAATCCCGTGAACCTGCGGATGCGGGCTCGCGCGGTCGCACGGCGCGGCGGGTTCACGCTCGCAACCTTTGTCAACTACACGAATTCATACCGAAGCGTCGGCGGCCTCAGCCCGACCTCCATTTCGTCATGGACCACGGTCGATGCGACACTGAAATACCTCTTCAATGCGGATCGAGGCCCGCTGGCCGACCTGGCTCTGCTGGTCTCGGTGACCAACCTCGCCGATCGGGACCCACCGTTCGTCCTGAACCCGGTCGGTATCAACTTCGACGGCGCCAATGCCAACGCATTCGGCCGCGTGGTGTCGGTCCAACTCGCAAAAAGGTGGTGATTCACACAGGGCCGCACGTGCGCACCCACATCTCCGCGGCGATGCAAGCGAGGATCGGCAGCAGGTGTTCTTCGCGAAAGGGCTGGCCCTGTACGATATAGGGCTTCAGTTGATCAGGGGCAATGATACCGGAGCCGGCCAGAGCTCCCTCCAGCAATACTTTTCGCACGAACGGTTCCCCCTGGCGCAGCATCTCCGTCGTGTGCGACAGGATTGACCCTTTGTCGCGACGCCTGACAATCTCGGGTGGGAGTTTGTCGGCAAACGCCTCCCGTGCCAGCGCCCGTTCGCGCCCGCCGCGGATCAACAGGTAAGTTGGAATGCGCAGACAGGTTTCAATCAAAGGCTGCGACATCAGGGGATGATGTTGAGGCGCGCGCTCCAGATGGGGGATCGGTCTGTGCCGGTTGATAACCTCGGCCAGGAAGCGGATCTGCATCTGCTTACCGGGTGGAAGGTCGTACGCCTGCGTCGTCCAAGGATTTGACACATACTCAGCGGCGTTCTCAGGTAACGCCTTTCCCGTCAGGAAATAGGGCGCTGGCACCGGCAGATGAACGGGCTTCGGGGCGGCCCGCAGCGCCGATTGGAGCACGGACCAGTACGGCTGCCGCGATAACTCCGCCGCATCACGCACGGCTCCAATCAGTCCAGGGCGAATGCCGCGCGTCAGCACATAGTCCCGGGCGCTGGAGAAGTCGGCCGTTTGCAGAAAGATGTGATCGCCACCCTGTCCGGTCCACAATGTCTGTGCACCGTTTGCGATTGCCACGCGGTTTATGACTTCGATCTCCAGAAACCGGGACAGTCCGGGCACGGTGGGTTTGAGGGTCCGCGGTCCCGCCAACAACCGCTCGTCAAAGCCGGCGGCCTCATCCATTGGAACTTCGAGCAATCGTGTCTCGGCGCGCTCAGCGGCAAGCCGGGCATACCGGCGCTCGTCATCGTGTGAGTCCGCAGTGAATTGATGGAGACAGGTGATGTCGGCGTGGGCTGCAGAGCTGCGCAGGCATCCGAGGACCACCGAGGAATCGAAGCCGCCCGAGAGGCTCAACAGCACGGGGTTGTAGGTATGAGCCCATGCATCGATACACCTCTGAGTCACCTCCTTCAGCTCGGTGACCGCATCTTCGTAGCCTTCGATGGGGGACTGACGCGCGAAGTCGCCGGGATCCCAGATTGCGCTTTGCAGCCGCTCGCGGCCGCGAACTTCCAGACACTCACCGGCCAGAAGCTCTGTGACTTCTTTGTAGCCACAAGCTCGTACCTGCATCTGGCTCGAGTAGATGAAAGCGGCCAGGTATTCCCAGTTGACGTTGAACGGGGGTAACCCGAGGGGCGCCAGATCGGCCACATCGGCAAACCAGATCGTTACATTGCGGTGGTGCGTGTAGTAGCAGGGCAGCTTTCCTGAGCAGTCGCGTATCGCGTAACTCCGGCGGCTGTCCCGATCTGTCAGGAGTGCCACATAACCGCCCCAGAAATGGCGGACGAGGTGCTTACCGGCGCTTCTGAGGATCTCCTGGGCGGTTGAGGAGCTCAGTGACTCATCCGGAAACAGCCGACCCAGGACCACGCCGGTCTCATCGGGCAGTCGATACGGGCGTAGGGCGGGGTCCTTTGGTCGTTGGGCGAAGACGCACAGTCCTTCGGTCGATAGTTGAGCTTCCCAGGCAGCCTGACTCCGGCGCAGGCTCTGCTCCATCTGCACGGCGGCTACCCGTGCTTCGCTGTCAGCCCGGTCCCACGCGAAGGCCACAAAATGATACATCCGGGCTAGATCACCATGATCGGAGTCAACGACGAGACGCGCTCTGTGGTGTCGTTGAGAACGATATCGCCTGCCTGTACCCAGCAGTGGGCTTCAAACGGGTCGGCCCGCACTGCGAACACCCAATCCGGATACAGATCGAAGCGCGCCAGAAAGTGAACCAGCGCCAATGAGTCAAAGAGGCACAGGTACGGTCGGGGATAAAACAGGCGCAGGCGCGCAAACACAGTCAACAGAGGCAGTGCCGCCTCCAGGTTGATCGGACGAGCTGCGTCCCGCTTGGCACGCTTGCGGGCCTGAACGCGAGCAACGATCGACTCAAAGCGCTCCGTACGCAGCTGCTTCGAGGCGGCTGCGCATGAGAGAAAGAATGAGAGCGCGTTAGCGCATTGCAATATGCGTGAGCTCGCTGCCGTACTCGGATCCAGCGCGCTCGTTGGGTGAGCGTATGTCGTAGCGTGCGCCTGCTTGGCGCCATGGGGCTGCTCGCTGAGAATCCCGACACTCAGCAGGTTCTTGGCCAGGGCGAGGGCGGACGGTGGAGGTGTTTGCGCGAGCTCGGAGCGGCGCGGGGGCGCCTCTCGCCAGCCATCAATCCAAGGTCCAAGGGATTCCAGCTGTACGCGGTCGACGCACAGGTACTTGTCCCGATGAACATCCAGGATGACCCAGTGCCGTTTGGCCCGGCACAGGAAAATGTGCGATTGAAGAAAAAACAGTCGGAGGAAAAGCAATGCGTGGCGCGGCGACGCCACGCATTGCAGATGATCAGGTACGCTCAGTAGCTTCGGGGGGTGTATCCCAGCTCGAGACCGCGAAGCGTTCCCTTCGTTTCTACAGAGACCTCGCCCATTTCAACCAATTTGACAGCTTCCACCGGTGCGCTGCTGTCGTTGACCTGCGCCTGTTCGGTGACGCTAACCGTTTCGACCCACTCGCGGCTGTCCATTCGATGTCCTCGACAACTGATTGACCATATTGTTAGCAAGCCGGGCGATACTGCTTGTCCCCCTTTTGCAAGTCAAGGAGATTCAAACTTCGCATGCTGCGGCAGCTTGTCGCAGTGCATCAGGCTCATTCGAGGAAGATCTGCCAGTTTGGGTGTATCCGGTACCGCCGGGTGAATTTGACGGTGAAGCACGGACTGGCCGCACCCTTGGAGGTGCACGCCCGGCCGGTGACCCGCTCGTATTCGGGCGTGGCGAGCTCCGTGTAGGTGGTAAAGGTGGCCGGGCCCGCCACCGGTTGCTCGCAGGTGCTGTTGGAGGCAAGTGTATATCCCGTGGCGGGAAACGCCGCGGCGCTCAGGGGATAGTTGATGTTGCCGTTGTCAGGTCCATCTTGCGCGCCCGGCCAGTACCCGAAGTTGGCATCGGTGTACAGAATGACACTGACGGGTTGGCCCACCGTTCCGTTGGTGAGGGCATCGCAACCGGTGCCGTTGCGGAGGCCAAAGCCGATGATATTGTTGTTTTGCAACGCCCATGTGAAGGCGGGCCGGCCCATGACGATCCCGCCTCTGGGCAATGCGACCGGCGGGTTACCAACCATCGCGCAGTCAGTGTTATTTCCTCGACCGCGGTGATGAGACTCGCTCGCGGTTGCCGATTGGCTGCGGACAGCCATGAGCCCGATTCGGACATTCACTCGGGGAGGACTACAATCCCGCTCATGAAGAAACGGATGTGGGTCCTCTTTCCGGTGCTGATGTTCCTGAGCACCGCAGTTCCGGCCGGAATCAGCAATCAGGGACGAACCCAACAGCAGCCCTACGTGACTGCAGGCGACCGGGCCTACCTGATCGGAACCCAGGACGGACAATTCCCGGACATGGGGAGTCACATTCAGGCAGAGATGGGCGGCTTATGGCTGCCGCCGATCAAGCTCATGGACGCATTCCAGGCGCGGATTGCGGAACAGGGGGGCGAAAAGGAGGTTGTGCTTGCGGACGCCGCGGAGATGGTCACTTACCCGTATGGCAATCAATTCAAATACGGACCGGTATTGGACGGTGTGGAGGTGGAGCGTTTTCAGTTCAGTCCGGATCACCACCCGGGATTGATCGTTCAGTATCGCTTCACGAACAAATCAAACCGCGCGCGACGGCTGCGCCTTCGGCTCTACGTCAAGACCGATCTGCGGCCGGCGTGGTATGCGGACCATCTCGGAATCGTGGATGCGGGTGACGTTGCGCAGTGGCGCCCAGAACAGCACATCTTCATTGCTCGGGACGCCGGTCACGACTGGTTCTGCGTATGGGGCGCAGTGCCGTTCGCGGAGGCGCGGTCGATTGAACATCCACAGCCGCTGGCTACGCGGGGACGTGGTATCACGGCTGCTTCCGAGCATCTGATCACCGTTGACGCTCATGGCACTTCCACTCTGACTTTCGTCGTTTCAGGCTCGAGCAGCAGCGAGCGCGACGCCATTGATGTCTACCACTATCTCGCGAAACATCATGCCGGTCTTCTGGCCGAGAAGGTGGCGCGTTACCGCTCAATCGTCGATCGGGCCCGCATTGAAATCCCGGACCCGCAGCTTCAGGAAGTCTACAACTGGGTACGGATCAACATGGAGTGGCTGGTCAGGGATGTTCCCGGTGTTGGCCGCGGGCTGAGCGGCGGTTTCATGGAATATCCATGGTGGTTCGGTACCGAGACGTATTCGCTGCAGGCCGCGACAATGAGCGGGCAGTTCGAGCTGGCCAAGCAGACACTTCGCCTGCTGCGTCAACAATCGGACCGAGCCGGCGGCAACGGTCGGATTGCGCACGAGATCACGGTCAACGGACAGGTGGTGAATCCCGGAAACACACAGGAAACCGCCCAGTTCGTCATGACGGTCGGCAAGGTGTTTGACTGGACCGGTGACCGGGGTTTTGCAGCACAGATGTATCCCGCCGTGCAGAAGGGGATTGCCTGGCTCCTGGCTCAGAGGCACGGCAAGCTGTTCCCCGAAGGTTATGGGATCATGGAAGTCGCGCATCTGAATGCGCAGGTGATTGATGTTGCAGTTTATACGCAGCAGGCTTTGGAGGCGGCCGCGCGGCTCGCCGGCGTGTTGAATGATAAGGAGGCGAAGGAGCGGTACGCGACTCTCGCCTCCGAGTTGAAGGATCGAATCAATCAACAATTCTGGATCGAATCGCAGGGGACCTATGGGGACTTCTATGGCAGCCGGTCCCAGGCTGTCAGCGCCGCGCAAGGAGCGATCGAGCAGTTGGGTCTGGGGCAGTCGCCTGCGAACGACGCGCGCCTGATCGAGCACTATACGCGGCTGAAAGCGAGTTTCCTCGCTATGCCTGACGGGGACAGGGCCTGGATCACCAATAAAAACTGGGTCATCGCAACGCCGCTGGAGACCGGGATCGCCCCGCCGGCACGCGCTATCGGGCTTCTGGATCAAATTCGGCGCGAAGACACGGGCGAATATGGCCCGTTCCTGTCTGCGATCGAGCGGCGGTGGATGATGACGATCGCAACCGGGGTTCAAGCGGTTGCGGAAGCCCGGTATGGACGTATGGACGAAGCCATCTGGTACGCGGACCGGATCGCGCAGACCTTCAACCGCGTGTCCCCGGGATCGATAGCGGAAATGATGCCCGACCAGGGTTGTTTCACCATTGCGTGGACCAGCTACGGCATCGTGGTGCCTTTGATCGAGCATGTTTTCGGAGCTCGGCCGGATGCGGGAAACAAGACCATCGTGTTTGAACCTCATCTGCCGCGCGGTTGGGAGGACATCAGCCTCAAAGACCTGCCGGTCGGCGACAACTTGGTTTCGATCTCACGTACTCGAACCGATCGAGGCGTGATTTACGCGATCGATTCCAGGAACAATGGATGGAGCTTTACGCTCAGGGAGCGTACGCCGCCGGGTGCCGCCTGGTTCCTCAATGGACAGCCGACCGTGCCTGCGGCCACCGGGCTCAATTTGAATGGCCGCAAGAATCGCATCCTGATCGAAATGCGCGGCCCGGGCCGGTACTGACAATCTATGAGCGCGACTGTTGGTCTTCCTCATGGCAGGGCGAACGCGACCAACGAGTCGCTCTGTGACTCTTCGGTCACCTTGGCATGGCCGCCGGCGGCGATGACCAGAAATTGCCGGCCGCCCGGCGTGGACAAGTAGGTCATCGGCGTAGCAGCCCCGCTGGCGGGCAGTGGGGCTTTCCAGAGTTCCCGACCCGTGTCGATGTCGAAGGCTCGAATGAACGGGTCCACGGTCCCGGCTACGAAGACCAATCCACCTGCCGTCACAATGGGTCCGCCCAGGCTGATCGCCCCCGGGGAAACAGGCGCATGGCTGCCGCCAAAATCCTGCATGGAACCGAGCGGCACCTGCCACCGGATTGTGCCTTTGGCGAGGTCAACGGCCGTGAGCAAGCCCCAGGGCGGCGGACTGCAGGGCAAGTCCGATGGTGCTTGAATAAAACTGCGAAACATTCCGTAAGGCGACCCGTCCTGGGCCGTATATGCGCCGCGTTCGCTGCGATGT
>Ga0268266_10002142_pt1 | contig 21714 bp, 22 predicted proteins | sample KBSS13metaG_FD_190356 | JGI IMG/M metagenome (GOLD analysis project Ga0268266, IMG submission 190356) | Switchgrass rhizosphere microbial communities from Kellogg Biological Station, Michigan, USA - KBS S1-3 metaG (SPAdes) (version 2) | ecosystem: Host-associated > Plants > Roots > Rhizosphere... | reverse complement strand
CGATTTAGCGTTTCTGCAGACGCGCACAGCAGTCGGCTCACGGCACCACGTGAACGATGACTCTGCATCTCGGCGTACAGGGCATTGAACTCGTCACGCAAAGCTGCCATGCCGGACCCGGTGGGGTCTTTTCTGTTGCCTCTATGGTTGGTCACTTTGCGGAGTTCACCTGAAATTCAGTCACTCTCTGCCCGGCCGTCAGCGCCCACGGCGCCCTTTTTATAATACGCTTGCGGGTACCGATCCGCATGAGGGAGCCTCACGTCATGAGCGAGCGAGCGAAGAGCGAAGGGCCGGCACCGGAGGACTGGGCGGGCGAGATGGGCGAGCGGTGGCTGGCCAACATGGACCGGTTCGAGGGCATGCTCGCGCCCGTCGGGCGCGCCTTGCTCGACCGTTGCGCTTTCCGACCTGGTGAGAGCGTGGTCGACATCGGCTGCGGGGCCGGCCGCACGAGCATGGATATTGCGCGCCAGGTGGTGCCGTCTGGCAGAGTCCTCGGCATTGATATTTCACCCCAGCTCGTCGCGGCGGCGGGACGGAGGGCGCAGGCGGAGCACCTCGGCAATGTCAGCTTCCGCTGCGCCGATGCGACGAGTGTCGCCCTCGAAGGCCCGCCCTTCGATCGGTTGTTCTCGCGGTTCGGGCTGATGTTTTTCGAGGACCCGTGGGCCGCGTTTGCCAACCTGCACACTCTGCTTCGCGCCGGCGGCCGCGCGGACTTCAGTGTCTGGGCGCCCCCGAAAGAAAATCCGTGGATCGTCGAAGTGATGGGCGTGGTTGGCCAGTATGTGGAGTTGCCGGAACGGCAATCGCGAGCACCGGGACCGTTCGCGCTCGACGACCCCGCCTACATCCGCGAGTTGCTCGAGCAAGGAGGCTTCAGCGCGACTCGCATCGACACGTGGGAAGGAAAACAACCTGTCGGCGGTCCGGGCGCGGCGCCGGAGCAGGCCGTCGACTTCGTGTTTGACGCGATGTCGTTCGGCAAGGTCCTGGACGACAAGGGCGAAGATGTTCGCGCCGAGGTAAAGGCAGATCTCGCCGCGTTATTCGCGCGCCACCGCAGCGCCGCCGGGGTGGAGATGCCCGGGAAAGCGTTCTTTGTTACGGCTGTCGCTTAGCGGGTCAGCTCCGTGGCGAGCGCTCCCGCGCTCGGCCCTCAGGGGTCAGCCTTCGCCTTCGGCACGATCGGCGAGGCGAGCCCTATGTTGATGTACCAGTTCTGCGCTCCCGAGGCGCGTCGGCGTGCAATGACCTCTTCCTGAAGGTCATAAGCGCCGGGCAGCGGATGGTTGGCCAGCTCGGGCTGGTCACGGACATCGAGAAAGGCCTGGCCCTCCCCGAACGGCTTCCAACTCGGCTCCTGGTGAGCAACAGGCTTGCCCGAGCGGGCGAAGCTCGTGAAGTAGCTCATGATCGCCGCGGAAATCCTTTGCTCGCGTGCATCATCGGGCGGCTTGGGCCAATACGACGGCAATCGGTCGCTCTTGCCAATGAGTCCGAATTCGAACGGCAGCTCACTACCGTGGAAAGCCTCGAGATGCAAAGCGATCTCCGCGGGATACTGGTGCTCGAATAAATACAGGTACACCGGAACCCCGAGTTGCGTTTGCTTGCGTGCCAATCGCTGCGCGCTCCATCCATAGAAACCGTCCCGCGCGGCCGCAAGCGCGCTCTCCTCCACGTTCGTACTCGGATAGAGCTGCAGGTACCTGTCAGCCAGGTCACCAAAAAGGTTGCGCACCGTCGACTCGTAGTCCGCGGGGCTCTTCGGCAGTGGAGGTATGAAGATCGCGCGCAGGGAACGCACCTCGCCCCCGTTGAACCCGACGATCATCGGCACACGCGCTTGCTCGCCGCGATCGAACGCATCGACGATCTGCCGTGGCAACACCCATCCGTCAATGGTTGCCTGCGGATCGTAACCGGCCGCATAGGCGTCTTGCGACAGCTTGTCGGCTTCCATCGCACGCAGCGCGGCGATGCCCTTCGCACCCAGTTTGCCGGCGATATACTCCCCTACTGCCTCCGCGGCGGGCTGCCCGAAGCTCGGGTGCTGCAGCTCCATGTTGGAAACCATGTAGCCGCTCTGCACGATGACCTTCTGGAAGAGCCCGCGCGCCAGCGGACTCGTCATGAGCTCGATCGTGCTCAGCGCACCCGCGGACTCACCGAATACCGTGACGTTACCCGGATCGCCGCCGAAGCGCGCGATGTTGTCATGAACCCAGTGTAGCGCCTCGATCTGGTCCAACAATCCGTAGTTTCCCGAGGAATGGTGCGGCGATTCCGCCGTCAACCCGGGGTGCGCCATGTAGCCCAACACCCCGAGGCGGTAATTCAATGTCACGACCACCACGTCGCCGGCATGCGCCAGGGCGCCGCCGTCGTAGATCGGGCTCGAGAGATTGCCGGTCCGCAGCGAGCCTCCGTGTATCCACACCATCACGGGAGCATGGGAGGCGCGTGTGGGTTTCCAGACATTGAGGAACAAACAGTCCTCGCTGTTTCGAGCCGGATGGTCGGCGTAGATGCTCCCGGACGGTGAGCTGGGTTGAATGCACGCGGAACCGAAGTCTTTCGCCGGACGTGGGTCGGTCCAGGCGATTGCAGGTACGGGCGGTTTCCACCGCAACTCTCCCGTGGGAGGTTGCCCATAGCGGATGCCCTTGAATGCGATGAGATCAACGTCCGCGAGCTTCGCCCCAACCACCGGACCGTGCGTGGTCCGAAAGGTCTCAGTGCCCGATCCCGTCTCCGCGGCCGGGACAACGGCGGCGCTGCAAAGGAACCCCAATGCCGTGAGCACGAACAAGGAACGAGCCTGGCGCCTCATCATCGTCACCGCGTTGTCCCCTCTCCCGGAGTGCAACTTCGCGCAAACGCCCGCGCGTGTCAATATTCATTCACACGCGAGTTAACCAAAAATCGGGCGGGCAGGATCAGCGCGCCGGCTTGATCCGGGTGACCGAGGGCTTGCGGGACTTGGCGCACAGGGCCATGAAGCCCGCCGCCATGAAGCTCGCCAGGCGCTCCTTGATCGCTGCGAAGTCCTCGGATTTACAGACTCCGCCGGACAGCCGGTCGATGCGGCCGGTCCTTCCCAGGGTGTGCATGAGGGCGCCGGTGACGAAATCGTAGCCCCAGAAAATGTCCACCTCGGCGCATTCGGGCAGGGCCTTCTTCAGGATGCTGATCAGCTTGAGAACGACGGGATCGAAGTGCAGGTCCATCATCGCCGCGCCCTCGGGAGAGTTGCTCACCTGGGCGGCGAAGGCCGCGAAATTCTTCCAACCTTCCCCGCCGCTGATGTACAGGTCGAGATCGGTATCCAAAAACGCGCGCAAGGCGCCTTCGACCGTCGGTGCGCCACCCGCCTCCCGCTCATAGCGGTCCAGGGCATCCATGCGGCGACTGCTCGTGGTGCCGGCGCGCCGCGCGAACACAGCCTCGAACAGGCGCCGCTTGTCGACGAAGTAGTAATGCATGAGGGAGGTGTGAACACCCACCTTCAATGCGACATCCCGCAGCGTCACACCGTTCAAGCCGTGCTTGGAGAAGAGGTACTCGGCGGCATCGAGGATCTGCTCGAGAGTTTCGGCGCGCCGCTCCGCCTTGGTACGCGGTTTTTGCTTCTTCGCCAGACGTGTCGACATCAGCGCTACCTATCACCTTCGAGCCGCTCCCGGGGCGCAAAGACTACCACCATTCCAGCAGCCGGGACGGCAGCGCCGCCTTCCGAAGGGCCTGCCACTCTACGCTGATTAACACGTTAGTTAGTGACTCTGGTAGTATCGCGCGACGATCGATGAGAGGGGGAACCACCCATGAGTGCCTTACTGGCCAATCGCGTCGCCATCATCACCGGCGCGGGTCGAGGATTGGGCCGGGCACATGCACTGGCGTTGGCACGCAGCGGCGCCCGGACTGTCGTCAATGATGTCGATGCGGCCGCGGCCGAGCAGGTTTGCCGGGAAATCGCGGACGGCGGTGGCGAGGCGCTCAGCAGCAGCGCCAATGTCCAGGATCTGGGCCAGGTAGAAGACATGGTCGCGCAGGCCATCAAGCGCTGGGGCCACGTCGACATCCTCGTCAACAATGCTGGCATTCTGCGCGATCGCACCTTCGCGAAAATCGATCTCGCGGACTTCCGCCTGGTGCTCGACGTCCACGTCATGGGCTCGGTGAATTGCACCCGCGCCGTGTGGCTGCACATGAAAGATCGTGCCTACGGTCGCATCATCTTCACCACCTCCTCCTCCGGCCTCTACGGAAACTTCGGCCAATCCGCCTATTCCACGGCAAAGATGGCGCTGGTAGGTCTCATGCAAACCCTGGCCTTGGAAGGCTCGCGCTATGGTATCCACGTCAACTGCCTCGCGCCCAGCGCGGACACCCAGATGACCAACAACCTGCTGACCAAGGAGGATCTCTCCGCTCTGGAAGCCGAGCGTGTCAGCCCGGTGGTCGTCGCGCTGGCGAGCGAGCGGGCGCCGAGCAAACGCATCGTGTTGGCCGGGGCCGGCAGCTTCGAGCAGGCCAACATCACCATGACCCAGGGCCTCTACCTGCCGGACGGGCGGCTCGACGCGGAGCACCTCCTGGAGCAATGGGGCCGCATCGAGGATCGCTCCGATGAGCTCGTCCCGTCACGTGGGGCCGAGCAGTATCAATACGAGGTCGCCCGTGCGCGCGAGCACGCGATCGGGCAGCAAAAGAAATGAAACCGGAAATATTTGTCACCTCGGCCGTACGCACCGCGATCGGCACCTTCGGCGGCGCCCTGCGTAAATTCGAGCCTGGCGAGCTCGCCGCGCGAGTCACCCGCGAAGCAATCAGGCGGTCCGCAATAGAGCCGGCCGCGATCGGGCATGTTGTGTTCGGGCAGGTGATCCCGACCGCTCCGCGCGATGCCTACCTGGCGCGAATCGCAACGCTCGGCGCGGGACTGCCCACCGCGGTCCCCGCGCTGACAGTAAACCGACTGTGCGGCTCAGGATTGCAAGCCATCGTCTCGGCGGCCCAGGCAATCCTGCTCGGTGACTGCGACGCCGCTATCGGAGGTGGCGCCGAAGTGATGAGCCGTGCGCCCTTCCTTGCTCCCTCTGTACGTTGGGGCCACAAACTGGGGGACACCACGCTCGTAGACGCACTTAACGGTGCGCTCACCGATCCATTTGAAAATATCCTCATGGGAGTAACCGCGGAGAACGTCGCGGAACGCTACCGTGTGACACGGGCTCAACAGGACGCCCTGGCGCTCGAGAGCCACAAGCGCGCGGCCGCGGCAATCGCTCAAGGACGCTTCACGAGCCAGATTCTCGCGATCCCCATCGAGAGCAAGACCGGTACGACCGACTTCAACGTCGACGAGCACGTCCGGGGCCAGACAAACGAGCAGGACCTGGAGAAGCTGCGACCGATCTTCCGCCCGGATGGCGGTACCGTCACTGCTGGCAACGCATCGGGTATCAACGACGGCGCCGCCGCGGTGCTGCTCGCCAGTTCCACGGCAGTAAACAAACACAACCTCAAACCCATCGCGCGGTTGGTCGCGTATGCCCACGCGGGCGTGGAACCGGCTTACATGGGCATGGGTCCCGTGCCCGCTACACGACTTGCACTGCAACGCGCCGGCCTGACCGTTTCCGACCTCGATGTCGTGGAGTCGAACGAGGCGTTTGCGGCGCAAGCCTGCGCTGTCGCCGCCGAGCTCAACTTCGACCCGGACCAGACGAATCCCAACGGAAGTGGCATTTCGCTGGGACACCCCGTCGGCGCGACCGGCGCGATTCTCGTCACCAAGCTCGTCTACGAGCTCCAGCGTCGCCAGGGCCGCTACGGGCTCGCGACGATGTGCATCGGTGGCGGGCAAGGCATAGCAGCGATCCTCGAACGCGTCTGACAACGTTTGCCGGGTTTCGCCGCGCGCGGCGGCGGCAGCCCTTGACGCGTCGCGGCCATTAGTACCACAATGTAATTATAATATGCTCGGCGAATTCGAATACCTGTTGATCACGGCCGCCGCGGGACTCGGCGACGGCGCCTACGGCGTCTCGATCCGCGAAGAGATTGAAAAAACCACTGGCCGCACGTGCTCCCTCGGAGCGCTCTACACGACGATCGAGCGGCTGGAAAAGAAAGGCCTGTTGAAAACCTGGATGGGAGATGCCACGGCGGAACGCGGTGGTCGTGCCAAACGCCTGGTTCGCGTAACGGCCAAGGGAGTGCAGGAAGCGAAGACCTTCTACGAAGCAGTGATGCGCATCAGTCGTCGCGCGGCTTGGGTCACCGACTGACGAGACTGGCATGAATAGCCTCCCTCAGTCGTTGTTGGCACTGTCAGCCAGGTTGCTCGAAAGTGACGAGCGCGAGGCGGTACTGGGCGACCTGGCGGAAGTGGGCCACGGCGCGTGGCGGAGTGCGGGTGAGGTTCTCGGCCTGGTGATGCGGCGCCAGGTGTTGCTGTGGACGGGTTGGCGACCCTGGCTCGCGGCCCTCGGAGTGGCATTACCGGGCACTTTACTGTTGATGGGCGCCTCCCTCTCCATCAGCTGCACCTACGAACGGCTCACACGTGGACAGATGTTCGGAGCCTGCGCGCCAACCGGGCACGAAGGGCCCCTGCTGCTGGCGTGTCATATCGCCCTGCTGCTCATCTGGGCGTGGACGAGCGGCTTTGTCGTTGGCGCGGTATCGCGGGCCACGCTGTGGGTGAGTGTTGCCGTCTGCCTGTCCCCCTGCCTCTACTGCCTGTCGAAATTTCATGAGTCGTCGGTGTCGGCGGCCTGCCTGTACCTGTTCCTGCCGCCGGCGATACTGGGAGCCAGGCAGGGCTTGCGCATGATCCGCATCAGGCCGGGAGTGGCTCTGGCCGTGGCTGGATTGGCGACCGCGTTGATGGTCTGCGCCTGGGGCAACGGAGCATTGTTCAGTCTCAACTGGGCGTTGATCTTTCCCGCCTGGTTCATCGCCCTACTGGCATGGAGCCCTGCAAATGGCGAGCGAGCTTGAGCTCTCCGTAAACGGAGCGCTGCACAGGGTTGTGGTCGCCCCCGAAACCCCCTTGTTGTTCGTCCTGCGCAACGCGTTGAAGTTGACTGGACCGCGCCTCGGGTGCGGCATGGCGCAATGCGGAGCTTGCGCCGTGCTGATTGACGGCGAAGAAATCCGCACCTGCGTCACCCCGACTTCCTACGCCGTGGGCAAACACGTGACGACCCTCGAAGGGTTGCCCGCGCTTTGGGGCAAACCCGGTGAACTCCACCCGGTACAGCAGGCCTGGATCGACGAGCAGGTTCCGCAGTGCGGCTACTGTCAGAGCGGGATGATGATTGCCGCGGTCCGCCTGCTGAGCCGGATTCCGGATCCGACGGTCGCGCAGATCAAGGATGCCTTCACCAACACTCCACCGTCGCCGCACCTGTGTCGCTGCGGTACTTACGCCGCCATCATCGACGCGGTGAAACGGGCCGCCAACACTATGCGAGCCTGAGGCATATGGAAGCCGTCGGACTCACCAGGCGCGGCTTCGTCACGGCAGGTGGCGCCCTGCTCGTTTCATTTTGCCTGCCCGGAAAAGTCAGCGCCACTGCGGATGCCGGCCGACTCGCCTCGTGGCTGGAAGTCCGGGAAGACAACACGGTCCTGGTGCGGACGGGCCGGACTGAAACCGGCACCGGCATGAGTGGCTACTACACGCAGGTCATTGCCGAAGAGTTGAATATGAGACCGGAGGCGGTCTCACTCCTCATGGGCGACACGGATCGGACCCCCGATGGCGGCTATTCCGCGGGTTTTGTGTACGGCATGAACAATGTCCGCAAAGTCGCGGCCTACGCTTACCAGGCGTTGCTGGAGCTCGCCGCGGCGCGACTGGGCGTTATCAAGGCCGAGCTGCTCGTCGTGGACGGCGTGGTCCATGGAGGCGGCCAAAGCGTCACCTACGGCCAACTCGTTCAAGGGCAACAGCTCGACCTGCGAATTCCGGTGACGGGACGACCGGCCCGCGCCGATCCCAACGGTTGGTTGGGTATGACGTCGCTCGACGGCTTCAACGTGGGCGGCGATCCGCCCCTGAAACCGATGAGTGAATTCAAGATCATCGGCACCTCTTTCCCCGTACCGGGCATTCCGGACAAGGTCACGGGGAAGACCCGTTGGAGTTGCGATGTCCGGTTGCCGGGTATGTTGCACGCACGCATGGTGCGACCCGTAACGCTGGGGTCGACGTTGCTCCGCGTCGGCAAAGTTGACCGTACCCTCTTTCCGACCGCCAATGTGGTGCGCAAGGGCAATCTTCTTGCGGTGGTGGCCGAGGATGAGTGGGAGGCCATCAGCGCCGCGCAGTCGGTTGCAGCGGATACGCGATGGACCGATTGGTCCGGGCTTCCGGGTAGCGAAAACCTTACGGGGGCCCTTCGCGAGCACGAGTGGGGTCCGCCCTCGGGAACCAAGGGCGACGCCGCCGCCGTCAGCTTGACGAAACACTCCAGAACGATAACAGCGTCCTACGAGCAGTCCTACGTGAGGCACGCGCCAATCGGTCCCTTTCTGGCTGTCGCGGACGTGCGTAGCGACGGCAGCGTGACTGTCTGGACCCACTCGGCTCAATCGCAAGGGTTGCGCGCGCGCCTGGCACATATGCTGGGGAAACCAGCCGAGAAAGTCGTGGTCCGCTGGCTCGAGCACTCAGGTCAGTACGGTCGTACGACGTTCGGCGGCGACGGCGCTGAAGCGGACGCCGTCATTCTCTCGCAACTGACCGGCAAGCCCGTCCGGGTGCAGTGGACTCTGCAGGAAGACCTGGCCTGGTCGACCGCCTCACCGGGTTGGATCTGCGATACCTCGGCCGCCCTGGATGCAAAGGGCAATATCACTGCCCTCCACTACGCGTTTCGCTCCCCTCACATGACTGAAGTGCGTGCCCTGGGGGCCCTGCTCGCCGGCCTGCCCGGCCACACCGCCAAGCCAGGAGGCTTCCTGGCGATGGAATGGGCCTATGACCGGGTTTCCAACAGGTTGGAAGAGGCGTTTGGCATGCCGAACCTGGGCGCCGAGGCGGCCTCGGGCGGATTGCGCGGCCACATCATGCGCACACCCGGACAGCGTCAGCAGAACTTCGCGTTGGAATCATTGCTCAATGAGGCCGCCGCGGCCACGCGGACCGATCCCATCGAGTTCAGAATCCGACACACCTCTGAGCAACGGCTGATCGACGTATTGAAGGCTGCCGCGAAGGCGGCGGGCTGGGTAACACGAGCGTCGCCCCACCGTAACGCACGCAAGAGTGGTGCTGACACGGTTGTCGGCCAGGGCGTGTGCGTCATCAAGCGTCAGAACGCCTATTGGACCGGGATTGCCCACGTCGCGGTGGTTCCGGCGACCGGGGTCGTCAAGGTCACGCACTTCACCATCGCGGTGGACTGCGGCAAGGTGATCAACCCGCGGCAACTCGACCGTTGCATGAAGAGTGGCGTCGTCATGGGGCTCAGCGAGGCACTCAAGGAAGAAGTGACCTTCGATACCCGCAAAGTCACCAGTACCGATTGGAGCCGCTACCGGATTCTGACAATGGAGGAAATGCCGGAGATCGCAGTCGTGCAGCTCTCGCGTGATGATTGCGGCTTCGGAGGCGGTTCGGAGGCTGCGAACGCCGTTTGTCCGGGCGCTGTAGCGGCGGCGTTCTTTGATGCGACGGGGGTCGCGGCTCGCAGGCTTCCGCTCACCCCCGGCTACGTGGCCGCGCTTCTGAAGAGCTAGCGGCCCCAGAGCGTCAGATCGTCTGGTCCTCGTGGTGCCGGATGATGACCTTACCCGGCATCGGCGGCGGTAAGTCATGTCCGGCTCCGGGCACGACAAAGCCCCTGTTGTGTCCGGGCATACCCTCAGGCACCGTCGTCTCGAGGTCGATAGTCTTACGCTGGCGCACGATCTTCAAAGAGATCTTCTCGCCAGGCTGATACGAGCCCAGGATCCGCGTGGCATGCGAACCACTCGTGGGCTCGCGACCATCGATGGCCAGGATTACGTCGCCGTCCTCCAACTTCAAGGCACTGTCCGGTGGCGCGCGCACGACCAACACACCCTTGTCGGTACCGAAGTACTTCCCTAGCTGGGGAGTGAGGGTCGCGAGCTCCATGTTGGACAGCGGGCCCTGGATCATGAAAAAGGGCCTTGCCGGTGCGATCTGGGTCATTTCCGGCAGCGTTGGCAAATCGTCGCCGAAGGCCATGATGCCCGGACCGGGGCGCGCCACGACGGTGAAGTCCTGCGTCTTCCCGTCCCGCTTCACGCGCACACTGACCTTGCTGTCCGGTTTGATGTCATGAATGACTTTGACCACCTGGCGCGTCGCATCGTCACCGGTCACAGTCGTCCCATTCACCGCAACGATCACATCACCCGCCCGGATCCCCGCCTCAGCCGCAGGCCCACCGGGGCTCACGCTGACGACGCGGGCTCCATCCTTGCCACTCGACGGATCGAGTTGCACGCCGATGATGGCTCGGCCGAATGCTCCATCGAAGGTCGAAAATCGCTCCACGAGCGGTCCTCCGAGCTGGGAGGACAGCACCGCAACCTCGTGGGCCGCCTCCTCCAACCTGTGCCTGGCGTCATCCAGTTGTGCTTCGAGGCCGGCATCCTTGTCGCTGTGCGCTGCATCGGGTGGACTCTTATCGTTGGCCCAGGCGGCCAGCGGGATGAGCAGGCCGGCGAGGAGGATCTTTGAACTCAATTGACTGAACAAGACAATGGCTCCTTAGCGTGATTCAGCGACGAGCGTCTCGGCGAAGCGCACCTGCACGAGCGAGTTGACCAGGCGGGCGCGCTGCTGTTCCAGCGCGGCCAGCCTGGCGGGTTGGGTCCCCTCGACCCTGGCTGCGGAGAGCAGGTCATCCATCTGGGCCAGGCGATCTTCCAACCCCGCTACTGCCGCGCGTGTACCCACGCGGACGACCGGAGGCTCACTCGGAAGGCTGGCCAACCAACGCTCAGCGGCATCCGCCCGCGAATCGGCCGTTGCGAAAACCAGCGGTTGAGTTTCAAATTCCGGGCCACTCGTGCTCTGCGTCAACGCGGGCGCACCCGGTCCCGCGAGGCGAACCCAAGCTGCAATGGCGACGGCCGCGAGAACGATCGCCGCCGCTATCGCCGCATAACGCCTGCTGCTGACACCGCGACGCGACTCGGTATCCGCCTTCGCGCGGCAACGGCGGCGGAACTCCGTCCAATCGTAGGGTTGGTGGGCTTCCTGCGGCAGACTTCGCAGCTGTCGCACGATGTTGTGGTGCTGCTCCACGCGCTGCCGCTCTACAAAACCTTGCTGTTGCTCTGGATAGATGTGCATGTCTGTCTGCCCCCGGTGGGCTCGAACCACTCGCGCAACCTCAGGTGAGCCCGCGCGAGCTGCGACTTGGAAAAACTGATCGAGCGCCCGAAATGCCGCGCGATCTCCTCATGTGAATAGCCTTCGACCTCGTATAGCCACACCACCGCCCGTGCGGTCGGTGAAAGGCTCGTGAGCGCTCTTTCGACATCGAAGCATTCCGGCCCGGGCGCCGGCGTGATGAGCGCGCTCAGCGCGCTACCCGCCTCACTATCGCTGTCGAGGTGCAGCCGGGCGCGATGCCACGGCGAGCGCAGGGACATCAAGCATTTCGACACGGCGATCTGCCTGAGCCAGGCGCCGAGCGGGGCCTCCCCCCGGAATTCCACCAGGCGCTGGAATAACGCCATCATGGTCTCCTGGAAGAGGTCCTCCGCCAGGGCCCGGTTGCCGATCAGGCGCCGGACCAAGGCGAAAGTCGCCGGTGCGGTTGCGGTATAGATGACCACCTGGGCCGCCTCGTCCCCGCCGCACGCCTTGCGGAGGATGTCCTCCGGTATTTCGATTTCGACCAGCCTGACCACGGCTATTTAGATGCGCCGATCGGCCAAAAGGTCGCAGGCGGCCAGGCTATTTTTTGCCGCACTCCGTCCGGCTGGTGCCCCCACGGCGCAGATGAGCCACCGGCCGTCCGCCACCCGGATCACGGCGCAGGGAGATCAACAAAATCCGTGGCGTCAGGCCGCGGTCCGGCGGATCAACTCCACCTCGGTCTCCTCCACGTTACGACTGTAACGCGCCACGAGCTGCGCCAGCCGGGTGACCTGTTGGACGATGGACTGACTTGCCGCGGTCGCTTGTTCCGAGAGTGCAGCATTCTGCTGTGTCAGCTCATCCATCTGGGCGATCGCACGATTGACCTGTTCGATCCCGCTCGCCTGTTGTTGACTGGCGGTCGCAATCTCCGCGACCGAGCCCATCAATCGAGCGACACCGGCATCGATGTCCCCGAGCGCGCCTGCGGATTCACCGACGATCCGCGCACCATGTTTCACCTTTTCGACACTGTCGCAGATCAAGAGTCTGATCTCTTTCGCCGCCTCCGCGCTACGTCCTGCGAGCGCCCGCACCTCGTTTGCCACGACCGCGAATCCACGACCGTGCTCGCCGGCTCGGGCCGCCTCTACCGCGGCATTGAGCGATAGCAAATTGATTTGGAACGCGATCTCGTCGATGACGGACGTAATATTCGCGATCTGGGCGCTGGCCGTGCTGATCTCATTCATGGCGCCGGTCGCTTCACGCAGGATGTCGGCCCCCCGGCTCGCGTGCTCACGCGTGGTAGCGGTGAGTTGACGCGCACGCTCGGCACTGTCGGCCGAGGATTTCGCGGCGACGGCCATTTCTTCCATACTGGCCGAGGTTTCCTCGAGAGTCGCCGCCTGCCCGGAGGTCCGCTGGCTCAGGTTCTCGCTGCCGCTGGATATCTCGCGTGTCGCATTCCCCACCTCCTCGACGGCTCGCTGGATACTCGTGACCACCTTCTCCATACTCTCGACAAAGGTGTTGATGCTGGAGCCAAGCACTTCGATCTGGCCAACCTTCCCCTGGAGGCTCATTCGCGTGGTGAGCTCACCGTTGATCGCCGCGAACACCACCTCCTGGGCCTCTTTCACCGCGGTATCGAGGCCGCGCTCCATCCTGACCTGTTCCGTCACATCGCTGGCATACATGACGACCTTGTGCGGCACACCCTGCGTGTTCAATATCGGGTTATAACTCGCCTCGATGTAGACCTCGCGGCTCCCCTTCGTGACTCTTTCGTATTGACCGGCGTCGAACTCTCCCCGGCCCAGTCGAGCCCACAAGGCGCGATCGGTCTCGATCGCCAGCTCGTCGGCGGGTAACAGGATGTGATGTGGCCGGCCGCGGACTTCGTCCGCCGCATAGCCGAAGAGGCGCGCGAAGTTCGAATTGGCGGCACGGATCGTACCGTCGAGATCGAACTCGACGATGGCCAATGCCTTGTCGATCGCGGTGAGCTGCCCCTTCGCATTCAACTCGTTTTCGAGCAGCACCTGCTGCATGATCTTCAAGGCAGCAAGGACCTTCGCGGTCTCGTCCGAGCCGGTGTCCTCGATCTGATTGTCCAACTTGCCAGCAGCGACAGCCTCGGCCACTTCTTTCGCACGCGCCAGGGGTCGGGTGATCGAACGCGCTGTGACCACACACAACAGGATGCCGACGGCCACGCACAGGAGGGCGATTCCGCTCTGCAGTGCCGCGGAGCTGTCCCGCGTAGCAGCTAGCTTTCCGCCGAGGCTCTGCACTCTCGCGATGGCGCGCCGATTGAGCTCCTCACTCGCATTCTCAGTCCCATGCACAGCGTCCTTGAAATGCGCAATCTCCTCGTTGGCCTGCTGAGTGGTCCTGATCTCCTGCGAATGGATCAGGGCGACGGTGTGCTCGAAGCCCGCCGCGTAGGCACCGTAGGAAGACTCGATCTTGCCGAGCAGTTGTCGGTCCGCGTCGTTGAGCGCCAAACGGTGCGTGGCCGCGAACTCCACGCGAAGCGCCGCCCGGGCGTCACTCCACTTCTTGAGATAGGAAGCGAGCTTGCCGGCGTCCGCGAGGTTGATGAACGAGTCTTTCTCGAAGCGCCGCTCGTTCAACACCAGGATCTCGATTTTCGCGGCTTGCTGCGCCAGCGATACATCCTGAGCGACCGCGAGGTCTGCCGCACTGAACAATCGGCCCACGCCAAGGACCCCGAAACATGTGCAGACCAGCAGCAGGACCAGCAGCACGCTGATACAGGTACTGAACCGCGCGAGAATCGTTAGACGCCTGAACATGACCCTGCCTTGCGAAGCGGGCGGAGCGGCCCGACCAACACCTATCGGCCGGGCCACGCGCAGCTTGAGGAGCTGGAGGTGATGTTGCTTTGCGCCCTCTGCGATGCAACACGACACGCCACGCGCGTGTCATGTTACCTATCTCAGGTTCGCAGGAACTCGACCAACGCCTCGGTGACCTTCCGGGGCTGTTCGGCGGCGGATATGTGCCCGCACTCCGGGACGCTCACCAGGCGAGCCCCCGCAATACCACCGGCAATTTCGGCAGCGCGCTCCGGGGTCGTCAGGGCATCCTGCTCCCCAACAACAACCAACGTGGGGCAACGAATGGACGCCAGTGTGGGACGAGAGTCCGCCCGACCGATATTGGCAAGTTGCTGGTTCACGAAGCCTTCCACACCGGTCTCGTCGGCCATCGCGACGACCAGCGACCACAGAGTTTGATCCGCGCGTCGCGACGGGTGAACCCACGTCGGAAAAGCGCGCTCCAACACACCGAGCAGGCGGCCACCGCGTGCTTCCGCGATCTGGGCACGGCGGGCTTCACTCTGCTCGGGAAGATCGGGTCGTGCGCTGGTATCGAGCAGCGCGAGCTTAGCGACCCGCTCGGGTGCGAGGCGCATGATCTCAAAAGATATGTAGCCCCCCATCGACAGCCCGATGAGTGCAAACTTCGGCGGCGCGGCAGCCAAAATGCGCGTGGCGATGCCGGTCATGGTGTCATCGCGCGTGTGATCGGCGACCGTCACGGGCCCGAAACGCCACAACTCGGGAACCTGCTCGGCGTACAGGCGCGCTGAGGCGAGCAGGCCCGGGATCAGAACGATGGGAAGTGAGTCACTCATAACGGGACCTCTGCCTCGAGTCATTGTTGCGGTGTGCCGCGGTCCTTGTCTATATAGAGGCGCGGCACGCGGGTGTTGACGTTCGTCAGTATCTCGTGCGGGATGGTGTTGGCCCAGGCCGCGAGCTCTGCGATGCGGATCGACGGCCCGGTCCCGTGACCACTCTCCCCCAGCAGCACGACTTCATCACCGTTATAAGCGGTTCCGTCGCTGCCGATGTCCACCATGACCTGGTCCATACAGATGCGGCCGACAACCGGAACCCGACGGCCGCGCACGATCACCTGCGCCTGTCCGCCCATGGCGCGCATATAACCGTCACCATACCCCACCGGAAGAGTCACGATGCGAGTATCGGTCGCGGGGCGCCAGGTCGAGCCATAGCTCACCGGGTTACCCGCGCGCACGACCTTGAAGAACACGACCTGGGTGAGCCAACGCAACGCCTCCCGCACCTTCAACGTCAAAGCCACCTCGGGTGCCGGACTCGAGCCGAACAGCAGAATTCCGGGCCGCACGATGTCGAAATAACTTTCCGGGAGTTGCAGGATGGCGCCCGAGTTGGCCACGTGCCGCAAGGGCGTCGGCAATGAATGGCGCTCATAGAAACGCAACACTTCGTGAAAACGCTCGAGCTGCAGTCGTGCGCTGTCGAGGTCGGCCGCATCCGCGTTCGCAAAGTGAGTAAAGATGCCTTCGACCTGGACGTTCCGCACCCGCAGTGAGGTTTCCAGCAGGCGCTCGGCGCTATACCAGTGCGTGCCGATACGCTCCATGCCGGTATCTATCTTCAGATGTACGCGGGCTTTGACGCGCTTCGCGACGGCGCACGCCTCGATGGCCAACAACTTGTCGACCGATGAAGCGGTCAGTGTCACGTCCTGCTCGAGAAAGCGCGGAATCTGGGCCCCGACGATGCCACCGAGGACGAGCACTGGCAAACGGACGCCCGCCTCGCGGAGTCGGACCGCTTCCTCCAGGTAGGCCACCGCCACGGCAAAGGGCTTTTCCTGCTCGAGCATGCGCGCCACGGCAATGAGCCCGTGACCGTAGGCATTGGCCTTCAGAACCGGCATCACCTTCGCAGGTGCAACATGCGTGGCGATGGCTCGAAAGTTCTCACGCAGCCGGGCGAGATCGATCTCCAGGCGCGTCGGCCGAAGGGCGTCCGTCCAGGCCGGCGGACTGTCGAGAATAGAGTGTGTCATACGGGAAATTATAGCTGCCCGCGTGTCTTACCCATGGAACACCCGGTCGCCTGCGCCGGCATGGCCGGGCGGGCATCTTGACTGCGCGCCCCACACTGTACGACCATGACTCGTCATGTTTTCAATGACTTAGCTGGGCGCTCCCGCGCGGAACATGCCGGGGAGGCGAGCATTGGTTCACCGGTGCTTCACGCAGCGGAGCTCCCGTGTAAAGCAGCCTGACCGAAGTCAGAGGCTTTATTCTAAAGAGCAAGCAGACCTTGCAGAATTCCCCGAACATACCGGAGCCTTACACAAGAGCTACAGCTCTCGGCCCAACGTATTTCCCTGTCGGGCTACACCGGTCTCTGGATCGTGCCAGGCACGTCAACATCCTCTGCCGCTCTTCGACGACGGGCCAGCTGGCGCCAGAGAGCCCCCGATATCTGGTCGTATGCCACCACGCGTCGATGGGGCTAAGCGCTGCATTTAACATCGTAGCGCAATTCCTCCTGCGACTGAAGTCGCGAGTTTCCTTGCGGAGAGTTCCATGAAAAACATCATTTCACGCCGCGCGATCGTCAAAACCAGCCTGCTCGCCGGACTCGGCCTCCCGGTGCTCGGCTTGACGGTGCAGGAGGCGCGGGCCGCGGACCTGACACCTCTGAGTGAGTCCGATCCGCTCGCCAAGTCCCTGAATTTCGTGACGGACGCCAGCAAGGTCAACGCCGCCGCGAATCCCACCTACAAGTCAACTCAGAAGTGCGGCAACTGCGCGCAGTACCAAGGTAAGGCGGGTGATGCGACCGCTGCCTGCACGATCTTCGCGGGCCACACCGTGCCCCAGGGAGGCTGGTGCAAGGTGTGGGCGCAAAAGCCGGGCGCTAAGTAACTACTGGCCGCTCGCCGCGCCGATGGCATCGAGCTCGGCGAGCACCTGGTCGGGCAGGCTCAGGCGTGCGGCGGCCAGGTTCTCACGCAGGTGCCCGAGCGAGGACGTCCCCGGAATCAACAGGATGTTGGGGCTGCGATGCAGGAGCCAGGCGAGCGCGACCTGCATCGGCGTCGCACCCAGACGTGCGGCAATCTGCGACAAGGCACCTGACTGGATCGGTGTGAAGCCGCCGAGCGGAAAGAACGGCACATAGGCAATTCCCTTCACGGCCAGCTCCGTGACGAACTCATCGTCGGCCCGATGCACCAGGTTGTACTGATTCTGGACGCAAACGACCTCGGCAATCTTCTGAGCCTGTGCAACCTGGCCCGGGGTCGCGTTACTCAGGCCGAGATGACGGATCAGGCCCCGCTGTTGCAACTCCGCGAGAGCGGTAAACTCACGCTCGATCGGGGATTCACTCGGTTTGTGGATATCCCCCATGATCCGCAGATTGACGACATCCAGGGCATCGAGCCCGAGATTGCGCAAGTTGTCCTCGACCCCGCGAGCCAGGTCGGCCGGCTCGGATGCCGGAATCCACGACCCGGCGGTACCCCGAACCGCGCCGACCTTGGTGACGATGACGAGCTCATCCGGATACGGATGCAACGCCTCGCGAATGATCTGGTTGGTCACGTGGGGACCGTAGAAATCGCTGGTATCGATGTGGTTGACACCCGAAGCGACCGCCTCGCGCAGGACGGCGACCGCGGCATTGCGGTCCTTCGGCGGCCCGAAAACCTGCGGCCCGGCGAGCTGCATGGCGCCGTAACCCAGGCGATTCACCGGCTGGCCGGCGAGCGGGAAAGTGGTGCTGCGAGTCGGAACGTTAGCCATGTGATCAATCTCCGTGAGCGGTGAATGACGCTCACTATGGGGCTTCGGCGGCTGTAAAATAAATAGCTCAAATGAGGACAGGCTGTCCAAAATGGTGAACAATGGCCCTTGAGCTGAACGATCTCGCCGCCTTCGTCTCGGTTGCCCGCGCGGGCGGCTTTCGCGACGCGGCCCGGACCGGCGGCGTGTCCGCTTCGGGACTCAGCGTGGCGGTGAACCGGCTGGAAGCGAAGCTCGGCCTGAGATTGCTCAATCGCACCACCCGCAGCGTCGTTCCGACTGAAGCGGGCCAACGACTGATTGAGCGCCTGACACCGGTGCTTGCCGACATGGAAGCCGCGCTCGATGTGCTGAACGCCTTTCGCGACCGGCCGGCCGGCACGCTCAAACTCAACGTACCGGCGGGCGTGGCCAGGGTGGTGTTGCCGCCGATCGTGGCGTCCTTCCTCAAAGCCTATCCGGACATCCGGCTCGAGGTCATTGTCGAGGACGGGTTTGTGGACATCATTGCCGCGGGCTGCGATGCGGGTATCCGCTATGACGAACGCCTCGAGCAGGACATGATCGCCGTCCCTATCGGGCCGCGCCTACAACGATTCGCGACGGCCGCCTCGCCCGCTTATCTCTCGGCCCGCGGCAGACCCAAACACCCGCGCGACCTCCTGTCGCACGCCTGCCTGCGGGGGCAGTTCGCCGGGGGCGCCACACCAACGTGGGACTTCGAACGCAACGGCGAGGTGGTTCGCGTCGATCCGACTCCCGTGTTGGTATCCCGACCCGGTGGAGCATTTGACCTGCCCGTCAGTGCCGCCGTGGCCGGCCTTGGGGTCGTCCACCTCTGGGAGGAATGGCTGCGCCCGCTTCTCGACAGTGGCGCGTTGGAGCCGATCCTGGAGCCCTGGTGGCAAACCTTCTCCGGACCGTTTCTGTACTATTCCGGCCGACGTCGCGTACCGGTGCCGCTGCGCACGTTTGTCGATTTCATTAAGGCCGATGGCCGTCAGGCTGCCACGGCGCCGGCCTCGCGCTCGCCCTCCAAGGGCAAGCGTAAAACAAAGGTGCTGCCGGTCCCGCGGCCCTGACTACCCGCTTCGACCGAGCGCCGTGCATCTGCTGTCTGACATTGTTGTTACGCCCGGCCGTGGGGCGCGCCACGTGACCGCTCGCGGCCTTATACGCCAGTCGCCCCCGTTCCGCGCGGAATTCGGGGGCGTACTGCAAAGCTCCAGCCAGACGCTGTTACCAGCGGCCCATGTGGGAACCTCCATCGACGTGCAGGACCTCACCGGTCACATGCCGGGCCTCGGTGAGATAGAGCACCGCCTCGGCGATGTCCCGGGCCTCCGAGATTTCACCCAGGGGCGATAAGGTCCGCAGGAAATCCTTCGGGTTATCCTTGTGGAGCGGCGTATCAACAACACCGGGCGCCACGACATTCACCCGGATTCCCTGCTTGGCGTACTCCATGGCCAGGCTCCGGGAGGCCGCATTGATACCACCCTTGGTAATCATCGGGAGCGACGCGGTGAACGCCGCGAGCGGATGATCGACGATGGAGGTGGTGATGCTCACGATGCTGCCGCCCCTCTTCTGGGCAAGCATCTGTTTCACCGCGAGTTGGGTTGCATGAATGAACCCGTCGAGGTTCGTGGAACGCAACCTGTCGAAGTCTTCCTGGGTGTACTCGACGAACGGCTTTGCGAAGAAAATACCCGCGTTATTGACCAGCCCGTCCACCCAGCCGAATCGCTCCACCGCTGTCGCAATGACACGTTGCGCCGTCGCGAGCTGACCGATGTCACCGTCCACCAGCGCCAGGTTGTCCGAACGCTTCAGCTCATTTTTTGCGCTGATGTGGCGTGAGTTACCGACCACGTTGTAACCGCGATCGAGGAAGAGGTTGGCCACGGCGGCTCCGATCCCCTGCGAGGCGCCGGTGACAATGATCGTTTTCTGCTTGCTGCTCATGCTCTATCTCCCGCTGCAATGTTTCCTGGACTGCGCGGAATTATCGGAGCGACCTGGTCTTTTGATTAGATGGGAAACTCTGGAATCTAATTTCCAATAATGGCAAAGTCGAATGCGTGGCCGACCTCGACAACATCCTGATTTTCGTGAAGGTAGCGCAGTTCGAGAGCATCAGCCGCGCGGCCCGCTCACTGGGAATGCCTATCTCGACGGTGAGCCGGCGCCTCTCGGTCCTGGAGGCGGACCTCGGTGTGTCGCTGCTGCGTCGGACGACCCGGCGCGTCACCCTGACGGCGCAGGGGCGGGACTACTTCAACCAGTGCCAGGAGCCTTTGAGCCTCCTGCAGGATGCGGAGCGTGTCCTGACCCAGGCGCAACGGAAACCGGAAGGCCTCCTACGCGTCTCCGTCCCGGTCGTCATGGGTCAACAGCCCTTTCTCGAATTCGTGTCCCGGTTCCTGGAGGAGTACCCCAGGATCCGCGTCGATCTGTACATCACCAACACCTTCCTCGACCTGGTGGCCGAGAATGTCGATGTGGCGATCCGATTCGGGGACCTCCAGGACTCGAGTGTGGTCGCCACCCGTCTGGGGAAGAGCGTGCGCTACCTCGTGGCCGCGCCGCGATACCTGAAGGGCCGTCAGCCGCCGAGCGAGCCGGCCGAGTTGCAATCGCTCGACTGCGTGATGCTCGGTGGAAAGAACAACGAAGCCGACTGGGACCTGGTGAGCGGCCGCAAGAGGACGCGGGTACACGTCACGGGACCCCTCTCCAGTCGGGATTTCAACTCGGTCAGCACTTTCGTGCTGCGTGGGCATGGCGTCGGGCTGTTGCCTAGCCGATTGCGCGCGGCGAGTTGGTGAGGTTGCTGCCGGAGTGAACCTCGCCGCAGATCCCGGTGTTCTCGGTATACCCGGGGCGGAAGTTCCTGCCCCAGAGGCTGCAGGTGTTTCTGCAGGCCCTGGGGCATTGGAAGAGTCCGCTCTGGAGCTGAATCATCCAAACGCGACTTTCGAAGCTACAACGTTGAGAATTGCCAGCGTGACCGCGCTGTAACGACTTTCTCCGGTCCAACCCCAAAAGCGTTCCCCATTACGCTGCGCCGCAACGTGTGCCGAGAGGACTTGAATCGATCGAAGCGCTACGATCCCAAGACGACCCTGTGCGGCACGAAGCCTGCCGCCACGGTGCGGACACTTCCGTCGCGCAAGCTCCAGCGCGATAGAGACAACAGCACAAGGAATGGATGTCAGGATCCACGGCACTTGGTCACGGTAAGCGCTTCAGTTGAGAATCCGACGGACGGGGAGATCGAATGCGCAACAAAACCTGGCGGACACCTCGTAGTCCTTCGACACCAATCCAGCACCACCGCCGCGAAGTTTTACGCTTACTGGGAATCACGGCGCTATTAGCCCCTTTGGCGGCCTGCCGGGTAACGCCACCGCAACCGCTACCCTCTTGTTTGAAAGGCAGTATCGGGAACGACGCGCGCATCGATGCTCATATTCATATCTTCAATGGCACTGACCTCCAGATCGCCGGTTTTCTCAAAACTTCCGTGGCTGGAGAATACCCTTCTGTTGCCGGACTGCTGCAACTGATCGCGGATCCGCTGCAAACCTTTGTGTGGAAGTACTCCCCGAAAGCCGCTCACGAGCTCAATCGACTGAACAAACTGACGACTGCCAACGCAGTGCACAGTTTCTCCTCCGCTCCGTTTGCCACCGCACTCCAGGCCGATCGAGCCGAA
>Ga0268266_10002141_pt1 | contig 21728 bp, 17 predicted proteins | sample KBSS13metaG_FD_190356 | JGI IMG/M metagenome (GOLD analysis project Ga0268266, IMG submission 190356) | Switchgrass rhizosphere microbial communities from Kellogg Biological Station, Michigan, USA - KBS S1-3 metaG (SPAdes) (version 2) | ecosystem: Host-associated > Plants > Roots > Rhizosphere... | reverse complement strand
TCACGCTGTCAAGGCGCGAATGCCTCGGCAAACACGCGGCTCACGCGCACGATCGCGTCTCGGCGTGCCGCGGGGTTCATCCCGATCGTCGCCGTCAAGCCGCACGCGGCGAGGCAGACGAGCAGATATTTCACCCGCCAGCGACGCGCATGCGCGCGACGAAGTTAACGTCAGTACACGCCCGCGGGCGGCGGCTCGAGCTCGGTCTTCGGAGTGCCGCCGGGCGTGACGCTGACGTGCAGCGTGTACACGGCCGGCTTGCCGTCGCAGTCGATGTCGCCGATCGCTTCGACCGTGGCGGTCTTGCCGTCGTCGGAGTGGTAGCGGAACTGGTACTGCGTCGGATCGTCGGGCACGAAGTCGATCTGCTTCCACACCGGATCGTTCGCGAACGCGGCCGGATCGATCGCGCACCTGTTCGCGTGCTGGCCGCAGCACGGGCCTGCGGGCAAGAGCGCGGCGTCGCCGATCGGGTACGCGCTGGTTTCGTTGAACGTGCGCTTGAGGTCGTGGCCGATGACGTTCAGCTCGACCTCGGCGGGGCTCGACTTCGAGCGCTTGATGTAGTCGAGGTATGCGGGGATCGCGACGGCGGCGATCACGCCGACCACGGTGACGTCGGCGAACAGCCCGGCGTATCCGGCGCGCAGATCGCCCGCGAGCGGCGCGTTCGGCGCGGCGTCGACGATCGCCTTGATCGCCGCATCGGCCTTGCCGGCGGTGACGGCCGCGGGATCGAGCGCGAGCAGCTTGGCCACGACGTCGTCGGGGTTCGACCACGCCGTGCGCACGCCGAACACGAACTGGAGCCGATCGCCGTCGACGCGCAGCCCCAAGCCGAGCTCGTCGAGAAACGCGACGCCACGGATCGCGAACATGCCCTTCGCGGGTAGCTCCGCGAGCTTCTGCTGCTTCGCGAACAGCGATCCGGCGCCGAGCAGCGAGCCGCGGCCGTACATCGCGAGCTGCCACGGCGTCGCCTCGAATTCCTTGCCGAGCGCGGTTGGCTCGACACCGGCTCCATCGACGACGCCGCCGGTCCACGCGACCGTGATCGCGTGATCGTCGACCGAGAGATCGATCGGAACCCCCGGCAGGTTCGGGAACGTCAGGCGGCACGCGCGGCCGGCGCGCACCGCGCCGAGCTCGCCGAGCGGGCCATCGCTGCAGTGATCGATGACGACCTTGCGGGCTGGCACGGGATCCGACACCGGGATGCGCAGGTCGAGCGAGCCCGCGTGCATGACCGCGGTGACCGGATCGTCGATCGTCGCGCGCAGCTCGTCCTGCGTGACGCCGTCGACGAGCGGACCGTTGTCACCGGGGATCGCGGTCATCGCGTGCTTGACGTGCGCGATCGCGAACCCGGTCGTGCGATCGTCGAGCCGGGGCGGGCTCGCGCCGCCGAGCGCGTGCAGCGTGTCGTGCGAGAGGCCGGCGACCGTGCCGTGCAGCGTGAACGCACCGCGCGCCAGCTCGGCGACGACCGCGAACGAGATCGAGCTTCGATCGATCGGCAGATTTTGGGCCGCGAGCTCGATGTCGCCGCGTCGCCCGGCGAGCGCCGCGGTCAGCGAGCCCTTGCCGAGCCGGTCGAACAGCGCCGGATCGCTCGCGCACGCGTACACGCCGTGCGTGGTCGTGCAGGTCATGTGCGCGCCGATCGTGTCGGCCGGCTCGCCCTTCGTGCCGTGAACCGCGGCGAGAAACTTCGCGCGATCGCCGACCGGCACGATCGCGATCAGCTTGCTGCCCTCGACGACGAACAAGGCGCCGCCCTTGGTCGAGCTGAGCCCGAAGCTCGCCAGCGACGGATCCGCCCCGAGCACCAGGTCGACCTCGGCGAGCGTGGTCGCGAGCTCGGGCGCGGTGGCGAGCAGCCGGCGCACGTCGGCCCACGCGTGATCGGTCATCGCGAGCGCGCGCGGCGAGGCGACCATGCCGAACACGGCGCCGTCGGGTGCGAGCCGCCAGAGCGCGTCTTGATCGACCGTCGACACCGGCGCGTTCGGCGCGGCGCCATCGCTGTGGTGACAGGCGGCGAGGGCGATCAGCAGGACCGGAAGCGCACGCATCCGGCGCTTGTATCACGCGCTCAGCCGAAGCGGCCGGTGATGTAGTTCTCGGTCCGCTCGTCCTTCGGGTTCGAGAAGATCTTCGCGGTGACGTCGAACTCGACGAGCTGGCCGAAGCGCTGGCCGGCCTTGTCGAGCTCCGCGGTGAAGAACGCGGTGCAATCGCTCGTGCGTGCGGCCTGCTGCATGTTGTGCGTCACGATCACGATCGTGTACTTCTGCTTGAGCTCGCGCATGAGCTCCTCGACGCGCGCGGTCGCGATCGGATCGAGCGAGCTGCACGGCTCGTCCATCAGCACGACCTCGGGCTCGACGGCGATCGTGCGCGCGATGCACAGGCGCTGCTGCTGGCCGCCCGACATGCCGAGCGCCGACGCCTTGAGCCGATCCTTGACCTCGTCCCACAGCGCCGCGCCGCGCAGCGACTTCTCGACGATCTCGTCGAGCTTGCTGCGATCGGTGATGCCGTTGATCCGCGGGCCGTACGCGATGTTGTCGTAGATGCTCTTGGGAAACGGGTTCGGCTTCTGGAACACCATGCCGATGCGGCGCCGCACTTCGGTCGCCGACACGTCGGCGCCGTAGAGATCGACGCCGTGATAGTTGACCTTGCCCTCGATCCGCGCGCCCGGGATCAGATCGTTCATCCGGTTGAGGCAGCGCAGCACCGTGGTCTTGCCGCAGCCCGACGGGCCGATGAAGGCCGTGATCTGGTTCTTGCGGACCTCCATCGACACGTTGCGGACGGCCTTGTAGGCGCCGTAATACACGTCGAGGTGCTCGACGGTGTAGACGATCGGCGCGGTCATCAGCCCGTCGACCATGCTCGGGCGGACCGGCATGGCGGGCACGTTCGACGGCGGCTTCGACGTCGTCGAAGCGCTCGTGGTGGCGGACTCGGCAGGTCGATCGGCAACCATGGTGGGCTCCTTACCTCTTCCTCGTCGCGATCGCGGTGACCACGCGGGCGATCACCGTGAGCGCGAACGTCAAAAGCACCAGTGCGAGCGCGGCTCCCCAGCCCCGATCCTGCGCGGCGACCACCGCTTCCTTCGCGTTCTCGAAGATCCGCGCCGACAGCGCGGTGCTCTCGCCGTGGAACAAGCTCGTGTTGACCACGCGTGCGGCGCCGATCGTGAACAAGAGCGGCGCGGTCTCGCCGGCGGCACGCGCGATCGCGAGCAGCGAGCCCGACACGATGCCCGACATCGCCGCGGGCAGCACGACCGTGACGATCGTGCGCGCCTTGGTCGCGCCGAGCGCGTACGACGCCTCGCGCAGCCCGTTCGGCACGAGCCGCAGCATCTGCTCGGCCGCGTTGATCACGACCGGCAGCATCAGGCACGCGAGCGCGAGCGAGCCGCCGAAGCCCTGGAGCCGGAAGTGCAGCGTCCACACGACGTAGATGAACAGGCCCATCACGATCGACGGCACGCCGGTCATCACCATCGACATGAACCGCACGGTGCGCGCGAACCGGGACTGGCCGCCGTATTCGTTGAGATAGATCGCGCCGAGCACGCCGAGCGGCACCGCGATCAACGTCGCCATGCCGGTGGTCATCAGCGTGCCGAGCACGGCCGGGCCCATGCCGGGTCCGGCGACGCGCGTCGGCGGAATGCTCGCGGTCAGGAACGCGGGGAAGTGCGCGAACAGGATCTTGCCGCCCTTCGCGAACACCGAGATCATCACGAGCACGAGCGGGATCGCGATCGCGACGACGGTGCTCGCGAGCAGCACGGTCATGATCGTGTTCTTGGTGCGGCGCCAGCTCGGGCGAGCGCGCAGGTCGAGCGACGTCGACAGCTCCGGGATGGTCATCCGCCGACTCCTCGGCTCTTCGCCAGCGAGCGCTGCACGATGCGGCTCGCGACCAGGTTGACGACGATCGTCATCACGAACAGCGTCACCGCGAGTGCGATCAACGCCGACTTCTGCAGGTCGCTCGCTTCGCCCCACTGGTTCGCGATCACGGCGGGCATCGAGTCGCCGCTCTTGAACGGCGACAGCGCGATCTGCGGCGAGCTGCCGATCACGAGCGCGGCGGCGATCGTCTCGCCCATCGCGCGACCGAGGCCCAGCATCACCGCACCGACGAGCCCGCCCTTGCTGTGCGGCAGCACCGCCGCGGTGATCATCTCCCAGCGCGTCGCGCCGAGTGCGTACGCCGCTTCCTTGTCGGCCTGCGCGGTGGTCTCGATCACCTCGCGCGCGAGCGACGTGATGATCGGCGTGATCATGATCGCCAGGATGATGCCGGCGGTCAGGAACGATCGGCCGAGGTGCGGCGCGAGCGCGAGCACGCCCCACAGGCCGAACACGACCGACGGCACGACCGCGAGCAGGTCGATCAAGTAGACCAGCGGCTTCTTGAGCCGGACCGGCGCGATCTGCGTGATGTACAGCGCGACGCCGAGGCTGATCGGCACCGCGATCACGATCGCGATCGCCGACGTGTAGATCGTGCCCCAGATGTACGGCAGCGCGCCGAACACGCCGTCGTGCTCGGACCACGTCGACGACGTGAAGAACTTGATGCCCATCGTGCGCAGCACGGGCAGCGCGCGGTTCGTCATCGTGACCGCGATCAGCCCGAGGATGAGCAGGACGAGCGTCGCGGCCCCGACGGCGAGCAGCTTGAACAGCTTGTCGTCGACATGGCCGTCGCCGCGCAGGTCGGTGAGCGACCGCGCCGGTACGTGCTTCGCCGCGAGCCGGCGGTGAACGAACCAGGCGATCGCAGCGCCCAGCGAGCTCGCTGCGAGGCCGATGTCACCGCCGAGGTGATCGCCCTGCGCGAACGCGTTGTAGACGGCAAAGACGACGACGAGCGTGGCCAGCGCGAAGTACGCGAGCCGCAGCCGGTCGGTCGTCTGGTTCATCGGCATTACCCCTGGATCTTCGAGAGCTGAGCTACTGCCTTGTCCTGCAGGCTCTTGGGAAGCGGTGCAAAATCGAGGCTGGAGAGCTGCTTCTGGCCGTCGGTGAGCAGGAACTTCAGGTAATCCCGCAGCGCGGTCGCCTTCGCCGGGTCGGCCTGCTTCGCGTAGACGATGACCCAGCTCTGGTAGGTAATCGGATACGACGTGTCGCCCTTGGCGTTGAGCGCCGAGAACGTCAGGTCATCCTTCACGTCGATGCCGTCGCCGGCCGCCGACGCGGTATCCGCGGTTGGCTCGACGAACTTGCCTGCCTGGTTCTTGACGTTCGCGTAGATCAACCCGGCCGCCTTCGCATCCGAGAGATCGACGTAGCCGATCGCGCCCTTCGTCGACTTCACGGCCTGCGCGACGCCGCCGTTGCCCTGGCCGGCCTGCGTGTCCTTCGGCCAGTCGACCGTCGAGCCGCTCTTGAGCTTCCACACGCCGCCCGAGGCGCCGTCGAGGAACTTCGTGAAGTTGTCGGTCGTGCCCGAACCATCGGCGCGATGCACGACGACGATGTCGTCGGACGGCAGCTTGGCGCCGGCGTTGTCGGCGGCGATCGCCGGGTCGTTCCACTTCTTGATGTCGCCCTGGAAGATCTTCGCGATCGTGTCGGGCGACAGCTGGAGCTTGCCGGAGAGGCCGTCGACGTTGTACGCGACCGCGATCGGTCCGAGCAGGACCGGGAAGTACAGGACGTCGCCGCCCTTGATCTTCGACTTGTCGGCGTCCTTGAACGGCGAGTCGGTGCCGGCGAAGTCGACGACCATGTCGGCGAGGTCCTGGCGGCCCTTGCCCGAGCCGCCGCCGCCGTACGTGATCTTCACGTTGCCGTTCGACTTGATGAAGGCGTCCATCGCGACTTCCTGGAACGCCTTCTGAAACGTCGATCCGCTGCCGCTGATCGCGACCGCGCCGCCGCTCGTGGTGGTGGTGCCGGCGCTGCCGGTCTTGCCCACTTGGTCCTTCTTGCCACTGTCGCACGAGGCCGTCGCGAGGCTCGCAACTGCGAGGAGACCCATCCAAAGCTTCATGCCCGGACCGTAGATCCTCAGTACGGCGAGGACAGGGCACGTATGTGACGGGACGGTGACGCCAAGACTCGTGGGAGATCGATAGGTTCGCTAAGCTCTGCGCATGGCGCGCGGCCGGATCCTGGCGATCAAGTGGGGCATGAACCCCAACTCGTCGAGTCTGGGCGTCGACGTCACGTTCCTGCTGGTCGGCGCGACGGCGCTCGCGCTCGCGACGCCGGTGATCGGGGCGATCTTGCGCTGGCGGCGCAACAAGCCCGCCGTCGGCGACAAGGCCTAGCTCCAGTCGCGCGCACGACAGCGCGGGCACTCCGACGGATATGGCCGATGCGGCGGCTGCCGAAACTCGGCCCCGCAGCGCGTGCAGCGAAACGCGAGCGGCGTGATCCGGCGAAAGCTCATCGCGCCCAGGAACACGCAGATCCCGACAGGGAGCGCGAGCAGGATCGCGACGACCTTCCACGGGATCCCGAACGGGTCCATCGCTCGAGTCTACTGCGGTACATCGCTGTCGCAGCTGTCGCCGTCGCACGCGGCGAGCGAGATCTCGATTCCCACGTATGATGGCGGCGTGCGCGCGCTGATCGGCGAGCTGCGCCGGACGTTGCCGCCGGTGTACTGGACCGTGTGGATCGGCACGCTCGTCAATCGCGCGGGCGCGTTCGTCGGGCCGATCCTGACGTTCTATCTGACCCAGCAGCGCCATCTCACGCTCGCCGAAGCCGGCGTGATCGTCGCTGCGTTCGGCGCCGGCAGCGTGATCGCGTCGCTGACCGGCGGCGTGCTCGCCGATCGAGTCGGGCGCCGCGCCACGATGATTACCTCGCTGCTGGGCGGCGCGATCGCGATGCTCGCCGTGAGCGTGGCCGAGCGCCCGGTCGCGATCGGCGCCGCCGCCTTCATGCTCGGCTTCGTCGGCGATCTCTATCGCCCGGCGGTCGCCGCGTTCATCGCCGACGTCGTGCCGTCGGAGCATCGCCCGCGCGCGTACGGCTTCCTGTACTGGGCGATCAACCTCGGATTCTCGATCGCACCGGTGCTCGGCGGGTTCGTCGCGACGTGGTCGTATCGCGCGCTGTTCATCGGCGACGCGGCGACGATGGCGATCTTCGCGCTGATCGTGATCGCGCGCGTGCCCGAGACGCACCCCGATCCGACCCGCAGCAAGCCGAGCACGGTGACGCTCGCGACGATCGCGCGCGATCGCGTGTTCCGCCGATTCTGGCTGTTCGCGTTCCTGCAGTTACTGATCATCTTCCAGCTCAGCACGACGCTCTCGGGCTGGATGGAAGCGCAAGGTCACGGCCCGAGCGCGTACGGCTCGGTGCTCGCGTTCAACGGCATCTTGATCGTGCTGCTCCAGCCGTCGCTCACCGAGTGGGTCGTGCGCTTCGATCGCCGCAACGTGCTCGCCGCGTCGGCGCTGCTCATGGGCGTGGGCTTCGCGTTGCACGGCGCGAGCTCGCTGCTGGCCGTGCACGCGCTTGCCGTCGCGATCTGGACGCTCGGCGAGATCGCGCTCTCTCCGGTCTCCTCGTCATTCGTCGCCGATCGCGCTCCGCCCGACGGACGCGGCCGCTATCAGGGCGCCTACGCGATGAGCTGGGGCCTCGCATCGTGCGTGGCGCCGCTCTTCGGGCCGCGGCTCTTGGCGTTCAGCCCGACGGTGTTGTGGCTCGGCTGCGCCGTGCTCGGCGTGATCGCGGCGGCCGGCTATCGCTCGATGGACACGTAAGGCCGCGCGTGGGATGTCATTCGCGATAGCGACCGCGCTAGCAGGCCGCTAAAAAACTAGTGTCGCGTCTGGTCGCGAGCGCTCTGCTCGCGCGTAGCCGCTGCGCTTGCGCGGCTGCCTCCCGCATCGGTGCCCCTGCTCCTTGCTCGCTCGGGTGCGACTCTGCTTCGCAGGTGCGTTCTGCTCGTATCGTCGGATGCCGTGCGGGGCGCGACCGGTCGCCACTCGCTGCGTCGCAGGGGCACGCGATGCGGGGGCGCGCCGCGCTGCGCTTGCGGTGACGAGAACGCGAGCGCTCGCGGACAGGATCGACACACGATCTCAGTCCGGATACGTTCGGCTCATGCGCGGCACCGACGACAAGCAGGCCTCGATGTTCTCGATCAGCGACGTCGTGCTCGAGCACGCGCTCTCGCAGAAAATCAGGTGCTACGCGCGACAGCAGTCAGGAGTCGATGTCGTCGCCAAACAGTGGCGGCCAGCCTCACAAAGCGTCGTCGGGCCTGCGAGTCAGTGCTATGCGGTTCGCGGGCTTCGCAGAACGCGTGGTCGCGTTCTATCCTGCGTCCCTTCGTCGCGCCGAGGCGACGTCAGTTGGACGGCGGGATGATGGGCTGGTGACGCACGTCCTGCGCGCGCACCATGTAGACGACTTCTTCGGCGAGGTTCTTCACGTGATCGCCGATCCGCTCGAGGTAGCGGCACACCGACGTGAGCGGCAAGACGCGCGTGACGGTCGCCGGATCGGTCGCGACGTGCGCGATCAGCTCCGCGAACTGGCTCGCGTTGAGCTTGTCGATCTCGCGGTCGAACATGATCACGGACGTCGCACGGTCGGCGTCGCGCGACACGAAGCTGTCGAGCGCGGCCTTGAGATTCTTGTGGACGAGCCCGGCGAGCCGTCCGAGATCCGGCGCGGGCGCGAGCGGCTGGAGATGGTTGAGCTCGAGCGCGCGCTTCGCGATGCCGGTTGCGAGATCGCCGATGCGCTCGAGGTCGGTCACGAACTTGAGCGACATCGTGATGAACCGCAGATCCGAGGCGACCGGCTGGCGCGTCGCGAGGATCTGGAGCGCGAGCTCGTCGATCTCGTTCTCGTCGCGATCGATCGCGACGTCGTTCTCGATGACCTTGCGCGCGATTTCGTCGTCGCGGTCGGCGATCGACTGCATCGCGAGCGTGATCTGCGATTCGCAGCGGCCGCCCATCGCGCACAGCCGCTCGCGCAGCGTACGCAGCTCGGTTTCGAAGTCTTTGCTGGTGTGTGAGCTGATCATGATGCCATCGCTCTCGCCGAGGTTGCCCTCGGCAGTTGGAGCCAGAAGATGCTGCCACGCGGCGCGTTGGGCTCGACGCCGACCTCGCCGCCCATGCTCTCGACCAGGTGCTTGACGATCGACAGGCCCAGGCCGGTGCCGCCGGCCTCGCGCGAGCGGCTCGGATCCGCGCGGTAGAACCGCTCGAACACGCGCGCGCGATGCTTGTCGGCGATCCCCGGGCCGTCGTCGCGCACTTCGATCCGCACCGCGTCGTCGCCGTGCTCGCGCGCCATGACCCACACGTGGCCTTCGGCCTGCGTGTACTTCACGCCGTTGTCGATGAGGTTGACGAGGATCTGATCGAGCGCCTTGGGATCGGCCTTGACCGCGATCGCATCGGGAATGTCGACGCGGATCTCGACCTTGCGCTTTTGCGCCTGCGTCTCGACGGCGGTGAGCGATTGCTCGGTGACGGACCGCACCGGGACCTGCGCGATGTCGAGCCGGTACTGGCCGGCGTCGAGCCGCGACAGATCGAGCAGGTCGGCGAGGATGCGCGCGAGCCGCTCGGCGTTGCGGTGCAGGCCGTCGATCAGCTTGCCCGCGATCTGCGGATCGTCCTTGGCGCCGGCGAGCAGCGTCTCGGCGTTCGCGCGGATCACGGCGACCGGCGTGCGCAGCTCGTGCGAGACGTTGGCGACGAAGTCGCGGCGCACGGTCTCGAGCTTGCGCACGGTCGTGACGTCTTCGAGGAGCAGCACGCGGCCGGCGCGGCCCCACGTGCGCGCCGCACGGATGAGCGTGCGCGGACCGTTCGGCAGCTGGACCTCGGCAGAGGCGTCGCCGGGATGATCGACGAGGTCGCGCAATTCCGGTACGCGCACGAACTCGAGCAGCGGCTCGCCGACGAGCGAGCTCTGCACGCCGAGCATGCGGCGCGCGGCGTCGTTGAGCATCTCGATCTTGCGCTCGCCGTCGATCGCGATCACGCCTTGTGTGAGGCCGTCGGCGACCGACGCGAGCAGCGTGCGCTCGTGATGGAGCGCGTTGCGGCTGCGCTCGGCGTCCTCGGCGAGCGCGTTGATCCACTGCGCGAGCTCGCGCAGGTCCGCGCCGCCCGACAGCGCCGGCGCGCGGCGCGACGGATCGCGCACGAGATCGCGCGTGGTCACCGCGAGCCGCCGGATCGGTCGCCGCACGATGAGCGTCGTCACGACCGCGGTCGCGAAGACGAGCGCCAGTGCGGCGAGCGCGAACGTCATGCGCTCGTCTCTGCGGCCTCTTCGGGCTCGCCCTTGAAGCGATAGCCGACGCCGCGCAGCGTCTCGATGTACGCGCCGGCCTCGCCGAGCTTCTCGCGCAGCCGCTTGACGTGCGTGTCGACGGTGCGCGTCGTGACATCGGCATCGATGCCCCACACGTCGGAGAGCAGCGCGTCGCGCGTCTGGACGCGTCCGCGCCGCGACAGGAACGCGTGGAGCAGGCGGAACTCGAGCGCGGTCAGCCCGATCTCGCCGTCGTCGACCCACGCGCGATGCGCGTCGCGATCGATCTTGAGCCGGCCGAATCGGATCAGCGACGGCTCGCCTTCGCCGCGCTGGACGCGGCGCATCAGCGCGCGGATGCGCAGGATCAGCTCGCGCACGGAGAACGGCTTGACGACGTAGTCATCGGCGCCGACCTCGAAACCGACCACGCGGTCGATCTCTTCGCCCTTCGCGGTGCACATGATCACCGGCGTCTCGCGCGTGCGGTCGGTCTCGCGCAAGCGCCGGCAGATCTCGGTGCCCGCGAGATCCGGCAGCATGAGGTCGAGCACGATCACGTCGGGGGTTGGATCACTCGTCGCCGCCGCCAGACCCTGCCGCCCGCTGTGCGCGAGCCGGACGGCAAACCCCTCGGAGCGCAAGTTGTACTCGAGCGTCGTCGCGAGGTCGACTTCGTCTTCGATGACCAGGACCAATCCGCTCATGGAGGAGCCTTAGCACGGACCGGGTGACGGGACCGTGACGCTCGAGTGCCTGGCAGGAAACTGGCCTACATCTTCGGCGATTCGCCGGGGAGCGTGTAGCGCAGGTCCAAGAAGACCATGTTGTCGTGCGTGCTGGTCGCGGCGTTCGGCGCCGCGTACCACAGCTCGCGATTGACGTACGAGACCTGGCCCATCACCGACAGCGCGCCGTAGCGCGGGTTCTTCCAGAACGTCTGCGTGATGCCGAGCGTGACTTCGTGGATCCACTTGTTCTGGCCCGACGGCGCGCCTTGGTAGCCGTAGCCCGCGCAGGTCGCGCCCATGGTGCACGCGGCCATCGTCGTGGCGTCGGTCACCGCCTTGTCGATGTAGACGCCACCGTAGTAGCCGTAAAGCGACGTCAGGCCGTGCGAGAACTCGAGGCCCGACACCGTCGAGGCCGACATCACCGGCTTGAGCGTGCCGTCCGGGTTGACGATGAGGTCGGGAGCCTGGCCGAAGATGTAGCGACCGCCGCCTTGGCTGTAGAAGTTGTTCGAGACCAGCCGGAGGCCGGGAGCAAACTCGAGACCGAGGTTGAAGAAGCCGCCGAAGCCCGTCGCCGAGTTCGTCGTGTCGGTGACGGGATCCCAGACGGAGAACTGGCGCTCGACACCGCCGACCTCGGCGTGCACCTGCTTGACCGGGTCGATCGCGACCTTGACGATCACGTCCGGCGCGATGTTCGGCGTGCCGAGCGTGGTCGTGCCGTTGTTGAGCTGGGTGCCGGCGAGTGCGGACAGCGCCGTCGGCAGCGTGATCACGCCACCGCCGCCCGAGCCGCCGATGTACTGCTCGGGGCTATCGATCGCGATCGCGGCCGAGAAGGCCTTCGCGGGATGAACCGCGAGCCGGAGCTCCGGGATGCGTCCCCACACCAGACCCGCCTGATAGTTCACGTCGACGTTCTGCGTGTAGAACAGGTCGCCGGGAAGCGGCGAGATGCCCGAGCGACCGGGCGTGATCAAGCTCCAGGTCTGACCGGCGAGGAGCTCCCACGTCCCGTTGCTCACATCGACCCAGTACAGCCGCGAGCGCATCGTGTTGCTGTTGCTGCTCACGGCGACGTTGGCGGGGTTGTTGCCCAGGAAGTCGGCTTCCATGTAGCCGATCACGTGCGCGCTGCCGACCGGCGCGTCGACGCGGAACCCGACGCGCGAGTTCTGCATGCTGAGCCGCGTCTCGCTCATGTGGTTGCCGAACGTGCCGTACGGGATGCCGCCGAAGTTCGTACCGATGCCGCCGCCGTTGTCCTTCGAGCGGAACTCGCCCGTGAAGTCCATGAAGCCGATCGGCGTGATGTACGCGCGGCCGATCTTGAACTGCAGCGGAGCTTCTTCGGGCTCCGTCGTCGGCGCGGCCATCACCGGCGCAACCGGGGCCGGCTCGGCAACCACGGGCGCGGGCGCCGGCGCGGGCGCGGGCGCAGGTGCAGGCGTCGGTGCGGGCGCGGGTGCGGGCGCCGGCGTCGGATCCGTCGCCGGTGGCGTCGTCGGCGCGGGTGTGGTGGGAGGCGTTTGCGCCGACGCTTGGCCGGCGGCGAGCGTCAGCAGGGTAAGCGGGACCAGGGTGCGACGTTGAAACATGGTTGCGGGCAACATCGCCCGGCTCCATGGCGCGACGGTGACGGACGAGCGACTTAAATCGCCTCCGATCTCGCTAGTCGCTCAGAAGCTTGCTCAGAGTCTTCACGTCGATCTCGAGGTGCTCTGCGGTCCGCGTCTTGTTGCCCCCGAGTTGCTCGAACGCCCAGCGCGCATAGCGGCGTTGCACCTCGCGCAGCGCGACGATCTCTCCGGCGAACGCGGGCTCGCTCGGCGCGGGCGTGCGGATCTGATCGGGCAAGTCGGCTTCGGAGATTTCGTCACCGGTCGCGAGCACGGCGGCGCGCTCGAGCACGTGCGCGAGCTCGCGAATGTTGCCGGGCCACGAGTAATCGATGAGGCGTGCGAGCGCTGCCTTGCCGATCGCCTTCACGCTCGAGCGCGGGTTCTTGCGCAACGCATCGCGGAGCAGCTCGTCGGCGAGCAGCGGGATGTCCTCGCGGCGCGCGCACAGCGGCGGCAGATCGAGCGCGATGACGTCGAGCCGGTACAGCAGATCCTCGCGGAACTTGCCGTCGCGCACGAGCGCGTGGAGATCGCGGTGCGTGGCGGTGATCACTCGGACGTTCACCGAGCGCTCGCCCGAGCCGCCGACCGGGCGGATGCGGCCGGTCTCGAGCACGTGGAGCAGCTTGGCCTGGAGCGCCGGCGACATCTCGCCGACCTCGTCGAGCAAGAGCGTGCCGCCGTCGGCTTCGGCGAACAGGCCCGGCCGATCGGTCGTCGCGCCGGTGAACGCGCCCTTCACGTGACCGAACAGCTCGCTCTCGAGCAGCGATTCCGGAATCGCGGCCGAGTTGACCATCACGAACGGCCCGGCTGCGCGCGCGCTCTCGTGATGGATCGCGCGCGCGACGGTGGTCTTGCCGGTGCCGACGCGGCCGGTGATGAGCAGCGACACGTCGGACGCCGCGACGCGATCGAGCACGCCGAGCACGGCTTGCATCGCGGGGCTCGCACTCGTGAGGCCGCCACGCGAGAAGCGATGGCTGACGACGTCGCGCAGCTCGGCAGCTTCGCGGCGCAGCGCGCGATCGGCGAGCGCGCGATCGACGAACACGAGCAGCTCGTCGAGCTTGAACGGCTTGGTGAGGTAGTGAAACGCGCCCTTGCGGATCGCCTCGACGGCCGAATCGATCGCGCCGTACGCGGTCATCACGATCACCGGCAGCTCGCCGTCGTGATCGCGCGCGGCATCGAGCAGCGCCAGGCCGTCGAGCTCGGGCATGCGCAGATCGGTCACGAGCAGGTCGACCTTGCCCGAGCGGATGTCGTCGAGCGCGGCCTTCGAGCTGCCGATCGCGCGGGCGGCGTAGCCGCGATCGATCAGGCCGTCGGCGAGCGTCTCGGCGAGCGCGAGCTTGTCGTCGCAGATCAGGATGCGGTCAGGCATGCGCACTTCCGATCGGCAGCGTGATCGACGCGCGCGTGCCGCGCGGCTCGCGCGGACCGATCGCGAGCGAACCGCGGTGCGTCGACGCGATCTCGTTCGCGATCGCGAGCCCGAGCCCGGTGCCCTTGCCGGCCGGCTTGGTCGTGAAGAACGGCTGGATCGCGCGCGCCGCGTTGTCGGCGGTGATGCCCTCGCCGTCGTCGGTGACCACGAACGCGACCTCGCTCGCGCCGGGCTCGACGGCGAGCTTGACCGTCGCGCCGGCCGGCGAGGCGTCGCACGCGTTGAGCAAGAGGTTGACGAGCGCGTGCTCGAACAAGCGCGGCTCGCAGCGCACGGCGGGCGCGCTGCTCGAGCCGCCGAGCTCGAGGTGCACGCCGGCGCGCGCGAAGCGGTGCTCGACGAGCGCCTGGGCTTCGCGCACGAGCTCGGACGGCGCGGTTTCCTGGAGCGCGATCGGCGCCCCGCGCGCGAGCCCGAGCAGGCCGCGGATCACGCCGTCGACGTGCTCGGCCTGATCGAGGATCGCCTGCGCGTTCTTGGTCATGCGCTCGTCGCCGTTCGCGCGTGCGAGCAACTGTTCGGCGCGGCCGACGATCACGCCGAGTGGCGTGGCGAGCTCGTGCGCGATGCCCGAGCCGAGTGCGGCCATCGTCGCGGCGCGCGACAGTCGATCGAGCTCGGCGTCTTTCGCGCGCACGGCAAGCTCGCGCTCGAGCCGGAGCTGGCGGCGCTGGCGGAGCAGGGCGAGCCCGCCGAAGCTGGCGACCAGGCCGGTCGCGAGCGCCATCGCGAGCACGAGCCGGGCGAAGCCTTCGCGATCGCGATCGCGCTGGCGCTCGGCGGTCTCGGCGATCGCGATGCGCGTGCCGGTCGTGCCCATTGGCGCGAGCCCGACCATCGCGACGCGCGCGGGCAGGCCGAGCGCGGCCGCCTGGGGCCGTTCGAGCCGGAGCGCGTGCGTGCTCGGCGGTACCGGCGGCAGCGCCACGGGCGCACCATCGAGCGTGGTCGCGTGACCGGTTGCATCGACGAGCAGGACCAGCCGGCCATCGCGCTCGAGCGAGCGCAGCGCATCGGGCGGCGCGCTTGCCGCCGCTTCGGCGACCGCGATCTGCTCGGTGCCGAGGTCGTCGAGCCCGGCTTCGGACCGCGCGCGTTCGTCCCAATACGCGAGCGCGCCCACCGCGAGCACCGCGATGGCCATTGCGACCACGAGCCAACGAGTGCGGATCACCAAGACCGCTCCGAGCGCACGACGTACGCGCTCCGAGACAGCAAGTGGCGAGCCAGCAGGCATGCCCGCCAGTTTACGAGGATCGACGCCGTCTGCCCCGGGAAAGCCTCCCGAGCTGACCGGAATTTCTCCCTCGTGGCGATCGCCACGCAATGTGGATCCACGCGCTTGCCCGCGGCACGTCGCGTGCTTTGTGGGGGGCCGTGCGAATCCTCGCGAGCCTCGCGCTGATCGCGGCGGCCGGAGCAGCGGCACGCGCGGACGTGCGTGCGATGACCTTGCGCGAGGCGATCGCGTTCGCGCGCGTGCACCAGCCGTCGCTCCAGGCAGCCCGTGCCCGCGCCGCTGTCGCGCGAGAACAGGCCCAGCTGCCCCGCGCGGCCTGGGATCCGCGGCTCGGCGCGAGCGCCCAGCTGCTGATCGGCACCAACAACAACACGACCGCGTCGTACGGCGGCCCGCTCGAGTTCGTGGTGCCACGCATCGGCGGCACGCCGGCGAACGCGCCGGTCGACTGGACGCCGTACGCGTCGACGCTCGCCGGCCTCGGGCTCGAGCAAGAGGTCTACGACTTCGGCCGGCTCGGCGCGCAGGCCTCCGCGTTCGACTACTTCGCGGAAGCCGCGGAACAAGACGCGCAGCTCGCCGATCTCGATCTCGTGCTCTACGTCGAGGAGAGCTTCTACGCGGTCGCGGGCGCGCACGCGGTGCTCGCGGCATCCGAGGCCGCGGTCCAGCGCTCGACGGTGCACCGCGACCTCGCGAAAGCCGGCGTGACGGCCAGCCTGCGCCCACCGATCGAGCAGACGCGCGCCGAGGCCGATCTCGCGCGGTTCGAGGTCGATCGCGTGCGCGCCGAAGGTGCACTCGCGGCGTCGGAAGCCGCGCTCGCCGCCGCGATCGGTGCACCCGAGACCGCGATCGATGCGGGTCCCGACGACGTCGGCTATTCGAGCGTCGGCGGGCTCGACGACGTCGTCAAGGACGTCGAGGCTCGCGACCCGCGGCTGCGCGCGGCCGACGATCTGCTGCGCGGCCAGCATCAGGTCACGCGCTCGATCGAGCACGAGCTGATGCCCGACCTCAGCTTCAACGCCGGCTTCACGGGCCGCGCCGGCGGTGCGCCGGTCGCCACCAACGCGACGCCGACCGGCGACGGCTGGCTGCCCGACGTCCCGAACTGGGACGCGATGCTCGTGCTGAACATCCCGCTGTTCGATCGCACCGTCGACGTGCGCGCCGAAACGTCGCGCCGGCTCGAGCAGGTGCGCGCGCAAGAGCTCGCGGCCGCACGCGTCCAGCTGCGCGGCGCGGCGGCGCAGGCGTTCTCCGATCTGCAGGTCGCGCAAAGCGCGGTGCCGGCACTCCAGCGCTCGCTCGACGCCGCGCGCGCCAACGAAGCCCAGGCCGATGCGCGCTTCAAGGCGGGCCTCGCGACCGCCGTCGAGCTCGCCGATGCCGAGGCGCTGCTCACCGATGCCGACATCCAGCTCGCCGTCGGCAACTTCCAGCTCGCACGCGCTCGGGCCCGGCTCGCGCGCGTGATCGTGGAGACCGTGCCATGAAGCTCAACTGGCCTACCGTGATCTTGCTCGGCGCCGTCGGCGGCTTGCTCGCCGTCGGCGGCCTCTTGTACGTCCGCAACACCAGCGGCACCAACAACGTCGCGCTCGCATCGAGCTCCAAACCCGTGAGCGCGATCGCGGCGGTGACCGCGGCGTACCAGCCGACGCGGCGCTACGTCGGCACCGTCGAGCCGTGGGTCGAGGCCAAGGTCGGCCCGCAGCTGGTCTCGGCGTACGTCGACACCGTGCTCGTGCGGCCCGGCACCGACGTCAAGCGCGGGCAGGTCATCGCGACCCTCGATTGCCGCAACGCCTCGGCGCTCAGCCGCCAGGTCGCCGCGCAGGCGCGCGCGATCGACGCGACCAGCACGGCCGCTGCGAACGAGGCCGCGCGCATCGCGAGCCTGCTCCAGGGCAAGTACGTCTCGCAGAACGAGGTCGATCAAAAACAGGCCGACGCCGCGAGCAAGGAAGCGCAGCTCGCCGCGCTCCAGGCGCAATCGCTCGGGACCAAGCTGCAGGTCGACGACTGCGTGCTGCGCGCACCGTTCGACGGTGAGGTCGCGGTGCGCTCGACCGATCCGGGCGCGTTCGTGCGGCCCGGCGCGCCGGTCGCGACGGTCGTCGATCGCCACATCGTGCGGATCACCGCCGACGTTCCCGAGGACGACTTCGACAACGTCGCGCCGGACACCGCCGTGCGCATCCACTTGCTCGCGACCAACAAGGATCTCGCGGCGAAGATCTCGCGGCGCTCGCCGTCGGCCGATGCCGGCACGCGCACCGCGCACGTCGAGATCGACGTCGACGACGCCGACCGCAGCATCCCGACGTGGACGACCGCCGAGATCTCGCTCGACGTCGGCACGCCGCAGCCGTCGACCGCGCTGCCGCTGTCGGCCGCATCGGTGCGCGGCGACAAAGCGCAGGTCTATACGGTGCAGAGCAACATCGCGAAGAGCGACGTGGTGAAGCTCGTCGGCGAGCGCGGCGGCACCGTGTTCGTCGATCCCAAGGCGCTGCCCGCGGGCACGGTTGTCGTCAGTGAAGGTCGCGGCACGCTATCCGACAACGATGCGGTCGCGGCCACCGTCTTGCCCTGGCAGCCGCAATGACCGAAATCTCGCTGCGCAATCCGATCGCCGTCGCGATGGCGTGCATCGCGGTCGTCGTGTTCGCCGCGGTCGTCACGCCGCGCATGCCGGTCGATACGTTCCCCGAGCTGACGCCGCCGGTGCTCGTGATCGGCACGCTCGCGCCCGGCTTGGGCGCCAAGGACGTCGAGAAGACGCTCAACTGGCGATTCGAGAAGTACGTGAGCGCGACGCCCGGCGTCGATCACGTCGAGAGCATCGCGCGCAACAACCTGTCGGTCGTCTACGTCTGGCTGTCGTGGGGCACCGATCTCGACTCGGCGCAGACGCTGGTCCAGCAGCAGGTGCAGTTCGCGATGTCGGCGGTGCCGAAGTCGCTCGGCATCTTGCCGCCGTTCGTCTTGCAGTACGACCCGTCGAACGCGCCGGTGATCCAGGTCGCGGTGTACGGCGGCGGGTTGAACGGCGCGCAGATCTACGACTACGCGCAGAACTACATCGAGCCGCTGCTCGAGGGCATTCCGGGTGTCGCGAGCGCGTCGGTCAACGGCGGCCGCCAGCGCCAGATCAACGTCGTCGTCGATCCGATCAAGGCGCAGGCGCGCGGCATCACGTCGGCCGACGTCGCCGCGGCCGTGCACGATTCGAACGCGCTCTTGCCGTCGGGCGAGCTCATCAACAAGGGCTTCGACGCGATCGTCTACACGAACTCGGTCCCGCAGCGCGTGCGGGACATCGGCGACGCGGTCGTCAAGCTCCGCGACAACAAGCCGGTGCGGATCTCCGACGTCGCCAAGGTCGTCGACGGCGCGTCACCGCCAACGCAGGCCGTGTCGATCAACGGCAAGGACGCGGTCTACCTCAACGTGCTGCGCGTGCCGGGCGGTAACACGATCGAGATCGTCGATCAGGTCGAGGACATCATCGCGCACCTCCACGACTTGCCGCCGGGCCTGCACGTCGAGCCGATCTTCGATCAGTCGACGTTCGTGCGCTCGACGTATCACGGCCTGAAGAAAGAGGTCGTGCAGGCGCTGATCCTTGTCTCGCTCGTGATCCTGATCTTCCTGCAGAGCACGCGCGGCACGCTGGTCGTCTCGCTCGCGATCCCGCTGTCGTTCGCGATCACGCTGATCGTGCTGTACGCGAAGGGCCAGACACTCAACGCGTTCACGCTCGGCGGCCTGACGCTCGTGATGGGCCGGCTCGTCGACGATGCGGTCGTCGTGCTCGAGTCGATCCATCGCTTTCGCCAGCGCGGGCTCGACTCGCGCGCGGCGGCGCTCGAAGGCACGCGCGCGGTGATGCTGCCGGTGCTCGCGTCGACGCTGACCACGATGGCCGTGCTGCTGCCCGTGCTGCTCTTCGCCGGTCTCGCACAGCGCCTGTTCGTGCCACTCGCGCTCACCGTCGCGGTCGCGATGGCGGCGTCGTACTTCGTCAGCATCGCGGTCACGCCCGTGATGTGCCGCTACTTGCTCGCGCACGAGCAACCCGGCCGGTTCGCGCGGCGCATCGAGCACGGCATTCAGGCGATCGCGCAGGGCTACGCGCGCTCGCTCCAGCGCGTGATCCCGCACGGCTGGCTCGTGCTCGCCGGCGCGGCGATCCTCGTGTCCGCGAGCGCATGGGTCGCGACGCGGTTGCCGAGCCAGTTCTTCCCCGAGATCGACGAGTCGATGGAGCGCATCTACGTGCGCCTCGCGCCGGGCACGTCGCTCGAAGACAGCGACAAGTTGCTCGAGCAGATGGGCGAGACGCTGCGCACCGAGCTGCCGCCCGGGCTCGTGAAGCTCGTGCTCACCAACACCGGCTCGCCCAACAACGCGCGCAGCGCGATGACCAGCCCGAACTGGGGCCCGCACATGGGCTTCATCCGCATCGCACTCGATCTGCCCGACACGCGCGAGCTCACGCAGCAGGAGGTCGCCGACAAGATCCGCCACATCCTCGACGCCAAGTATCCCGGCGTCGACTTCTTGCAGTGGCCGGGCGGCCTGGTCGCGAGCGTGTTCTCGAACGGCTACCTCGCACCGATCGCGCTCGAGATCCGCGGCGACAACCTCGAGCAGCTCGCCGCGCGCGAGCATCTCGTCGCCGAGGTCGCGCGCACCGTGCCCGGCATTCGCGACGTGTGGCCGACGCTCGAGATGGACTATCCCGAGGTTCGCATCGCGACGGATCGCGAAGAGGCCGGCCTCGTCGGCGTGACCGCGCGCGACGCCGCGCAAACCTCGCTCGAATCGACGATCGGCAACATCAACACGCCCAGCGTCTGGGTCGACCAGTCGAACGGCCAGTCGTACTACGTGGTCACCGGCTACGATCCCAAAGCGCTCGACGATCCGGGCACGCTCGCCACGGCTCCCGTGCGCGCCGGCCGCAACGCCGCCGCGGTCACGCTCGGCGCGTACGGTGCGATCACGCGGTCGGTCGGGCCGATCGCCGTCGAGCGCGATCAGCTGCAAGACGCCGCGCACGTGCTGATGCAGGTCGAAGGCCGCGACATCGGCACCGCCGCCGCCGATCTCGAGGCCGCGCTCAAGCGCGATCCGCGCACCCGCAACCTCGACGTGCGGTTCGTCGGTCAGGTCGACCTGATGCGCACGACGTTCTCCGGCCTCGGGCTCGCGGTCGGCCTCGCCGTGATGGTCGTGTTCATGATCATGGCGTCGCAGTTCAAGAGCATGAAGCTGCCGTTCATCATGCTGTTCACGATCCCGTGCACGCTGATCGGCATCACGATCGCGCTGATGGCCGGCCACCAGGGCTTCTCGGTCACCGCGCTGATGGGCATCCTGATGGTCGTCGGCATCGCCGTCTCGAACGGCATCTTGCTCGTCGATCACGCGCGCGTGCGACTCGACGACGGCCTGACGCCGCACGAAGCCATCCTCGATGCCGCGCGCGTGCGGTTCATCCCGATCGCGATGACGAGCCTCGCGACGATCATCGGCCTCATCCCGACCGCGTTCGCGCTCGACCGCGGCGCGGCCGCGAACCAGCCGCTCGCGCTTGCCGTCGTCGGCGGCCTGACGTCCTCGACGGTCCTCTCGCTGTACCTCGTGCCGGTGATCTTCCTGGCCCTCGTGCGCCGCAAACAGTGATACAAGGCGCGCCGATGTTGACCGGCAAGCAACGGCGTCACCTCCGCGCGCTCGCACACGCGCTGCATCCGATCGTGCAGGTCGGCAAGGACGGCATCGACGACGGGCTAGTCGCCGCGGTCGACCGCGCGCTCACCGACCACGAGCTCGTGAAGGTCAAGGTCGGCGAGAACAGCGCCGCCGGCAAGGACGAGGTCGCCGGCGAGCTCGCGGCGAAGACCAAGAGCGAGGTCGCGCAGATCATCGGCAACATCGTGCTGCTCTATCGCGCGCATCCCGACGAGCCTGTCATCGCGCTCCCGTAGCGGGGACGCTCTCCACTAGCTCAACCTGAGCCACCCCAAGCTCGCGAGATCACTGATCCCGCGAGGGACGGACTAAACTTCGGACAGGACCGAATCGTTTTGCCTGTGTCGACCGTCGTGGGGACATGACGCTTCGATCAGGCATTGTTTTCACCATCGTTCTCGCTAGCTCCGTCGCGCACGCCGATTCCGACCGCGACAAGGAGCTCGCGCTCGCGCTCGAGGCCGGGCCGCCCACGGTCACCGCGAAGGCGGGCGTGTGGGTCCACGACAAGACCGGCTACGTCCAGGCGCGCGAGTCCAAGAACGGCTTCGTGTGCATCGTCGACCATCGCATTCCAACCGCGGTCGAGCCGCAGTGCATGGATGCCGAGGGCGTGAAGAC
>Ga0268266_10002139_pt1 | contig 21753 bp, 19 predicted proteins | sample KBSS13metaG_FD_190356 | JGI IMG/M metagenome (GOLD analysis project Ga0268266, IMG submission 190356) | Switchgrass rhizosphere microbial communities from Kellogg Biological Station, Michigan, USA - KBS S1-3 metaG (SPAdes) (version 2) | ecosystem: Host-associated > Plants > Roots > Rhizosphere... | reverse complement strand
AAGAGTTCGAGATGGAAGTGGTGCGCGACCACAAAGACAATTGCATCATTGTCTGCTCCATCGAGAATTTCGATCCGATGGGCGTTCACACGGGCGATTCCATCACCATTGCGCCGGCCCTGACGCTCACGGACAAGGAATACCAGCGCATGCGCGATGCCTCGATCGCGGTGCTGCGCAAGATCGGCGTCGACACGGGCGGTTCCAACGTGCAGTTCGCGGTGAATCCGCGCGATGGCCGGCTGCTCGTAATCGAAATGAATCCCCGCGTGTCGCGCTCATCGGCCCTGGCTTCGAAAGCAACAGGCTTCCCGATCGCGAAGATCGCGGCGAAGCTCGCTGTCGGCTACACGCTCGATGAGCTGAAGAACGACATCACCGGGGGCGCGACGCCGGCGTCGTTCGAACCGAGTATTGATTACGTCGTCACCAAGATCCCGCGCTTCACGTTCGAGAAATTCCCCGCGGCCAACGATCGCCTCACGACCCAGATGAAGTCGGTCGGCGAGGTGATGGCCATCGGGCGCACTTTCCAGGAGTCGTTTCAGAAGGCGCTGCGCGGCCTCGAGACGGGCTTGGATGGCTTGGCGCCGAAGCTGAGCCTGCCTTTGTCCGACGAGGCGCGCGAGAAGCTCATGAACGAGTTGCAGGCGCCGGGCGCCGACCGCGTGCTGTACGTGGCCGATGCCTTCCGGGCCGGCTGGACGTTCGAGCGCATCCACGAGCTCACCAACATCGATCCGTGGTTCCTGGCGCAGGTGCAGGACCTCATCAACGAGGAAGCGCGCGTCAACAAGGAAGGCTTCGCCGCGCTCAACGCCGATCGACTGCGGGCGCTCAAGCGCAAGGGCTTCTCCGACAGTCGCCTGGGCAAGCTGGTGGACATGCCGGAGCGGGCGATCCGCTCGAAGCGGCACGAGCTCGGTGTCGTGCCGGTCTACAAACGCGTCGACACGTGCGCGGCGGAATTCGCGACCTCGACCGCCTACCTCTACTCGACCTACGAGGAGGAGTGCGAGGCGAATCCGACCGACCGCCGCAAGATCATGATCCTGGGAGGCGGTCCGAACCGCATCGGCCAGGGCATCGAGTTCGATTACTGTTGTGTGCACGCGGCGTTGCAGCTGCGCGAGGATGGCTTTGAGACCATCATGGTGAACTGCAACCCGGAGACGGTCTCCACCGACTACGACACGTCCGATCGCTTGTATTTCGAGCCGCTGACGCTCGAGGACGTGTTGGAAATCCTCGCGAAGGAGAAGCCGGAAGGCGTGATCGTGCAGTTCGGCGGGCAGACGCCGTTGAAACTGTCGCGGGCGTTGGAGGAGGCGGGCGCGCCGATCATCGGCACCTCACCGGACTCGATCGACGTGGCCGAGGATCGCGAGCGCTTCCAGTCCCTCGTGAAGACCCTCAATCTGAAGCAGCCGGCCAACGCGACGGCGCGTACCGAGGACCAGGCGGTCAGCCTGGCGCGCGAAGTGGGTTTCCCGCTGGTCGTGCGCCCCTCGTACGTTCTCGGTGGCCGTGCGATGGAGATCGTTTTCAACGAGGACGACCTCCGCGCCTACATGACTCATGCCGTGCAGGTCTCGAACGACAGCCCCGTGCTGCTCGATCGCTTCCTGGACGTGGCGATCGAGGTCGATGTCGATGCGGTCTGTGACGGTGAGGATGTCTTGATCGGCGGCATCATGGAACACGTCGAGCAGGCGGGGGTGCATTCCGGCGACTCGGGCTGCTCGCTGCCGCCCAACAGCCTCTCGGCCCAGGTACAGGATGACCTGCGCGAGCAGACGCGCAAGCTGGCCAAGGCCTTGCACGTCGTCGGTCTCATGAACATCCAGTTCGCGATCCAGAACGGCGTGATTTACGTCCTCGAGGTCAACCCGCGTGCCTCGCGGACGGTGCCCTTCGTATCCAAGGCCACGGGCGCGCCGCTTGCGAAGATCGCCGCTCGGGTCATGACGGGGCGCAAGCTCAAGGACCTGAACGCGACGACCGAGCGGGTGCCGCATTTCTTCTCCGTGAAGGAAGCGGTCTTCCCGTTCAACAAATTTCCGGAGGCCGATCCGATCCTCGGCCCCGAGATGAAGTCGACGGGCGAGGTGATGGGCACGGGGCGGACGTTCGGCGAGGCATATGCCAAGGCCCAGACCGCTTCAGGGGTGACCTTGCCGCGCAACGGGGTATGCTTCATCAGTGTGCGCGACCGGGATAAAGACGGCGCGGTGGGGCTGGCCCGCAAGCTCATCGAACGGGGCTTCGAGGTACTCGCCACGGAGGGCACGGCGCAGGTGCTGACCGAGGCCGGCGTGGCCTGTCGCCGGGTAAACAAGGTTCGCGAGGGACGTCCGCATATCGTTGATATGATCAAGAACGATGAGATTGACCTGATCGTCAATACGACCGAAGGCAAGCAGGCCATCCGCGAATCGAACTCGATCCGCCGGGAGGCCGTGTATCGCCGGGTGACTTACTACACAACTCTCGCCGCGGGGCTCGCGACCTGCGAAGCGCTCGATCATCTCGATGAAGTCGAAGTGAACCGCCTGCAGGACTTGCATAAAGAGATTCATGCATGAAACGAACGCCAATGACCATGCGTGGCGCCGAGGCGCTGCGTGCCGAGTTGAAGAAGCTCAAGACGGAATCGCGACCGAACGTCATCAAGGCGATCGCCGAGGCCCGTGGCCACGGCGACCTGTCGGAGAATGCGGAGTATCACGCGGCGCGCGAGCAGCAGGGGTTCATCGAGGGCCGCATCAAGGAGATCGAGACGAAACTGTCGACCGCGGAAGTCATCGATACCACCAGGCTGTCGAACACCGGCAAGGTTGTATTCGGCGCGTTGGTGGAGCTCGAGGACCAGGACGACTCGCACCGCGTCACCTACCAGGTGGTGGGTGAGGACGAGGCCGACATCCGCGCGGGCCGGGTTTCGATCACCTCGCCGATCGCGCGCGCCGTGGTCGGCAAGTCCGAGGGCGACATCGTCGACGTTGCGGCCCCCGGGGGCATCCGGTCCTACGAGATCGTGGCGGTCAAATTCGAATAGACCTCCGTCGCCCGGCGTCGCGCCGTTTGGCGCTTCTCGGGCTTCCTTCCGCTGCGCTCTCAGTCAGGGATCAGGATCCGCTTGAGGTCCGGGCGGGGGCGGTATAGGACCGCCACGTTGCCGATGCGGTGCACGAGCGCGCTCCCGGTGCGTTCAGCCAGGGTGACGAACATGCCATCGCGGGCCTCGCGGTCGCCGCCCGGGGCCTTGACCTTGATGAGCTCGTGATCGAACAGGGCGCGGGTTGTCTCTTTGGCGACGGCGTCTGTGAGGCCGTCCTTGCCGAGGCGGATCACGACACCCAGCGGGTGTGCGAGGCCACGTAGATAACGGCGTTGTTTCTCAGATAGCTCGGGAGCGGCGGGAATACCGGTCGGCGCGGCCGCCGCTGCGGCTGATGGGGTGTGCTTTTTGTCCATCGTGGGATTGTACTGAACGGGAACCAACGGGATGACCGAAGCGTTCAAAAGCGGCCCTCGAATCCGCCCACCAGGGGAGTCGGTCTCGATATGTCAGATCAGGCCTTGAAGCCCCACGGCCACGCCCTGATCAAAGTCACCCAAGGCGCCGTTTCCGGGACATGGTGCAGGCCGCCCGGGGGCAGATTTGCCTGGGTAAAGCTGCTGCAAGCCGGCCACTTCCGATCCTGGAGCGCTGAGATGTATTTGCTGGCCATGGACTTTCGCTTGGTGTAGCTTGCTGAAAGGACTGGCTCATGGTAACGGGCGGGAAACGGCTCCCAGCCGCCGCGACATACGAGGCCCTTTTGAAGCGTGAACGATTTGACTAAAAACATCCTCTTATGGGTGGTTATTGTCCTCGTGCTGCTGGCGGTGTTCAGCCGCTACATGCCGACCGTAGGCCAGCCGGAAGAAGTGCGGTATTCGACCTTCCTCGACGACGTCAAGGCGAACCGGGTCGACTCCGTGGTGCTGCAGGGCGAGATGATCTACGGCTCGCGCAAGGACAAGACCCAGTTCAAGACCTTCAACCCGGAAACGGACTACACGGCGCTCATCGGCACCCTGGAAAAGTCCAATGTGGCCATCGAGGGCCGGCCGCCGAAGCAGCCGAACTTCCTGGCCCAGCTGCTGCTGCAGCTCGCGCCGGCGCTCCTGTTGATCCTGGTCTTCGTTTACATGTTGCGGCAGATGCAGGGCGCCTCCGGTGGCCGGGGGGCGATGTCCTTCGGCAAGAGTCGAGCGCGCCTGCTGGGTGAGGACCAGGTGAACGTCACGTTCGCGGATGTCGCGGGCGTGGACGAGGCCAAGCAGGAAGTCTCCGAGATCGTCGACTTCCTCAAGGACCCGGGTAAGTTCCAGAAGCTCGGCGGCAAGATCCCCAAGGGCGTCCTCATGGTGGGCTCCCCGGGAACGGGTAAGACCCTGCTCGCGCGCGCCATCGCGGGCGAGGCCAAAGTGCCTTTCTTCACGATTTCCGGTTCCGACTTCGTCGAGATGTTCGTCGGCGTCGGTGCCTCCCGCGTGCGCGACATGTTCGAGCAGGCGAAGAAGCACGCGCCCTGTATCATCTTCATCGACGAGATCGATGCCGTCGGCCGGCACCGTGGCGCTGGCCTTGGTGGCGGTCACGACGAGCGCGAGCAGACCCTCAACCAGTTGCTGGTCGAGATGGACGGCTTCGAGGGCAACGAGGGCATCATTGTCATCGCGGCCACGAACCGCCCCGATGTACTCGATCCCGCCTTGCTGCGTCCGGGCCGCTTCGACCGCCAGGTCGTAGTGCCTTTGCCGGATGTGCGGGGCCGTGAGCAGATCCTCCGCGTTCACATGCGCCGGGTCCCCCTGAATGACGACGTGAAGCCCGGCTATATCGCGCGCGGTACGCCTGGATTCTCCGGCGCGGATCTCGCGAACCTGGTGAACGAGGCGGCCCTGTTCGCTGCGCGCGCCAACAAGCGCATGGTCGGCATGGACGAGTTCGAGCGCGCGAAGGACAAGATCATGATGGGCGCCGAGCGGCGTTCCATGGTCATGAGCGAGGCCGAGAAGAAGATGACCGCCTATCACGAGGCGGGCCACGCCATTGTCGGTATGACCGTTCCGGAGCACGACCCCGTGTACAAGGTGACGATCATCCCCCGCGGCCGTGCGTTGGGTGTCACGCAGTTCCTGCCCGAGCAGGATCGGTACAGCTACTCGAAGCGCCGCCTCGAAAGCGCCATTGCTACTCTGTTCGGCGGCCGTATCGCCGAAGAGCTGATCTTCGGGCCTGAGTCGGTGACGACCGGTGCTTCGAACGACATCGAACGTGCGACCGATCTCGCTCGCAACATGGTCACGAAGTGGGGCCTGTCGGACAAGCTCGGACCGCTCACGTACTCCGAGGATTCCGGTGAGGTGTTCCTGGGTCGCAGCGTGACCCAACACAAGCAGGTGTCCGACGTCACGGCGCATGCCATCGACGAGGAAGTGCGGCGGGTCATCGAGAGCAACTATCAGCGCGCGCGCCAGATTTTGACGAGCTCGCTGGACAAGTTGCACATGATGTCCGAGGCGCTGATGAAGTACGAGACCATCGACGAGGAGCAGCTGAAGGACATCATGTCCGGCAAGCCGCCGAAGCCGCCCGCGGGTTGGGACGACACCATGTCGAACAAGCCGCCCAAGGCGCCTGCGGAAGGTCCCGCGGCCCCGGGGCCGATCGGGTCGCCCGCCGGACAGCACTAGCCGTCGCCAACGGCGATTGAATAAAGGCGCAGACGCTCACGCGTTTGCGCCTTTTGCTTTAGCATGCGCGGCGATGATTACGACGCTACGCTGCGCCGACAAAACTCTTGACCTCTTCCGCCCGGTCGTCATGGGCGTTCTGAACGTCACCCCTGACTCGTTTTCCGACGGTGGCCGCTTTCTGGCCGCCGAGGCCGCGGTTGCGCATGGGTTGCGCCTGGTCGAGCAGGGCGCCGCGATCATCGACATCGGGGGTGAGTCGACCCGCCCGGGTGCCGCTCCCGTTGGGCCGGACGAGGAAATCCGCCGCGTTTTACCGGTCGTAGAGCGCCTCAGGGAGGCCGCTCCCGGGGTCGTCATCTCCGTCGACACCAGTAAGCCGGAGGTCATACGCGAAGCCGTAGCGGCGGGTGTGGGCCTTCTCAACGACGTCCGGGCATTCCAGGAGCCGGGTGCCCTGGACGCCGCAAGCGCCAGCGGTTGCGCCTTGTGCCTGATGCACATGCAGGGCGATCCCCGCACCATGCAGGACGCGCCCAGTTATGTTGATGTCGTGAAGGAGGTCAAGGCGTTCCTCGACGCGCGAGCGCAAGCTTGCCGCCTGGCGGGGGTCCCGCCGGAACGCCTGCTCATTGATCCGGGCTTCGGCTTCGGCAAGACGCTGGAGCACAACCGCGAGCTGCTGCGCGACCTGCGGGCGCTGACGGCCGGCGAGTTGCCGGTGTTGGTCGGTTTGTCACGCAAGTCGTTTGTCGGCAAACTGACCGGCCGGCCTGCCACCGAGCGGGTGCACGGGAGTGTCGCGATGGCCGTGATAGCCGCGCTCAACGGGGCCAGGATCATCCGCGCGCACGATGTGGCCGCCACCGTTGACGCTTTACGCGTTGTTTCATGGGTCGAGGGGAGTTGAATGGGTCGGAAATACTTCGGTACTGACGGGGTCAGAGGTCGCGTCGGCGAGCTCCCCATGACAGTCGACTTCGCGCTCAACCTCGCGAGCGCCGTGGCGCGTGTCCTGACTCCGGACGGTGGCACGGTGCTGATCGGCAAAGACACCCGCGTGTCCGGTTACATGTTCGAGTCGGCCCTGGAGGCCGGGTTCGTGGCCGCCGGTGTGAATGCGATGCTGATCGGTCCGCTCCCGACCCCCGGCATCGCCTACATGACGCGCCGTTTCGAGTGCAACTTCGGCGTCGTCATCAGCGCCTCGCACAATCCCTACGACGACAACGGCATCAAGTTCTTCGATGCCACGGGCGCGAAGCTATCCGACGATCTCGAGGATCAGATCGAGAAAGAGTTGTCACAACCGCCGGTGACACGCACCTCGCGCAGCCTCGGCCGCGCCACGCGTGTCGACAAGTCGCGTACGCATTACCAGGAATTCTGTGCTTCGACGCTGCCGCCGGGCCTCGACCTGACCGGACTGAAGATCGTGATCGATTGCGCCAACGGCGCTGCCTACAAGGTGGCTCCGCGAGTGCTCGCCGATCTCGGCGCCGAGATCGTTCCGATCGGCTGCTCCCCCAACGGGCGCAACATCAACGATGGTTGCGGATCGACAGCACCGGATCTTCTGCAGCTCACGGTTTCAGGCGTGCGCGCGAATGTCGGACTCGCGCTCGATGGTGACGGCGACCGCCTCGTGATGGTCGACCACCTCGGCAGACTCGTCGACGGCGATCAGCTTCTGTACATCATCGCGCGCGCTCATCAGCAGGCCGGCACGTTGCGCGGCCCGGTGGTGGGCACTGTGATGAGCAACCTCGGCCTGGAGGTCGCGCTGCGCGAGAACCGGATCGAGTTCCAGCGGGCCGCGGTCGGCGACCGTTATGTTCTCGGGTTGTTGCGCGATACCGGCGGGATTCTTGGCGGCGAGACTTCAGGGCACATTCTGTGTCTCGACAAGACGACGACCGGTGACGGGCTCGTCAGCGCGCTGCAGGTGCTCGCTGTTATGAAGAGAACGGGCCTGTCGCTGGCGGAGCTCGCCTCGGGAATGTTGAAGTTCCCCCAGGTGCTTCTTAACGTGAAGGTCGCCAAGCGATTCGATCCGGCATCCGTGCCGGCCGTGCAGGATGCCGTACGGGGTATCGAGAGGCGCATGGCGGGTGATGGGCGGGTGGTTTTGCGCGCGTCCGGCACCGAGCCGGTGATCCGAGTCATGGTGGAGGGGCGCAGCGAGGAAGCGACCCGGTCCGCCGCGACGGAACTGGCCGAAGTGGTCAAGGCGGCGGCCAACGCCTGATGGCCCTGTCGGGCAATGAGCTCATTGCACCAGCGTAGCCTCGCCGCTATGATCCCGCGCCCTTGAAGAGGTCGGTTCCATGCGCCGTCCCATAGTTGCGGGAAATTGGAAAATGCACGGGTCGCGCGGCGAGAACGCGCGGCTCATCGAAGAGATCGTTGGCGGGATTCCCGCCAGCGCGGGTGCCGATTGCGTCGTGTGCCCGCCCTTCGTGTATCTGCAGGAATGCGGGCGGTTGTTGCGGGATTCGCCGATCGCCCTCGGTGCGCAGGACGCCTGCGCGGAGGCTCACGGAGCCTTCACGGGCGAAGTCTCGGCCGGGATGCTGAAGGATGTCGGTTGCAAGTATGTGATCGTCGGGCATTCGGAGCGCCGGCTGATTTATCGCGAAAGCGAGCAGCTGGTCGCCCGCAAGTTCGCCGCGGTCCATGCGAAAGGGCTGGTCCCCATATTGTGTGTGGGCGAGCAGTTGGCGGACCGCGAGGCGAGCCGCACGGAAGAGGTGATCGGGCGGCAGCTCGACGTGGTGCTGGAGCTTTGCGGGCCGGAAGTGCTGGGACACGGCGTGGTGGCGTACGAGCCGGTCTGGGCGATCGGCACGGGTCGCGTTGCGACTCCGCAGCAGGCCCAGGAGGTCCATGCCTTCATCCGTGCCCGGATTGCAGCCCGGGATGCTAGAATCGCGGCCGCTACCCGGATCCTGTATGGCGGCAGCGTCAAGGCCGGCAACGCGGCTGAGCTGTTTGCGATGCCCGATGTCGACGGCGGCCTGATCGGTGGCGCCTCACTCAAGGCGGATGAATTTTTGGCCATCCTGGCGGCAGCCGGGTAGATAATTTCGCGGCCGGCGAAGGCCCGCGAGCCTCATTGAAGCAAGAACTATGTTGCGCGTATTTCTGACAATAGTGCAGGTGTTCTCCTCGCTGGCCATCATCGGCCTCGTGCTGCTTCAGCGCGGCAAGGGCGCTGAGGCCGGGGCGGGCTTTGGCGCGGGCGCATCGGGAACTGTGTTCGGTGCACGCGGCGCGAGCACTGCGCTGTCACGGGCGACTGCGATTTTCGCGGCCGTGTTCATGATCAACAGTCTGCTGCTCACCTACATGGGCACGCACTCCGTTGGCACGACGCAGCCGAAGTCGATTCTCGACGTTGCCGGTGAGAAGGCCGGCGACAAGTCGGGCGCCGGCCAGGGGGCCAACAAGCCCGGGCTGACGCCAGCTCCCGCGAGCACGGGCTCGGATGCGACGACGGCGCCGCCCCCGGCACCGAGTGCGACCGCTGCGCCTGCAGCGCCGCCTGCCGAGACTGCTCCGGCTCCCGCTGCCGGACAGCCGGCAACGACAGCGCCGCCGAGTGGTGCGGCTCCGACTGGCCCGACGCCCGACGGCGCCGCGCCTAAGTGATCGCTGTCTAGAAAGATTAAGATTTTTTTTTGATCGTTGCGGACGTGGTGGAATTGGTAGACACACCAGCTTGAGGGGCTGGCGCCGTGAGGTGTGCGAGTTCGAGTCTCGCCGTCCGCACCAATTAGTTTCGTGCGCTGCTACAATACGTAGTTGAGCGGCCGGCAAATTGCCGGCGTCAATCGGAGATTTCTAATTGGCTGAAAGTCGCCTGCGGCGCTTTCAGCAAAAATGAGGGGGCAGGTCATCGCGTGATCTGTCCCCTTTGCTTGCGTGCGACACTTGCGTGCTGTCCAAGGGCGGCTGACTGATGCTGTTGAACTACCTACCGATTCTGATCTTCCTCGTGATCGCCACAGGACTGGCGCTGCTGCTGCTGGTGTTAGGCAGTGGACTCGGACGACTGTCCGTGCGCGAGCGTAACGACCCCGCGAAACTCTCACCGTACGAATGCGGCTTCGAAGCGTTCGAGGACAGCCGCATGAAATTCGACGTGCGCTACTACCTCGTCGCGATTCTGTTCATCGTGTTCGATCTCGAGATCGCGTTCCTGTTTCCCTGGGCGGTGGCGCTCGGCAAGCTCGGGCTGTTCGGTCTCGGGGCCATGGCCATTTTCCTCGGCATCCTCGTCGTGGGCTTTATCTACGAGTGGAAGAAAGGAGCTCTCGAGTGGGATTAGAAGAGCGCGGAGTTGCACCGACGAAGACGACCGAGTCCTCTGCCGCGGACACTTTCGCGCAGCGTGGCTTCGTCGTTACGCAGATCGACGGGCTCATGAACTGGGCGCGGACCGGATCGCTCTGGCCGATGACGTTCGGACTCGCCTGTTGCGCTGTCGAGATGATGCACGCGGGTGCAGCTCGCTACGACCTCGACCGTTTCGGTGTGGTGTTCCGTCCGAGCCCGCGGCAGTCGGATGTCATGATCGTCGCCGGCACGCTGGTGAACAAAATGGCTCCCGCGCTGCGCAAGGTTTATGACCAGATGGCCGAGCCGCGCTGGGTGATCTCCATGGGCTCCTGCGCGAACGGTGGCGGCTACTATCACTATTCATACGCGGTGGTGCGCGGCTGCGATCGAGTCGTGCCCGTCGATGTGTATGTCCCCGGCTGTCCGCCGACAGCCGAAGCGCTCGTCTACGGCATCATTCAGTTGCAGAAGAAGATCGAGCGCACCAGCACGATTGCGAGGTAACGACCAGTGTCCTTGAAAGAGCGGGTGGAAGCCCTGGCGCTCAAAGTGGATGCGCAGCTCAAAGACGCGGTGCGTCGCGTGCCGTCGCTGACGGAAGAGGTGGCGTATGAAGTCGACGCCACGAACCTGCTGACGGTGTGCCGCACTCTGCGGGACGCGCCGGACCTGAAGTTCGAGATGCTCATGGATCTCGCGGGCGTCGATTACCTTCATTACGGCCGTGACGAGTGGCAGACGCAAAGTGCGACCCGCTCGGGCTTCAGCCGCGGTCGCGTGGCGCGCGCCACGGCCCCGGATCCCGACATGCCGGGCCGCTTCGCCGTCGCTTACAACCTTCTGTCGATCGCCAACAACCAGCGGCTGCGCCTGCGCGTGAAATGCCCCGACACCCAGGAGCCGGTGGTGGACTCGGTGGTGGAGGTCTGGGCCAGCGCGAACTGGTTCGAGCGCGAGGCGTTCGATCTCTTCGGCATCCTGTTCCGGGGTCACCCCGACCTGCGCCGCATCCTCACCGACTACGGCTTCATCGGGCATCCGTTCCGCAAGGACTTCCCGCTGAGCGGCAACGTCGAGGTGAAGTACGACACGGAGAAGAAGCGCGTCGTCTACCAGCCGGTGAGCATCGTCCCGCGAGTGCTCGTACCGAAGGTGATCCGCCACGATCACCGCTACGATCCCGCTCTCCACGAAGAGCAGTTACCACGCTGATGGCTACCGACAATATTGACAACTCGGGCGTACGAAGCGGGCCGGCCCTGACCGAGATCCGCAACTACACCATGAACTTCGGTCCGCAGCACCCTGCGGCGCACGGCGTGTTGCGTCTCGTGTTGGAGATGGACGGCGAGGTCATCCAGAAGGCCGATCCGCACATCGGCCTGTTGCATCGCGCGACGGAAAAGCTGGCCGAGTCGAAGCCGTTCAACCAGTCCATCGGCTACATGGACCGCCTCGACTACGTCTCCATGATGTGCAACGAGCACGCATACGTGCTCGCGATCGAGCAACTCCTCGGCATCAAGCCGCCGGAGCGCGCGCAGTACATCCGTGTGATGTTCGACGAGATCACGCGTGTCCTGAACCACCTGATGTGGTTGGGTGCGCACGGTCTCGACATCGGCGCGATGACGGTCTTCCTCCTGTGCTTCAAGGAGCGCGAGGAGTTGATGGACCTGTACGAGGCCGTGTCGGGAACGCGCATGCACGCGACCTACTACCGGCCGGGCGGTGTCTATCGCGATCTGCCCGACACCATGCCGAAGTACCAGGTGTCGAAGTGGCGCTCGCAGAAAGAAGTCGAGCGGCTCAACGAGGCGCGCTCGGGCTCGATGCTCGATTTCATCCGCGCCTTTACGGAGCGCTTTCCGGCGGCGATCGACGATTACGAGACGCTGCTGACCGACAACCGCATCTGGAAACAGCGCACGGTCAACATCGGCGTGGTCTCCCCCGAGCGGGCGCTGCAGCTCGGCTTCTCCGGGCCGATGTTGCGCGGTTCCGGCATCGAGTGGGACTTGCGTAAGAAGCAGCCCTACGAAGTTTACGACCGGATGGATTTCGACATTCCAGTCGGCCTGAACGGCGACTGTTATGACCGCTACCTGGTGCGCGTGGAGGAAATGCGGCAGTCCAACCGCATCATCCGCCAGTGTGTCGAGTGGCTCGCGCAGAATCCCGGCCCGGTGATGATCGACGACCGCAAGGTGCGACCGCCGAGCCGCGAGCGGATGAAGGAAGACATGGAATCCCTCATCCACCACTTCAAGTTCTTCACCGAGGGCTACGAAGTGCCCGAAGGCGAGACGTACGCCGCCGTCGAGGCGCCGAAAGGCGAGTTCGGCATCTATCTCATCTCGGACGGCGCCAACAAGCCGTACCGGCTCAAATGCCGTGCGCCCGGCTTCCCGCATCTGGCCGCGCTCGAGGAGATGAGCAAGGGCCACATGTTGGCAGACGTCGTGGCCGTCATCGGTACGCAGGACATCGTGTTCGGGGAAATAGACCGTTGAGCACAGACACGCACGCCTCCGTCGACTCGAAGGTCGGCACCGAGAACAGCAAGCTGAAGCTGCTGTCGGAACATACGCGCCACGAAATCGACCACTGGGTCGCGAAATTTCCGCCGGGCCGGCAGCGCTCCGCCTGTATTTCGGCGCTGCGCGCCGCGCAGCATCAGAACAACGGCTATCTCACCGCCGACCTGATGGATGCGGTGGCGGAGTACCTGAAACTGCCGCCCATCCAGGTGTACGAGGTGGCGGCGTTCTACTCCATGTTCGAGACGCATCCGTGCGGCCGCCACCACGTGAGCATCTGCACCAACATCTCCTGCATGTTGAACGGCGGCGAGGAGTTGGTTGCGCATGCCGAGAAGAAGCTCGGCATCAAGTTGAACGAGAGCACCCCCGACGGACGCATCTTCCTGAAGCGCGAAGAGGAGTGCCTCGCGGCCTGCACCGGCGCGCCGATGGCGATGATCGACCACGTGTTCCACGAGTGGCTCACTCCTGAGAAGCTGGATAAGCTTCTGGACGACTTGAAATAACATGGGCGCTTACGACGACAAGATGAACCTGGTCTTGTTCGAGTCCATGAAACTCGACAAGCCCTGGACCCTGCAGACCTACCGTTCGATCGGCGGCTACGACGTCTGGGAGAAGATCCTGCGCGAGAAACCGACGCGCGAGTCGATCATCGACGGCGTGAAAGCTTCCGGCCTGCGTGGCCGCGGCGGTGCGGGCTTCCCCACCGGCACGAAGTGGAGCTTCATGCCGCGCAACTCGCCGATCCAGAAGTACCTCGTGTGCAACTCGGACGAGAGCGAGCCCGGTACCTGCCACGATCGCGACATCCTCCGTTACAACCCGCACGCCCTGATCGAGGGCCTGGCCATCGGCGGTTTCGCGACGAACTCCACGGTTGCCTACAACTACATGCGCGGCGAGTTCCTCGGCGAGCCGATTCCGCGCTTCGAGGCGGCACTGGCAGAAGCCTACGCCGCGGGTTTACTCGGCAAAAACATCATGGGCAGCGGTGTCGATTTCGACATCTACAGCTTCCACGGCGCCGGTGCCTATATCTGCGGTGAAGAGACGGCGCTGCTCGACTCGCTCGAGGGCAAGCCGGGCAAGCCGCGTTTCAAGCCGCCGTTTCCCGCCAACTTCGGCCTTTACGGTGCGCCGACGACGATCAACAACACGCAAAGTTTCGCGTCCGTGCCGACGATCCTGCGCAAGGGGCCGGCCTGGTTCGCGGGACTCGGGCCGGCGAACTCCGGCGGTACGGTGATCTTCTCGATCTCCGGCCACGTGGCCAAGGCCGGCAACTTCGAGTTGCCGATGGGCGTGCCGTTCAAGGACCTGTTGGAGTACGCCGGGGGCATGAAGGGCGGCCGCAAGATCAAGGCCGTCATCCCGGGCGGCTCATCCGTACCGGTCGTGCCGGGCGACGTCATGATGAAGGTCAACATGGACTACGACTCGCTGAAGGCGGCGGGCTCGTCGCTCGGCTCGGCGGCGGTCATCGTGATGGATGAGACCACCTGCATGGTGCGGGTGCTCGAGCGCATCTCGCGTTTCTACATGTCGGAGTCCTGCGGCCAGTGCACGCCGTGCCGCGAAGGCACCGGTTGGATGAACCGGCTGCTCAAGCGCATGTTGGCCGGTGAGGCGCGGCGCGAGGAGCTGGGCCTGCTGTTGGATGTCGCGAACCGTATCGAAGGCCACACGATCTGTGCGCTGGGCGATGCGGCGGCGTGGCCGGTGCAGAGCTTCCTCAAGCACTACAAGCACGAGTTTGAATATGTGATCGACCACGGTGGCCGCAGCCTCGTGACCGATCAGCTGGGAGCGAAGGCGGCATGACGGAAGAGTTCGTCAACATCGAGGTCGACGGCAAACCCGTCAAGGCGCACAAGGGTGAGATGATCATCCGCGCCACCGACCGCAGTGGCGCTTATGTGCCGCGCTTCTGCTATCACGAGAAGCTGTCGGTCGCGGCCAATTGCCGCATGTGCCTGGTCGACGTGGAGAAGGCGCCGAAGCCGCTGCCTGCCTGCGCGACACCGGTTGCCGAAGGCATGAAGGTCTTCACCAAGACCCCGCGCGCCATCGGAGCGCAGCGGGCCGTGATGGAATTCCTCCTCATCAATCACCCGCTCGATTGCCCGATCTGTGACCAGGGCGGCGAGTGCGAGTTGCAGGATCTCGCGGTCGGATTCGGCCGCGACATCTCGCGCTTCCAGGAGCGCAAGCGCTCGGTGCAGGACGAGAACCTGGGCCCTCTGATCGCGACCGACATGACGCGCTGCATTCAATGCACGCGCTGCGTCCGGTTCACGGAAGAGATCGCCGGCATCCAGGAGCTCGGCATGATCGGCCGCGGCGAGAACATGAAGGTGCGCAGCTACATCGAGACCACGGTGCACCACGAGATGTCGGGCAACGTGATCGACCTGTGCCCGGTCGGTGCGCTCGTCTCGAAGCCGTACCGCTTCAGTGCCCGCGCGTGGGAAATGATTTCGCATCCGCTCGTCTCGCCGCATGACGGTGTTGGGACGAACGTGTATGGCCACGTACTGCGCGGAAAGTTGATGCGCGTAGTGCCGCGTGAGAACGAGGCAATCAACGAGATCTGGATCGCCGATCGTGATCGCTTCAGCTACGAAGGCGTTTACAGCCCCGACCGGCTGCAGCGTCCGATGATCCGCAAGGGCGACGAGTGGGTCGAGACGGATTGGGAGACGGCGCTCGGCAAGACGGCCGAGGGGTTGACGCCGCGGACCTCCGGACTCGGAGTATTGGCGAGTGCGTCCAGCACCCTCGAGGAGTTGTACCTCGCCGGCCGTATCGCACGCGGCTTAGGATCGGGCAACATCGATCACCGCGTGCGTCAGCGCGACGTCCGCGATCAGAGCGCCGATCCTGTATTCCCGAATCTTGGGATGAGCATCGCCTCGATCGACACGCTGAGCTCCCTCCTCGTGGTCGGATCAAACCTGCGCCGCGAGGTGCCGGTGTTGGCGCATCGCATCCGCAAGGCCGCTCGTAAGGGCACCAAGGTGGCGATGCTGAACCCGCATCGTTTCGACTACAAATTCCCGCTCGCCGCCTACCTGGTGTCGGCGCCGTCGAAGCAGGTCGCCGACCTGGCTGCGATTGTGGCCGTTGCCGCGGAAACGGCCGGCAAGCCGGTACCCGACCATGTTGCGTCGATCGTGCGTGACGCGCAGATCGATGACTCTCATCGTTCGGCAGCGGCCGCGCTCGCCACGGGCGAGCAGCGGGCGATCTGGCTCGGCGCGTTGGCTACTCGCCATCCGGCGTTTGCGGATCTCCGCGCGCTGGCATCTGCGTTGGCGTCCATCACCGGCGCGAGCTTTGGCGTGATCGCCGAGGGCGGTAACGCAGCGGGTGCTTATCTCGCCGGTGCGATACCTCACCGGGTGGCGGGCGGTAAGTCCGCTGAGAAGGCGGGTCTGTCTGCCGCCGAGATGCTGCGGCAGCCCTTGAAGGCCTACGTGTTGTTTGGTGGTGTCGAGCCATGGGCTGACACGCAGGACTTGGAAGTCGCCAAGACGTTGAGCAAGGCCGAGTTCGTCGTCGCGATGACGCCGTTCGTATCCGACCAGTTGAAGAAAGTGGCGCACGTCATCCTGCCGATCGGCACGTACGTGGAGACGTCCGGTACTTACGTCAACATGGAAGGCGTGTGGCAGAGCCAGCAGGGCGCTGCGCTACCGGTTGGCGAGTCGCGTCCCGGTTGGAAAGTGTTGCGCGTACTCGGCAACCTGTTGAAGCTTTCCGGCTTCGAATATCAGACGTCGGAAGACGTTCGTGACGAACTGCGCAAGGTGTGCGACGAGACAGGCGCCACTAACGGCGCTGCGACTTCGCCGATGGTGGACATCCCTGTTGCGGCGGCGAGCTACAAAGGTAGCCACGCAGTCGCGCGTGGCACCGCGCCGGCGAACGCAGGAGTCGAGACGCTTCTCGACCTCCCGATGTATCAGATCGATGCGCTGGTGCGACGCGCACCTTCACTCCAGAAGACCCGCGAAGGCCGTACGCCCGCGGCAACGTATTGACGAGAAGGACGCGATCGAGTGCTCGAAACTTTCTCAAACGCCTGGAACTCGCTGCCGGATTACGCCCACGCGACGGCTTGGATTCTCGTCATCACGGTCGTGTTGATCCTGTCGGTGGCCTTCCTCACGCTCATCGAGCGTAAGGTCATCGGCTGGATGCAGTTGCGCCGTGGCCCGAATCGCGTGGCGTTCTTCGGGTTCTTTCCGGGCCTGGCGCAGCCTTTCGCGGACGTCTTCAAGCTACTGCTGAAGGAAGTGGTCGTCCCCGCGAAGTCGAACAAGTTCCTGTTCCACCTCGCCCCGATGATCGCGCTCATTCCGGCGTTCGCCGCCTGGGCGGTGATTCCGCTGTCGCCGGAGGTCGTGGTCTCGAAGGCCGACGCCGGGTTGCTGTACCTGTTGTCGCTGAGCTCGATGGGTGTCTACGGCGTCATCATTGCCGGCTGGGCGACGAACTCGAAATACGCCTTCCTGGGCGCGATGCGCTCTGCCGCGCAGATGGTCGCGTATGAAATCGCGATGGGCTTCGCGCTCGTGGGCGTGCTCATGGCGACCCGCACCATGAACCTCGGCAAGATCATCGACGGGCAGGCAGGCGGCGTCGGGGCCTGGAACTGGTTCTGGCTCTTCCCGCTGTTCGTGGTGTATTTCATTTCCGGCGTCGCGGAAACCAACCGCGCGCCGTTCGACGTCGCGGAAGGTGAGTCGGAAATCGTCGCTGGGTTCCACGTCGAGTATTCCGGCATGGCGTTCGCGCTGTTCTTCCTTGCCGAATACGCGAACATGATCCTGATCTCGGCGCTCACCGCGGTGTTCTTCTTCGGCGGCTGGCTGTCGCCGTTCCAAGGCTATCCGCTGGTCGCCAACACGTTCCTCGCCGAGCCCAGCTTCCTGTGGCTCGGCCTGAAGATCAGTGGGTTCCTGTTCCTGTTTTTGTGGTTCCGCGCGACCTTTCCGCGGTACCGCTATGACCAGATCATGCGGCTGGGTTGGAAGGCGCTCATTCCGGTGACGATCGTGTGGATCGGCGTCGAGATGGTGCTGTCGGCCTACAAGATCGGCCCCTGGTCGCATTGAAGAGGCGAGTCAATGGCTAACAGTTTCGTCAAGACGTTCATGCTGGGGGAGCTCCTCAAGGGCATGACGGTCACCGCCCGGACGTTCTTCACCCGCAAGTACACGCTCAACTATCCGGAGGAGAAGACCCCGCAGTCGCCGCGCTTCCGCGGCTTGCACGCGCAGCGTCGCTATGCGAACGGGGAAGAGCGTTGCATCGCTTGCAAGCTGTGCGAGGCGGTCTGCCCGGCGGTGTGCATCACGATCGATTCCGACGTCGCCGCGGATGGCACCCGCCGGACGACCCGCTATGACATCGACCTGTTCAAGTGCATTTACTGCGGTTTTTGCGAGGAAGCCTGCCCGGTGGATGCCATCGTGCTCACCCGTATCCATGAGTACCACATGGAGCATCGGGGCGAGAACATCATGAGCAAGGACAAACTGCTCGCCGTGGGTGAGCGCTACGAAGCCATGATCGCGGCGGATAAGGCAGCCGACGCCCCGTACCGGTAATGAAGAATCAAACGAAGAGACTCTCCTCGGCGCGCAGCGCCGCTATATGTAGCGGGTCGCCTCGACCCGCAGGAAAGTCGGCCGGAGGCCTAGTCAGGTGTTAGTGGAAGTTCTCTTTTACATCTTCGGGACCATCCTGGTCGCCGCGGCGCTGGGCGTGATCGTTTCACGCAACCCGGTGTACTCGGCGTTGTCCCTCGTGCTGTGCTTTGTGACCTCGGCGGCGATCTGGCTGCTCGTCCAGGCGGAATTCCTCGCGATCGTGCTCGTGCTCGTCTACGTCGGCGCGGTGATGGTCTTGTTCCTCTTCGTCGTCATGATGTTGGACATCAATCTCGACGAGCTGCGGGCCGGCTTCACGCGTTTCGCGTGGCTGGGCTGGCTCACCGCGGCGGCGGTCATTGTCGAGATCGTGGGTGTCGTCTGGGCGCGCGGTGGCCTGGGTGTGGATGCGACGAAGGGTGGGGCGGATCTGCCGGCCGACTACAGCAACACCCTGGAGCTGGGCAAGCTCCTTTACACGAAGTACGTCTACCCGTTCGAGCTCGCCGCGGTGCTGCTGCTCGTGGCGATCGTGGCCGCCATCGCCCTGACGATGCGCGCCCGTACGGGGCACAAGGTGCAGGACATCTCGAAGCAGGTCGCGGTACGGGCTTCCGATCGTATCCGTGTCGTGAAGATGGAGGCGGAGAAGCGCTCATGATCACGCTCGCGCACTTGCTCACCCTGTCCGGAGTTCTGTTCGCGATCTCGGTCGCGGGCATCTTCCTGAACCGGAAGAACGTCATCCTCCTGCTGATGTGCGTCGAGCTGCTGCTGCTCGCCGCGAACTTCAATTTCATCGCCTTCTCACGCTACCTGGGCGACCTCCACGGCCAGGTGTTCGTGTTCTTCGTACTCACCGTGGCTGCGGCGGAGTCGGCGATTGGACTGGCGATCCTGGTAGTGCTGTTCCGCGAGCGGCGCAGCATCAACGTCGAAGACCTGAACACCCTGCGGGGCTGAAGCGCTGACCATGAATCCAACCCTGCTGGTTCTCATCCCACTGCTGCCGCTGATCGCCGCCTTCGTGGCCGGCGTGTTCGGGCGGGTCGTCGGACGAGTGGGTGCGCACTCGATCACCATCCTCGGCGTAGGCATCTCCTGCGTCCTGTCCCTCATCGTTCTCAAGCAGATCGTCTGGGACGGCGCGCCCACCTACAACGCGCCCGTCTATACCTGGCTAATCAGCGACGGGATGAAGATGGATGTCGGCTTCCTGGTCGACCGCCTGACCGCGTTGATGATGGTGGTGGTGACGTTCGTGTCGCTGTGCGTGCACGTCTACACCATCGGCTACATGTCCGATGATCCGGGCTACCAGCGTTTCTTCGCCTACATCTCGCTGTTCACCTTCTCGATGCTCATGCTCGTGATGGCGAACAACTTCATGCAGCTGTTCTTCGGCTGGGAAGCGGTGGGCATGGTCTCGTACCTGCTCATCGGGTTCTGGTACACGCGGCCGAGCGCCATTTTCGCGAACATGAAGGCCTTCCTGGTCAACCGGGTCGGGGACTTCGGCTTCGTGCTGGGCATCGCGGGCATTGCGTACTACACCAACTCACTCAACTACGCCGATGCCTTCGCCGCCGCTCCCAAGATCGCGCAGGCGGTGATCCCGATGAGCGCGAACTCCGGGGTCGAGGCGCTCACGCTCATCTGCATCTGCCTGTTCATCGGCGCCATGGGTAAGTCCGCGCAGGTGCCTCTGCACGTGTGGCTGCCCGACTCGATGGAAGGCCCGACTCCCATTTCGGCGCTCATCCACGCGGCCACGATGGTGACCGCCGGTATCTTCATGGTGGCGCGTATGTCGCCGTTGTTCGAGCACTCGGAGACGGCGTTGTCGTTCGTGCTCGTTATAGGTGCGACGACGGCGTTCTTCATGGGACTGCTGGGTGTCGTCAACAACGACATCAAGCGGGTCATTGCGTATTCGACCCTTTCGCAGCTCGGTTACATGACCGTTGCGCTGGGTGTGTCGGCTTACAGCGCGGGCATCTTCCACCTCATGACGCACGCCTTCTTCAAGGCGCTGCTGTTCCTTGCCGCAGGCTCCGTGATCATCGGCATGCACCATGAGCAGGACATGCGGAAGATGGGCGGTTTGGCGAAGTACATGCCCATCACGGCGGTCACGAGTTGGATCGGGACGCTGGCGCTCGTGGGCACGCCGTTCTTCGCAGGCTTTTATTCGAAGGACGCCATCATCGAGGCTGTGGGTGAGTCGCACCGTTGGGGCGCTACATACGCTTACTGGTGCGTGATGGCGGGTGTGTTCGTGACCTCGCTGTACTCGTTCCGGTTGTTGTTCATGACGTTCCATGGGCCGGAGCGGTTCCGTCACAAGCACGGGCATGCCCACGGCGACGCGACCGTTGGCCACGAGGAAGAGCAGGAGACGCAAAGCGCGGCGGGCGATGGGCATGGCGCGCACGCCACGGCCGCTGCGCACGCCAAGCACGACCACGCGCATGACGATCATGGCCATGGGCATGGACCGGTAGAGCCGCACGAGAGCCCGCTAGTCGTGACGGTGCCGCTGATCGCGCTGGCGATCCCGTCGGTATTAATCGGTGCTGCGACGATTGCGCCGGTGCTGTTCGGCAACTACTTCGGTGATGCGATCCAGATCCTGGAGAAGAACAACGTCGTCGGCGAGGTCGGCCACGACTTCCACGGCTGGTTCGACTTCGCAGTGCATGGGTTCGCCAAGTTGCCGTTCCTGCTCCTGCTGGCCGGTGCCGTCACCGCCTGGCTGTTCTTCCTGAAGAAGCCGTCGCTCGCCAACTCGGTGGCGCGTACCTTCGGCTGGCTGCGTGAGATCCTGGTCCAGAAGTACTACTTCGACTGGTTCAACCAGACCATCATCGCCGGTCTCACGCGGCTCATCGGTTTCGGTTTGTGGAAGGCAGGCGACCAGGCCTTGATCGACGGCGCGTTGGTCAACGGCTCGGCGCACACGGTCAGTTGGTTCGGCAGCGTCCTGCGGCGCGTGCAGAACGGCTATCTCTACTCGTACGCGTTCTGGATGGTGATCGGCCTGGCGGTGTTGCTGGGCTGGTTCCTCGAGCACAGCAGCTAAGATAAAGCGGTCACAAGAATGCACGGTCTCCTGTCTGTTCTGATCTGGCTGCCCATCGTTGCGGGCGTCGTGGTATTGCTGCTCGGCGAGCGCAACATCGCCGCCGGGCGCTGGGTGTCGCTCATCGCGACCATCGCGACCCTGATCCTCTCGTTACCCCTGATCGTGGGCTTCAACACAAGTACCGCGGACTTCCAGTTCACGGAGAAGCTGGAGTGGATCCCGCGGTTCCATGCGTACTATGCGCTCGGGATGGATGGCATCTCGCTGCCGCTCGTCGTGTTGACCGCGTTCATCACCATCTTCGTGGTGATCGCCGCCTGGTCCGTCATCGAGGTTCGTGCCGCGCAGTACTTCGCGTCCTTCCTCATCATGGAAG
>Ga0268266_10002136_pt1 | contig 21781 bp, 17 predicted proteins | sample KBSS13metaG_FD_190356 | JGI IMG/M metagenome (GOLD analysis project Ga0268266, IMG submission 190356) | Switchgrass rhizosphere microbial communities from Kellogg Biological Station, Michigan, USA - KBS S1-3 metaG (SPAdes) (version 2) | ecosystem: Host-associated > Plants > Roots > Rhizosphere... | reverse complement strand
GGCCGGGAGCGACGCCGAGCTGCTGACAATCGCCGCCGCAGCGGCGGCGGGATTGGTCGCGGTCGATACGGCGATGGCAATGGCGGCAGTGATCTGCGCCGCGGTGATGCCGGCCTGGGCGATGGCGGCGGCGACCGCCTTGGCGGCGGCGTTGGCAACCGCGCCCTTGGCATTGCCGGCGACCACCAGCAGCGCGGCCGCCGTCGTCGCCTTGTTGGTCGAGCTGGCGAGCAGCGCACCGACCGCGGCGACGAGATTGCCGCGGGTCGCGGTCGCCACCGTGCCGCCTTTCCCGAAGACGGCGAGCTGTGCCGCCGGCGTCATCGGCGTCAGCTTGCCGTCGTCGCCGATGACGGCGGCCTTGCCGTCCTCGAGCTGGACCGCGAGGCCGGAAGAGGTCGTGATAAAATTCACGATCGTGCCGCGGACGCCGATGGTGGCGACCGGGGTCTTGATCTCATAATTGGTCGGGTCCTGCGAGCCGGTGACGAAGCGCAGCGATCCGCGCGCGACATTGAGCACCACCCCGCCCTTATTGCCGTTGGGATCGAAGACGAACTTGTCGATCTTGACCGACGAGCCGGGCGTGATCGACAGGTTGGTCTGGTCGAGGAACATCAGCTCTGTCGCGCTGGCCTCGTCCGTGTTCACGATCTCGTCGGAGAAGACATCCTTGCCGACCAGGATGACGTTGGTGTCGGTGCCAACCACCCCGGTGACGTTGGGCCCCTTCACGGTCGATGCGGCGCCGGCTTTCGGCAGGTCGGCCTTTGCGGTGCCCACGCCCACAGCGTTGAGACAAACGATCGCAATTGCGCTGACAGAGGATAAGAGGCGGCCTGAAATGCGCATCGAGTGACTCCGGGAGGTCCTTTATCCGCAAGTTACCGGTTAAACAGCCGTCCGCAAACAAATTTGATGGAATTGTCAGGGGCGCCGCCGGAAAATATAGTCCTGGCGATGATGTCCGAAAGTGCAAACCGATCAAAGCTTTGGCGGACCGTCGTCGTCCTCGGAATCGCGCCCGCCCTCCTGCATGCGGCCCCCGCCCGCGCCGACGCGGTCGCCGACATCTATCAGCGCCTGCAAAACGATCCCCGCAATGTGGCGCTGAACCTGGAATACGCGGCGGCGGCGGAGAAGGCCGGAAAGCTGAAATGGGCGCTGCCGGCCTATGAACGCGCGCTGTCGGCCGATCCGGGCAACCGGGCGGCGCAATCGGGCATAGACCGTATTACGGCGACGCTGCGCGCCGAGGCCAGCCGCCCGGGAGTTCCTGAGTAATCACTAAAACTCCTTTATATTACAGAGTTGCCAGGGTACTTTGACCAGGGCCTCGACAATGACTGCATGATCCATTTTCCAGCACCGCCCGTTACGTTGTAACGTGGACCTGGACCAAGTTTGAGGGATGGGGTTGGCTGACTTGGAACAAATGCAAATCAAGTTCTGGGGGGTGCGGGGAAGCGTGCCCTGCCCGGGGCCGAACACCGTCCGCTATGGCGGCAATACCTCCTGCGTCGAGGTCTGGTGCGGCGAGGACCTGCTGATCTTCGATTGCGGCACCGGCCTGAGAGGCCTGGGCGGATCGCTCGCCGCCGCGAAAAAGCCGGTCGCCGCCGAAATCCTGCTCAGCCATACGCATTTCGATCATATCTGCGGCATCGCCTTCTTCGCCCCCTGCTTCAGCCCCGCCAACCATCTGCGTTTCTGGGCCGGGCACCTGCCGGTTGGGCATCATATCCACGACGTCCTGGCAACGTCCCTGTCCGAGCCGTTCCTGCCCAACCTGCTGGACGTGATCTCAGCCAAACTGGAATTCGTCGATTTCGCCAGCGGCGAAACCTTCTCCCCGCGCGACGGCATCACGCTGAAAACCGCGCCGCTCAACCATCCCGGCGGCGCCACCGGCTATCGGCTGGAATGGGAAGGCCGGACGATGGCCTATATCACCGACACCGAGCACCGGCCCGATGCGCTGGACGCCAATGTGCTGAGCCTGGTCGACGGGGTCGACGTCATGATCTATGACGCGACCTACACGGAATCCGAATATATCGTGCATGCCGGCTGGGGCCATTCGACCTGGCAGGAAGCGGTGCGTCTCGCCGAAAAAGCATCGGTCAAGCAACTGGTCCTCTTCCACCACGATCCGAGCCACAGCGACGCGATATTGGACGAGATCGCGGCCGAGCTGGAAAAGCTGGACGCAAACATCGTTATCGCGCATGAGGGAATGGTGATAACGCTGTGATACCTTGAGGCCACGAAAAGAAGGCCGCAGGACACAGTTGGAAGCAGGAGCCGAGGGTGAACACCGTCACCGAATACGCCCACGCCAAGCGTGCGGATCTCGAAACCGAGATCCGCCAGCTGCGCGCGGCCGTATTTGCCCTGCGCGAGGAGCTGGAGCTCTCCGCCGTCGAGCTGAAGGACAAGACGCAGGATGTGCGGTCCACCTACGAAGCCGAGATGGTCCAGCTGAGGAACACCATCGGCTCGATGCGCCAGGCGATCGAGAATGCGGCGGTCGAGGCCGAGGATGCGGCGAACCTGGCGATCGCGGCAGTGCGCGAGGAGAACAAGCATCTGCGCGACACGATTCAGCAGATGCGCGGTGTCAACGAGGAACAGCGCAATACGCACCAAGTCGAGAAACAGAAGATACAGGCCGCCGCCAATGACGAGGTCGCACAGTTAAAGACGGTCGTTCAGTTGTTGAGAGACGAAATCGATGGAATGAAGGTCAGGCACGATCAGGAAATCCAGGCCGCCGAGCGCGCACGTCGCGCCGAATTGGCGGAACTGCAGGACACGATCGTCGCGCTGAGGGCGGAGCTGGAAAAACATGGCAGACGGTAACCTGGGACAACATGAAAGCATGGAGATGTTGCGCACGCACGGACGGCGGCCGAAGATCGCCGACCTGCAGAACCAGCTGCGCCACAACGAGATCCTGCTCAATGTCTCGCGCCGCGTGTCGGGCACCGAATCGCTCGACGAGATCCTCGACGCGCTGGTCGAAACCACCTCGCGCGCCATCGGCGCCGATCGCAGCTCCTTCTTCCTGTTCGACCCCAACACCAACGAGCTGTTCTCGCGCAGCGCCCAGGGCATTCACCGCCGCGAAATCCGCTTCGCCAGCGACGACGGCATCGGCGGCGCGGTATTCCAGTCACGCGAGCCGCTGATCGTCGACGATGCCTATGCCGACCCGCGCTTCCACGCCGAGGTCGACAAGGAAACCGGCTACAAGACCAACAACATCCTCTGCGTCCCGATCCGCACGGTAAAGGACGAGGTGATCGGCGTCGCCCAGTGCCTGAACAAGCTGAACGGCCAGGCCTTCAACGAGGACGACCAGGTGCTGCTGGGCGACATCGCCCAGATGGCGGTGCCGGCGCTGCGCAGCTCCCAGTTCGTCGAGCGCATGCGCAAGGTGCGCGCCCAGGAAATGGAATTCCTGAACGTCGTCGCCGACATCACCTCGGAACTCGAGCTGGACTCGCTGTTGGCCCGGGTCATGGCCGAGGCGACGCGCATGCTGGACGCCGAACGCTCGACCCTGTTCCTGCATGACGAGAAGACCGATACGCTGTTTTCCCGCGTCGCCCAGGGCGACAAGGTGGGCGAGATCCGCCTGCCCAGCCATGCCGGCATCGCCGGCACGGTGTTCACCACCAACCGCACGGTCAATATCCCGCACGCCTATGCCGACCTCCGGTTCAATCCGGGGTTCGACAAGCAGACCGGCTTCTTCACCCGCTCCATCCTGTGCACGCCGGTCGTCAACAAATACGGCAAGGTGATCGGTGTCACCCAGGCGCTGAACAAGCGCGGCGGCCCGTTCTCGGACGAGGACGAATCGCGGCTGAAGGCCTTCACCGCGCAGGTCGCCATCGCGCTGGAGAACGCCAAGCTGTTCGACGACGTCCAGAAGATGAAGAACTACAACGAGAGCATGCTGCTCTCGATGTCGAACGGCGTCGTGACGCTCAACGAGCAGCATGTCGTCGTGACCTGCAACGAGGCCGGCCTCAAGCTGTTCCAGTGCGCGGCGAACGACATCATCGGCAAGAAGGCCGACGATTTCTTCACCGGCAAAAATGCCTGGATCATGGAGCGGCTGGAGAAGGTGCAGACCGCCAAGACCTCCGACATCCAGATGGACGTGGCGCTGGAGATCGCCGGCCAGACGGCCACCGTCAACCTGACCGTCCTGCCGCTGAAGACCGATCATGCCGAGCAGCTCGGCACGATGATGATGATCGAGGACATCTCGACCGAGAAGCGGGTCAAGGCCACCATGTCGCGCTACATGGACCCGACCATCGCGGCGCGGATGCTGGAGAATGACGACGGCGGCATGCTGGGCGGCCAGAGCACCCGCACCACCGTCATGTTCTCCGACATTCGCGGCTTCACCCCGATCACCGAGCAGCTGGGCGCCCAGGGCACCGTCTCGTTCCTCAACGAGTACTTCACCATCATGGTGGAGCTGATCTCGAAGGAAGAGGGCATGCTCGACAAGTTCATCGGCGACGCGATCATGGCCGCCTTCGGCCTGCCGATGCCGCATGACGACGACGAGGACCGGGCCGTCCGCGCCTCGATCGCGATGATCCGCGAATGCTGGAAATACAGCGCCGAGCGCGTCGCCAAGGGCTTCGTACCGGTCGATATGGGCATCGGGCTGAACACCGACATGGTGGTGTCGGGCAATATCGGCTCGGCCCGACGCATGGACTACACGCTGATCGGCGACGGCGTGAACCTGGCCTCACGGCTGGAGAGCGCCTGCAAGCAGTATTCGGCCCGCATCCTGATCAGCGAGAACACCTATAAGCGGCTGCGCGGCACGTACCGGGTGCGCGACATCGACATGGTGATCGTCAAGGGCAAGACCGAACCGGTCGGCGTCTATGAGGTTCTGGACTATCACACCGCCGAGACCTTCCCGAACCTGATGGACGTGGTGAACTACTTCAACGAGGGCATCCGCATCTATCGCAACCGCCAATTCGACAAGGCGATCGAGAAGTTCGAGGCGGCCCTGGAGCGCAACCCGAAGGACAAGCTGTCCAACACCTATATCGACCGCTGCCGCTACATGATCGACCACCCGCCCGAGGACGACTGGGTGGGTGTGTGGACGATGAAGGAGAAATAGGTCGGCGGGCCGACTGCCTTCTGTTTCGTAGGATGGGTTGAGCGTAGCGAAACCCATCTTACGATCTGAAACCATTACTAGAAAGAGGCCGAAGGCTTCTTTGGATTATCCGGCAGAGTGGTGCGGTATTGAATGACGCGCACCAGTACGGCGGCGATGATAGTCCAGGCCATTGAGAGGTCCCGCAATCGAATCGGATGTGCCAAAAGCCAGAACGAGAATTCGAGTAAGGTCACGACTGACGCAGCGCAAATCCAAAGCGGAAGTTGATTTTTGAATTTCTTTAGTGGATCGTCTTGCTCTGCATAAGACGCTTTAGAAAAATCTAGCCGCGCCGTCCAAAAAACCAATGCGAAAATCAGGATTGTTCCAATTGGCGCCATGACCGGATTAAAGCCGGTCGAATCGAGTGTCGTATGTCCGGTCCAAACACTCAGTGTGATTATGCTGGCAAGCACTATGTCGAGGACCAACGCTACAGCGAGCGCATTTTTGTTATCCACTAAAACTGCCCTCCTCATTTGCTCGCGGCCCTTCGCTTACAATCTTCACAAGCAGCATAGGTCAAGCAGAGCATAGCGAAACCCATCAATAAGAATTGAAACACTAAGATCACCAAGACAGCGCCGATTTATGCGCCAGACGTCTTAGTGGTCTTAGTGTTTAATTCTTCCGATAAGAGTTTAGCCACAGATTACACAGATTGACGCAGATGAAAATTTTCGCTGCGCAGTCTCGCGCCAACGAAGGCGCCTATCGAAGGACTTAATCTGCGTTAATCTGTGTAATCTGTGGCTAAACTCTTCGATGGGTTTCGCTGCGCTCTACCCATCCTACGAAATCCTTATTCGGCTGCCACCTGAACCGCCGCTTCCTCCTCGCCCGGCTTCGCCTTCGCGCGGAGCGGGATTTCGGGGAGGAACAGGACGATCAGGATGCCCAGCGCGACGATCACCCAGCTGTTCTTGAACATGCTGGTGATGGCGTTGGAGAAGGCGACCTTGGTGCCGCGCTCCACCTTGGCGACCATATCCGGCAGGCGGTGGTCGAGGGCCTGGCGGATGGCTTTCAGGGTCTGGTCGATATTGCCGAGGTCGCCGCCGGCGCGGAGCTTGGTCTTCATGCCTTCGGGCACGCCGGGGTTGGCCAGCACCTGATCCACCGCGGCGCGGTCGCCGTGATAGGCGCGGTCGAACAGGGCGTACTGGTCGTCGAAGGCCTGGGCGATGCGGTCGCGGATGCGGTGGGGGTTCATCGCCTGGGACTGGGCCTCGCCCATGTCGACCTTCTGCACCGACATGCCCGGCACCTGGGGCAGCTGCTTCGGCAGCTCGACCAGCAGGCTGCCGGTCAGCAGCGTGCCGAAGATGGTGACGCCCACTGTCGAGCCGATCTGGCGGAAGAACTGGCTGGTCGAGGTGGCGGTGGCGATCTGCGACGGCTGGACCGCATTCTGGATCGCCAAGTTGAACAGGCTCTGCGTCGGCCCGATGCCGAGGCCCATGATGAACATGCGCCAGCCGAGATCGGGGATGGTGGTGTCAGGGCCGATGCGCGACAGCAGCACGACGCCGATCAGGACCAGGACATAGCCGACCAGGATGAACGGCTTGTACCGGCCCGTCTTCGACGCCAGGAAACCGGACAGGATACTGGTCGACATCAGCCCGCCCAGCAGCGGCAGGATGGACAGGCCGCTGTTGGTCGCGCTGATGCCGCGCACGACCTGCATATAGAGCGGCAGGAAGCTGATCACCCCCATGAAGGCCATGCCGATCAGGAAGGCCGCCATGTTGGCGACGGCGAAGACCTTGTTGCGGAACAGGCCGAGCGGCATCAGCGCGTGCGGATTGCCGACCTCGACCGCGAAGAAGGCGCCGAAGGCGGCCAGAGAGGCGACGAAGGCGCCAAGAACCCGCGCCGACAGCCAGCCGTGCGAATTGCCCCAGGTGAGCGCCAGCAGGAACGGCGTCACCGCCGCCATGAAGAATATGGCGCCCAGATAGTCGACCTTGCCGGGCACGCGCCGGCCCAGGGTCGGCATCTTGACGATGATCATGAACAAGGCGAGCAGGCCGATCGGCAGGTTCACATAAAACACGCCGCGCCAGCCGGCGAAGTCGTAGCCCAGGATATTGACCGTGCCGAGATCGGTGAAGAAGCCGCCGGCCAAGGGTCCCAGCACCAGCGACACGGCGAAGACCGAGGCGAAGATGCCCATGAACTTGCCGCGCTCGCGCGGCTCGAACAGGTCGGCGATGATGGTGAAGGTCATGGTGAACAGGGCCGCCCCGCCGATGCCCTGGATGGCGCGGAACAGGATCAGCTGGTTCATGCCGCCCCCGATCAGCGGCAGGTCGCCGAACTCGCCCGCCGCGCCGCAGGTCCACGAGCCGAACAGGAACACGGCTATGCCGAAGACCAGGATGGTCTTGCGGCCGTACAGGTCGCTGAGCTTGCCGTAGATCGGCACGAACACGGTCGAGGTCAGCATATAGGCGGTGGTCAGCCAGGCGATCAGCGACAGGCCATGCAGCTCGGCGATGATGCGCGGCATGGCGACACCGACAACGGTCTGGTCCATCGAGCTGAGCAGCAGCACCGCCATCAGGGCGGCAAGCGTCAGCCGCCGTTCCTGTGGGGTAACGGCGCGTCGCGTAACCTCGGGCGACGTCATTTTTTCTCCGTATCGCCTGCCAGTGCGACGAGGGTCTCGATGAAGATGGCGCGCTTATCGTCGGGGATGCGGTTGAGGCGCCGTTCGACCATGGCGGTCAGGATAGCGTCGGACCCGTTCATCAGGTCGACGCCCTTTTTCGTCAGGCTGATGCGGATGCGGCGCGAATCCTCCGAATCGATGCTGCGCTCCAGCAAGTCTTTCTGCGCCAGCTGGTCCAGATGCTTGGTCACCAGGCTGTTGGGCAGCTTCATCACCTGGGCGATGGCGCCGGGATGGACAGCGCCGTTGTCAATGGCGTGGAGGATATAATAGAGCCGAAGGTCGATCCCCTGCTTCTCCTCCAGAATCGGGGAAAGCTGCTGGACGATGCTCATATTGAGCCCGTGCAGATTTCGCAGAAAGGTCGAGACTTCGGAATTCGGGTCAGGTCGATCTGATTTTTGAATGGGTGCGCTCACCTTGATCCTTACTTGGGTTAAGCCGGCAACATCGCCTGCCTCAAAACTGCATCGTCTTGAGCAATAGTATTTCGCAGAGTGAAATATCTTACGGCATTTCAAGCCCTGGCTGCAACCGCCGGAGGCTTCCCCAAAAACACCGAGTCGGCCCCACCGGCACGTAATTCGTATTTTGAACAATCTGTTGCCGATATGTCACGTCAATTTTAACTTTCCCCAAACTGCGTAACGACGCATTGACTATGACTGCGCGTTCATAAATTTTTGGACTGATAAATCCCGACTTGCACTGAAAACGGCACAATCTTTTACGCAGATTGGAACTGGGATTTCCTCCACATTAGGGAAGATAATGCGCACAATGCCCGCGCCGTCTCGCGACGGCTTGAAGATTCGACTCCTCGCCGCGTCCGCCCTGGCCGTCGGCTTCGCCTTTCCGGTATACGCACAGAACGCTGCCCAGCCTGCTCAGGACACCGCGGCTCAGGGTGGCGGTCTCGAAGAAATCGTCGTCACAGCAGAGCGCCGCGAGGAGAAGCTGCGCGACGTGCCGATCGCGGTGACGTCGTTCAATGCGAAGTCGCTGCAAGAGCGTGCCATCACCGATATCCGCGGCATCCAGGGCTTCATCCCGAACGTCTCGATCGTGCAGTCGCCCGGTTACCAGACCGAGGCGGACATCGCGATCCGCGGCGGCGTTACGATCAACCCCGCGCCTTATTGGGATCCGACCAACGGCCTGTACGTCGACGGCGTCTATATCCCGAAGGCGATCGGCAACGTCACCGACCTGTCCAATATCGACCACATCGAAGTTCTGCGCGGGCCGCAGGGCACGCTGTATGGCCGTAATTCATTGGGCGGCGCGATCAACATCGTCACCCAGAAGCCCACGGGCCAGCTCGAGGGGTTCATCAGCGCCGGCGCAGGCAACTATGGCTCGACCATGGTGCGCGGCAACATCAACCTGCCCAAAATCGGCATCTTCAGCATCGCCCTGTCGGGCGTGATGGAAGGACATGACGGCTACATCAACAGCGTCGCCACCCCCGGGTTCAAGTCCTACCTGGGCGGGTTCAACAGCCTGAACAGCCGCTCGGGTCGCGTTGCGGTCCGGGCCGACATCACCGACGACCTGACCCTCGACTACACGTTCGACAGCAGCTACCAGGTCGACACGCCGAACTATTCGCAGCTGACCCGCGTTGGCCTCGGCGGCCCCACTGCAATCTTCGATCCGAACTCGCCCGCCTTTTTGGGCATCCCGCTGGCGCAGTTCATCCAGCATAACCCTGGGCCGAGCAACGCGGCGACCGCCAATGGTGGTTTTGACGGCGCCCGGCCTTTCGAGGTCGCCAATATCCGCGCCCATGCTCTGACCGCGACATGGGATGTCTCCGATGAGCTGGTCCTGAAGTCGATCAGCGCCTATCGCTGGATCGACTGGTCGAACAATCTCGACCTTGACGGATCGCCTTTGCCGATCGCGGGCACCGAGCTTTTCACGCACTATCATGCCGCGTCCGAAGAACTTCAGGCGTCAGGCCAGATCGATCGCTTCCATTACACCTTCGGTCTGTTCTATTTCGAGGACGGCGGCTATACGCAGAACCCGCAAAGCTTTTTCGCGGGTACTCCATTTTCTACCGTAGAAAATTCGCAGTACGGATACGGCACGCAAAATTACGCGGCCTATACCCAGGTCGATTACAACCCGCCAATTCTCGACGACAAGCTGACCGTTACCTTTGGCCTGCGCTATAATAACGAGACCAAGTTCGGCAGCCGGTTCTTGGCATTAGGCGGCGCGACCGTCATTTCGGGCGTGAACCAGTCGAAGAACTTCGATTCGACGACGCCGATGGCCGTGCTCAAATATGCCATCGACGAAGACGTCAACGTCTACGTCAAATATGCCGAAGGCTTCAAAAGCGGCGGCTTCAATGGCGAAGCGACGACCCTGCAGGAAGCCACGACCCCGTTCGCGCCTGAAACCGTGGACGAATATGAAGTCGGCGTCAAAAGCCGCTGGCTCGACGGCAAGCTGAACGTCAATCTGGCCGCCTATTACGACAAGCATAGCGACATGCAGCTCTCGATCTTCACCGCGACCGCTGGGACCACGGAGTCGATCGTGCGTAACGCCGGTTCGGCCGACATCGATGGCATCGAAATGGACTTCCAAGCTCTGCCGGTTTCCTGGCTGAGCCTGTCGGGCCAGGTCGGCTATACCAACACCAACTACAACTCGCTCATCGAAAACGGCGTCAACGTGGCCGTCGGTACGGCGTTCCCCTACGCGCCCCAGTTCACCGCGAGCATGAGCGGCGATGCGACCCTGATGGACAACGACTTCGGGCAGTTGCACTTCATCGTCGATTACATCCACTCGGACGCCTATTACGAGTATCCGTATTCGACGAGTGCCAATCCCGCGGTCAATCAGGGCTTGTTTGCAGGCTCGACCAAGGCGAGCGCGCAGAACATCTTCAATGCCCGCCTGCGGCTGACCGGCATCCAGGTGCCGGATGGCACGGTGGATATCGAGATGTGGGGCAAGAACATCTTCAACGACAAATACCGCATCAACGGTATCGATTTCGGCCCCAGCTTCGGCAACATGACGATCTCCTATTACGGCGATCCGCCCACCTTCGGCGGCGACGTGACCTATCACTTCGGCAAGCATGAGGAGGCCCCGGCCGAGACCGCGCCCTATACGCCGCCGGCGCCTCAGGCGGTCGCTCCGTCGGTCGCGAAGAGCTATCTGGTGTTCTTCGACTTCAACAAGTCGGACCTCAGCCCGCAGGCGACCCAGATCGTCGACCAGGCCGCCGCCAATGCCGGCCAGGCTCATGTCACGCGCCTGACGGTCACCGGTCACACCGACACGGTCGGCTCCGACGCCTACAACATGCGTCTCAGCCGCCGCCGTGCGGAGTCGGTCGCGGCCGAACTCGAGAAGGACGGCATCGCGTCCAACGAGATCGAGATCGTTGCCAAGGGCAAGCGCGACCTGCTGGTCCCGACCGCCGATGGCGTCAAGGAACCGCAGAACCGCCGCGTCCAGATCGTCTATGACGACGGGGCGGCCTCGTAAGGTCTGGCCTTCTGGCTAAGCGAGACGGCGCTTCCTTCGCGGGAAGCGCCGTTTTCGTTTTGGGACCGCCTGGCGGTCATTCTCCTTTCAGGATCGTCATTCCCGCGCAGGCGGGAATCCAGAATTGAACCGCCAAGACGCAAAGACGCCAAGGAAGCGCCAAGGTAAAACCGGATTTCCTTGGCGGCTCCTTGGCGTTCTTGGCGCCTTGGCGCCTTGGCGTTGAATTCATACGTGCCCTGGCATTCCTGGATTCCCGCCTTCGGGAATGACGATCAATTTGCGAAGGGGCCACCACCTTGGCAAACCCACCGCTACCGCTAAGGTGGCGCCAACACTTTACGGGGAAAAACATGACCAACAGGCGGTTCGAGGGTAAGGCGGCGCTGGTAACGGGCGCGGCGTCGGGGATCGGCCGGGCCAGCGCGCACCGGCTGGCGGCCGAGGGCGCGGCGCTGGCGATCGCAGATATCGACATCGAGGGTCTGGAACGGACAGCCGGGGCGATCCGCAACACATACGGCGTGCCGGTGACCGGAATTTGGTTCGATGCTGCTCAGCCCGCAACCTGCCGGCAGATGGTGGATAATGCGGTCGCCGCGCTGGGCAGGCTCGACGTGCTGCTGAATATCGCCGGCATCTTCGACTGGAATCACACGACCGAGTTCGACGAGGACCGCTGGGACGACATCATCGCCATCGACCTCAACAGCCTGTTCCATATCTCCAAGCGCGCCCTGCCCCACCTGGTCGAGACCAAGGGCAATATCGTCAACGCCGCCTCGACCGCCGGGCTGAAAGGCCAGGCCTATTGCGCCGCCTATTGCGCGGCGAAGCACGGTGTCGTCGGCCTGACCAAGGCGCTGGCGATCGAATATGGCGAGGCGGGGGTGCGTGTGAACGCGGTCTGCCCCGGCGGCATCCAGACGGCGCTGTCCGACAAGGTGCAGTGGCACGAGACCTATAACCCACAGCTGATGATGCTGCTGAATTCGAAGATGAACGGCGGGGCGATGGCCGAGCCGGAGGAGGTGGCGGCGATGTTCGCCTATCTCGCCTCAGACGAGGCCAAATATCTTACCGGCGGGACCTATGCCATCGATGGTGGCCAATTGGCAGGTTAGTGGCATATTGGGCAAAACATCTGGTGAGCCTTCCATGTCGCAAATGATGCCCGGGCCGACGTCCCGATTCTATTTTTCCCAGCGCCTGCGCATGCATTATGTCGATTGGGGCAATGAGGGCGCGCCGCCGCTGCTGCTGATCCATGGCGGGCGCGACCATTGCCGCAACTGGGACTGGGTGGCCGAGGCGCTGCGCCACGACTATCACATCATCGCCCCGGACCTGCGGGGCCACGGCGATTCGGGCTGGGCGGTCGGCGGCTCCTACGCGCTGGGGGATTTCGTCTACGACATGGCCCATCTGGTGAAGCAGAAGACCGGCGAGCCGGTCTCGATCATCAGCCATTCGATGGGCGGGGCGATCAGCCTGCTCTATACCGGCGCCTATCCGGAGACGGTGAAGAAGCTGGCGGTGATCGAGGGCATCATCATGTCGCCGGCCGAGTTCGAGAAGCGCCGCAACACCCCCTTGCGCGAACGGATCAACGACTGGGTCGACCAGCTGAACGACCTGTCCGGCCGGCAGGCGCGCAAATACGCGACCCTGGACGAGGCGCTGGCCCGCATGCGGCACGAGAACCCGTTCCTGTCCGAAGAGCGCGCCCGGCACCTGACCATCCACGGCGTCAACCAAAACGAGGACGGCACCTATAGCTGGAAGTTCGACAATTATGTCCGCGCCTTCGCGCCCTATGGTTTCAGCGCTGCCGAGATCACCGGCCTGTGGCGGGAGATCTCCTGCCCCACCCTGCTGATCCACGGCGCCGACAGCTGGATGAGCACGCCGCAGAATAACGGCGCGCTGGAGTTCTTCGCCAATGCTGACACCGCGACCATCGCCAAGGCCGGGCATTGGGTCCATCATGACCGCCTGGAGGAGTTCCTGGCCATCGTCACACCCTTCCTCAAATCCTGACATTCGAGAACGACACGTGGGAACGATCTACGTCGCGCGCAGCAAGACCATCAGCGACTGGGGTTACGATGTCGGCCTCAGCAAGCATATCTATAAGGTCGGCTATACCGAGGCGCCGGTGAAGGATGTGGTGGCCGCCGGCTGGGCCGGGGCGGCCGATTGGTCGCTGGTCAAGAAGCAGGACAATGTCGAGGGCACGAGCGAGGACGAGGTCATCACCCGCCTGTCGGGCAAGGCCAAGATGATCGACCCCAAACTCTATCCCAGGATCAGGGACACGGCAGGCATCTTCAAGGTCACGCTGGCCCAGGTCGAGAACCATATCCTGGTCAAGAACGCTCTGGCCGGCGAGAGCGAGCTCAAGCTGGTCAAGGTCAAGCCGGCCGACATCGCCGACTATCTGATCGTGACTGCCCAGAATACAGGCAGCCCGGAATGAGCGAGGCGCCGATCGAGGGGCCCGCGGATCCCAGGCTGCGCAGCATGACGGCGCGGGCGCAGCCGTCCCAGCGCGTCGCCACCTGGGTCGTCGATATCACACTGGTGCTGCTGGCCTTCTGGGTGCTGCGCGGCTTCTGGAGCGCGCTGGCGTGGGCCGTGGTTCTCACCCTGGCCACATGGCCGCTCTATGAGCGTTTCCTGACGCTTTTCGAGGTCAAGCACCATCGCATCCTGGTGCCGGCCCTGTTCACGCTGATCATCGCGCTCGTCTTCATCATTCCGTTCGGCGTGGCGGTGGTGGAGATCTGGCGGGAGACCCAATCCGTGCTCCACTGGGTCACGGAGGCTGAGCATAACGGCGTGCCGCTTCCCGCATTCGTGGAGCGGCTTCCATTCTTCTCGCAGCAAATATCCCAGTGGTGGACCGCAAATCTGGCCGAGCCGGGGGCGATCACCGACCTTCTCGGGCGTAGTGCCGGCACTGGCGGACAGTTCGCCCGGCTGACGCAGGAAATCGGCCTCGTCATCGCCCGCCGCCTCACCTTCTTCCTGTTCACCATCCTGACGCTGTTCTTCCTGTTCCGCGACGGCCTCGCCCTCGCCAAGCGCTTCCACACATTCGCCCGCCGGCTGCTGGGCCAGCCCGGCGAGTATCTGGCCCAGTTGACCATATCTGCGATCCGCAGCACGGCGGATGGGCTGGTGCTGGTAGGGCTGGGCGAAGGCGCGGTGCTGGGCGTGGCCTATTACGTATTCGGCGCGCCGCACCCCGCCCTGCTGGCCGCCTTCACCGGCCTGCTGGCGATGGTGCCGTTCGGGGCGCCGATCGTTTTCACCCTCGCCTCAGCCGTGCTTCTTATCGATGGCAGCATTGGCGCGGCTGCAGGTGTCTCGATCGTCGGCTGGATCGTCATCGGCATTGCCGACCACGCGATCCGCCCGATTCTGATCGGTGGCGCGGCCAAGCTGCCCTTCCTGTGGGTGCTGCTCGGCATTTTCGGCGGGCTGGAAACCTTTGGCCTGGTTGGGCTTTTCTTGGGCCCGGCGATCATGGCCGCCCTGGTGTCGCTGTGGCGCGAATGGACCGATCCGGTGCCGCGGCGGCTCAACCTGAAAACCGGCAGCGCGAACGGGCCTTAGCCCGTCCCAGTCTGGATTGAGAATAAACTGCGTCAAGCGGAAGCATCCCTGCTAGAGGGGTCTGGCAATTTCGCTAGAACGGATTATATTGAAGTGTGGATGCCGGCGCTGACACCGGCACCCTCCCTTAGACTAAGCTCGGCCCCTTCGGGTGCCGGGCTTTTTTTTGGCTACAACCGTATGTCAGTTGTCCTACAGTTATGAGCGTTTCCTGCGCCCCGTCCATACCAAACGCGCGCGTTAGAACATTTCAGCTCTTACTGTTGCATTTTAGCATCATTTTTAACCGAAGGCCGATGTGGTCCGAACTTGCTCCGGCGAGGGCCAAGGGCTTATTCTGGCGGGGTTTTTTGGAGACCATACCGTGCATATCGATAGATTGAGCGCGGCCGCGCTCGCCACCGATCCTTTCGATTTCCTGTATGTGCCAGGCATGATCGATGCGGGCGAACTGGCTGAAATCGTTCGGGATTTCCCGGAGGTGCCGGCTGGCGGCAGCTTCGACGTCGCCACGTTGGATTGCGGCCCCGCCTTCCAGCGGCTGATCGCAACCATACGCAGTGACGCATTCCGCGCCCCGTTCGAGGAGAAGTTCGGCCTCGACCTCAGCCAATACCCGCTCCACATCACCGTGCGCGGCCATGTGCGCGGAAAGGACGGGCAGATCCATGTCGACAGCAAGGACAAGATCCTGACCGGCCTCATCTATCTGAACCCAGACTGGACCGAGGCCGGCGGCAAGCTGCGGCTGCTCCGCAACGGCAAGGACATCGAGAATTACGCGCTGGAGATCCCGCCGGTGGCCGGCAACATGGTGGTCTTCCGCCGCGGCGACAATTCCTGGCACGGCCACCTGCCGTCGAAGAACCGGCGCCTGTCACTGCAATTCAACTGGGTCTCAGGCGACGCCTATGTCCGCCGCGAGCTGGCGCGGCATAGATTTTCGGGCTGGATGAAGAAGTTGACCGGCAAAGCCGCTTGAGTTGTAGGATGGGTAGAGCGGAGCGAAACCCATCTTTTTAAAGCCGATTTCGAACCGCAAAGACGCAAAGTAAATCCACGCCCGTCATTGCGAGCGGAGCGAAGCAATCCAGAGCCACATGCACCGGCATTCCTGGATTGCCGCGTCGCTGCGCTCCTCGCAATGACAAACAGTTCTTACTTTGCGCCTTTGCGTCTTTGCGGTTCAATTTCTGATGGGTTTCGCTGCGCTCTACCCATCCTACAAGTCTAGCGCGTTCGCATCGGCCAGAAGCCGGCCCGGCGCGATCCACCAGCCGGGGTGTACGGCTTTCAGCGCCTCCCCTGCCCGCTTTGCCGCCTCGATATCCGCGAACACGCCGAAGCACGTTGCGCCGCTGCCGGACATTTGTGCCAGCTTGCAGGCCGGTAAATCGGTGATCGCGGCCAGCACCTCGCCGATCACCGGCAGCAGCGACACGGCGGGGTCGGTCAGGTCGTTGCGACGCTCCGCTAACAGCCCGACCAGCGCGTCGGCGTCAGCGGGCGACTCCATGAAACGCATCGCCGGGGTGAAACCGCCCTGGCGAGCCTTGTAGACCGACGGGGTCGACAGGCCGACGCCGGGATTGACCAGCAGCAGGCCGGCGGCCGGCAGGTCGGGCGCCGGGGCGAGCTCGGTGCCGATTCCGCCCATATAGCAGGCGCGGCCGGCGACGCAGGCGGGGATGTCCGCGCCCAGCCTGGCGGCGACGCCGAGCACTTCCGGCGACAACGGGTCGACTCCCCACAGCCGCGCCAGCCCGCGCAGCGCCGCGGCGGCGTCGGCCGAGCCGCCGCCGATGCCCGAGGCGACCGGCAGGTTCTTGGTCAGGTGGAAAGCGACCGGCACGTCACGCCCGACCGCATCGCTTAAGGCCCGCGCCGCGCGAACGACCAGGTTGGTCGCCGGGTCCTCGTCGCCGAAGTCGGCGGTGAAGGGGCCGTCGGCGGTGAAGCGCAGCTCAGGCGACGGGCTCAGGGTCAGCGTATCGTAGATGTCGGTGAAGGCGACCAGGCTGTCGAGCAGGTGATAGCCGTCCGCGCGCTTGCCGGTCACATGCAGATACAGGTTCAGCTTGGCCGGCGCGGCCAAGGTCACGCTCTGGAATGTCATCTTAGTTGACGGAGGCGCGGCGCGGCGGGTTTTCGACGTTATCGAGACCGTCCCTGAGCTTGGTGCGGATCTGCTCGGTCAGCGCCTTGTCGTCGGAGAGGCGCTCCGCCTTCTCCCATTGGGTGCGGGCCTCGAGCTGGCGGCCGACGCGCCAATAGGCGTCGCCCAGATGGTCGTTGATGGTGGCGTCGTTGCTATCGAGCTTGACCGCCCGCTCGAGCTGCTTGATCGCCTCCTCATAGTCGCCGGAGCGGTACATGCACCAGCCCAGGCTGTCGACGATGGCCCCGTCGTCGGGCACCAGCTGGATCGCCCGCTCCAGCATCGTGCGGGCACGGTCGAGATTGACCCCCTGATCGGCCCAGGAGAAGGCGAGATAGTTGAGCAGGCCGGGATCGTCCGGCCTGAGCTGCAGGGCCGCCAGCAGGTCGGCCTCGGCGTGCGGCCATTGATGCGACTGCTGATAGGCGATGCCGCGATGATAGAGCGCCAGTCCCTTGCGGTTGCTGGTCGGCGAAATCTTGGTCAGCGCGGTGTCGTAGGCCGCGATCGCCTCAGGGAACTTCTCCTTCTGCCGCAGCAGGTCGGCATAGGACAGCAGCACGTCCATGTCGGCCGGATGTGCCTTGACCGCGGCCTGGCCGACCTTGAGCGCCCGCTCGTCCTCCTTGGCCTTGTCGAGCACCGCCATCGCCAGCCGTTCGGCGGTCGAGCGCAGCTCCGACCTCTCATTGATGCCGAGCAGCACCGTCGCGGCATCGTCGAGCCGGCCGAAGCGCTGGTCGAGCTCGGACAGCAGCAGCTGGGCCGACGGGAAGTCAGGCCTGAGATAAAGGGCGAACTGGGTATAGAGCAGCGGCGCGATGTCGTTCTGCTTTTCCGCGATCAGCGAGGCGGCGATGCTGAACAAGGCATCGGCGGCGCCACTCTTCGGATCGGGTGCCGGCCCGGCGCGGCTCCTGTCGGGAAGACGGGCCAGCATCTCGGAGCGCATCGAGGCCGAGCTGCCGTCGGCGTCGATCCGCTCGATCGCCTTGCGCGCCTTATCGACATCGCCCTGGCGCTGATAGAATTGCGCCGCGAGCGTGATGGCGTGGAGCGGCGGGTTGTTGTCCATGATCTTGTCGTAGAGCACCGCCGCCTGGGCCTTGTCGCCCAGCGCGTCATTGACCATCGCGGTCTGGAGCTGCCGCATCGCCTCGATGCCGGAGAGCTGATCGAGCGGGGCGAGCGCGGCCAGCGCCTCGGCCTTGCGGCCGCGACCGACCTCGCTCCAGGCGAGCAGCACCGGCGTCAGGTAGCGATCTATCATGCCGTGCGGCTGGTCGGACGTCAGGCGGCCTTGCGCGGCGGCATAATGGCCGGCCGCGAACTCCCCCAGCATCTGGACGAAATTGGCGAGCGGGGCATCGTTGGAATCGGCGGGCGTGGCCTTGGCAACCTGCAGCGCACCAGGAAAATCGCCGGCCGAAATCGACAGCAGCAGCGCGTCGTGGCGCAAGCCCTGGTCGTCGCGCGCGCTCTCCCAGGCACGGCGGATCGCGGGTCCCGCGGTCGCCCAGTCACGGGCGAGCTGCGCGGCGCGGCCGGTCAGATAGTCGCTGAAACGGGCCGCGTCCTGGGTCTGCTCAGCCGGAACTTTCGCGCCCTTTTTCGTAGGCGGCGAAGGCTCGGCGAGCCCCGCCGTGGCAACCCCAAGCGCAAATCCGGCCAGGAGCGAAACCCGGCCCAGTTTCATCAGGACATCCACGTCGCGAACCCGCTCAAACAATGCTCCCATGCGACCGATATGGGCCCGCCAGGATGAAATCGAAGGCTACGCGGAATTGCCGCATGCCACAAGGAACGGAATGTCTCACGGCCCTGCCGGTTCCGGCCTGCGCCCAGCGCCTCCGCAGAATCACGGCAACGCCGGCATCTCCGGCAGAATGCGGATCGCGTAGCGCCATTCGCGCGTCGCCCCCGGTTCCAGCGCAACCACGCCCGGCTTCTCGGCGAAGTCGCCCTCGAACCCTTCCGGGCTCGCCATGCCCTGCCAAGGCTCCAGGCAGACGAACGGCGCGATACCCGGCTTGGCCCAGATGCCGAGATCGGGAAAATCGGCGAAGCTGATCTCGACGCCCGGCCCACCCGGCGCGCCATAGGTGATCTTGCGGCTGTTGAGGCGGTCGAAGATGACCGCGTCCTCGTCGAACAGCGCATCCTTGAGATGCAGCACCCGGCCCTCGACCGGCGTCGGGCGCGCATCGGGCGACAGGGTGCGGCCACCCAGGCGGCGGATCGGCGCCGGCTCGGGCTGGTCGAACAGCACGACATGGGCGTCGCGCGCGGTATTGCCGAGCGGCCGGCGGAAACCGGGATGGATGCCGATCGAGGCATAGATCGGCACGTGATCGGGATTGTGCAGCGAGAATGTCGCCTCCAGCCTGTCGCCATGGACCCGGTAGGCGATGGTGAGCGCAAAGGCGAAGGGGTACTGCTCGCGCGTGTCGGAGTTGTCGATCAGGCGGAAGGCGCAGGCATCCGGCTCGGCCTCGAGCACCTCACAGACGCTGTGGCGCAGGAAGCCATGCTGCTTCATCGGATAGCGCACGCCGTCATGCACCAGCTCGTCACCCGCGAGCGCGCCGACGATGGGGAACAGGTTGGGCGCGTGCCACGGCCAGACCTCGGCGTCGCCGGACCACAACACATCCCGCCCGTTGGCGGGGACCAGGGACTGAAGCTCCGCCCCCTTGGCCGCGATGATCGCGGTCAGCTGGCCGTTGCCGATGGTGACGAGCTGGCTCATCCCTGCATCCCCCTGTCTAATAGGCTCCTGCCTAATAGGCCCCTGTCTGTCCTACACGACGAATTTACATATTGGGGTAATTAGGCCCTCCGCCACCCTCCGGCACAACCCAATTGATGTTCTGTTCCGGATCTTTGATGTCGCAGGTTTTGCAGTGGACGCAATTCTGCGCGTTGATCTGGAAGCGCGGGTTGTTGCCGTCGTCGTCGCGCACGACCTCATAGACCCCGGCAGGGCAGTAACGCTGCGCCGGCTCGTCATAGAGCGGCAGGTTTACCTTGATCGGGATAGTGGGATCCGTCAGCCTCAGATGAGCCGGCTGGTTCTCCTCATGATTGGTGTTGGAGATGAACACCGAGGTCAGCTTATCGAAGCTGACCACCCCATCGGGCTTGGGATAGGCGATCTTCGGGCATTCAGACGCCTTCTTGAGCGATTCGTAGTCCGCCTTCTTGTGGTGCAGCGTCCAGGGCACCAGGAAACCCAGCTTGAGCGATTCCAGCATCATATAGATGCCACCAAGCAGCGTCCCGGTCAGCAGGCCGTGGCTGAGGCTGGGCTTCACATTGCGCACCTTGCGCAGATCTTCCCACACCCAGGACTTGCGCAGCGCCGCCGGGAACGCAGTCACCTCGTCGCCCCCTTCCGAACCGGCCGCGAGCTTGTCGAAGACCGCCTCGGCCGCCAGCATGCCGGTCTTCATCGCATTGTGGCTGCCCTTGATGCGCGGCAGATTGACGAAGCCGGCCGCGCAGCCGATCAGCGCGCCGCCCGGGAAGGTCAGCTTCGGGATCGACTGCAGCCCGCCTTCGTTGATCGCGCGGGCGCCATAGGCAACGCGCTTGCCGCCTTCCAGCAGCGGGCGGATTTCGGGATGCGTCTTGAAGCGCTGGAACTCGTCGAACGGCGAAAGGTGCGGATTCCAATAGTTCAGGTGGACGACGAAGCCGATCGCGACCTGGTTGTCCTCCAGATGATAGATGAACGACCCGCCGCCGGTCTTGTTGTCGAGCGGCCAGCCCTGGGTGTGGGTGACGGAGCCGAGCTTGTGCTTCGCTGGGTCGACGACCCACAGCTCCTTGATGCCGATGCCGAATTTCTGCGGATCGACGCCGTCGCGCAGATTGAACCTCTCGAACAGCGTCTTGGTCAGCGAGCCGCGTGCGCCCTCGGCGAACAGCGTGTATTTGGCCCTGAGCTCGACGCCCGGCGTGTAGTTCTCGGTCTTCTGCCCGTCCTTGCCGATGCCCATGTCGCCGGTGGCGACGCCGACCACGGCGCCCTTGTCGTCATACAGCACCTCGGCCCCGGCGAAGCCGGCATAGATCTCGACGCCCAACTCCTCCGCCTGGGTGCCGAGCCAGCGGCACAGATTGCCCAGGCTGACGATATAGTTGCCGTGATTGTTCATCAGCGGCGGCATGATGAAGTTCGGGATATTGATCTGCGCCACTGAGGTCAGGAAGGCGAAGCGGTCTTTCGTCACCTTGGTGTGGATGGGCGCGCCGCGCTCCTTCCAGTCGGGGATCAGCTCGTTGATTGCGATCGGGTCGATGACCGCGCCGGACAATATATGCGCCCCGACCTCCGAGCCCTTCTCGATCACGCAGACCGAAACCTCGTGTCCCTTCTCCGCCGCCAGCTGCTTCAGCCGGATCGCGGCGGAAAGGCCGGATGGACCGCCGCCGACGATGAGGACGTCGTATTCCATGCTTTCGCGTTCGACGGTCTCATCCATTTCTTGTTGCCTCTTTTCCCTTGTGTGTGCGTCCGTCATAAAAGGTCTGACAGGAAATATGAAGGCTTGCGCTGACAATGGTGATCACTGATCGGTATGACGCTGCC
>Ga0268266_10002133_pt1 | contig 21810 bp, 19 predicted proteins | sample KBSS13metaG_FD_190356 | JGI IMG/M metagenome (GOLD analysis project Ga0268266, IMG submission 190356) | Switchgrass rhizosphere microbial communities from Kellogg Biological Station, Michigan, USA - KBS S1-3 metaG (SPAdes) (version 2) | ecosystem: Host-associated > Plants > Roots > Rhizosphere... | reverse complement strand
GTTCACCACCCGGCGTGGCAGCGGCACACAAACCACTCGCCGCGGGTTTATCAGCGTGCCGCGCGTTCGCGAGGTGGAAGACATCCTGCGTAAATCGCTACTGCAGGATCGAACGCGAGCGATGTAGGCAGGTCACTTCGCGGCAAGGCGACTTTCGATCACGCGGCGCATCACGTCGACCGGCGCTTCGCGACCCGTCCACAGCTTGAACTGCCCGGCCGCCTGGCGCACGAACATTTCCACGCCGCCGATCGTTTTCGCCCCGGCGGCCTCGGCCTGTTGCAGAAGTTTGGTCTTCATCGGGTTGTAGATCGTGTCGAACACCACCGTCTCGGGCGTAAACTTCACGTCCTGTCCATCTAGCGGCGATTCGTTCACGTTCGGGTGCATGCCGACGCTGGTGGTGTTGATGAAGACGTGGCAGCAACTGTCGCAGAGTTTTTCCATGCGGGCCGAGACGACTTGGCCGCTCTTGCCGTTGAATTCCTCCGCCAGCGCGTCGGCCCGTTCCTTGGTGCGGTTGTAGACGACTACGGTCGCCCCGCAACTCGCCAGCGCCGCGACGGCCGTTCGCCCTGTGCCGCCGGCGCCGATGACCGCAATTCGCTTTTCGGCCAGCGCCGCACGCGTGCAGTTCAATTTCGCGGTGATGCTGTCGACGATGGCGGCGTAGTCGGTGTTGATGCCCTGCAGTTCACCTTCCGGCGAAATCGCAATCGTGTTCACCGCGCCGATCCGCTTAGCGAGTTCCTCTACATCCGCGTGCTTCTCCGTGAGATACCGCAGCGCGTTCTCCTTGTGCGGCAGCGTGACCGACAATCCTGACAGGTGCAGCGGCTTGAACCCCAGGAACATCTCCATGAACGCCTTGAAGCTTTCGTACGACGGCTCGACCAGCATCGGCAGGTAAACGCCGTCAAAGCCGATCTTCTCGAACGCCGCGTTATGGATCGCCGGCGACATAGAGTGTTTCACCGGCGACGCGACCACGCCGTACACGCTGGTGGTGGCGTTGATCTCGTCCCAGCGATAAAGCTGTTTCATGTCGGCGATGCTGATCTGCCCGGGCGCGGTGCCGGAATCTGTTTCGAGGCTCGCGAACGTGAGAAACGCGCCGAATTTCTTTGCCAGCACCCGGCTGATCAGCCCGGCCTCGCCCATGCAGAGGGCGATCGTCGGCTTCTGCCGCGTTTTGAGTGCTTCGAATACTTCGATGTTGTCGCGCACGGTGCGGGCGGTCCACACGATCTTGTTGATGTCGCCGCCGCAGGAATCGAGATCGGTGAGGATGTTGTAGAGCTTCTCAGGCCGGCCGGTGAAATCGTGGCTGCTGACAATGACCTGGGCCGAATCGCCGTCCATCGCGTTCTCGACAATTTCATCCAGCGCCACTTCGGATTGCTTGAGCGCCTTGAGCTCGATATCGACGAACCTTGCCCCCGAGCGTACAGCGCTTTCGAGTACGATCGCGCGGTCTTCGTCTTCCAGTTCGGATTGCCCGCCTTCCCAAATCGGTCGGCAGGTGACAATCGCGGGGATGATCGATTCTTTCAGCAGTGCCTTGAGCGCCGCGCCGCTGGCGGCGGGGAACTCATCGACGCGCAGCTCCACCAGGTCCGCACCCGCCTCGGCGGCCAGCGCCATGTCGCGGCGGGCTTGCTCGACCGATTTCACGTAGATGGCCACGCAGAGTCGCGTCATGCTCAGCCTTTGATGAGGTTGAGCTTGCGCATCGCCGACTCAATCGCCGCCTTGGTCGCGTCGTTGGCTTCCCACAGCGGCAGGCGCATCTCGCCGCTGTCCATGCCCGCGAGTTTCATCGCGTACTTAATGCCGGCCGGGTTGCCGTCGAGGAAGAGGCTCTTGATCAGCGGGAACAGCTTGTTGTGGATGATGCGCGCCTCGGCGTAGTTGCCGTCGTTGGCGAGCTTCGCCATCTTGGCGATCTGCCCTGGCAGCAGGTTGCTGGCGACGCTGATCACGCCCGTACCGCCGATGCTCATCAGCGGCAGGGTGAGGCTGTCGTCGCCGCTTAAGATGGTGATGTCGCACAGCGAGGCGATTTCGCTCGCGATATCGCAGCTGCCGGTGGCTTCCTTAATCGCCACAATATTCTTGTGCACATTCAGCCGCGCCACGGTCTGGGCGGTCATCGTGATGCCCGTGCGGCCGGGGATGTTGTACAGCACGATCGGGAGATCGACCTTGTCGGCGATCGTCATGAAGTGCCGGTACAACCCTTCCTGGCTCGGCTTGTTGTAGTACGGATTGACGCTCAGGCCCGCCGTTGCGCCCAGGTCCTTCGCGGCTTGCTGCAACTCCAGCGCCTCGTTCGTGGCGTTCGCGCCCGTGCCGGCGATGACCGGCACGCGGCCTTTGGCGAATTGCACCGTCAGCTCGATGATTCGCTTGTGTTCCTTCCAATCGACCGTGGGCGACTCGCCCGTTGTGCCGACCGGGACCAGGCCGTTAATTCCCTGGGCGATCTGGAATTCGACCTGCTCCTTGAACCGATTTTCGTCCACCCGATCGCCGACGAACGGCGTGACCAAGGCGGTTAAAGCTCCACTGAACATGACTGCTTCCTTATTCGTGAAAGAGGGCGATTGTAGGTACGGCGAGGCGATTTATAAAGGCTACTTCTTACGCAATTCGCCAAGCAAGTGGCGAATTTCAGGCAGAATCAGCTTGGTCATCGCCAACTCCACTGCTTTCGTAGAACCGGGCAGCGCGAACACTGGTTTGCGTCGTGCGATCCCACCCAAGGCACGGCTGGCCATCGCGCCGGAGCCGATCTGCTCGTAACTGAGCATTCGGAACAACTCGCCGAACCCTGGCAGCGGTGAATCGATGAACTTCTCAATGGCGGGCACGGCCAAGTCGCGCTGGGCGATGCCGGTGCCGCCGTTGGTGACGACCGCGTCGATCTTGTGATCAACCAGGCAGTTTTCCAGCACGGCTGAGAATTGTTCGACCGGATCGTCCGGCATCAACTTGTAAAAGCCGACGCGGTGGCCCGCCTCGGTTAGCAGGCGGCTGATCGTCTGCCCGCTGGTGTCGGTCTCGGGCGTGCGGGTGTCGCTGAGCGTGATGACGGCGAACCGGCACGTGATGGCTTGCGACTGTTGCTGGTGTTCTTCGTATCCCATGATCGCCTACGGAGCCTTGATCGCCGCGAGCCGGCCTTCACGCTCGATGATCACGACCTTGTTCGTTCCCGGCACCAGCGGCAGATCGACACGCGAGGCGCTGCCGCGGCTGATGGCGAGGATGTCGAGCATATTGATGTGGCCGCGGTACACGCGAAGGTACGCCACGGTGTCGCCGCGCAGGTGGGCGACCATGTCCTTTTTCGTCGTCGCCGTTTTGCCGGCAGGGAGAAGGTTACCCCACGAGGTCGTCTCCGGCTTCACGGCGCGGTCCTGCGCTAGGTCTTCCGGCGACATCCAGAGGTCTTCAAAGGGCTCGCCTTCCTTGGTGAAGCCGATCGTGAGCGGCCCCGTCGTGCCGTTTTTCACCGAAACCGAATACGACTCGGCCCGGGTTCCACAGCCGACCAGGGAAGTAAGTAAAAGGAGCAGCAGGGTGGCGCGAAGTTTCATGCCGGAATCGTAACGGCAGGCGCTTACGACGCAAACTGTTCCTGAAAGAACTCGTAAGCCACTTCGTGCAGATAGGCATTGTAGCGGTCGGAAATTTCGGACATGGGCATGCCCAGGTAGTGCTCGAGCATCGGTCTCACCGCGGCTGAGTCCCACGGGTTGATCGAGCGCCGCAGCGAGCCGCTCGGGTCGATCACGTTGCCGCTCGCGGTGTCGCCGATCAGCCGCTGCAGGGCGGGGCGGTACTTGGCGTGATCGGCTTCCCAGAGGAATTTGGCGAAGGCCCAGTTCTGCGCGTAGAAGGTTTCGATCGTTTCGCCCGATCGGCCGACGATTTCCCCGGCGTGCAGCTTGATCAGTTGTTCCAAAGGAATGAGGTTGTGTGCCTCGATCGCGCGCCGCAGTGCATGGGCGCGGATTTTGTTAACCGACAGGTTGAACCGAGGCAGGTCGTTCTTGATCTGCACGTCCTCAAACAGGCAGGCGATTCCCTCCTCCAAAAACGGCGGCAGACGTCCAACGAAGTTGCGAAACGCGAACTGGTGCCACCCTTCATGGGCCGCGACCGAATAGGTGCGAAGCATGCCGATGTCGTACGCCACGTACCAGTCGCGAAGGGTGTAGCCGCCGCGGTTGATCTGCAGGTAAACGCGGGCGATCGCGCCGGTGTTGCGGCGGGTGAAATCGGTCCACTGGGCGCGGGTGGCAAAGACGTAGCAATCCATCCGCTCGGCGCTGGGGGTGAGGTCCGGGACGAGCAACTGATACTGCGAGAACCCGGCCTCCATCACCTGTGCGATCTCGCCGGAGAACGAGGGATCGGTGATGGTGGTGTAGATCGTGTAGTGAGCCGTCGCGAGACGAAGCGCGGGCGTTCCCTCGTACGTCCAAGGCTGGGCTTCAACCGCCGCCGGTGTAATGGGACCGATCCGCTGGCCGAGGGTGCCGCGCGAACCGGCACAGCCTGTTAGGACTCCGCAGCAGAGCACGGCGGCAAGGATCAGCCCGAATTGCACGACAGGGCGTTTCACCGTTTCACGCTCGAATCAACCGCGGCCACGATCCGTTCGTGCAGCGGCTTGATGCCGGAGTTGCTCTTGGCGGGTATTCCATTGATCAAGATGCTGAAGGCGTACCAGTGGTCGTCCTTGGCTTTGAAGTAGCCGGAGAGGGCGCTGACGCCTTCGACGAACCCGCTCTTGCCGAACACGCGGCCGCGAAGGTCGGAGCCGCGGAAGCGGTCGTCGAGCGTGCCATCCACACCGGCCACCGCCAGGCTGCTGAAAAACGTCTGCCGGTTGCGGCTGAAGAAGTCGTACACGAGCACGCGAGTGAGCGCGTCGGCGGTGATGTTGTTCTGCTTTGACAGGCCGCAGCAGTCGTCGAACTGGTACTGGTTTTCGGAAACGCCCGCCTTCTTCATGAATGCGCCCATGGCGGCGGTGGCGCCTTTCCAGTCGCCGGTAGCGCGAGTGACTTCAGCGGCCAGCCGCTTGCCGATCGACTCGGCGTACAGGTTCATGCTGTCTTTATTCGCGCGGGCCAGCACGACGGTGATCGGCGTTTCGTGGACGGCCACGATCGTCCAGCCGTTCTTGTCCTTGCTGGCAATCTGGTTTCGCACCGTGCGATCTCGCACCACATTGCCGGTGAACGTAATGCCCGCGTTGGTGAGCGTTTCCTTCAGCACCGTGCCCGCGAACATCGACGGGTCTTCAACGTTCACCGAAACCGGCGCCTGCGTCGACCCGCGGGCCTGCCCGCCGAGAACGATATTGTTGGTGCCCGGCACGCGCGAGAGCACGATCGCGTTTTCGTCACCATGCAGGCAGGTGTTCTTGATCGAGACGTACGCGGTCGGCGGGTTGAGCGTGTAGCTGACGAGCCGGCCGAAGCCGTTGGAGGTGACCGTCACGTCGATGCAATTGGCGTTGAGGTTCAGCCCCGCAACGCCGGCCATGTAGCGGCGGTCGCCCTGGTTGGCCGGCCAGTTGGGGTGTTGAAAGAGCTGCTCGAAAATGCTGTCGTCGACGAGGAGATTCTGCGCCTGCGGGATTTTCAAATCCTTCAGCCGAGCGGCCCAGGCGTTGAAGACGGTTAGCGTGTCCCAGTTGAGTTTCCTGAGCAGTTCCGCGTCGCCGAGCGTGGGATCGCCATCGCCGATGACGGCCAGGTCTTGGCCCTTCATGGCGAGCAGTGTGCCGAATTTGAAGTCAGGCCCGAGCGCGTCGAGCGCTGCGGATGTCGTCACCAGCTTGAGATTACTCGCCGGCACGAGCGGCAGCGTCGAGTTGTGTTCGTAAACGACGCGGGAGTTGGCCGCTGAGTCGCCCAGTCGCACGATTCGCACGCCCACCTGCGCCTTGGCGAGCAGTTTGTCGTTCAGAACGGCGCGGATGTCGTCATTCAAATCGCCGGCGACGGCCGGGACGAAGACGCACAGCCAGAGAATGATCGTTGCGTAGAAAGGTCGCTTCATCCGTGAAAAACCCAAATCTGCCGGACCGGGAGCGTCCGCTCCGGCGGACGACACGGTCTACCTTATCGGCTGCGAGGCGTCTGGCAAGACAGGGGAGCCCTACGCGGCACGGGCAAATCGTCCGGTCGACGGTCGCCCGATCAGATTCTGCAGGCGATCCTCCAGCGGTGGGTGCGTTTGGAAGAGGTTGGCGATCTGGGCCATCGTGCTCCGCGGTTCGGCGATGAACATGCTGTGGAACGCCGGGTTCACGTTCATGGGGATTCGCCGATTGGCCGTGTGGATCTTTTCCAGCGCGGTGGCGAGCGCCATCGGGTTGCCGCAGATTTCGGCTCCGCCGGTGTCAGCGTTGAACTCGCGCGACCGCGAGATAGCCGCCTGGATCAACCCCGCCGCGAGCGGACCGAGGAGCAATACGAGCAGGCCGGCGAGGGGATGACCTTCTCCGTCGCGATCGTTGCGGCCGCCGGTAAACATGAACATGTATCCGAGCGCGCTGATCGCGCCGGCGATCGTCGCGGCGATCGAACCGATGAGGATGTCGCGATTCTTCACGTGGGCCAGTTCGTGCGCCATCACGCCGGCGATTTCATCGGGGTTCAGCATATTCATCAGTCCCTGCGTCGCGCACACCGCGGCGTGGGTCGGATTGCGGCCGGTCGCAAAGGCGTTGGGCGCGAGCATCGGCGACACGTACACCCGCGGCATTGGCAGGCTCGCCCGCTGTGCGAGCCGGGCGACGATCTGGTGCAGCGGGTGCTCCGGGCCGACCTGCTGCGCGCTCATCGTTGCGAGCGCGATTTGGTCGGAGAAGAAATAGGCGCCAAAGTTGGTGAAGGCCGCGAAGACGACGGCAATGATCAAGCCGTTCGAGCCGCCCATCAATTGGCCGGCGATCAGGATCAGGCTCGTCAGCAGGCCGAGCAGGACTGCGGTACGGACGTTGTTGTAAATTTTGCTGTTCATAGGTGTGGACTCCTCAACTTCACTCTGGGCAATGCTAGGCCAGTGGGACAGGCCTTAATCGTTACAAAAACGACCTATGTTTCGAGCCACATGCCTGAAAATTGTTGCGGAATTCGCCTAACATTCGCCGGTCGTGTCGTACAATTAAGTAGAGGTTTCACCATGTTCACCAAGGCATTAAAAGTCGCCGTGTTGGTGGTCGCGTCGGCAACGGCTGTGTTGGCTGATTCGCCGCCGGTTCCCACGACTTTGCCTACGACCGTGCCAACCACGCAGCCGTCGGCTGACATGAAGGTGCTTGTTCTGCCGTTCGCCCCGGTGCAGCCGGGCGAGATGCTTTGGATCGCCCGCGCCGTTCAGCAGAGCATTTCGGCCGATCTTTCCAGACCCACCACCGGCCAGCCGCTGCAGGCGCTCACCGATGGCACGGCGGCCGATACAACCGCCGAAGCGATCGAACTGGGTAAGAACGCGAACGCGCGATTCGTCGTGTTCGGCAGTTACCAGGTGATTGATCCGAATCTCAAAATTACCGGCCAGGTGATTGAAGTTTCAACCGGCCGAGTCATCGGCGGATTGAAGAGCACCGGCTCGGTGCGCGAACTGTTCGATATGCAGGATCGCTTGGCGTTTCAGGCGCGTTGGGCGCTGGGCATGAACCAGCTTGCCGAAAAGAAATTGGTGCCGGTGCCCGTCCCGCGGCCGACAATCCAACCGAACGGGCCGATCCTTACCGGTGCGGATCGGTACGACGGCTCCAATCTGAGTTACGCCGTTGCCGAAAATAAATCGCTGATCGACCGGTACGACGCGGCCGGCACGTCGTACCGAAACCAGTATTACGATAGTTCGTACTACCCGATGTATCCGATGTATTCATACGGATACAGCTACGGCTATTACGGTGGCTACTACGGCGGATATTATCCCGCCCGATACGGCGGCGGCGGCACGTGCTACAACCCGCCGACCCGTTGTCCCACGCCGACACCCGGCCCGTCGCGCCAGCCGATCATGGGAATCGCCAACAACAACGGCACGTCATGGTCGCTTAGCCCCATCGTCGGAAACAACATCGCCGCCCCGGTACAGATGGCCGGGCGGCGGTAGTGGTGCGGCATTTGACCGAACCCGTTTGATTTCCGAAGATGCGGGCATGACACGAGAACAGCTCGCCGAACGCATCGCCAAGGTTTCACTCCTTCACGGAAATTTCACCCTCCGTAGCGGGCGAACCAGCACTTACTACCTCGACAAATACCGCTTTGAAACTCAGCCCGACGTGCTGATCGAACTGGGCAAGATGTTCGCCGCCAAGATCGGCCCGAACGTGCAGCGCATCGCCGGCGCAGAGCTGGGCGCCGTCTCGCTCGCAGCGGCCGCGGCCATGGCGAGCGGCAAGCCGTTCGTCATCATCCGCAACCAGAAAAAGGACTACGGCACGAGCAAGCTGATCGAAGGCATCCTCGAACCCGGCGACCGCGTGCTCATCGTCGAAGATGTGCTCACCACCGGCGGCCAGGTGCTCGAAGCCGCTAAAACGCTCGAAGCTGCTGGCGCGAAGATCGACCGGATCATTTCCGTGATCGACCGCCTCGAGGGCGCCCGAGAAAACGTTGAAGGCGCGGGTTACGTTTACGAGAGCCTGTTCACGACAAAAGATCTCGGAATTGCCAAATAAGCAGACCACGCCGCGACCCAGGTCGCGGATTCCGCGTCAATCGAAAGGATCCGCGACTTCCGTCGCGGCGTAGGCTACGATTGGGCAGATTTTTATGGCTTCTTTGTCCCGCGAGCAGTTCGTCGAGCAGGTGCTTCAACACATCGCGGAGAAGTTCCCCCTCGTTAAAGTCTCACGCGGCGAGCCGACGTTCTCTCTGGTGATCGACGGGCAAATCGCCTCCCTCGAAAACATCTACCGCATGACCATGCTCCGCCCCGAGCAGTTGAAGCAGCACATCGAGCGGTGGGTGGTTGAACTGCTCCGCGCCGGCGAAGGCACGCCCGATCGCACCAGCGCGCTCGAAGACGTGAAAGACCGCATCCTGCCCATGGTGCTCCCCGGCACGCCCGGCGAGAGCGAGCAGGAGGGCGTGTCGCAGGTCCTCGTCGACGGCCTGCAGGTGGCCTACGCCATCGACGGTGACCGCACGATCTCCTACATCACCCGCAAGCAGTTCGAGAGCTGGAAAATCACGATGGAAGAGCTGCACGAGATCGCGCTCAACAATCTCGTGCAAAAGAGCGAGGCGATTGAGGCGCAGGCCGCCCACGACGGGTCGGGCAATATCAATTTGATCCTCTTCCAAACCTTGGACGGCTACGACGCCAGCCGCGTGCTGCTGCCGACGCTGCATCAGAAGCTCCGGCAATACCTCGGCAGCCCGTTCGCAGCAGGGATTCCCAATCGCGACATCCTGCTCTGTTTCCGCAACGATGATGAGACCGTGAAACGCCTGTCTGCCCAGATCGCCGAAGACTACCGCCAGATGCCGCATCAAGTAACGGAAAAGCTGCTGCTGATCACGGCCGATGGTTTGGCGCGACGGTCGTAGAGCAAAGGGGACTCGGGTGGCTTTCTCCTCCGTTTGCGGCCGCCGACATTCTGTCTGCCGAAAACTGTCGTCGACCGCCGACAACGCCAAGTCGGCGGACGTTGTTCAGGCGTGGCCGGACCGTCCGCGCTCCGAAAAGTAATCGCCGTTGAGCACCGGCTTTCAGTTTGCAGGGGTATGCTCGGCCTGCCGCACCTTCTCGATCAGGCATTCGAAATCCGACCCTTTGTGAATCAGGCCGTTCGCTCCGAGCGCGATCGCGTCTTCCTCGCGGCGCGGCTCCATGCCGGCGGTGTAGAGGAACACGGGAACGTCAGCCACCCCGGGCGTTCGGCGGATCATGCTGAGCATTTCCAGGCCGGTCATTTCGGGCATCATCACGTCGAGCACCACGGCGCTGGGCCTGGTGCGGCGCATCCACGCGACGGCTGCCCGCCACGTGGTGACGGCGGTGCTTTCGTAGCCATAAATTTTCAGAAGTTCGACCGTCACCTGCGCGACGTCTTCATTGTCATCGATGATTAAAATCATGGGGACCGCCGTTTAAAAACATCGGGGGCTATACAAACCGCCCGTCGTGTTGATGCAGAATGTTACGAATAGTCGGCGCACCGCAGGCATCAGAGATGGCCCGATATTGAAAGTTATCTCGCGATGGGCTCGCTGGAAGTCGTCGGTAACAAGAAGGTGATATGGGACGCAAGCGCGAGTGGGCCCGTGTCGCTGACAGGCGATGAGCACGCAACTGCGCGGCTTTTCGCGTGTCAAAAAGTGACACGCGCAAAATGTTTAATCCCGAAAATTAATCCTCTTTTTTCGCAGGCCGTGCGCGATTTGCTTGTCGGCGGTGCGTGCCAGCCTCGTGGCCGGCGCACCGCCACCAGTGGTTATAGATGAGGGGCCTTGCGCCCGCATCGATCGCCGCGCGTTGTTGGCGCGACGGTCGCTCTTTGACAAGTGAATAGTCGTGAAGGGTGGCGATGACCGTCCCTAAACCGGACGTAAACGTCCCTAACCGTACGTAGACGGACCTAAACGTACGTCGGTTAAATCACTTAATCCTCGGCCCGGCCGATGATTGCGTGGCCGACAGGGACGGAACGATGATTTGTGACCGGCCCTGCGGCGGGAGAACTGGGACGCGTTGATCGGTGAGAGTCCGGCAAGGGCCGTCAGAAGTGTCGCGAACCCGTCACTTTTCGGCACTTTCCGTCACTTTCCGGCACCGCAGCAAAATCGTCAACGCCCGGCCCGACCAGACGTTACGTGGCCGCGGGGTCGATCATGTTGATTTCTAAGAGGCGTGTTCGATAAATCAACTGGCGACCGAAATGGAAGCATTTTCATTCTGAGCGTATTCGCGAAGGATCTGGCATCGATCGACGATTGACGCAGATCCTTCGCGAATACGCTCAGGATGACATTGCTCGGTCTTGCGAGTTGTCACACATTCTCGCGGGATGACGATGCATTGATGTTGCAGGTTGACTGCCTTCCCAAACAGCCTCTTAGAACGGCATCTTCTTCCCCATCAAATGATACCGCAGCATCGACAGTGCCATTTTGGCGCTGCGGTCGCGGATCATTTCTCGGTCGCCGGGGAAGAGGAAGGTTCGCGTGGCGGCTTTTACGCCTTCGCCTTTGACGGCGTGCGCGATGCCGATGCAGACCGTGCCGACAGGTTTGGCGGGCGAGCCGCCGTCAGGACCGGCCACGCCGCTGATGGAAAGGGCGACGTTCGCCTTCGCGAGGCGCAGCGCGGCCCGGGCCATCGCCTCAACCACGTGCTCGCTGACGGCGCCGTACAGGTTGATGATCTCCATGCTCACGCCGAGCCGCTCGTACTTGGATTGATTGGCGTAAGTGACGAAGCCGGTTTTGAAGTACGCGCTCGAGCCGGGAATGTCGGTGAGCATTTTCGCCAGCAGCCCGCCGGTGCAGCTTTCGGCCGTCGCGACTTCGGTTTTTGATTCTTTGAGCAAATCGGCGACCACTTCGGCGATGGAGTGGTCGTCTTCGCTGAAGATCAAATCGCCCAGCCGGGCGTGACAGGCGTCGGCCGTTTGCTGCACTTCGTGCTCGGCGCGTTCGAGAGATTCGAATCGGCCGTTGATGCGAAGCGAGACCAAGCCGCCGGCCACCGTTGTACCGACGGACGGGTTACGGTTGCGATTCATCAAGTCGCCGAGTTTTTCTGCGACAGAGCTTTCACCGAGGCCGAAGGTGTTAAGCTTTCGTTGCAGGATGACGGCGCCGCCGGTGTGTTGTTTGACGAAGGGACGGATGTGTTGTTCGAACATCGCCTTCATCTCTTTGGGCACGCCGGGCACGACGAAGACGGTGCAGACGCCCGTGGCCCGCGCGATCTCCGCTCGCATGCCCGCGGCGGTGCCGGCGGGGTTGTCGAGCATGGTGGCGCCTTGCGGGATCATCGCCTGGATCTTGTTCGACTCCGGCATCGGCCGGCCGCGGTTTTTGAAGAAGTCGTCGAGCTTGAGCAGCCACTGTTCGTTCATTACCAGCGGCGCGCCCAGCACTTCAGCGAGGGATTGGCGCGTGAGATCGTCCTCGGTCGGGCCGATGCCGCCGGAGATCAGGAGCAGGTCGACCAGCGTTGCGCCCTCGCGGATGGAGCTGACGATCATCGCTTTGTCATCGGCCACCGTTTTGTGCGCGAGGATGTCGCAGCCCATCGCGCTGAGTTGAGAGCTGATCCAGGCGGAATTGGTGTCGACCGTTTGGCCGAGCACCAGTTCGTCGCCTACGGAAAGGATGAAGGCGTTCATGGGCTAGATGATAGGTCAAATTGTCGCGAGGTGAAGGCGCACGCTCGAGCGTACTTGCGAAGGATCTGGGTGGATGGTCATGGGACGCAGATCCTTCGCGAGTACGCTCAGGATGGCGGCGCAAATGTTTGGCGTACGGGTTTCAGGTCACGCCGGTCAGGAGGATATATGTCCACTATCGCTCTGCATGAAGTTTTGCAATCGAAGAATGACGTTGCCCAACTGACGCTGGCGCGGCGAGGAAAGTTCCTGCCGGCCGTAGCGGATGCGGTAGTAGATCGCCGTCAGCCGGCCGATCGTCTGGAAGGTTTCGCTCGGCAGATACGAGAGCGAATCGGAAAACTCCTGCGGCGTGAGGTGGCTGGGCCGAACGATCTGGTGTCGCTCGAGCAGTTGCACCAAGTCGTCGTAAAAGCCCAGTTGCCGTGCCAGCCGGATCTGATCCGACGGCGGCAGGGCAGCCAGCCCGATGCGTGCGGCCCGGCGGCGCAGCCGCCACTTTTCGTACACGAACATCAGCACGCCACCGAGGATCACCAGCACCAGCAGCGCCATGAAGATCGTCATAATCTTCTGCGAAATCGCCACCTCGCTGCCCAGGTGCAGCCAGTCGCGAATGCTCGTAAAGAGGTTGTGGCTCTGGATGGCCGAGTGCGTGAGTTGCTGGTTGAGGTTCGCGACGAGATTTTCGCGGTTGTCGTTGTCGTACGCCACGACGTTGTTCGCCCAGGCGAACTCGAGGTAGTTGAACAGATGCTTCACCTTCTGCCACGCGCCGGCGATCGCGTTGGGCGGAGGCGTGAGCCGGCCGCTGGTGGGATCGAACGTCAGCCAGCCGCGATTGGTGAGCACTTCGACCCACGCGTGGGCGTGCGACTGTTTCACCTGGTACTGCTTGGAGTATTCGTTGTATTCGTCGCACTTGAATCCGGCCACCAGGCGCGCCTGCATGCCCAGGCTCTGGCACATCAGCGTCATGGCGCCGGCGAAATACTCGCAGTGCCCGCGGTGGCCTTGGTCGGAAAGGAACCACACCATCGGGTCCTGGCCGGCGAGGCGCTTGGAGTCGGTGAGATCGAGGGTGTAGGTGAACTGCGTTTGCAGGTGCTTTTCGATCTTCTTGGCGATTTCCTCGTCGTCGTCGGTGACTTCCGCCTTTTTGTCTCGCTTTACCGCGAGCGGGCCGCCGACATCGGGACGGAGGGCGTAGGCGGCGATCGCGGGATCGATCTGCGAGTAGCGTCGGTACTTCCCCCGGCCGTCGCTGCCGTAATCAGGGGAGTAGCCGCCGCCCTCGCGGAATTGCATTTCCTGTAGCCGCTGCCAGAAGGCGTGTGCGTCGCTGGGCGTGAGGCGATTGGCAAGATACCCCCGCGAAAGGACGGTGTATTCAATCTGTGAGTTGAGCGGCTCGCCCGACTGCAAAATTTCATCCGCCTTGAGTTGCCGGATCGAGAGCTCGCTGCTGCTGGAGAGTGAATACGCGCCCGCGATCGCAAACAACGCCGGCGTGCCGGTGGGGCGAAGCACGATGTGCTGCTTCCACACGTTTTCGCCGGGCCGGTAGCTCGACGATTCCCACGCCGAAGTGGGCGTGGTGCGTGTCACTTGGTCGGTCATCTGCGAGAGCATTTTCGATCGCGACCACTGCCATTGGCCGACTTCCTGGTCGTTGCCGTTGTAGATGTCGAACGTGATGCCGCGCAGCAGGAGCGTTTGCGTGCCCTGCACCAGCTTGTCGTCTTTCCACACCTGCACGTACGCGACGAGCTGGTTGTTCTGGCTGATGGCGGCGATGCGTTGGAAGCTCACCTGGTCGCTGAAACCCGTGAGCGCCTGCGACGGCTGCAACTGCAGCGGCCCGAGCAATCCGGCGCCCATCCCGCGCGGAAAGAAGAGGAACACAGCGATGGCGGACGCGATCGATGCAAACGAGACGAGCACGGTCAGCCGGCGCATCGAGCGGGTGAGGTTGCGCTGATCCTGCCGAAGCGTGAGCTCGGTGCGCAAACTCTCAGGCAGCGCCATGGCCGAGCGGGCGTGCTCGGTGTCGACCTTCAGATGAAACAGCAGGCAGCAATAGAGCGACAGGAACAGGTAAGCGATCAGCAGAATGCCAAACAGCAGGCTGGCCGTGTTGATCGACGCGGCGACCATCAGCAGCAGGCTGAGGATGAGGAGCTGCGCGTAGTCGCGGTTGGCCCGCTGCTCGTACAGCTTGACCAGTTGCAGCACGATCATGAACTGCCCGAGCACGAGGATGGTGTTCTGCCGTGCGCCGACGAACTGCGAGGTGGCCCATAACAGGCAAAGCAGCGTGCCGGCGTTGGTGATCCACCGCGGCATGGGGGCGAATCGGCCGGTCTTTACCAGCCACGCGTTGAGCAGGATCAGCAGCGTCGGAAAGATGAAAAACCCCGGCGATTCTGCGGCCATCGCGTACCCGCAGATGCCCATCGTGACGAGCAGGTAAAGGGTCGGTTTGAACTGGCGAATGTTGTACATAAACGCGGAATCAGTGCTTAAGTTTAGGCTGCTGGTCGGCCGGCATACACGTCTGGAAATCAATGTCCTTATCGAATCCGAACCACGCCCGGTGCTGCGGCGATCGCGACGAGACGACGACCAGCGTCGAGCGAACCCGGTCACCGAGCGATTGTGCGAGTGTGCCGGAAGTGAAGACGACGCCGGTGGTCGCGTCTTCGATCACCTTCTGAGCTTGCGGCAGCAGGGAGGCCATCGGGTGCGCGGTGTTTTTTGGCAGTCGCGCCAGGACGGCGAGCAGATCGACGCGGTGTCGCTTGCCGCGGTCGGGCGGGACGATGATCCATTCGTTCGACCAGACGACCAGCCCCACGAGCAAACCTTCCTTGATCGCGTGGCTCGCGACCGACGCGGCCATCGCGATGGTACGCTCGACGTCGCTGAACGACTCGGCGGTTTCGTCCTTCAGGTGCGTATCCACCACCAGCACCAGCCGCGGCGGGGAGACCTGCGTCATCTCTTTGCTCACCAGCGCGCCGGCGCGGGTGCTGCGGCGCCAGTAGATGAAGCGGGGGTTTTCGCCACGTCGGTATTCTTTTACGCCGTAAAACTCGTCCATGCCGCCGTGCTTGGGGCGCATCATCGAGCCGGTATTTTCGGCGGATTTGCACATCTGCATCAATCGGCGGTCGACGGTGCCCAGCGGCGGGAAGATGACGAGCGAATCCTTCTGGGCGCGTTCGATCGCGCGCTTGATGAAGCCGAACGGGAAGCTGGTGCTCACCTGGTAGCGGTCGAGCTCGTGCAGCCCGCGTCGCTTGGGGAGCAGTTCCGTCGGAACCGACGCCGTGTGCTGGGCGGCCGCGTGCAGCATGTAGCTCTGCGGCTGCTTGGTGAAACCTTCAGCGCCGTCGAGTTCTGCGATCGTGACGGAGACGCTTGGCCAATAGCGTTTCCGGTTCTCAAACTGATAAACGAAGGTGACGGTCACGCCGACTTCGGCGTTCTCAGGCAACGTTCGGCGGATCGCCAGCTTGCGCAACACCAATCGGCTGACGACGCCGCTGATCACCAGAATGCCGATCATCAGCCCGAACACACCGAACAGCAGGTTCGCCTGGCTATTGATCGCGGCCAGGCCCATGAACATCATCATCGAGCAGTAAACGAGGCCGGTGACCGAAAAGTCGAGGGAGGGTTTGCGGCGGACGACCGTCGCCGAGCGATCAATCGGGATGCGAAACTCGGTTGCCATAAATCGGCCACACCATTCGCGATGAAAACTAGCGCGGCGTCGCGACGCGATCGAGGATGGCCTGCAACACGCTGGCGGTGGCGTTGGCGTCGCCGTTGTGCAGGTAGGTTTTGCTGATCACGCGATGGGCACAGACCGGAAGGAAGAGTCCCTTCACGTCGTCCGGCACCACGTAGTCGCGACCCTGCAACGCGGCCGACGCCTGCGACGCCTGCGTGAGCGCCAAGGCCCCTCGCGGCGATACGCCCAGATGCAGCCCTTCGTCGTGACGCGTGTGCTCCACTAGATCGAGAATGTAGTCCACGATCGCCCGGTCGAGCCGTACGTTCGGTACCGTGTCCTGAAGTTCGATGATCTCTTCGGACTTCATCACCGACTGCAGCTTGTCGAGCGTAACTCGGCCGGGCTGCGTCGTAAGGATGACGTACTCCGCCCGGCGATCGGGATAGCCGACCGCGATTTTGATGATGAAGCGGTCGAGCTGATTTTCGGGCAGGTGGTACGTGCCTTCGAACTCGAACGGGTTCTGCGTCGCGACGAGCATGAACGGCCGCTTCAGCGCCATCGTCTGGTTTTCAACGCTCACCTGCTCTTCGCTCATCGCCTCGAGCAGCGCCGACTGCGTGCGCGGCGTGGTGCGGTTGATTTCATCGGCCAGCACGATGTTCGCGAAGATGGGTCCCGGCTTGAAGTCGAAAAGCTGCGTGGCCTGGTTGAAGATGGAGACACCGAGCACGTCGCCGGGCAGCAAGTCGGGCGTCAGCTGGATGCGGGAGAATTTGCAGTCGATGCTCTTGGCCAGCGCCCGGGCGAGCACAGTTTTGCCTACGCCGGGGACGTCTTCTATCAGCACGTGCCCGCGCGCGAGCAGACCGATCAGCAGCAGGTCAACAGCGCGACCGGGGCCAAGGAAAACCGTCTTGATGTTTGTTCGAAGTCGATCCAGAGGTTGTTGGAGCACGCTTTCACCTGGCTGCTACGTCTTTCGTCCGCCGTCCTGATACGAAAGTTTATTCTAGCAGCGCGGCGAGCGAAGTACATGGAGAACCGGTGCGGAAATCGCTCGTAGAGTTGAGTTTACGGCTAGAAGCGGGGGTCGCCGTAGAGCGTATTGGAGTCGGTCGCTCCTGACGTGAAATTCCCCGCCGGGTAGCCGCCCACATTGGGGTGAATGATGAATGAATCTTTTACGCTCACCGTTTCGACGTGGCCGTCGAGGAAGCAGACATTCGCGAGTCCCTTGTGACGAAAATGCACGAACCCGCCATAGGCCGGATTCCCTGAATCAATGCCCAGATAGAAAGGTTCGTTGTAATAGACGATCGAAAAATCCTGCTGCACGCCATCGGCAAACACCACCGTGCGGGCGGGGCGTTTCACCGTCACGCACCGCACCGCCCGCTTCTCGATCTCCAGCGGCGAGAGGAATTTATTCAACCCGTAGCTGGCCGCGTACACCGCGAACTTGGGCGTGTACGTGCCCTGGCGGTACGCGAAGTCCGGGCACTGGATCTTCGTCGGTATATTCGCGCCCAGGTACGGCGAGATCAGCCCCTTGGTGAGGTCGAGATCTCGCTCGATGCCGGTGGTCTTGCTCGTCCAGCCGAACCACCACTTCACGCCGCCCGTGGGGGGAAGCTGTGAGTTCACCATCATCATGCCGTGATTGTCCAGCGCGTATGCCGAGAACGCCGTCTCCAGTTGGCGGACGTTGGAGATGCAGGCGCTCCCCCTGGCCATGGAGCGAACCATGACCAGGGTGGGCATTAACAGGCCGAGCACAATCGCCAGCACACTGATGACGACCAGCAGCTCGATCAGAGTGAACGCGCGCGGCGAGTTTTTCGTCGGTTCAGGAGCCATAGCGGAGCACCAGCAAGCAGAAGGACTGCTGAAGGTTCGGGAAGGGCCGACAGGGTGGGGACGCGCGGATCCTGCGGATTGATTCCTTCAAACGTCTGCGGATCGTAGTCGAGGTACGTGAATCCCGTGAACGAGTTGGCTGAGATGTTGATGTCATCCACGCCGGAGAACGATCCGGTCCACGTGACGGTCTGCTGCAACGGGTTCTGCAGATCAGCGCCCAGCACGCCCGTTGAATAGAGCCAGAACGTATTAGCCCGGCCGTCGCTGGTTTCGGTCAGGTACGCAAAATCGTTGATGAACGTGACCGGGCCGAACCCGAAATCGAACGTATCAGAATCGACATTCAGCGGATCCGTCACGAAGTTGGAGATCGCGGCGATCATCTGCCCGGTGGTGATCACGTTGTCCCACTTGTACTCAAACAGGTAGCTGTTAAGCGGGCCCGCGCCGCCGCTGTTGGCGAAGTCGATCACCAGGTACGACGTGTTGGCGCCGGTGCCCACCGTGTACTCGTTAATGACCGGCTGGCCGTGGATCAGCAGGTTGTAGTCGACGCTGGAACTCGCCTGAACGAGAGGCGAAAAAAGCAGCACGCACAGTGCTGCGAGACAGAGACTGCGACGCATAGAAATTCCTTCCGGGGCCAATTCGCGTGGCCCGAACAAGAACGCGTCCTGCGAGGAACAACGGTGAAATGGCGGGGAAAGAAAGTGCGAAGGAACGGCCGTAAAAACGCCGCACCCAGCCTGCTTGCCCGGCCGTCCCATTTCGCGAGGACGTATCCGATCGCCCGAACGCACGTTGCGTTCAGGTCGTATGCCGAGCATTTCGCTCGACGGTAGCAGGCCGGTCTTCTGGCTCAGGACTTCGCTGGCGGCCTTCCCAAGGATTGATTCCTCAGTGGCCATTCTGCCGGCGAAACTTACGTCCTTTACAGCGGCGCGTCCGCGTCGGGTTTGAACCGACTTCCCTACGTCTTGACCCATCCGAAAGCTCGAACGGGTCACAACGGTCAGGCCCGAAATTCGATCGGGCAGTGCTGACGCCTGCAACGCGTGACACGGTAGCAAATTATGCGGCCGATTCAAGACGCGCGCACGGTTCCTCTTCAATCACGCGCCAAAGCGCCACTCGCACGTCCGCAACGCGGTCGATCATCTCCTTGGCCATGCTTCGAGTTTGTGTAGAGCCGATCACCTGCCAGTGAAAACCACCGACGGTTTCCGACACAACGTACTCAATCGATGTCGGCGAGAAGGCCGCGTCCGCGAGATGGATACCGGTGACGAGACGGTCGATTTTGAAATCACGATAGATCATGCATTCCTCTTTAGTTGAAGTTAACGACAGACGCCTGAACGACAGACATATGTTCGCTATTACTAACTAACATATCGGTTTCACCGCTGGGCCCGGCCATGGGGGATTCACTGAGCGCTCAAAATGACCCCTCACGCCACCATAACGCGGTAATCCGCGCGTTAAATTGATTGAAGGAGCAAGAAACTACTGAAATGAACCAATCGCATCGCGCCGGCTGTGTGACTCAGCACACATCCGGGCAATGGAGCCGAGGGGACTCGAACCCCTAACCCCCGCGTTGCAAACGCGGTGCTCTCCCAATTGAGCTACGACCCCGTAAGGGACGGATAAGATAAGCATTCTGCCCGAATAAACAATGCAGGCGAGTCGCCGGATCAACCGGCGGCATGAAGAGCCCGATTTCTGGCGGTTTCTGAGCGGTTTCCGGGGCCTCTGTGGCGCCGTTTACCGTCTCTGGAAGGCCCGCACGCTTTCCGCTACCATTCCCCGACCTATGGCCAAAGCACGCGCGATTGTGAAACGCCGCAAGGCGGTTCGAAACATCAAAAAAATCACCAAGACGATGCAAATGATCGCCACGGCGAAGTTTCAGAAGTCGCTGAAGCGCGCCGTCGGCACTAAGCCGTACACCATGAAGGTGCGCGAGCTCGTCCGCGAATTGGCCGCCAGCGTCGGCAACGTCGAGCACCCGCTGCTCCGTAAAGTCACCGACGAAAACCGCACGAACAAGATCGCGCTGATCGTCCTCACCAGCAACCGAGGGCTTGCCGGCGCTTACAACGGCAGCGTGCTCCGCGCCGCCACCGTCTTCCTCAAGCAGCAGGACGCGGCCGGCAAGACCGTCGAACTTCATGTCGCCGGCAAGAAGGGCATCGCGTACTTCAACTTTCAGAAGCGCCCGATCACGCAAAAGCTCGACGCCCAGGACACGCCCCGGTTCGATGACGTGGAAAAGGTCACCGAGCACTTCATGAAGGAATTCATCGCCGGCAAGATCGACTCCCTGCACGTGGCCTACATGAACTTCGTCAGCGCCGGCGTGCAGAAGCCTGACATCACCACGATTCTCCCGCTGGCCGGCGTGGAAGAAGTCAGCACGCACCTCGCCCAGCAGCACCACGAGACCGACACGCAGACCAAGGCCGGCGCGATGGACACATCGCACCGCCCCGGCACCGCCGCTGCCCCTGGCAAACTGGTGGCTGAAACGACCTACGATTTCTCCCCAGAACCCAAGGCCCTGCTCGACGAGCTCCTCCCGCTCACCGTGAAAAGCGCGATGTTCCAGGCCTACCTCGACGCCACCACCAGCGAGCACGTCTCGCGCATGGTCGCCATGAAGAGCGCCACCGACAACGCCGACAAGATGCAGAAGGCGCTGACGATGCAATACAACCGCGCCCGCCAGAGCCAGATCACGACCGAACTGTCGGAAATCATGGGCGGCGTGGAAGCGATGAAGAAGTAGTTTGTAAAAGCGAAAATTTCCAGGCAATCACCGGCGTGGTCAGCTAAGCTGACCACGCCACTTTATTGGATACCGCATGACAAGATTCACCGTTCTGGTCGTACTGATTTCACTCGTGCTGCTCTGCGACTCCAACGCTCGCGCCTGGAGCGGCAAGGAGCACATCCAGCTCACCCGCATCGCGTTCGAGCGTCTGCTTGCTGATCCCGCCGCGCCGCAGTCGCTGAAGGATTGGATCAAGCAGATTTCTCCGCACCTGTACGACATGAAACAGGAGGAGGCGTTCTACAAAACCGCCCACATCGGCAACACCGACGGCAAAGACCTGACCGGCATAGAGTACTGGGTCGTCGCGCCAGACATTCACGCTCAGAAGGACCCGAAAGGCACGCTCATCCAGCCGTTCGGCGTGGCGGAACTGCCGATGCACTTCATCGACTTGGAATTGTTCGTCACCGGCGACGCACCGCGCGAATATAAGCACGATCTCTCGAGCAAGCCGAAGCTGGAAAACATTCCGCACGACATGAAAGATCCGCGATTTCTGCAGGCCGGCATGCTGCCGTTCAGTATCGAGTGGGCGTACAAGAATTTCGTAACCGCCGTGAAGGCCGGCAAGCTGGCACCGACGGATCCGAAATCGACGGACCTGTCCGACGACAACGCGCTGCGGTGGGGCGGCTACCTGTTCCACTACATCGAAGACAACACCCAGCCTCAGCACGCGACGATCGACTACAAGAGCGAGAAGTACTTCGCCGAGAAATTCCGGGGACGTAACGCTCACGCCGAGATGGAATACCGCATGTGCGATGACGAAAAGGACACGTTCCCCGAGCTGCGGGTCGCGTTCTTTGAGAAGTTCACCGCGCAGCTCGACGCGATCAAAGACCCCGGCGAAACGACGGATCTGTTCAAGGGGACCCTCGAAACTTCAATGGCCAGCTACGACGCGCTACCGCTCATCGGCCTCGCCGCGATGAAAGCCTCCGGCCAACAGGGCACGCCCGAAGCGCCCACTGGCAA
>Ga0268266_10002132_pt1 | contig 21813 bp, 19 predicted proteins | sample KBSS13metaG_FD_190356 | JGI IMG/M metagenome (GOLD analysis project Ga0268266, IMG submission 190356) | Switchgrass rhizosphere microbial communities from Kellogg Biological Station, Michigan, USA - KBS S1-3 metaG (SPAdes) (version 2) | ecosystem: Host-associated > Plants > Roots > Rhizosphere... | reverse complement strand
GGGCCTCGGCCGATCCCGGCCTGCACTTCAACACCACCATGAACGACTGGCACACCTGCAAGGCGTCCGGCGACATCCGCGCGTCGAACCCGTGCTCGGAATACATGTTCCTGGACGACACGGCGTGCAACCTCGCCTCCGCCAACCTGATCACGTTCTATTCGACCACCACCAAGCGCTTCGACGTCGAATCGTACGAGCACCTCTGCCGGCTCTGGACCATCGTGCTGGAAATCTCCGTTATGATGGCGCAGTTCCCCTCAAGGGCGATCGCCGAACTCTCCTACGAGTTCCGCACGCTGGGCCTCGGCTTTGCCAACATCGGCGGCCTGCTGATGACCATGGGGCTTCCCTACGACTCCAAGGAAGGCCGCTCGCTGTGCGGCGCGCTGACCGCGATCATGACCGGCGTGGCCTATGCGACCTCGGCCGAGATGGCCAAGGAGCTCGGCCCCTTCCCCGGCTACAAGAAGAACGCGGCGCACATGCTGCGCGTGATCCGCAACCATCGCCGCGCGGCGCATGGCGAATCCCGCGGTTACGAGGCGCTGGCGGTGAGCCCCGTGCCGCTCGATCACGCCTCCTGCCCGCAGGCCGACGTGATCACCCACGCCAGGGCGGCCTGGGACCAGGCGCTCGAACTCGGCGAGCTCAACGGCTACCGCAACGCGCAGACCACCGTGGTGGCGCCGACCGGCACCATCGGCCTCGTGATGGATTGCGACACCACCGGCATCGAGCCTGATTTCGCGCTGGTGAAATTCAAGAAGCTTGCCGGCGGCGGCTACTGGAAGATCATCAACCAGGCGGTGCCGGTGGCGCTGCGGACGCTCGGCTACAGCGAGGCCGATATCGCGGAGATCGAGGCCTACGCCGTCGGCCACGGCTCGCTCTCCAACGCCCCCGGCATCAATGTTTCCACCCTGAAGGCCAAAGGCTTCACCGACGAAGCTCTTGCAAAAGTGGAGAAGGCGCTGCCGACCGCGTTCGACATCAAGTTCGCCTTCAACAAGTGGACCTTTGGCGAAGACTTCCTGCGCGAGACGCTCAACATCGCAGCCGAGACGATCGCAGCCCCCGGCTTCGACCTGCTCGCCGCGCTCGGGTTTACAAAACGCGAGATCGAAGCCGCCAACGTGCACATCTGCGGCGCGATGACGGTCGAAGGCGCGCCGCATCTGAAGGCGGAGCACTATCCGGTGTTCGACTGCGCCAACCCCTGCGGCAAAATCGGCAAGCGTTACCTGTCGGTCGAGAGCCACATCCGCATGATGGCGGCGTCGCAGCCGTTCATCTCGGGCGCGATCTCGAAGACGATCAACATGCCGAACGACGCCACCGTCGAGGATTGCAAGTCGGCGTATCTGCTGTCCTGGAAGCTCGCGCTGAAGGCCAACGCGCTCTACCGTGACGGCTCGAAGCTGAGCCAGCCGCTTAACTCGCAGCTCATCAGCGATGATGACGACGAGGACGATGCGGTGGAAGCGTATTACGACAAGCCGATGGCGGCGCGTGCCGCCCAGGTTTCGGAAAAGATCGTCGAAAAGCTGGTCGAGCGCATCATCGTGATGCGCGAACGCGAGAAGATGCCGGACCGCCGCAAGGGCTACACCCAGAAGGCGGTGGTCGGCGGCCACAAGGTGTACTTGCGCACCGGCGAGTATGATGACGGCCGTCTCGGCGAGATCTTCATCGACATGCACAAGGAAGGCGCGGCACTGCGCTCCTTCATCAACAACTTCGCCATCGCGGTTTCGCTCGGCCTGCAATACGGCGTGCCGCTGGAGGAGTATGTCGACGCCTTCACCTTCACCCGCTTCGAGCCAGCGGGCCCCGTGCAGGGCAACGACTCGATCAAGTATGCGACCTCGATCCTCGACTATGTGTTCCGCGAACTCGCGGTCAGCTACATGTCGCGCTTCGATCTCGCGCATGTCGATCCCAGCGAGTCCAACTTCGACGCGATGGGCAAAGGCGTCGAGGAAGGCAAGGAGCCGTCGCAGCCGAGCAGCAAGTATCTGTCCAAGGGCCTGACCCGCTCGCGCACGGATAATCTGGTGGTCATGCGCGGCGTCGACGTCGACGCCCGCGGTTCCGGCAACGTCACCGCGATCGCCGGCCACGGCCCCAGCGCCCGCCTCTCCGACACGCTCGAAGGCGCGGTCGCCCTCAAGCAGGAAGCCAGCCACGACCTGTCGCCGACGGAAAAGCTGGAAGCCATGCAGTGGAGCAAGGCCGGCAGCGCCGCCGTGGCAGTCGCCCCGTCCAAGGCCGAACGTCGCGCCGAAGCGAAAGCCAAGGGCTACGAAGGCGAGATGTGCTCGGAGTGCGGCAACTTCACGCTGGTGCGGAATGGGACCTGCATGAAGTGCGATACGTGTGGGTCCACGACGGGGTGTTCGTGAGCAACATCACGCTTTCAAACCTCATCACCGATTGATCTATAAAAGAGGCTCGCCGTGCGAGCCTCTTTTTCATTGAGCTCGGTATCTAGCCTATTGCAATCAATAGTTGAAACGCTCTAGCTTACTAAGGCAGTTTAAACTTTATAGGGCTGGGGGACGACTGTGGTTGATTTAGCGCGCGAAGGGATCTCTAGCCTCGTTTGTCGGACATAGTCGACTATGCCTCGACGCCGACTACGAAACCTCATTCACAAGCAGGACTCTGCGCGGCCTCTTTTGCCGCTCGTACACACGACGGATGTCTACAGATTTACGAACGTTCTTGAAGACGGCGTATTGGAGCCACGCGAATGCGACGTGTTCAAGGGAGAGCCGTTGCTGTACTTCTTCTATGGACGTCCATCCTACCGCATCAACGCGAGCGAAGGCGCAACCGGACTAGATCACTATCTTCCCGTTTGCTTTCTCTTTCGGAATAGCGCGGTTACTCCGATCAAGAGAATATTTCCCTTCGACAGCGGCGGATTCCATAACGAGCTTTACGCGGATGCATTTCACAAGGAAATGAAACTCGATGATTTTGGTCTTGAGCCAGACCAAGACACTCCCGGTCGAGTCATTTCGCTCTTTTTCGAATCTGCTGACGCGTATTCCGGTGCACCAAAAACGCGCAAAGAATTCCTGACCATTTTTCCTAGCAACGGATTTGGTCTAGTAGGGCGTGCACTTGGAAGCAAAGACATTGCTCCAGAAAGCATACTGCGCGATGCAATAGCGAGTACATTGAATGAAAGTCTTCCACTACATACCGGTAGACGCCTCGTGCTGATTGGTCCACCGTCCATAGTAGATAACAGCCACGTTCTTTCTTTTCTAAATCGAGCGGCAGAAGCTACTCTGAACGAAACTATGTCGATAGTTTCATCTAGCCGAAAATCAGCCGCAACTGTCCTTGCTTTTGGGATCACGCCGGTAACGCGGGATGAACGCAGACATCGCGAATTTTGTCTGGAGCTACTACATACTCGCGGATTTTCTATGCATCGCGATTCCGAGGATTTCGTCTACGGGACGTTTCCTAAAGAAAAACGGACGCTAGCGATTGGCTTCTCGTCTTCTATGCAGTCACTGGACGAGGCGTCCGCTGCACTCAGAAAGGCGCCTTTCACGACGCGCTGCCTTCTGACTAATTTTGCGCTCAGCCCGTCTCATACTAAGTACTTCAGGAACCGAGAAATTGCGGTGTTTCACTACTCGGTATTGGATACTTATTTGGATCGAAGAATGACTCTACCTCTAATCCAACGCGGACACTAATTCGGTATCTGCCGTTCTGCGCGACCGAGTCAACGGGTTACGCTTCGCTAAGCCGCCCTACTCGCCTCATCTGCCAGCGATTGCTTTTTCGTCTCATCACCCATATGAGCCTCCCCGAGCAAGCAAGCGGATTACGGTGACAGTGCACTTAATTCCGGAAAGCCGGTAGCAAAGTCGCGCGGTGCCCAACAGTGAATTGAGTGCACTGTCACCGTAATAAGACGGAAGTTGAACACGGATGAGCGCAGCCCGCAGGGTGGACTAGCGCAGGCTAATCCGCCCTACGAGCTGCACCCTTGAGGGGTGCAGTCCAGCACTGTCACCGTAACTCTAACTCCGCTTGGCAACGAAGACTTCCTTGGCCGCGAAAAGACCGTTCAACGCCGCGGGAAACCCCGCATAGACAGCCATTTGGATCAATATTTCCGTGATCTCTTCACGGGTGAGACCGACATTGAGGCCTGCCTCGATGTGGACCTTCAACTGCGGCGTCGCATTTCCCATTGCCGCAAGCGACGCGATCGCTGCGATCTCCCGTTCGCGCACACTCAGTCCTGGCCGTGAATAGATGTCGCCGAACGGAAACTCGAACACATAGGTCGCGAAGTCCGGGGCAATGTCGGCCAGGGCTGAAATGACATTTAGACCCGCCTCGCCGTCAATCCGAGCGAGTGCCCGCTTGCCGCGTTCCAGCCGGCTTTCGTCCGCGTCCAAGTGGAATTGCGTCATATACCTTCATCCTCTTTTTCACGCCGGCGTATCCGGCGATCTTGGCATCGAGGACGAGAAGACAGTCTTGCAGTTCGCCAAGATGAGTGCGTACACGCACGCGCTGCTGTTCCAGCAACGCGCGACGTTCCGCTTCCGTCTCTACGCCGCCTTCTCGAAGGGCAGCGTAGCGCAACATTTCCCGGATCGGCATTCCCGTTGTCTTCATTCGGTGGAGAAATTCGATCCAGACCAGAATTGATGCGTCGTAATCACGCTGGCCCGATGGGTCCCGGTCGGCATAGGGAAGCAGCCCGATCCGCTCGTAGTAACGGATGGTATGGGCCGACAATCCCGAACGCTTCGCCAACTCGCCAATCTTCATGCAAACCTGTCTTTCGTCACGACGCCAGGGAAGCTACAGGTTCGAGCACACTCTAAGTCAAGCATTATCATCGGATTACGTTGACAGTGCACTCAACTCCGGAAGCCGGCAGCAAAGCTGCATGGCATCAGCAAGCGTAGGGCGGATTAGTAGCCGAAGGCGTAATCCGCCATTCCAAGTGACCAAGTCGGCTGGTTGCGCTTCGCTAACCCGCCCTATGCGTTACGCGCTATTTAAGCGCACGAGACCTCTGTCTCATCGCCTCATTTTCGAAATACACAACCCCGTTTGGCGCCGAGTTGGCGACGAACTCAGCGGCAAAGGCGCGCCCGATATCGTCCTGTTCAATCGTGCCAAAACGGCCGGGAATCAGGTGCCCCAACCAGGCCACATAGCGCGGCGTGTGAACATTGCCTGCGATAATTCCGGGACGGAAAACCGCGAGGCGCTGGAAGCCTGTCGATTGAACCGTCTCTTCCTTCAGCCCCATGACGCGCACGTAGCGAATCCTGCTTTTCGCGCTGCTTCCCACGGCCGAGAGCAGAGCAAACCGTGTGATGCCCCCGGCCCGGCAACCGCGGGCAAAGCCACCAACCACGCCAATTTCGAGGGCCTTCAATTCCTCCTCGCTCCACTTCATGCTGCCTTGACCGACGCCGACACAGGACGCCCCATAGACGGGATCGCCGTGCGCAACCATGCCCTGCGCAAGCTTGCTCACTTCTGCTGGAAACTCGGCAGTTGCCGTATCCAGGACCACCTGCCGCACGCTGGCGTCAGCGGTCGCCGAAATCGCCCTGCGATTGACCATCACGACCTCAGCGCACGACGGCTCCGCAGCCAGTGCGCGCACCACCGCAGCTCCCACCTGCCCCGTGCCACCGATGATCAAGACACGAAACGTCATTTTCGCGGTTCCTTATTTTGCCAGCCCGAACGACTTCAGCGCCTTGCCGTTGTCCTCGTTGTCCGCCTTCACGAACTCCGCGAAGTCAGCCAAATCCAGATAGATCATATCGAAGCCGCGCCTGCTCATGAACGCCTTGAACTCCGCGCTGTCCCAGACCTTCTTGATCGCGGTCTCGTACTGCGTGGCAATTTCCTTCGGCAGGCCCTTGGGCGCCGCAAAGCCGCGCCACACACCCTTGTGCCACTTGTGACCCGTCGCCTCCTCGGTGGTCGGCACATCAGGGAAGTTCGGCGCGCAATGAGCTCCGCGAAATCCGGGACCACTCCAACACCGCCCGGATATCGCTACGCTCATCCTGGCAACGCTCGATGTTATGAAGACAGCCATACTTCCTCCGCGGTGCCGATATCAGCGGAATTAATCCCACACCATCGAGTTCATGAATTAACTCGATTTTGCAATAGCGCAGGATTAGGCTTCCTGGTCTGAGCGGCGCGCCATTCCGGGCCCGGTTGCGCCAGGCGCAGCTTTGGATCAATCACGACAAGGCGCAGGGCCGTGGCCATCGGAACGCAACTCCCGGGACACGGGAATGGTGCACCACCCGGGAAAAAAGATAGACGCTGGAAGCAGGGAGATACGCGAACACTCAACTGGAGGCAGACCCATGATCAAAGATATTCTTGTCAATCTGTCTTACGGGACATCGCAAGATGGCGTTTCCAATTACGCCCTGTCGGTTGCGGAGACATTCGGCGCACACATCATGGGGACCGCCTTCTATCCGGCAGTGGTCGGTGGCGTTGACCTGTCGGCCAACTTTATTCGAGCCCAGCAAGCTGAAGCCCGAAAACACGCCGAGGCCGTGGCCACCGCGTTTGACGAGGCGACGCGTCACGCCGGCGTTTCGGCCGAAACACACAGGGTTGAAGCTGGCACTGGCGACGTACCAACCCGGTTTGCGCAGATCGCGAGACGATTCGATCTTTCCGTCATTGGCCAATTCGAAAGGGACCGGGATCATCGAACCACGAATATCGTTATTGAGGCGGCGCTGTTCGAATCCGGAAGACCGGTGCTCATCGTTCCTTTTATTCAGAAGGATCGCCTCAAACTCGATCATGTCCTGGTGTGCTGGGATGGCAGCCGGGCAGCCACGCGAGCGATCGCCGATGCCATGCCGTTTCTCACCCGCTCCGGCAAGACGATTGTTGTCGTTGCCGAAACTCAGAGCGCCCAAGGCACAGACCTTCCGGGTACGGATATCGCGACCCATCTGACCCGTCACGGAGTGAATGCCACGGTTGAGCGCATTCCCGTCAGCAAGATAGACGTTTCAAATACGATCCTGTCATATGCAGCCGATGCAGGTGCCGATCTCATTGTCATGGGCGGGTACGGGCATTCCCGGCTGCGGGAATTCATTCTTGGCGGAACGACACGTGGTATGCTCATCTCGATGACCAAACCGACATTGATGTCGCACTGATAGGATGCCGGTGTGAGACAAACCACGGTCTGGTCTTGCGCCGCGGGCCCACTCAACCTGGGCCGATCACGCAGCGTCATCACCTAAGCGAGCCAGCGTTTGCGCCGCTTGTAGTGTTTCCATCGCGGAATGGTTTGCGCTTGTCCCCATTCACTTACTTCGCCAGCTTGTGCCACTTGCGACCCGTCGCCTCCCCGGTGGTCGGCACGTCGGAAACGTTTTGCGCCCGCCTGGGCGAGAAGAACACGAGGCTGCGGATACGCCCCGCCTCGATCAGCCGTATCGACGGCGAGGTCGGTCACCCCGGATAGCCAAAGAACCTATCGAAAATTCCTATTGAACATTGTTCATTTTCGGGTTACTCATGCTTGAGCAACGCTCAAATTGGAGAAGCCGACGATGCAACCCGCCCCCGGTATGGACGTTTCGATCGGCCAGGGCCACTCCGTGGCGCCTTGGATCAAGCACGCTCCGACGATCATCACCGTCGGCCTGATCGTGATGCTGGCGCTGCACGGACGCATTGCGCAGCCGGCGCATTACAACGAATTCGCCGACCAGTCGGGCGCCTTCGGCATTCCCCACGCCGCCGATGTGCTGTCCAACGCAGGCTTCGCTCTGGTCGCGATCTGGGGCTGGCTGACGTTGCGGCCCCGACGCGCGAGCGAGCATTTGCGCGCCGGATGGCCCGGCTACCGGCTGTTCCTGATCGGACTGTTCCTGACGGCTTTCGGGTCCGCGTTCTATCATCTCGCCCCCGACAATGCCCGCCTGATCTGGGACAGGCTGCCGATCGCGCTGGTTTGCGCCGGCCTGCTCGCCGGCGTCCGCGGAGACATTCAGGGCGGTACGAAGATCGGGTTGGACGTGATCGTTCTCGGGCTCTACGCCGTCGCCAGCGTCGCATGGTGGGCCATGTCAGACAGGAACGGCGCGGGTGACCTGCGACCGTATCTCCTGTTGCAAGGGCTCGCTCTCATCCTCATCCCGCTATGGCAGGCGATCCATCGCGCCCCGCGCACCGATCGCATCGCATTCGGTACAGCAATGGTGCTGTACATCCTGGCCAAGCTGGCTGAGGTGCTCGACCACGAGATCGCGACCATCATCGGCTTCGTCACAGGACACACCTTGAAGCATCTGATCGCGACGGCAGCAACGGCCGCAATTGTCTGGGGATTGACCCGAAGATTTTCGCATGACGGTCACGCTGCGCGTCGGGAGGATCAGCCGACTTGTCCGCCGTAGCTCAACGAACGAAGGCGGAAGGCGTCATCCGCCGTCAGCTTCGTTCTCCATCCGACTCCATTTTGTTCGCAAAGAACGAATCGGAATCGCGCAAATCAGCGCGAGCCAATTCTTAACAACGCGTTTCGTGCTTGTGCAGCAAGTAGCTCGGATGGAGCGAAGGTGTGTCCACGTCATTGCGAGCGCAGCGAAGCAATCCATCTATCCCCGCGCCGAGACGTGGATTGCTTCGCTCCGCTCGCAATGACGAGTCGAGACCCGTGACCCGCCTCTGCTGCAGGCTGATTTGCCTGGCGCGCAAGTCAAATCTCGCCGCGTCACATGCGGCAAAACAACACGACGGGCAAATCAACTAAAACCTGTCCAGACCTCTTGCCAAAAATATTTCGCTTTCGTTGTCGGGCAAATCAGTGGTTTGACTCCGGCCGTCTCACCCGATGAGAGGGGCGTTGCGCACGTCACGAACGCGCGGTGGGATGCGGTGGACGCAGAAGGCGCGCGAGACGCACGCGCTTGATGCGTACGGTGAAGTCGCGTGGTTCGGGCGCCGCGGTGCTGGCGCTAAGCTTGCGATCAGAAGCGCAGGCGACGGAGGCAAAAGAGCCGTTCTCCGGGAAGAGCGCGAAGTAAGCCGTAAAGCCATTGCGCAGGGAAGGCCGGGATGCTCCTGCCGAACCTGTATGCTCGTGTGCGCTTTTGCCAAGTGCATTGGCACGCGAGACCGCGGGTGCGGCGTGCACCCGGTCTTCCCTGCGCCCTCCTTCAAGTGGAGGGCAACGAAACGTTCAAACCTCGGGTGAAAGATGCCGCGAGATCGCGAAAGCATGTCCACGTCATTGCGAGCTCCGCGACGCAATCCATGTCTCCCCTTGTGGGCCCGATGGATTACTCCGCTTTCGCCTGATTGCATATGGACAATCTTCTCTTATCAGTTGCAGTTACCAGAACGCTGTCGCTGCCTTGGCGGCAAGCCGTCGCGCGTGGTGTGGCAGCCGGCACACACGCGCGATCTTAAACGCGTCGTCATCAGCGAAAGAGTCGCGCTGTTCACAGACTTGCCGCAAATGCGTGTGGAGGATGGATGGGGACCATTGGCTGAGTATCAATCCATGCGTGTATCAGTTCTATCGACCGCCGCCGCCAAGCGCGCCGGCGTGCTTTGCTGTGTCTTGTTTATGGTGATCAGCGCGCAAGCGCTGGCGCAGAATTCGGCCACGGACAATCCAAGCCTGGCCGCAGCGCAACCTTCAGTGGCCGCGGAGGAAAAGCCCGCGGTCGTTGCCGAAGAGAAACCGCCTGCCGTGGACGACAAGCCCGCTATCGTCGAGCAGAAGCCGACGGACACGGAGGAGAAACCGGCCATCGCGCAGGAGAAGCCCGCAGCGGTGGTGGAAGAGAAATCGGCCGCCACAGACGACAAGCCTGCCATCGTCGAGCAGAAGCCGCCGCCTGCCGAGGCAAAACCAGCGGTTGCGCAGGACAAGCCGGCCGCCGTCGAGGAGAAACCGGCTGCCGCGATCGACAAGCCTGCCGTCGTGGAGCAGACGTCGACCGTCCCGGATGCGAAGCCTGCGGTTGTCGAGCAGAAGCCGGCGCCTGCCGTGGAAAAGCCGGCGGCTGTGCCCGCGAAGCCCGCCGTGAAGCAGAAGTCTGTCGCCAGGCCATCCAAAAGCGCGGCCCGCAGCAAAGCGGCAGCGCACGGCAAACCGGTGCAACCGGCCAAGTCGGCACAATCCAAGACAGCCCACAAGCCACGCGAGCGGACCCTGGTCATGCTCTGCACCCGCTTCCGCACCTACAATCCGTCGTCCGGGACGTACCGGGGCTACGACGGCCAGACGCGTTCCTGCCGATAGGCGGATTGGCGCAGTATGTAGCCCGGATGAGCGCAGCGACATCCGGGGCCAACTCCAACACCGCCCCGGATGTCGCGGAGCCTGTCATCACTGCGCGAGCGCAATTGCGCTCGTCGTCGGGCGCGCATTCGCGCGACCCGTTGGCTCATCCGGGCTACGCGCTAGACCACGCCCGCTATTTGCGCGTCCCGTCCTCGATGATCTGGACAACGCGCGACATGTCTTGCTGTGCGCGCCCCTGAAAGACGCCGTGCTTCAGCACCAGCCGTACCGTCTGGCTCACCCACATCGGAACGCCGAGTTCTTCACCTTGCTCGATGGCGAGATCGACGTCCTTCATGAGGATCTCGATGGTTGCGCCAAAGTCGAAGGTGCGTGGCAGCACGGCGGCCGGGAAAAGATGCATCGTCGCAAAATTACGGCCGGTCCCGTTGTTGAGAATTTGCAGCATGGCATCGTCCGGAATGCCTGCCTTGCCCGACATCGTCATTGCCTCTGACGTCGCGACGAGGGCGACGGCGCAGAGCAAGTTGTTGGTGAGCTTCATGATCTGCGCAGACCCCGGCGTGTCACCGGCAACGACGATCGTCTGGCCCCAAAGCTGCAACACCGGCATCAGGTCGGATACTCTCGCCGGATTTCCAGACACCATCATGGCCAGCGTGCCTGCCTTGGCGCCTGCGACACCGCCGCTGATCGGAACATCGATGACGGTGACGCCGGTCGCTGTACACTCCGACTCGATCTCACGGATAAAGGGCACGCCGACTGTGCAGGTGTTGACCAGGGTCTTGATGGCATTCCCCGCCAGCAAGCCGTCGGGACCGGAAAGGGCGCGCCGAAAAATCTCTAGCGTCGGCAGCGAGACAATAATCGTGTCACACGTGTCCGCCAGTTCCTTCGGTGAGGCCGCCTTCCGCGCCTGGCGCTCGAGCAGCGGGCGCATGGCTTCCTCGCGGACATCATAAACCCAGAGCTCGTGCCCACCGTCGAGCAACTTGCCCGCCATTGGTTGACCCATGTTGCCGAGGCCAAGGCAGCCGATACGCATCATGCGCTCCAGTGAAACGGGGCTGAGCCTGCGACTATACACCAGGCTGCTTGTAATCGGTCTGATGTACTTCCACGATCGTGCCGTCGGGATCCTGCAGGAAGATCTGATACCAGCCGCCGATGGCCCAAACACCGTAGTCGGCAAATTGGATATTCTTCTCCCTCAGCATGGCCTTGAACGCCTCGATATCGTCCGTTCGAAACGCAATGTGACCGCGGTCCAGCGGATTGAGACTCTGCTTGGTTCGGAACGCGACGCCGAGATCCTGCGGTGCGATGTGAAACTCGGTCGTGCCGTCTGTCAGAAATTCGACCTTGCGGTCGTAGCCCTGCGACGTGATCTGGGCATCTCCGTAGCTTGGCACCGGCTTCATCTTGAAAAGGGATCGGTAGAAATCCGCAACCGCGCCAACGTCCTTGGTCGAATAGTTCACGTGATGGAGCTTCAGTTCCATGGCATTCCCCTTTCTTGAATTGAGCAAGCGTAGGGCGGATTAGCGCAGCGTAATCCGCCGCTCTCCCGCGAGAGGGTCGGTGGGTTACGCTGCGCTAACCCACCCTACGCCACTTCCCTCACTTCGCCAGCCCGAGCGACTTCAACGCCTTGCCGTTGTCCTCGTCGTCCGCCTTCATGAACTCGCCGTACTTCGCCGCATCCTGATAGATCATGTCGAAGCCGCGCCGGGTCATGAACTCCTTGAACTCGTCGCTGTCCCAGGCCTTCTTGATCGCGGTCTCGTACGTCTTGGCAATCTCCGGCGGCAGGCCCTTGGGCGCCGCAAAGCCGCGCCACACACCCTTGTGAAACTTGTGACCCGTCGCCTCCTCGGTGGTCGGCACGTCAGGGAAGTTCGGCGCGCGCTTGGGCGAGAAGAACACCAGGCTGCGGATGCGCCCCGCCTTGATCAGCGCCTCGGCTTCCGGCATCGAGCAGGCGACGAAGTCGACGCCGCCGGCCGCGAGATCGGTCAGCGCGGTCGCGGCACCGGTGGACGGCACCCAGCGGATCGACGTGGGTGAAACGCCGTCGGCCTGCATCAGGCCGGCAAGCGCGACATGCCAGCTGCCGCCCTGCCCGGTGCCCGACGCCACCACCTTGTTCGGGTTCGCCTTGATGTGCGCGAACAGCTCCTTGACGTTCTTGTAGGGTGCGTCCGCCTTGACGTGGATCGCGGCAAAATCCTGGTTGACCAGCCCGAGCGGCGTGAACTTCTCGAAGGTGAGATCGGTGAGCCCCGCCCAGTGCATCAGGGTGATCTCGAGCGTGATGAGCCCGAACGTGTAACCATCGGGTGCTGCGGTCGCGATCGCCTGGTGGCCGACCACGCCCGACCCGCCCGTGCGGTTCACGACGTTCACCGGCTGCTTGAGATCGCGTTCCAGCAGGTTGGCGATCTGGCGCGCGACCGCGTCGGTGCCGCCGCCGGCCGCCCACGGCACGATCAGCGTGATCGGCCGCTCCGGAAAGGCCGCCTGGGCCGTTCCAGCGCCGAGCAGGCTTGCGGCCGCAAGCACGAAAAGCGCAAAATTTCTTACATGGCGAACCACCTGGCGAAACATTCGCAAACCCTCCCCCATTGTTTTTGATGCGCCGGGTGAGCCACCGCGACGCGCGCTTATGCGCTGTCAGACATTCGGGCGGCGGCGCGCCGACATGTCAAGGGGACACGAACGCAGGGCGGATTAGCCGCAGGCGTAATCCGCCAGTCTCGGGAGCGGCGGCGGGTTACGCTCCGCTAATCCACCCTACCGGCGTGCGCCGGGCTGCTTGAATGCCCCCTTCTTCCACAGCCGAAATCCGCCCTCGAACGCATCGGCGTTGTCGCCGCGTCGGACCTTGCGCGGCAGCTTGTCGATCTTGTCGGCGTTTCCACCGCCCAGCATGACGTAATCCGGCTCCAATGCGGCCAGCAGACGCTTCAGGACGTCATCGACGGCGCGTTGCCATTTCTTCCTGCCGACGCGCTTGAGGGCTGCGGCGCCGACCCATTGCTCGAACGTCCTGCCGTTGCGGTATGGCAAGTGAGCCAGTTCCATCGGCTCCAACATGCCTTCCACGATCATCGCTGAGCCAAGACCGGTCCCCAGGCCCAGGAACAGCATCCGGCCGCCCTGGTAGCTGCCGACCCCCTGCATCAGCGCATCGTTGACGACCTTGGTCGGGCGGCCGAACGCCTTTTCGAAATTGAAACCGGCCCATCCCCGACCGAGATTGTGAGGCTCCGACAGCGGCCGGTTGTTGATCACAGGCCCCGGATATCCGATCGAGACGACGTCATAGGACCAGTCTTTCGTCAGCGCCTTGATCTTCCTCACCATCGCTTTCGCGGAAAGATCGGCACCGGACAGAAACGCGCGTTTGGTTCGCGCCTTGTCAGTCATGAATTTTACGCGCGAACCGCCGATGTCGATCGCAAGGATCGTTGGTCGCGATGCACGCTTGCGCGTTTTTTTCCTGCTCGTTTTCTTCGCCATGAATTCGCGCCCCGCGCTGCCGGACGACACGCTACCGAGGTAGAGAAACGAACAGCCCCACTGTTTTGTTCTCCATCCGACTCCATTTTGTTCGTAAAGAACGAATCGGAATCGCCCAAATCAGCGCGAGTCAATTCTTAACAACGCGTTTGCTTCGAGCTTGCGCAGCCGTAGCCCGGATGAGCGCAGCGATATCCGGGACCACGCTAACGCCACCCCGCATATCGCTTCGCTCATGCGGGCTACGCGCACCTTACCCGCCGCCCTCCGGCTTGATCCCGGCCGCTTTCATGATCGGCAGCAGCCGGCCTTCCTCACTGTCGCGATAGGCTGATATCTCCTGCGGCGTGGTCGGCCAGGTAGTCGCGCCCAAGTCGGCATAGCGCTGTTGTACCCAGGGATCGTTCAAAGCCTTCACGGTGAGCGCGTTGACCTGCGCGACGAGATCGGGCGGCATGTTCGCCGGGCCCATCAGTGCGGTCCATGAGGTGAGTTCGTAGCCGGGCAAAAGCTCAGCCATCGCGGGGACGTCGGGAAGCTCCGCCAGCCGCTTCCTGGAGGTGACCGCCACCGGCCTGATCGCGCCGGAACGCACGCTCGGCAGCGAGCCCGGCAGATTGTCGAACAGCATATCGACATTGCCGCCGAGCAAATCGTTCAACGCCGGGGCACCGCCCCGGTAGGGCACATGCCGGACCTGGACGCCGGCCATGCTGTTCATCATCTCGCCGGAGAGGTGCAGCGTGGTGCCGAAACCGGCGGAGGCATAGGTGTATTTGCCCGGCTCCTTCTTGAACGCCGCGAGCAGTTCCTTGAGGTCGGCGGAGAACAGGTCCTTCTTCGCAGTCAGGATGTTCGGCAGTTGCCACATGCCGGAGATGAAGGTGAAATCCTCGCGCGGACGATACGGCAGTTTGGCGTAAGAGCCGATCGCGAGCACGTTGGAGGCGATGCCGCCGAGCCCGATGGTGTAGCCGTCCGCCGGCGCTTTCGCGATCGCGTCCGCGCCCAGCACGCCGCCGGCGCCGGCCTTGTTCTCGACCACGAAGGATTGCCCGGACAGTTCGCTCATCTTCTGGCAGAGCACGCGCGAGAGCGTGTCAGTGGCGCCGCCGGCCGGAAAGCCGTTGACATATTTCACCGACCGGATCGGCCAGGCCTCGGCCGCCCGGCCGACACGTGGCGCCAGAAACGGCGCCGCGACGAAAGAGCCAAAGAGCGCAATCGCGCGACGGCGGCCGATAGAAAGCGGCATTGGTGTCCTCCCCTTGCATGCCATGCGCCACTTCGCAGCTTTGCTGCTGTTCTTATCTCCTTACCTCCGGCGTTCGATTGAAGACCGGAGGTGGGGCGCGTTCGGCAGAGCTCAGCTTACGGGCTGCGAGCGATGGTGGGAAGCCCGCCCATCGAGGCAAAGGAGCCCGCGATGATGTCGCAGCCCGTATGGCGGGTTAGCGCAGCGGTAACCCACGACCCGTCGCGAGAGAGCGACGGAGTACGCCAGCGAGCCAACGATCATTCCATCATCGGCCGGCCGATCCACAGCCGGTTGAGCCAGCGCACGGCGAGGTCCGGCTGCCGATCGCTTTGCACGCGCGCCAGCGCCTCCTGATAGGGGCCTACCGCGCGCAGGCGCAAGGGAAGGCGGGGATAGACGCGCCGGATCCACGCCAGCGCCCGGTCCGCACTGCGCCGTTCGCGTTCGCCGAACTCAAATCCGAATTCGCAGGCGAGCCGCGCCGGCAACAAATGGGCCGTTAGCGCGCGATACCATCTGGGCACGCGCAGTCCTGTGGCGCGACCTGAAAATATCTGCCCCGCAATGTCGCGGGCGGCGGGACTGACCGCGAGACTATCGGACTGCGCCATCGCCTCCGTGTAGGCGGCGAATGACGTCCAGTCCGCCGGCAAGTCGGCCGGCCGAATGCCGAACAACGCGGCGTACAGCTTCGCCTCGGCCCAGTATTGTTCGCGCTCGCTGTTCGTGAGTGCAGGCAAGACAAGGTCATGCGTCTGCAAGGCGGTCTCCACCAGCGTGGCGTGAACCCACCGCAGCGCCGAGACCTCGTTGGCGCTGTAAGCCGAACCGGCTTCGAACCGGCCGGCCGACTGTGGCAATACTCCGGTCACCGCGGCGTGACGCCGATGCAGCCGGCGGCTTGCGGCCAGCGCCTGATCGAGCGTGCCGAACACCATCGTGAATGTGATGTTGAAGGTCCGGTGAAACCGGCCGACCGGATCGGCAAAGGTCCGGGAATGCTCCGATATGGCGGCGGCGACCCAGGGGTGCGCCAACTGCAGCAGCAGCGCTCGCCCCGCACCGAGGAAAATCGCCGCCTCGCGGTCGACCCGCCACGTCAGGGAATCCGGACCGAAGATTCCCTCGATGGGTCCGGCCGCCGCCTCGCGAACGGCGTCGAGACTGCTTTCGAAATCATCCTCTGATAACAGCAACGGCATTTCCTCAGTGCCCGGATGAGCGCAGCGACATCCGGCACCACTCTAACACCGCCCTCGATATCGCGGAGCTGATCCGGGTTACGGTGCCAAATAATTTCTCCCGGGCGCCACCGGCCGCGGCCCGCAGCCCGTACCCGCCTTGGTATCCGCAGCCGATATGCTACCGAAATAGAGAAACAGACAGCACCACAGCGCTGTTCTCCATCCGACTCCATTTTGTTCGCAAAGAACGAATCGCAATCGAACAAATCAGCGCGAGCCATTTCTTAACACTGCGTTTGCTTCGCGCTTGCGCGATGTCGCTTCACGCCTCCGCGCTATCAACCAATCGTTCGCTCCAGCACCTTGAGCCAATTCGCCGAACCGAGCTTCGTCAACAGCGGCTCAGGGTATCCGCTTTGGCGCAGCGCATCGATCAATGCGGGCAGCCCCGCTGCCGAGCCGATTTTCGCCGGCACGATTGCGCCGTCGAAATCCGATCCGAATCCGACGTGGTCCTCACCGAGCTTCTCGATGAGATAGTCGAGCTGGCGCACCATCAATCCAACTTCCGTATCCGCGGTCATGTTGCCATCGGGACGAACAAAGCAGGTAGCGAAATTGAGACCGACCATCCCGCCGCTGTCGCGGATCGCGGCCAGTTGCCGGTCAGTCAGATTCCTCGGCGAAGGGCACAAGGCATGCGCGTTGGAATGCGTCGCGACCAACGGTGCCTTCGAGAGGCGCGCGACGTCCCAAAAGCCCTTTTCGGTGATGTGCGAGAGGTCGACCAGGATCTTCATCTCGTTGCAGGCGCTGACAAGCTTTTCACCGTCTTTGGTCAGGCCGTCGCCGAGATCGGGGTGGGCGGGAAACTGAAAGGGAACGCCATGGCCAAAAATGTTGTTCCGGCTCCAGACCGGTCCGAGCGAGCGCAGACCCGCCGCATGCAACAGCTCCAGAAAGTTCAGGTCGCCGTCGATGGCTTCGCAGCCTTCGAGATGCAGAACCACCGCAAGGCTACCCCGTTGTATCGCGGCGCTGATCTCCGCGGACGTTTTGCAAAGGGTCACGGCGCCTTGCGAATGACGAACGATCTTCATCAGGATCGCCAGTTCGCCGAGCGCGGATTTTCGGGCCTCCTCCATCGGCAGCGGAGGCGGCAGCGGCACCGCGTACTGCCCGCCCGTCATCTGCTGGCTCAACGATGCAAAATTCCCCGGCGACGGCGAGTACATCGCGAACAGGCCGCCCACGAACGATCCGGCCCTCGCCTTTTGGAGGTCGATATGGCCGGCGTCTTCGCCGCCCAGGAGTTCCGCCACCACGTCACTGGACGCCGACTTGTAGAGACGCAGCAGAACATCATTGTGCCCGTCGAAAACAGAAATATTGGTCGTCATTACTACCCCTCGTATTCCAGCTCCGGGCGCAGCGCCTGCAAACTTTGCGCCAGCCGCCGGCTTCCCGTCTCCTCCGCACGCGCCAACTGATTGGCGACGGCCACATGATCCTCATCGCTCTTGTGCTGGTTGAGCTTCGACTGTCCCTCGATCTGGTCGACGATGAGATCGATAACGCGGATCGCTGACAGCATCGACGCGCGTTTGGTCGGCTCCATCTGCGCGAGATCCCAGGGCGCTTTCGGCAGCCGCGCCTCGGCGGCAGCCAGCAGCGCATCGCCATGGCCGCGGTTCTCGTCGAGCGGACGCAGGTGTGCGACGCCGGAGAGATGCACGGCCTCGTAGAGCCAGGTCGAGACGTTGTCGCGCGAGGCATACCAGTCGTTGGAGATATAGGCGTCGTCACCAGAAGCGATCAGCAGGAAGCGCCTGACGCCGTCGGCGAGTTCGACCATTGGATTTCTGGCCGTGAGATGGATCTGGACGATCACGCCGGCGTCGCGCCGCGCGACGACGAACGGCACGTGCGAGGCGCGCGGTCCGCGCTCGTCGGCGGCGACGATGACGCCAAAACCACGGTCGGCCGCAAACGCAAGCGCGCGGTCGTCCTCGATGCGAAACTGGGGTCGGAGAAGGTGCATGGCTCACGCGCTCGAACGGCTGGAGGGTGGAGTGCGAAGGCAAGGCTAGCGTATTCTTCGCGAGAGGTCAGTAGCCCGGATGAGCGCAGCGACATCCGGGACCGCTCTAACACCCCCCCGGATATCGCTGCGCTCATCCGGGCTACCAATGTATCTACCGCTGCCGCTGCGCCAGATAGAACCCGAACAGCACTGTCACCAGTCCAGCCGCCTGCAGGGCGGTCGGCGGCTCGCCGAGCAGCAACCAGCCGGCGAGGATGGTCAGCGCCGGCACGGTGGCCGGAAACACCGCGGCGCGGGCGACGCCGATGGTCTGGATCGAGAACACGAACAGATACATCGCGGCGGGGCCGGCCAGGATGCCCTGCCCCAGCGCCTGCAGCGCGTTCTCGCCGAAACCGAGCGCCGCCACGCGGGCGAAGCCGCCGGAGGCCGCATAGAGCGGCAGCAACGCGAGCGACAGTACGCTGATGATGGTCGCCGCCGAGAACGCGTTGACCCGCCAGTGCCGCAGCAGCGTGCCGAACACTGCGAACATCAATCCGGTCATCACAAACAACAGATCGCCGAGCACGCCCTGCGAACCGATATGGCCGATCGACTCGGCGCCGATCACCGCAAGCCCGCCGACGATGACGACCGCGCCCGCGACACGCGAGGCCGGCACGCGTTCACGCAGGAACACCGCGGCCAGCAACAACCCGCCGAGCGTCGCGCTGGAAGGCTGGATCACGCTGCCATGGCCGAGCGGCACGAACAGGAAGCCGGTATAGCTGATGAGCGACATCACCGGCCCGCCCAGCACCATCAGCACCAGTCCGCGACCCCAGCCGATGCCGCCTAGATTGCCGACGCCGGCGCGCAGCACCAGCGGCAGGAACGCGATGCCCGACCACAGGAAGCGGTGCATCAGCAAATCGGGTGGCGAGAATCCGATCTTCAGCCCGTGCCGCGTCGCCACGAAGCCGAGCGCCCAGCACAGCGCCGCCCCCGCGCCGCACGCGACCCCGAGCAGGGCCGGCTTCGCATCGGATTTTTTAGCTGGAAGTTCAGCGCCGCCGGCCGGCTCGTTCATCGACGAGGCTTACGTCAGGCCGCAAAGCGGTTCAACCCACACCCATGCAGGCCTCGTAGGGTGGATTCGCGGCTTGTCCGCCGCAGCTCAGCGAGCGAAGGCCTAATCCGCCATTCACTCGCCACCGATCGGTGGATTACGTTACGCTAACCCACTCACCTCGAAAGGATCACCATGAACGAAAATCGATATTACGGCGTTCGGGTCGAGGGCGCAAAATACGGCGTAGGCTTCGGCTCCGCACTCGCCATCGCGATCTCCTACACGAACAACCACTCGATCCTGTGGGCGATCATCCACGGCATTTTCGGCTGGCTCTACGTGATCTATATCGCGCTCTTCGGGTGATGGCAGGCGTAGGGCGGATTACCGATAGCGTAATCCGCCGCTATCGCGGGAAGTCGGTGGGTTACGCTTTCGCTAACCCACCCTACTCGCCTTGCTGTGCTCAGGCCGCCTTGGCGGTCTTCTCCGGCTGCGCGGTTTCCATCGCGCGCATGTAGAGATCCAGCAGGCTCTCGCGCTCGTCACGCTCGTCCTGGTCCTGCTTGCGCAGCTTGATGATCTCCTTGAGGATCTTCACATCGAACCCTTCGCCCTTGGCCTCCGCGAACACTTCCTTCTTCTGCTCGCTCAGCTCGGCCAGTTCGCTGTCGATGTTCTCGACCCGCTCGACGAAAGAACGGATCTTGCCGCCGGGAATGGTGACGTCAGACATGGTGCCTCCCTGTTTAATGAGGTTGTGAAAATGCCCGCAAACAAATAACCAATGTGTTAACCTCGGCAGGTTCCCGCCCCGCCAAATCAGATAATCCCCAGACGAAACATGAACGTCATTTCGATTCAATCGCAGGTCGCTTTCGGCCATGTCGGCAACAGCGCCGCGGTATTTCCGATGCAGATGCACGGCATCGACGTCATCGCGGTTCCGACCACGCTTTTGAGCAACCGGCCGGGCTATCCGACCATCCGCGGCCGCGTGCTCGATGCGCAACTGCTGGCCGATCTGCTGCTCGGAATCGAGGAGCGCGGCGCGGCCGATGCCGCGCAGATGATCCTGTCCGGCTATCTCGGCTCGGCCGACAACGCCAAGGTGGTCGCGGATTTCGTCGCGCGCGCCAAGGCCAAAAACCCCACGCTGCTGTATTGCTGCGATCCCGTGCTCGGCGATCGCGACCGCGGCCTGTTCGTCCACGCCGACATCCCGCCGCTGGTGCGCGACCTGCTCTGTCCGCTGGCCGATATCGTCACGCCCAATCATTTCGAGTTCGAATGGCTGAGCGGCGCGAAAGCGGCCACGATCGATCAACTACTCAAGGCGGCGCGCGCGTTCATGGCGCGCGGCACGGTCGTCATCACCAGCGCCGAGCTTGCCGACACGCCTCAAGGCGAAATCGAGAGCCTGGCCGTCGAGCGCGCCAACGCCTGGCGCGTGCGCACGCCAAAACTCCCGATCAGCCCGAACGGCACCGGCGACCTGTTCGCCGCGCTACTGGTCGCCGCGCGCGTCGGCGGGTCCGCCACGCCGGATGCGCTCAGCCACGCCGCCTCCGCCATCTTCGCCGTGCTGGAACGCACGGCGGCGAGCGGGACCGAAGAAATGCGCATCGTCGAGAGCGCGGCGCAACTCGTTCATCCGGAGCGCACGTTCGAATGTATCGCGATAAACCCGTAGGATGGGTGGAGCGCACTTCGTAGCCCGGATGAGCGTTAGCGACATCCGGGACAACTCTAACACCGCCCCGGATATCGCTGCGCTCATCCGGGCTACACGCTACGCGACCGGAGAGAAAAATGAGCCGCTTCTGGAGCAGCCTGACGCACGATCTGAAACCCTATGTGCCGGGCGAACAGCCGCGCATTGCGGAACTGGTCAAGCTCAACACCAATGAAAGTCCCTTCGGCCCTTCGCCGCGCGCGCTCGAAGCCGTTCGCGCCGAAGCGACGGATACGCTGCGTCTCTATCCGGACCCGCAGGCGTCAGCATTGCGGGCCGCCTTGGCCGCCTACCACCAGGTTCGACCCGAACAGGTATTCGTCGGCAACGGCTCGGATGAAGTGCTGGCCCACGCCTTCGCCGCGCTGCTGAAGCACGATGCGCCACTGCTATTCCCCGACATCACCTACAGCTTCTACCCGGTCTATTGCCGCCTGTTCGGCATCGCTTACGAAGCCATGCCGCTCGATCAGGCCATGCAGATCAACGTCGCCGATTATCGCCGGCCGGCCGGTGCTATCATCGTCCCCAATCCGAATGCGCCGACCGGCGTTGCGTTGTCACGGGCGGAGATCGCGACCCTGCTGCAAGAACATCCCGACGCGCCCGTGGTGATCGACGAGGCCTATGTCGATTTCGGCGCCGAGACCGCGATCCCGCTGGTCGCTTCCCACCCGAACCTTCTGGTCGTT
>Ga0268266_10002131_pt1 | contig 21831 bp, 22 predicted proteins | sample KBSS13metaG_FD_190356 | JGI IMG/M metagenome (GOLD analysis project Ga0268266, IMG submission 190356) | Switchgrass rhizosphere microbial communities from Kellogg Biological Station, Michigan, USA - KBS S1-3 metaG (SPAdes) (version 2) | ecosystem: Host-associated > Plants > Roots > Rhizosphere... | reverse complement strand
CTCCAAGACTGAACCCGGACCGATGCCCAGTCGCTGACGGATCTCCGCCGGCACGGATATCTGCCCTTGCGCGGTGAGCTTGGATTTAGCAATGGCCATCCTCATACATTACCAGGGTAATGAGCCTACATCAACCCGCTGCGTCGCTCCAGGGATCATAGTCGGGGACGACAATGGGGCAGCTTTTGGCACAATTGCGAAAAAGGAGGATTTCATATGCACCACTCTCGTTTGTGTGCCCTGCTCATTGATTGCAAGACTTCCGACGTGGATGCGGCCGCGCGATTTTGGGCGGATGCGTTGGGCCGGCCGGTGGATCCGAAACACCCCGGCACGCGCGGCAACTACGTGATGTTGGAAACACCCCCTGACGAGCCGATCGTACAGATCCAGCGGGTGGAGCATGAAAGCCGGGTTCACCTGGATATTGAGACTGACGATATCCCGGCCGAGGTCGCGCGACTGGAAAAACTGGGCGCGACGGTGGTGAGCCGGCTGGAGCGCTGGGTTGTCATGCAATCACCCACCGGCCAGCGCTTCTGTGTCGTGAGAATCCAAAGGCCCGGATTCCCCAAGAACGCCAACCGGTGGGACTAACGCTTTCGCTCAGTGCAACATCCCGAATACGGCCAGCGAGTCAGGTGTTCCCATGAACACCTTGCCGTTGGCCACCACCGGGACCCCGAACTTCAGTCCGGGGGCGGCGGTAGGTCCCGTGAAATCGCGATTTCCGGGGGCCTGCCGGCTGTCATAGAGCTCGTGGGCCAAGTTGGTGGCGTCGTACGCATACAATATGCCGCCCGGGTGTTGTGTCCATACGATGCCGTTGGTTGCGCCGTTCGAGGAAACCACCGGCGACGTACCCGGATAACCGAATGTCGCCGCCGACTGTGATGTCGCAGTCGGCGGCAATTTTGCATTGGCGAACGTGAACGCCTTGAGTGTTGTATCGCGCGGGCCGTAGTACAGCGATCCATTGAAGTACGCCGGCGAGCCCCGTACGGGGCCATTGAGAGCAGTGGCCGCGAGCTGCTGCCAGATGTTGTTCGTGGTCGGGCTGAATTTTCCCATGCTGTCGCGATCGACTAGATAGAGCTTCTGGTCCTTGCCGGCGCCCACGATCAGATGCTTGGTGTTGCCATTGCTGTCCTTCATGTCGGGAAGCAGCAAACCGCCGCCGGCACCCAGGTCGAGATCCGTGACGGAGGCCTGGATGCTGTCGAACTGCGTGAAGTAGTCAGCCACTTTCAGGGTCGCTCCCGACTTGGTCAGCTTGAGGAACGAGTTTCCGTAGTCGCCGTGGTTGGGGAAGCCGTTGGCATCCAGAGTGCTTTCGAAGCGGCCGTTGCCCGTAAGCAGATAGACATTGCCGGCCGCATCGGCTGCCGGACCGCTGCCACTCATCCAGATCGCCGGCCCGTTGAGAGTGCTGGAGTTCTGGGAGGCCATTGGAATGTCATTAGCCGGCGTGGTGCCGCTGTCGGGACCGACGTTTAGAACAGAGCTTTGTGCCAACGTCGCCTGATCGAAAGTGATAATCCAGCCGCTGTAGGGCGGCTCGTCACAATGTGACGTCCAGGTCGTATAGATAGTCCCGTTGAGCAGCAGGAGCGCCGTTCGTTCTTCGTATCGAGTGGGATCGAACGTGGTGACGCCAGCTTGATTCGGATAGGTGGCGCCGGAGATTTCCGTCGGTCCATTGAGCAACTCGGCGCCGGTAGTGACGTCGAGCGCGTGCAGTCGCTGGTGGTAACTCGACGCGCTGTCGAGTGACATTGCGACTACATACAGGGTGCCATGCGCGCCCGCCGTACGGTCAATGACCGGAGTCGTGGTAATGCCGATGGTGGGCGTGATTTGCATGCAGTTATCCGGCGGAACAGCCGCGGCTTCGCCTGATTTGAGCAGCGAGACATGCCAGAGTGACGCCCCGGTGTCAGCATCGAAGGCGTAGACGCTGGAGTTCTCGGTCACCGCGTACACGACGTTGTGGGCCGCGCCACCGATGGTCAGCTGTGACAGATATAGCGGTTGCCCGTCTACCTTGCCATCCACAGGCATCTGCCGCAGCAAACCGAAGTTGGTCGAGTTGACGTTCGCCGGCGTCAGCGCCGTTTCCAGCGGATACTGTCCCGTGCGCGCCAGGTCGTTCTTGTACATGACGACATCACCCGCCTGTGGAGTGCTGCCGTTCGGGGTGACAGTCAGCTTGGCAGCGCTGCTGGTAACGCTGCCGGCGGAGTTGGTGACAACGACCGTGAACATCGCGCCGTCATCAGCCGCGGCGAGCGCGGGAGTCGTATAACTTGTGTCAGTAGCTCCGGATATGGCCGTACCGTTCTTCTGCCACTGATATGTCAGCGGCGCAGTTCCGTCTGCGGCCACGGTGAAGGTTGCGGTTCCCCCGACGGAGCTGGATGCGTTGACTGGTTGCGTGGAGATGGTCGGAGCTGTGGCTGCCGGCGGCGGCGGTGTTGGGTTCGAGGTGGGTGGATTGTTGGTACCCGATGGCGGCCCGTTGTCGCTGCTGCCGCCACAGGCTACCAACATCATTGCCGCAAGCAAGCCGACCAGTCGGCCCGACCATCTGATGTTCATTGTAGTTGGTTCCAATCCTGCCCTTCGACCGGGGAGGATCGCAGATGCTCTCGGGCACCGAGCAGCGATTTAACGTAACGGCGATGCTATTTTACCGATCTAACTAACGGAGTCTTGACCGCAACATAGGTGAAGGGTCCGTCCGTAACAAACGCTTTATGCGGTATTCCCGCTGGAATCAACAGCAGGTCGCCTACCGAGACGGTGTATCGGTGGCCGCCGTTGATTTCTCCACCGCGCCATTCAGTCGGCGCGATCTGATGATTCCCCGTGATGGAACCGCCGACCAGGAATTCACCGTGGCCCTGCTGAATGATGATCGTGTCGTTCATGTCCGTGTGCACTTCGGCATCACCGGTCGCCTTCCGCTCGACCATCAGCACCTTGTAACCCTCGCTGCTCGGTATCTGATAGGAATCGCCGTTGACGAGCTTTGCAGCGAGATCCTTCGCCGACATATAGGTCTCCGACGCTGTCACACTGGAGGCCAAAACGGTCGCCAGAATTCCCAGAAACGCTTTATTCACAATGTAATACCTCCTGGAGTCGCTGCGGCCTGCTACCTTATACGCCCCTGCAGCTCAGCTCGAGAACATGTCCAGCGATTCGCATCACTACTACGAACCCTCTCAGGGTCATCGGCTGCCTCACGATCCGCTGAATGCGATTGTCGCGCCACGACCCATCGGCTGGATTTCCACTCGCGGGGCGAGCGGGAGCGTCAATCTCGCCCCTTACAGCTTCTTCAATGTATTCAACTACAACCCGCCCATTGTCGGATTTTCCAGCACGGGTTGGAAAGATACGGTGCGTAATGCGCGCGAGACCGGCGAATTTGTCTGGAACCTGGCGACACGCAAGACGGCCGAGTCGATGAATGCCAGCAGCGCGGTGGTGCCCTACGAATCGGACGAGTTTGTATTATCCGGTTTGACGGCCGCCCCGTCCCGCCTCGTCGGCGCACCCCGCGTGGCCGAAAGCCCCGTCAACTTCGAATGCAAAGTCATTGATATTCAGCAACTGAAGGACCACCGAGGCACAGCCCTTCAAGCATGGCTCGTGCTCGGTGAGGTTGTGGCCGTCCACATCCTCAATTCGCTGCTGAAGGACGGAATTTTTGACACCTTCGGCGCAGGCATCATCGTCCGCGCCGGCGGCGCCTCCGCCTACGCGGAAATCAGGCCTGACACCCGCTTCGACATGACCCGGCCGCGTTAACCAACCTCACGCAGAAAGCGACAGGCCACAACACGTCGATTGCATTCTCGGCAAGGCACTCAGCCTCGTTGGAACTGCCTCCTGACGCACTGCGCAATCGGCTGTCGAGCGTCGATCAGGTCACGGCTCCGACCTGTTGCACCTGCGCGCGTCGAATTTATGCGGATATCAACTTGCCGCCGTAATGCCTGACGCGGATTCTCATGCAACATCAGTCCAGGGGCACAGGGGCATTCCACGATGTTGAAGACAATCACGCGCGCGGCATCCATTGCCGCAGCGCTCAGCCTCTTTGCGGGCTGCGGCGGGTCGAATAACACGTCCAGCGCCGGCAGCGGATCTGCCAGTGGCGGGAATACTGGCGGCACCAATGGCGGATTCACAGGTGGGACGCAGTCGGAACCCATTCGAGGTATCGCAACACCGTCGTCCGTTGCGGTCGTGACAGCAACGAACGCCAATTGAAACACGCGCTCCGACGCATGATTGAGAGGTCCTATGAAAGAACATCTGCGCTGGACAATTGCATTCCAGATGTTGGTCTGCGCAATCGGCGCTTCTGCGCACACGCCGCTCCGCCAGTCACTTCCGCTTACTTCACCGACCCGCAGAGCAGCTACGTGCAAGATGCCACCTCCGACAGCATCGGCCAGGTGAACATGATCAGTTGCATCATGCATTCGATGCGCCCGGATGCCCTGGTCAAATACTGAGCCGCCGGGGAGCAGAGGCGCTGGCCCCAGCGAGTTGTTTGTGCAGCGCGGCAGCCACGGTGCGGAATCTACTGCACAGTCAGTTCAGGCGGGGACTGGGAAAGTTCGATGGCAGCCATCTCTTCGCGCAGGTCACACCTCATCATGAAATATGGCCCTCTCATCGCTCTTCTCAGCCTGTACGGCTTCCTCGGCCTGTCACGGTGGAGCGCAGCCGCTCCCCTCAATGAGCCGATCAAACCGCTCCCTGCGCTCGCCAACCAGGATCCGGCGCGTGTCGTGCTGGGTCGGCAACTGTTTCATGATCCCCGGCTGTCCGCTAACGGTCGGGTTTCCTGCGCCAGTTGCCATCGCGCGGACCACGGCGGAGCCGATGCTGGGGTGCGATCGGTTGGCTTTGCAGGTCAGGCCACCGGCGTCAACGCCCCCACCGTGTTGAATGCAGCTCTGAATTTCCGGCAGTTCTGGAATGGGCGCGCGGATACGCTGGAGCAACAGGTCAACATGGTGATTCAAAACCCGGTCGAGATGGGCTCAGTGTGGGCCGACGTGGTCCGGAAAGTCTCTCAGGATGAAAACTATGGCCGGGCATTCAAGGCCGCCTACCCTGAAGGTGTCACACCCGGCACGATTCAGAACGCGATCGCCAGCTACGAGCGCACCCTGCTCACGCCCAATTCTCGCTTCGATCGGTATCTGCGCGGCGACAGCAACGCCATCTCGACCACGGAAAAGGCGGGTTATCTCAAATTCAAGCAATACGGGTGCATTGCCTGCCACCAGGGAGTGAACGTGGGCGGAAACATGTTCCAGAAGTTTGGCGTAATGGGCGACTATTTTGCGTCGCGCGGCGAATCGACCGAGGCTGATCTCGGGCGTTATCTCGTGACGCGGGAGCCGGCGGACGAGCACGTCTTCAAAGTGCCGAGTCTGCGGAATGTGGCTTTGACTGCACCTTACTTCCACGATGGTTCGGCGAAGACGCTGGATGCCGCGGTTGATGTCATGTTCCGCTATCAGCTCGGACGTGTCGCCGCACCAGAGGACAAGGCAGCGATCATCCAGTTTCTGAACACACTGACTGGCGATTTGGAGGGCAAGCTGTAATGAATCTGCACCCCCGCCTGAAGTGGGTCCCGATTACGTTCCTGGCGCTCGTGCTCGCCTCCATATTGGGGTTTCTGTACATCAAGACCCGTGGTTACGATTCCTCGCGCTACTACGAAACCGTTGCCCTGTTGCGCCAGTTGAAGCAGCTCGATGCTCACTGGGAGCTGGATGTGTTCCGCTCGCGGATGGGCATCGACACCAGCTACGATTCGTTGGTGGATCCGCTCGACAGTCTCACTCAGCTTTGGCAGCAGCTGCAAAGGATCGTGGCGGATCAACCTGCCAACGATCGCGGCCCGTTGTTGCGCATCAGTGACGCCTATCACCGCGCGGTCGAGGAAAAGACGCGGCTCATCGAGCACTTCAAATCTCATAACGCCGTTCTGCACAATTCGCTCGCCTTTCTGCCTACCGCAGCCGACGATGTTGAGAAATCAATCATCCGCAATCCGACCGGCGGCAACCTGCCGGCGGCCTCGCTCAAAGTTGGGGTCCGTCGCACGTTGCTCAACAGCCTGATCTACTCGCAGGTGCCCACGGAAGATCAGGCAAGCGACATCCAACGCGATCTCACCGAGTTGAGCCGCGAAGCGGGAGAAATGCCGCAGCCTGTCAGGGATTCAATGGACATCTTCTGCGCCCACGTGCAGACGGTGCTCCGTGAGCAACCTGCCGTGAACGCGCTGCTCAACAGTATCGCGGCAGTCCCCACAGCCTCGCACCTCGACGAGTTCGACAGTCGTATCGCCGAAGGTCAGCGCGACGCGGATTCTCTCATGCAGAAATACCGCAGAGACCTGCTCATCTTTGCTGCAGGTCTGGCTGGCCTCCTGCTCTATGCCGCCATCAAGCTCATTCGCAGTCACGCCATCATCCAGCGGGTGAACCACGAGCTCGTAGCCGCGAACGAATCACTCGAGCAGCGCGTTCAGGAACGCACCCGCCAATTGCGTGAAACCCAGAGCGAGCTGGTAGCGACCGCGCGGCAAGCGGGCATGGCCGAGATTGCAACCAACGTACTCCACAACGTGGGGAACGTGCTCAACAGCGTGAATGTATCCGCGAATCTCATCAGCACGCGGATGCGCGAGAGTAAAATCCCGAGGCTCGCGGATGCGGCGCGGTTGATAACAGACCACTCTCATGATCTCGCTCAGTTTTTGACTCGGGATGAACGAGGCAAGAACTTCCCCGGCTATTTCGACATGATCGCGACGGCGTTGAACGCTGAGCGAACGGCTCTTGTCGAGGAGATCCAGCACCTGACAAAGGGTGTCGACCACATACGCGACATCGTTGCCATGCAACAGTCGCTCGCCGGCGCGGCCTGCCTGGTCGAACCCGTGCAGGTGGGAGATTTGCTCGAGGATGCACTCCGAATGAATGCCGCTTCGGTGGCGCGACGGCAGGTAACCGTATCCAGGGACTGCTCTGACGTGCCGACGGTGTTGCTCGACAAACACCTGATACTGCAGATACTCGTCAATCTCATCGCCAATGCACTGCAGGCAATGGATAGCGTCGTCGACCGGGCCCATGAGTTGACCCTCAAGGCCCAGGCGCGTAGCGGCGAGGAAGGTCCTCGCCTGTGTATTGAGGTCGAGGATACTGGGGAGGGCATCTCATCGGATAACCTGCCGCGACTCTTCACGCACGGTTTCACAACACGTATGAGCGGCCACGGTTTTGGCCTGCACAGCTGTGCGCTCGCTGCCCGTGCCATGGGTGGCCGCATTGCGGCGCAAAGCCTCGGGATCGGTCAGGGAGCCACTTTTACTTTGGACCTGCCGCTAAACGCAGCACCCGCCCCGGCGCTGGCCAATCTCTGAGGTAGAGGCAGGAGTGCCACGGTGATTTCGAGTTAGCTGAATTGAGGGTTGGTCAGCAGCACTTTGCCGACTGTGCGTCCCGATGCCAACAACCGGTGCGCCTCTGCGGCGTCCTTCATGCTGAACACAGAATCAATCACGGGCCGGATTCGGCGCTCTGCAATGAGCGGCCATACGTTGTCGCGCACTGCGCGAACAATCGCTGCCTTCTGAGAGTGCGGGCGCGCGCGCAGGGTCGTTGCTGCAACAGTCAGCCGCTTCATCATCAACAGCCCGAGATTCAGCGGTAAATCGACCGCCGATCCCATCCTGCCGATGATGACGAGGCGCCCGTCGTGAGCCAGGCATCTCAAGTGGCTCTCCAGATAATCCGCACCGACAATGTCGAGAATGCGATCCACGCCCCGCCCGCCCGTTTCCTCGAGAATCACGCGGGTGAAATCCTCGCGCCGATAGTTGATTGCCCGCTGCGCACCAAGATTCAAACATCGGCTGCACTTCTCGTCGCTACCAGCCGTGGTAAACACCTGCGCACCCAGCGCGTGGGCCCACTGGATCGCAAACGATCCGATCCCACTGCCGCCGCCCTGGATGAGCACGCTCATCCCCGCAGCCAGCGGTTCCTTCATTCCGAGATTCGAATAGACCGTGCAGGCGGCTTCAGTCATCGCCGCCGCCTCGAGCAGGCTCAGATCCCCGGGAACGGGCAACACCTGATCCGCCGGTGCCACGACCAGTTCCGCATAAGCACCTCCGGCGACCAAGGTGCAGACGCGGTCACCCACTGACCATGACGTCACGTCCGGTCCGAGTGCCACAATGGTTCCGGAACACTCCAAGCCGAGAATGGGACTCGCACCGGCAGGCGGCGGGTAATGCCCTTCGCGCTGCAGAAGATCGGCGAAGTTCACGCCCGTGGCGTGAACAGCGATCACAACCTCGCCGGGACCCGGTGACGGGTCCGCGTATTCACTCCAGTGCAGAACCTCAGGACCGCCGGGGCCGGAAAACCAAACTGCATGCATGGGACGACTCGCTAGTGGCTGCGGCCGGCCATACTAGCAAAGACGCCGTCCCGGTAGATCAGCGCATGCATCAGCGCAGCCGCCAGATGCATGAGAATGGTTATAAAAAACAACAAACCCACAATCCCGTGGGCGTGACGTAGCGTGGCGTACAACTCGACGCTGTGCGGCATGATGTCAGGCAGATGCAGCGGCAAAGGATACCGCGCAGCGGACAACATGGCCCAGCCGAGCAGCGGTTGAGCGAACATGAAGAAATACAACACGTAGTGGGAAATGTGCGCGATTTCCCGCAGGCCCCGGGGCATTTGCGGGGGAAGAAGTGGGGCTGGATGCAACAGCCGATTGATCAGGCGGATGGCGGCCAGGGCCAGTATCAGGATGCCGACTACTTCATGCAGCGACAACAATCGATGATACGGTGACACAGAGGCCACCATACCCACGCCGATGAACAGCATCGCGACAATCAACACCGCCATCGTCCAATGCAGCACCCTGGAAAGCAGCGAGAATGGGGTCACTGGAGTTGTATTCATGGTGCCACCTGCACGGCACTCGGGGTCTTCGTTTCACCCGCACGCCGGGTGAAGGAGACCGAATACGTCGCAGAGCGTGCGCTGATCAGCGGATCGTCAGAAGGCGCGATACCCGGCGGCAACACCGCGGGATCATAGTTGATGTCACGGCAGTTGCCCGGCGCTTCAGACTCAACCCGATTGAGCGTCAGCGTACCCACATCGATTTGCTGCCGTGTAGCCGGCCATGCCACGGCCGGGTTCTCCGTGACATCGCCGGGGGCCGCGACAGTGACGACCAGTTTGTACTGCACGGGGCTCTTCTTCTCCCGCGCGATGAGGGCCTCGAAAAGATAATTCGGCTCATTGGCCGGCGCCCCGGTCACCGGCGCCGGCGGATCGACCGGGACCAAAGACCAACGCACTGCCGTTACGGTGCCGTCAGCAGCTACAAACCGATACGCGTTGATACTGTTGTAGGTATCGTCGGCAAATCCCGAGGTGATGGTGCGCCCTCCGATGGGTTTAATCGCCTGGGCAACGTCAGGGTGCTGTTCGAGGAACGCCGGCACCGCCTTTGGGTTGGTTTTAGCGTCGGCCTGGGCCTGGTTGAACCCGTAGAACTCCTCTACATTGCGCACCGGGAAGTTGGGAATATCCAGCATTCCCGAGCGCCACTCGGACCCTCCATCCGGCCGGATACTGACGGCCAGGCTCCGTACGATTTTCGGGTCATCCGGGACGAACGGCATTCCACCCGCAAACGCGAACCGACCTACGACGTGGGACATCTGACCGGGTCGGAACACCTGGGCTTTCGATAGACTCGCGCCGGCGCCGTTGCTGGCGAAGTCACCGACAGCACACAGGCCTTTGGAGTGGTTGCGGCGGAATCCAGGATGTTCGCCGTTGTTGCGCTCAAACTGGTCGGCCAGGGCGGCGGGTGTCAGGCGGTGTGGAGAGAACCAACCGGCAACATAGGCAAAGAGCAGCGCGACGGCTGCGACGATGGCGCCGATCGAGGCCAGTCGCGCGAGCCCGCCTGCCGCCAACACGGCCCGCAGGTCATACCTGGACGAAGAAGTGGACAAGGTTTGCTCCTCGCATCGTGAGCCTACCCAGACCGGCCGAAGTCGATCTATATTTCGCGCGGCGGTTCTGGTGCATAGGCGCTCGCGAGTATGCTGCAGATCGTGGGCGCGATCATTGCAGCATACGCCCGCCATTTGAACATTCCCCTAGGGTGTAACGATGCAAACGGTAAAGCTCCGCACGGGCGAAACGATTCCGGCCTTGGGTCAGGGGACCTGGCGCATGGGCGAGGATCGCCGCAAGCACGCTCAGGAAGTGACTGCCCTGCAACTCGGTCTCGACCTGGGCCTGTCGGTGATCGACACCGCTGAAATGTACGGCGATGGCGGCGCGGAACAGGTGGTCGGTGAGGCGATCAAGGGGCGCCGCGATGAGGTGTACCTGGTCACCAAGGTTCTGCCGGAGAACGCGAGTCGCAAAGGTACCGTGGCTGCGTGTGAGCGCAGCCTCAAACGCCTGGGTACCGAGCGGGTCGACCTGTATCTATTGCATTGGCGCGGCTCCTATCCGCTCGAAGAAACAGTGCACGCCTTCCAGCATCTCATCCAACAGGGCAAGATCCGCAGTTGGGGTGTCAGCAACTTCGACCTGGATGACATGGAGGAACTGACGGACCTGGAGGGCGGAGCCGACTGCGTCACAAACCAGGTTCTCTACAACCTCACCCGCCGCGGAATCGAATGGGACCTCCTCCCCTGGTGCCGGCGCAACCACATGCCCATCACAGCCTACTCCCCAATCGAACAAGGCCGGCTGCTGTCCCACCGCGGCCTGGATGAAGTGGCCAAACGTCACGGCGCTACGTCAGCCCAGATAGCACTGGCCTGGGTGTTGAGTTCCGGGAGTATCGCCATTCCAAAGGCACGGTCCGATGCCCACGTTCGGGAAAATCGCGCGGCGGCCGACATCCAGCTGACGACCCAGGACCTCGCAGTCCTGGATCGTTCATTCCCACCTCCGCGGCGCAAAGAACCCCTCGCCGTTCTTTAGATCCGAGTCACTGCACCCTCGACCCCACCCACCACGGCGGAAACGGGTCCGAGTAGCTTTGCCAGGCCTTCGCGCCGCGCGCGAACTCGAGATCATCGAGCAGGCACTCATCCAGGAGCATTCGCAAACGAGCGCCATCCATGTCGATTCCGATAAACGCGAGGTGCTGACACCGATCACCGAAGTCAACAAACGACGAAGCAGCAGATGCGCCCCACGAGCCGGCGGCACGATGTCGGCGCGAGCTTCCGGCTTGCGATATCTCACCAACCCAGTCCATCCGGGTGGCGAGCCAGAAGAAGCCTCGGGCGCGAATCACGCCGGGCCACTGCGAGCGTATGAACTGCATCAGCCTTTCAGGATGGAACGGCCGCCGCGAGTAATACAACAGGCTGGAAATTCCCTGCGCATCCGTTGAGTTGGAGCCGAATCCGCAGAGCACCTCCACCCAACGCGCTCGATGCTGCGCATGCGTCAGCTCGAAGCTGTGGGTTGAGAGGACGGTCTGTGGCGGGATGCGACCGAACTCCGTCTCGATGAGCTGCGCATCCGGGTTCAGAGCCCGGATCAGAGCCGTGGCATTGCGCCGTACGTCGGGTGGCACCCGGTCCACCTTGTTGAGCACGACCACGTCGGCAAACTCGATCTGTTCGGTGAGGGCTTCCACGAGTGCACGGTCGTGTCCGAGTTGCGTGACGAGACCTCGATCGGACAACAGCTCCCAGGAAGCGAAGTCCTCCAGCAGCGACGTCGCATCAATGACGGCAACCATGGTGTCGAGGCGGACTAGATCGTCGAGCCCAGCCCCTATGCTCCCTTTTCCCATCAGGCGTGTAGCAAGAGATTCCGGCTGACACGACCCACCGGCTTCCACCAACAGATAGTCGGCATCGTTGGCAAAAGCGACCTGGTGGACATGTCCGAACGCCGCCTCGCCACCATACATTTCGCTACAAATGATGCGCTCGTTCGGACGTTGGTCGCACAGGTACCTGGACAAAGTGGTCTTCCCCGATCCCGGCAACCCATAGATCACCGTGAGCGGCAGGCAAGCAGATTGCATATCTCACTCCTTCTCAGAAGCTGTAGCGGAAAAACGCCCGCACGTCACGTCCCGGTAACATCACAACATCCTTGTTGAACGAGACCGAGTTACGCTCCTCGCGGTTCAACAGGTTGGTACCGGCAACCGCCACCTCGAATCCAGGCATCGTTGCTACAGGTCGAACCGCAACATCGGCGTCCAGGTTCAGGAAGCCGGCCGTTGTCGTCTCAAACTGAGCTACATCGTCATGGCTGCCCGAGTACTTGGCGAGGACACGCGCATCCCACATCGGGCTACGCCACTGCAAGCCACCTCCAATGTGATAGGGAGGGATTCGAGGGACATTACCCGCACCATCGCTGAGCTTTGCCCGAACATAGTCACCCAGGCCCAACGCCTCCAGTTTCCCGGACTCATCGCCCAACAGCGGTACCGTGGTCTTGCCTTCGACGCCATAGAAGGTGGCGTTGACCTGGCCATAGATGAGCTGCTTCAACTCTTCTTCATCGCCCTCCGAGCACACGCCATCTTCATCGCAGGTGCGGCCGGTCAGCGCGCCGAAGATGTAGTTCTCGAACCGGGCACCCCACACCGAGCCTTCGAACGTCACCTCCTCGTGGTGGATTCTCAAACTCGCCTCCAGTGAGTTGGCCCGCTCGATCTTCAGTGAGGGATCGCCCGTTTCAAAGGTTGCGGGTCCATCGTGAGCGCCACGGGCAAACAGCTCGGTCTGAGCCGGCGCACGTGCCGTGCTGGAGGCAGTCAAACCGATGTGGACACCTTTGGCGATGTCATACAGCGCACCGATGGAACCGCTGATCGGCGTGAAGCCACGCTCGGTTGGAATATCGCTGCTGGGAATACCGTTCACCCGGACGTCTTCGACTCGAGCGCCCGCTTGAAACCGGAACTGCTGATTCACGGGCAGCTCGGTGAAGAAGAACACCGCCGCGGACTTCGTGGTCGTGGGAAACAAGTACGAGGAGTCATCGCCCAGGGCCGAGAAATCCTTGTGCTGGAATTGCACACCGAGCGCTGAGCCGCTCAACGGTCCCATGGCATCGAATATCAACTCCGCGCGGGAGTCCCACTCTTTGTCCATGAACGTGGAATTGGTGCTGCCGTCCGGATTTCGTTCCTTGTGGTTGTAGTCACCGTACCCACCTTCGATCGTGAGGGTTTTGAGCGGCCCGTAGCCGAGAGCGAACGACGACCGCAGCAGCTCCTTGGTCTGGTGCATGTCGATCCAGGTGGTATCGCTCGGGATGCCGTATTTGGCGTCATAGTGAATGACACCCAAGCCCACGCGGCTCGCATTCTGGTCACCGAAGAAATACGAACCGCCGCCGGAATAGCCATCGCCCCGGAAGAACGAATTGGTCTGCACACCATTGGGGATATCGTAGTCATGGGTACGCCGCCCGAAAGCATCGGCGTGCAACGCAAACTGGCCGACCGTCCCGTCCAATAGTCCGGCCGCGTCCTTGCTGTCGGAATTGGTGCCGTATCCCCCATCGACCTCGCCGCTCAAGGGTTGGTCGTTGAGCTGGGTCGGCACGCGATCGTTGATCGCGTTGACCACACCGCCGATGGCCTGGCTGCCATATCGCAGGGTGCCGGGTCCGCGAACCACCTCGATCCTCTGCGCGGACAGGGGATCTATCGGAACGCCGTGATCCGGCCCGACATCCGAAACATCGAATGACCCTACTCCGTCCTCCAAGGTCCGTACGCGGTTCGCATCAAAACCGCGAATGACCGGGCGACTCGCACCCGCTGCGAAAGTGGTGGCACTCACGCCGGGAACGTCCGACAAGGCGTCGGCCAGGTTGGCGCCGCCATGTTGGAGCATCTGATCGCGAGACACGCTCTCGACGATGGTCGATAGCTTGTCGGGATCGTTGGACAAAGGTGATCCGGTCACTACGACGGTTCGCATCGGCTCATCAGAGGTGTCCGATGAGGTGGAGTCCGACTCCGCACCGTGAGCCGCGGCAACCAACAGACAAAAGGAACCCAGTGCGGCACCGCTGCCGCGAAAATTGCTACGCATTTTTAATATCCAGCCCTGTACACAGGCCTGCCGCTCGGCGGCAACCTGTTGATCTGCAACTAGCGGGTAGCCTTCGCTACACGCTGACTTTGATGGTTTGGATCAGATCGAGGAACGCGGGGGCGCACGCGCCTGCCCGCGGTGGGCGAGGATCAGCGGAGGAGATTCGTAGCCGTCACCCACATCCAGCTGGGGTGTGGCCCTGCTGGCGGCGAACTGCAGTTGAGCCGCGAAGACCAACGGCGCCGCGTGGGAAGCGATTTGACAGAGTACGCACAGGTCATCGCGGGTGTCACTTTCGAAAGACGGGCCGGAGGCATGGCCGTGAGCCGCAGCAGCGACCTGAGCGGTCGCATCGACGTGAGTCTGCGCAATGAACGCGTTGAGCGAGACGGACAACAGCACCACGCACAGCAGAAGTGCGCGACGCGCCGTAGCGGTGAGGCTACGTGCCTGTGCTCGTTGTTTCCACGCCAACAATTGGGTAACCAGCGATTGAATGCGGTTAACGGAAGCTGTGTTATAGCACACAGCCGCGCAGAACAAAATTCGCACTCGGAAGTGCCCCTGCAGAGTGCAAATGGCGCTCCGGGTGAGCAGGAGCAGTGCAACCGGGAGCCGTTACCCGGTGCTTCAGGCCCTCAAACCCGGGTTATCGAGGTGGCACGCCCGTTGCAATGTATAAACCATCGGGTGACCCCCTCGCTCGATTTCGACGCCGCCCGCTCTCTCATCGTGACCCCCTCGCGATGTTGGACCGGGCGGCGTCGTAGCTTCCGGCCTGTTCGCTTCAGCAAACACCGACATCAGCAGCACGAGCGCAATCTCCAACAGGAGTTGCAGTGAGCTCGGCGACTTGTCGAGTGGCAGAGGGGCCGGTGCATTCACCCGGCAACGACCGCGCGGCGCAGATCCCGATCCGGGCGGGCGCCGAAGGCATTGCCGACCGAATCGGCCGACTTGCGGATGTGCTCCTGCCAGGCGTCAAAGGGATTCCAGCGCTTGAGGCTGTAGGAGTACTTGGAGCCGGCCGGCTTGAACGCGGTCGCGGGCTTGTCGAGATCGGATGACATGAGATGTTCCACCTGTATTGTCCTGCGTTGCGCTCACAATAGGTCGCCCCGGGGAGCGGGCGTAAGGTCGCCTGGGTCTGAAATGGGTGATAAACGCCGCGAACGGTGACAAATCGGTTACGGGCCCTCACACCGACAGCTGCACCTGCCGCCGCAGCCACTCGTGCGCGGGATCGGAGTGGGAACGCTCATGCCAGACCATGGCCATTTCGAAGCCCGGCAGAGGCAGCGGAGCCGCCAGCGTGTGCAGTTGGTTGGAGCGGCTCCGGGCCAGGCGGGAAGGCAACATGGCGGCGAGATCCGTTCGCGCCACTACTTCGGGGATGAAGAGGAAATGTTGCGTCGACAGGATTACTCGGCGTTGATATCCGAGTCGCTCCAACTCCACATCCGTGACGCCCCTGAAGCCGCCTCCCTCAGGCGACATGATGACAAACTCGAGCTGCGCCAGCTTCCGTGCAGTGAGCGGCTGTTTGAGCGCCGGATGCCCCTTGCGCACCACCAGGACATACTCCTCCTCAAACAGCACGTGGTGATGCAGATGATCCGGCACCGCATCCAGGGCCATGAGCGCAAGATCAATCGCGCCGCTATCCAACTGTTTGAACAGTCTGGCGTGACTGCCCTGCAGGGAGGCACACGACATTCCCGGGGCTGAGCGCCGCAATCGCTCCAGGAGCGACAGGAGAATCACCACCTCGGCGTTGTCGGACCCGCCGATGTGCCACGTCGTCCGCGCCGTGCGCGGCTCAAAGGAGTGCTTGTGACTCAACAGTCGCCGCATGTCGCCCAGGGAAGCACGCAAGTCGGGCAACAGTGAGAGTGCTCGTGCCGTCGGCGTCATGCCGCCCGGAACCACCGTCAGCAATGGATCGGAAAACAACTCCCGCAGCTTGCGCAATTGCACGCTGACTGAGGGCTGACTCAAATGCAGTCGCTGCGCGGCGCGGGTCACGCTGCGCTCGGTCAGCAATGCCTCCAGGGTGACCAGGAGGTTGAGGTCCACGTTGCGTATATTGTCCATGGCTATGCCCGGGATTGAGTTTATTCATTTCCACTATAGCCCAGGATCCGGCAGATTCACTCCATGAACGTCCTCATTGTGCACGCCCACCCGGAACCCACCTCGCTGACCCGTACTCTGGTCGATGAATCAGTCAGGACTCTGCGGACGCAAGGTCACGACGTTGAGCTGTCGGATCTGTATGCAATGCGTTGGAAGGCCGTGTTCGATGAGCATGACTTCCCGGCCAGGAAAGATTTCGAACGGTTATGCTTCATTACCGAATCGGGACATGCCTATTCCACTTCCCGGCAAACCGCGGATGTGGAATTGGAGCAGCGCAAGCTGCTGGCCGCGGATGCGGTGATCTTCCAGTTTCCGCTGTGGTGGTTCGGGATGCCGGCGATTCTGAAGGGGTGGGTCGATCGGGTCTTTGCGTACGGTCTCGCCTATGGCTATCGGGGCGAAGGGAATCGGTACCGCTATGGTGCTGGCGGCCTGCAAGGGAAACGAGCGCTCCTGTCGGTGATCGTCGGTGGGCCGGCGGAAGATTACGCGCCGCGTGGTATCAACGGTCCGCTGGACCAACTCCTGTTTCCCATCACCCATGGCATGCTCTTTTTTGCCGGGATGGATGTGCTGCCGACGCATGCGATCTACGGCAGCGTCCGTGTCACCGCAGCCCGCGTTGAAGAGGAAAAATTAGCGTGGCGACGGCGGCTGACGCAACTCTTCGAAGAAGCGCCCATTCCATTCCGCCGTCAAAACGACGGTGACTATCCCGACGGTCACGTTCTCGCAGACCACGTGGCCGCCGGACAGAGCGGCCTCCTGGCTCACATCGCGGAACCTCAGGCTTCGATTCCCACCGGTATCCGATAACCCGCCCGCGGCAGCAGTAGAAGCCGCAACAGCGGCCCTGTCATGACCGTAGTCACCACTGCCATGATCACCAACATGGTGAATACGTTCTGGGGGATGAAGCCGAGGTCGAATCCGATGTTGAGGACAATCAGCTCCATGAGAGCCCGGGTACTCATCAGGCAGCCCCAGCACTGGTGAGGGCTCCGGATCGGCGCCGGGCGTCAGCCCCGCGACCTGCGCTTGGGTCTTGTCATATCCGGCACGGCCCTCGAGCGCGTGCTGCGGCCGGGATATTGCGTTATTGTGCCTGTCGAGGCAACCCATGACCGATAGACGGATCCGCAACATAGCCATCGTTGGAGGCGGTACAGCCGGCTGGATGGCCGCGGCCGCCCTGTCGAAGTCCCTCCACGGAATGGGGATCCAGATCCGGCTCGTCGAATCGGCCCGTATCGGCACGGTCGGCGTGGGCGAGGCGACGGTGCCCCCCATCATGGATTTCATCCGCCAACTCGGCCTGGCCGAAAGCGACCTCATACGGGACGTCCAGGCGACCTACAAGCTCGGCATTGGGTATCGGGACTGGACACGCCCGGGCCACTTCTATTTCCATCCCTTCGGCCCCACCGGCCCCGGGCTGGGCAGCATTCCGTTCCAGGCTTATTGGCTGAAGATGTTCCTGGCGGGCGAGGCGGCTGCGCTCGAGGATTATTCCATCCAGGCGACGGCCGCGATCCAGGGCCGCTTCACCCTGCCCGTCCATGCGCCCAACACGCCCCTCAACAAGTTGACTTATGCCCTGCACTTCGATGCTTGCAGCTTTGCGCAGTATCTGCGTGGATTTGCGGAGGCGCGTGGGGTACAGCGGACCGTCGGCGAGGTGCGCGGTGTACTTCTGAATCCGGCCAGCGGGTTGGTTGAGTCGGTGACCCTGGAGGGCGGCGGGTCGGTGGCCGCGGACCTGTTCATTGATTGCAGCGGCTTTCGCGGCCTGCTCATCGAAGAGGCCCTGCAGGCCGGTTACGACAACTGGAGCCGATGGCTGCCGTGCGATCGGGCCCTCGTCGTACACAGCGAACCTGCCCGGGCACCCGATCCCTACACGCTGGTTACCGCTCGAGAGGCCGGCTGGCAATGGCGGATTCCGCTGCAGCATCGCAACGGCAACGGCTATGTCTACAGCAGCGAGTTCACCACCGACGAGACAGCCGCGAATACATTGTTGGGAAACCTGGACGGCCGCTCGCTCACATCACCCATGTCGCTGCGCTTCACTCCGGGTCGGCGGCGCAAAGCCTGGAGCCGCAATGTCGTGGCGCTGGGGCTGGCCGCCGGATTCCTGGAGCCGCTGGAGGCAACCGGTATCTACCTGATCCAACGCGGCATCGCCATGCTGTTGCGATTCTTTCCGGATCGCGACTTCGCTACCGCCGACATTGACCGTTATAACCGCGTGCTGGAGTCTGAATTCAGCCGGGTGCGCGACTTCCTGCTCCTGCACTACTCCCGGACCGAACGGCCGGGGGAATTCTGGGATCACTGCAGATCCATTCCATTGACGGACACGCTGGCGGAAAAGATCGACCTGTTCCAGAGCCACGGCCGGATCCTGCGCGAAGAGGCCGAGTTGTTTCCCATCATGAGCTGGCTGTCGGTCATGATCGGTCAGAACATCGTCCCGCGCAGCTACGACCCGCTGGTCGACAGTCTCGATACCCACAAGATCCATTCAAAACTCGAAGAATTGCGCGCCGGCATTCATCACAGCGTCGCCGCCATGCCCGCACACGGGGATTTCCTGCATGCGAGACAAATACGACTGGGCCGGTAAGCCCAGCACCGACAGTGCCGAGGTCATGCAACAGTATGACGAGATGGCACCTACCTACGATGCCACGCTGTTGAATGACTGGGGCTACCAGGCCCCCGCTTGCGCCGCGGACCTGCTGGCGCGTCATGTCGGCCTGAAGTCAACCATACTGGATGTGGGCTGTGGCACCGGTCTCACCGGCCAGGAGCTGCGCCGCGTTGGGTTTGAAACTCTGCGTGGGGTGGATATTTCAGCGCCGTCGCTGGAAGCCGCTGCCCGCAAAGGCGTGTATGAGTCTCTGGTCAGGACGGACCTGCTGAAACCGCTGCCTTTCGCGGACGACACCTTCGATGGCGCCGTTTGCGTGGGTGTTCTTTCCTATATCAGCGGTGACGGCCTGTTTCACGAGATGTGCCGCGTAGTTCGGCCCGGCGGAACTCTCGTGCTCTCACACCGCACCGACCTCGTGGTGGAGCGCAAATTCGGCGAGTTGCTGTCGCGCCTCGAAACCGAGGGCCTGTGGTCGGCGTTGGAAACCTCCGCCCACCTGCCCTACCTTCCCGGACATCCTGACTTCGGCACCGGGATCGAAGTGCAGTTCTTCACCCTCGAGGTACTTTAACCATGTATTACGGACACGGCGGCCTGTGGGGCCTTCTCGTTCTGATTGCCGACATTTGGGCGATTGTGAACATCTTTCAAAGCGCGGCCTCCACGGAACGCAAGGTGCTGTGGACGGTGCTGGTGATCCTGCTGCCGGTACTCGGCTTCATCATCTGGTTGATCGCCGGTCCCCGCACCGGGCGAGCCTAGCGCGTCAGGACGACACGATAGGCTTGTTTTGTCGTGCCATCGTGAGCGGTCACGCCGATGGCAACCACATCTTTACGGCCCTTGAATGACACATCCACCGGCGCGCCTGGTTGGACGGGCTCGCCGTTGATGGTGATGGATTCGACTCGGGAGGATGCCGGTCTGACAGCGATGGAGACCGGACCCGTGCCTTCAACCTTCGCCTGGTAGTCGTGGGCTGTGGATGTAAAGCGGGTTGTCAGGGTTGCGCCCTGCAACTCTATGAGCGTCAGGCTGGCGATTTGATCCGGTGGCGCGGGCAGGAAGGTCTGGGGATTGAGGTTCATGCCGAACCAGTTGGGATCGGTGAAACGGTCGCTGACCACAATCTGTTTGATTCCGCGGGGCCGGTACGACGGCACCAGCGCATCGTTACCTTCGTCCATGGCACGTTGTAACGCGGTCTCGAGGTTGTCGAGGTAGGCCGTGCCGACCAGCGGCCGGTCGTTGTGACCTGTCATGATCAGCTTGACCCGATCGCCCAGCAGCTCGCGCCCGGTCCGGACGGCAGCAAAGTACTGGTCCAGCGGGTAGGTCAGCCATTGCATCCACAACACATCGGGCGGCAGGTTGGAGTTGTTGCCAAAGGTATCACCGGTGAACAGGTTGCCCGAGGCTGGGTCCAGGACCACGAGTGAGCCCGGCGTGTGACCGGTGACGGTGACGATCTCGAGCGCGCGGTCGCCGAGGTCGACCTTTGAACCGTCGGTGACTGTTTTGAGGTGGGCGGAGATCTGTTGGGGTGTGGCGCCGTGTTTTTGCAGGAAGTCTGCGGTCGCGTCACGGTCACCCACGCCGATGTACTCAGTGGAGTCGGCGATGAACTGATCGGCTTGACCGATGTGGTCACCGTGGCTGTGGGTGAAGATGACAACCAGCGGCAGACCGCCGGTGTATTGAGAAATATAGTTTCGCAGCTCACCGCGGCCCATTCCGCTGTCGACCAGCGCATAACGCTTCGACCCGCGAATGAGAAACATCTTGTCGTTGTCGGAGTCACGGATCATGCGCACGCCGGGTGCGACTTCCTCCGAGATATAAGCCGTCCGGTCACGCCGCTCAACGCGGTAGGAGAAAGTGACCGGATCGCTGGAAGCCGTTCCCTGCTTGATGGCAACGGCGCGCAAGGTATAACCGGTTTGCAGTCCCTTGTTGCCGTCATAGACGCCACCGATGAACAGCACTTCGCGCTGGTCGTACACGGGAGAGCTTGCGGTGGGCTCACTGCCATCCCAGGTGTAGTGAATCTCCGTGCCCGGGACTTCATCCTTCAACGACAGGGACGTCGTATTGTAGTAGGTGCCCGGGGCGGGAAAGATCGTGGGCGGTGGGAGTTTGGCGCCGTCCGTTGGGGCCGCGGCCAGGGCCAGTACACTCAGCAGGCTTGCGAGATTTTCCATGTCTGAAGTCTAGCTGATTATGGATGGTGGCTGAAGTCGATGGCGAAGCGGAAGCAGGTGTTCTGGGGCTGGCCGTTCACGGTGGGTGGGATGTAGCGGCCGGAGTCGATGCGGGCCATTTTGAGTGCGCCGGAGTCAACTCGTGGGTCGCCGGATGATTCGGCGATGACGGGGTCGCGAGTGAGCTTGCCTTTCTCGTCCGTGCAGACACAGACGACGGATCGGCCACTCGCGTGCTTGCCGGTGGGCGATGTTGGGGATACTTCGCAGCGCTCGGGCGACGAAGGGCTCGGAACGACGAGGCCATCCGGCGCATGGGGTGCAGAATCCCAGGATCGTTCGCCCGTGGACGGTGCGTCCGGGCCACGGCGAGCCGCCGGTGTCTTTTCAACATCGCCGCCCGGGGCACGGGGCGCCGCGGATGTCGATCCAACATCGCCAACAGGTGGTACAGACGCCCGCGGGGCTTCGGGCGGCGGAGCAACTACTGGTCCCGCTGCGGCCGGCGTGTTGCTTACAAATGGAGCGTGTTTTTCGCGCGTGTCATTTTTCGCCTGAGCCAATGCCGCGCGTGAGGCACTCACGTCTTTCTGCCCGGCGGGGGAGCGGTAATACGCCAGGATGGTGGCGAGCTCGGC